>Ga0157379_10000529_pt1 | contig 30907 bp, 23 predicted proteins | sample S25metaG_FD_121802 | JGI IMG/M metagenome (GOLD analysis project Ga0157379, IMG submission 121802) | Switchgrass rhizosphere microbial communities from Kellogg Biological Station, Michigan, USA - S2-5 metaG | ecosystem: Host-associated > Plants > Roots > Rhizosphere > Soil | place: USA... | reverse complement strand
GTGGCGTTCGGCGGCGAATACCGCCACGAACAGGCAAGCCAGTCGCAAATCCAGCCCATCAATCTCACCAGCCCCTACGCGGCCGGCAACTTCAGGCCCTATTCCGGCCAGTACAGCGTCGAAGAAGGCTTTGTCGAAGTCGATGCGCCGATCTTGAAGGACAATATCGTCCAGGATCTAAGCCTGAACGCCGCGGGCCGCGTCACCAACTATTCGACCAGCGGCCTGGTCGAGACGTGGAAGCTGGGCCTCACCAGCCAGATCGACAGCAACATCAAGTTCCGCGCCACCTGGTCGCTGGACATCCGCGCGCCGCTGATTTCAGACCTGTTCTCGCCGGGCGTGGTCGGTATTGCTCAGGTGCAGTACCCGGTGGGTTCGCCGAGCTATCAGGTGCTGGGCGCGCAGGGCGGCAATCCCGCACTGCAGCCGGAAAAGGCGGTCACCACCTCCATCGGCGTGGTCCTGACGCCCCAGTTCATCCCCGGCCTGAATGTGTCGCTGGACTGGTACACGATCAACATCCACAGCGGTATCTACACCACGGACATCCAGACCATCATCACCCGCTGCCTGCAGGGCGAACAGGTCTATTGCCAGTTCCTGCTCTTCAGCCCCACGCAGAATGGCGGTCTGAAGCCCTATCAGGTCAACCAGATCCCGGCCAACGCAGCCGGCATCAAGACATCGGGCCTGGATCTGCAGGCCAACTATGTGACGGATTTTCTTGAGGGCAGCCTGGCCTGGGCCTTTGTCGGCAACTACACCAACGAGCTGACACAGAACGCGGTCGGCATCACCTATGACAGCGCCGGCGCGTTGGGCAGCCCGATCTCCTATGCCTCGAGCGGCTTGCCCAAGACGCATGCCACGGCGTCGGTGACCTATACCCAAGGTCCCTGGTCCGGAACCGTCCAGACGCGCTTCTGGGGCGGGGCAGTTTTGACGAATGGTGTTCAGGGCCTGCCAGCCAATGTCACCCGGGCGTCGCTGTCTCCGACCGGCGTGCTCACTCTCGGGGCGGGCAACGGCAATCTGCTCGACTTCAACAAGGTCAACCCGGTCGCCTATCTCGACCTGCGTCTGAGCTATCGCTGGAACGACAATATCGAAGTGTACGGTGCTATCGACAACACAACCAATGTGCCCAAGCCGGACGACGGCAATCCCGCCGTCTACGACATTCTGGGACGCGTGATCCGCGGAGGGGTGCGCTTCAACTACTAGAACTACCAAGTTTCTTGATTTTTGTTTGACGCGCAATTTTCGGGTGAAGTGCTACGCACTTCCCCGATTGCGCTTCAGGTTCCCCCGTCCGGGCCTGCGCGCTGCTCCCCTGGTGTCGCGCGGGCAACATCGCCGGACGGGGGACGTTCCACCCGGCCAGTTCTCATACCCCGCGGATTGTGCAGGACTAAGGCGCCTTGCGGGCGGCAAACACGGCACGGAAGGCGGCGAGTTCTGCCGCGTCGATCGTGCCGTCATGATTGGTGTCGGCGCGGTCAAACAGCCGGCTGGGGCCGTTCACGAATTCGTCGTAGCTGACCTTGCCGTCACCGTCCTTGTCGGTCAGCAGGATCGCCTGTGCGATGCGGTCCTTGCTGCTTTTGCCGCGAAGGGAGAAGCGCGGCGCGTCATCTTCGCTCAGGAAACCGTCTCCGTTCCGGTCCATGCGCTTGAAGAGCTTGGCGCGGGCGTCGGTGAATTCGGCGCGCGTTATGACGCCGTCGTTATTGGCATCGGCTTTCGCCAGCATATCGGCGAAATCCCGCTTGCCTGGCTGCGCGACGGCGCGCGCGGCCAAGCCGATGCAGCCGGAGGTGCTGAGGGAAACAATCAAAATAATCGCGATAAGGCGCATGCGGGTCTCCATTTCTCAAAAAAAGGTGGCGCGGGCCTGAGGGGCGGCAAGCCCGCGCCCACGCGAGACAAATCAGTTGCCGCGCGTGTAGGTGGTGGTCTGGGATGCCGAGGCGCCGCTGGAAGTCGTGAAACCGCGCGTATCTGTGAATCCGTTGTCATCGCGGTAGATCGTATTCCAGCCGGACTGGGTATTCCCGTCGACACCGGTATGGCTTCGCGTCTCGGTGACGGAGCCGTCGGGATTTCTGGTGATCGATCCGGTACGGGACGCCGTCTCGCCATTGTTGTAGGTGCGGGTGAGCGTGTTGTTCAAACTGCCGTTGCCGTAACTGGTCTGCCGGGTGGTTTCGAATCCGCGGCCGCTGTTGGTCTGGATGCCACGGGTTGCGGTGGTCGTCCCCGGAGTGCGATTGATGGTGCGGCCCGCAACGAAGCCGTGACCGCGTGCGCCTTGGACGGACAAAAAGCGGCCGTGAAAGGCTTGGGCCGGCTGGACGCTGTTCAGGACGGCGAGGACCGCCGCGGCGGCCAGGAGAGACAGCGTTTGGGATGGGATGTTGGGCATGGTGGCTACTCCTGCTGGGAACATGGTGGGACATCGACAGGCGCTGTTTTGCGCGTCCTGCGTATGTCCTGCATGTGGCGCCGGTAGCGGAGTGTAACGAAGTGTAACAAGCGGTCTTTTGGCCTTTTCCCTGCGTCCGCGGTGAGGAAAAATTGCGCGCCGGAGCGGATGCCATGGACCAGAACACTGTGATTGCCGTCGTGGAGGACGACCCGGAGATACGTTCCCTGGTGAGCGGCCTCTTGGCGCGCGAAGGCTATGAGGTGATGGCCTGTAACGGCGCCGAAGAACTGGATCGCGCGGTCGAACGGCGGCGGATCGATCTTGTCATCCTCGATTTGATGCTGGCGGGTGAGGATGGTCTCTCCATCTGCCGCCGTCTGCGCGCCGGGCCGGACGCGATCCCGATCCTGATGGTCACGGCCAAGGGCGACGATCTGGACCGCATCATCGGACTGGAAATCGGCGCCGACGACTATCTTCCCAAACCGTTCAATCCCCGTGAACTGATCGCCCGCGCCAAGGCCATCCTGCGGCGGACGCGCGATGTTCATCGCGTTCCCGCGTCCCGGCCTTCCGAGGTCTATCGTTTCGCCGGCTGGAGCTTGAATGCCTCGTCGCGTGCCTTGTCCGGCCCGGACGGTCAAGCGGTGGAACTCACCGGCGGAGAATTCGACCTCCTGATGGTCCTGTTGACCCATCCCCAACGCGTACTGAACCGCGACCAGCTTCTGGACTGGACGAAGGGGCGCAGCGCCGTACCGTTCGACCGAACCATAGACGTCCAGTTGAGCCGTCTGAGGCGCAAGCTGGGTGACCTTTCGCGACCGCCGACCATGATCAAGACCGTCCGCGGCGGCGGCTATCTGTTCTCTCCCACGGTCGAGCGGGAGCGCGCGTGATGCGCCATATTTTCGGCAGTCTGGCGGTACGAATCGGCGCGGCATTCCTGCTGGGGCTGTTGCTGCTGCAGGCCGTCATTGTCGCGGCGATGATATGGCCGGACGGCCGGCCGGTGATTTTTCAACTCGTGTCGCCACGCGAGGCCGCGACCATGGCGGAAGCGGTGGAATCCGCGTCCAGCCCGCAGCAGGAAGCCTTGATCGTAGAGGCCCTGAACAGCGGGCCCCTCACGGTACATCTGCTTGGCGATTTCCCGCGCGCCGAGGATGTCGAACCGGCAGCGCGCGCGCCTTATCTGGCGCGGCTCTATGGTGGCTATGCCTTCCTGCTCAAGGGCCGTGTTTTCCAGGTTCAGGCAAGGGGGGATTCGGCCCTGCCTTCACCGCCAAGGTCCTGGATCGGTAACCCCGGCGCGGTGCGATTGCTGGTGCGGCTGCGCACCGGCAAGGTCCTGGTGATCGAGCGGGCGCCGGTTCTGCTGCAACGCCTGTTTGCGCGCTTCGCCATGATGGGCCTTGCGGCTGCCGCCATTCTTCTTGCCGTGATGCTGATCTGCATCCAGCAGATGGCGCGGCCCGCCCGGCGGCTTGCCGGTGCCGCGCGGGGCCTGGCGGCGAACATCGATATGCCGGACCTGCCGGTCAAAGGCGCGGCCGAAATCCGCGTGCTCTCCACCGCCTTCAACGACATGAAGCATACCATCCGGGCTCTGATCGACGAGCGGACCCGGATGCTGGCTGCCATCGCGCACGATCTTCGCACCTATCTGACGCGCCTGCGCTTGCGCACGGAATTCATCGCCGATCCCGACCAGCGGCTGCGGGCCATTCACGACCTGGATGAGATGGGGCTGTTGCTGGATGACACGCTGATCTTCGCCAGCGAGGCCACCGCTTCGCGCAGCACGTCCATGGTCATCCGCGTCGACAAGGAGGTGGGGGATTTCGTCCATCTGCGCCAGGAGATCGGCGATCCTGTCAGCTGCATCGATGCTGAACCGGTTTTAGCGCACTGCGCCCCTCTGGCGCTGCGGCGCATGCTGGCAAATCTCACCGACAATGCAATCCGCTACGGCAAGGAAGCGCGGCTCAGCCTCTGGCGCGAGCAAGACGAGATCAAAATCGCGGTCGAAGACAGTGGTCCCGGCGTGCCGGCGGACGCGATGGCACGGCTGACGCAGCCTTTCGAGCGGCTCGAGCCGTCGCGCGGACGCAGCACGGGCGGCGCCGGGCTGGGTCTGGCCATCGTCAAGGCGTTGGCGAAGAGTCAAGGCGGCAGTCTGGTGCTGCAAAACCGCAGCGGAGGCGGTCTCAAGGCTGTCATCTCGCTGAAAGGCGCCTGACGTTACCTTTCGTTACCCGGCATTCATACCGGGGACCCAGGCGAATCCTAGCGTTCCGCTCCTGATAAGGAGCTTGTCATGTCCGATTTCGAAAACCGCCGCGTCTTCCTTTCGCGGTCCTTGCTGTGGAATCTTTTGCTGATCTCGCTGGCGGTGGCATGCTTCATCGCCGCCGTCTTTTTTCCGGTCATCGCCAACGCCGCCATACCGGTGCCGCCCGCGCTGGTGGATCGGCTGCGCAAAATGACCCGGGATGACGGCGTTTCCGGCATTACCGTCCTGGTGTTTATGCGCGGGCGGCTTTTGTATCGCGTCGATCAGGGCGAAATTGCTCCTGATGCGCAGCTGCCGGTCGCCTCCGCGTCCAAGTGGATGGCGGCGGCTCTGGTCATGAAGGTGGTGGAGGAAGGCAAGCTTTCCCTGGACGAACCGATCGGCAGGCGGCTGCCGGAATTCACCGGCGCGGCGGGCGGCATCACCCTGCGGCAGATCCTTTCCTTCACTTCGGGCCAGGGCGGCCTGGCGGGGCTGACGGATGTCCGCCAGGACCCCCGCATCTCGCTGGCGGATTCTGCGCGCCAGATCGCGGCGCGGCCTCTGCAGGACGCGCCGGGGACAGTTTTCAAATATGGCAGCCCCGCGCTCCAGATTGCGGGCGCGCTGGTCGAGCAGGCGACCGGCGAAAGCTGGGCCCAGGCCTTTGACGACCGCATCGCGCTGCCCTTGGGGATGACACACACGGTCTGGAGCAATCCCTTTCGGCCCGGTGTCCCGCCGTCCGAGGTACACAACCCCAATCTCCAGGGCGGTGTCAGTACCACAGCCGAGGATTATGGCAGGTTCCTTACCATGCTCGCCCAGGGTGGCATCTACCAGGATCGCGCGGTCCTCGCATCCGCCTCGGTTGCTGCCATGGAAACCGTACAGACGCGCGGATTGAAAATGGCCTTCGCGCCGACTGGCGGCGAACGCGATGAGCATGCCGACCTGCAATATAACCTGGGCAACTGGTGCGAAACGGCGGACGCCAAGGATGGGTGCATCGTGGCTTCCAGCCCCGGTGCATTGGGCACCTATCCCTGGATCGACCGCAAGAACGGTCTTTACGGCATCTTCTTCATGCGCAAGCGGCTGCCGCTGGTGGAGAAGGACATCCAGGAAGCGCGGCGCATCATCGAGCGCAGCGCCGCAGCCGAACCGGTCCTGCCGTAATTCTTTGCCACCAGGAGATTGTCATGCTTTTTCTATTTCATCATCTGAACAAATCCTTTGCCCCGCACATGCTTCTATTGGCCGGTGCCACGGCTTTGCTGTTCGTGACCAATGCGGCCAGGGCGGCGGTTGTGGTAGTGCACCCCATTGCGCGCCCACCAGTCGAACGTGTTCACGGCTGGGTTGCCGGTCCTATATGGGTTGCGCCACCGCCGCCGCGCCTTGTGGTCAGGCCCGCACCGAGGCCGGGCTGGTTCTGGTCTCCAGGTTATTGGCGTTGGACCGGCGGCACCTATGTCTGGATCGATGGCGTCTGGCTGGCCGAACGTCCAGGCTTTGTCTTTGTGGCGCCCTATTGGGAGCGCACCCCCGCTGGTTGGCGTATGGTGGCCGGCAGTTGGGCGCGCAGGCCGTTTTAGCTAGTCGACGTTAGCGCCCGGGCACCAACTGCACCGTGTGCAGCGCCCAGTAGGGATCCGGCTTGGCGCGGGTGAAGATCAGGCAAAGATCATGCACCCCGGTCTGGGGTGTCAGCGCGCCGTGCACCGTCGCCAGCGCGACCGCCGCTTCGGGCTTTGGCATGGGCAGGACCGCGATTGTCGCGCCTTCGCAACTGTCGAGATGGACTTCCAGTTCGCCATTGGGCGTTGCCGGTGGACGCAGGACGACCTGTTGTGAACGGGAGCTGACCGGGCGGTTGTACGGCAGCGATCCCGCATCGGCCTGAATCTGCGAGATGCCGCGGAGGTCGGCTTTCTCGAAGATCCAGCACGGATTTGCCGGACTATGAAGAAAGACCGGACGCTTGCCCTGGAGCGGTGCCGAACCTTCCACCGACAAAAGCCCCCCATCGTTGCAGGGCTTCAGTTCATGGCTGTCGCGGTCGCGTGGCGCAAGCGGCGGGGGACCCGGGGTTATGTGGGTCGCATGGGGAAGGCCGAGCGCCGCGTAACGGTTCAGCTCCGCCGGGACGCGCGCCAGGAATCCGGCGCGGTCATGCGACGCCGCCGGCGACCAGGCCAGTTCCGCCAGTGCTGCGGTGCGCGGGAACAGGGCATAACCGACATTGTCCTGCTCACGGATATGCTCGGTCCAGACATTGGCCTGGATGCCGATGATATGGCGGCGCTCCTCCGCCGTCAGCGCGGCGGGAGCCGGATCAAAATCATACACCTGGCTCAGGGTCACGATGGCGCCCCGGCCGGGAGGCTCGTCGCGCCCCTCGGCCTGGCGATTGTCGAAATAGAGAATAGGGGCGGGCGAGAGGACCGCGTCATGTCCGGCCTTTGCCGCCGTGATGGCGCCGTCAATGCCGCGCCAGGAGGTGACGGTCGCATTGGGGGCGATCCCGCCCTGCAGGATTTCATCCCAGCCGATCAGGTGGCGGCCATGGGCATTGAGGAATTTCTCGATGCGCTGGATGAACCAGCTCTGCAGCGCGTCTTCGTCGGTGATGCCGAGGCTGTGCATCTTTGCTTGAATGGCGGCGGACGCCTTCCACTGGTCCTTGACCGCTTCGTCGCCGCCGACATGGATATAGGTGCTGGGGAACAACGACATGGTCTCGGTCAGCACGTCTTCCAGAAAGGCGAAGGTCTGGTCGTCTGTGTTGTACAGCCAGGGAAAAATGCCCCAATCGCTGGGGACGGCGGTCGGCGGCTGGGCAACCGAACCCAGCCGCGGATAGGCGACGATCGCGGCTGTGGCATGGCCGGGCATTTCGATCTCCGGCACGATGGTGATGTTGCGCGCGGCGGCATAGGCGACCAGCTCGCGTACCTGATCCTGCGTGTAGAAGCCGCCATGCAGGCGCGGCTTGCCCGTCGCGGAATCGATGTCATGCTGGGGCGCTTCCCCGGCCGGCACACGCCAGGCGGCCACCTCGGTCAGGCGCGGATATTTTTTGATCTCCAGGCGCCAGCCCTGGTCATCGGTCAGGTGCCAATGCAGGACATTGAGCTTTTCCCGGGCCATGGCGTCGATCAACGATTTGATGAAATCGACCGACTGGAAATGACGAACGGAATCCACCATCAGCCCGCGCCAACCGAAGCGCGGCGCATCATCGATCTGCAAGGCTGGAATGCTCACACTATGGCTGGTGCCGGGCGTCTGGGTCAGAAGCTGCCAGAGCGTGACGGTGCCATAGAATAGTCCGGCGGGCTGGCTTGCGGAAATGGTGATGCCGGCGGGCGTAACCTCGAGGCGATAGCCTTCCTTTCCCGTCGCATTGGGATCGGCCAACCGGCGAAGGATGATTCCGCGCGCCGCTCCCGATTGGGGGGCCAACGCCAATCCGCGCGAGCGATGAACAAGGTTGGCGAAATAGGCTGCTATGCGGGCGCTGTCGGCATCGGCGCCGTCGAAGACGATCGGTGTGCCGTCGCTGACGGCGAACTGGCCGGACTGCATGGCCAGATGGGCCGGGAGGGGGATAAGAGCCGGGGCCGACTGCGAGGCGCCTGGCCCAATCTCGCGGTTGGTGCAGGAGACAAGGGGCATAGCAAGCACCGCCAATGCGAGGGCTGCGATCAGCCTTTGATTTTGGTGAGCCATGCATGCCCCTGAAACTGTGTACCGGGTTGGGGTGCAGATTTGAGGATAAGTGAACGAAAGCCAAGGGGCATATGGGAGCGGCGGATACTGCGATGCAGCAGATCGGCGGGAGGCCTATTCCGGGATTGGCAAAACCCGGCTAGCTTTTGAAGATATCGCGCGATCAGCAGTTCAGCCGGTTAGCCAAAGGGACCTGACAAGGGCATGGCAGAAGCTTCCGGCAAGATTCCAGGTCGCCGCTGGGCGATCGGCATTCTCCTGGGCGCGGGCGTCCTGGTGAATTATGTCGACCGCATCAGCGTGTCCGTCGCGGCGCCTCAATTGCAAAAGGAATTCCATCTCACGCCTGAGGAGATGGGACTGCTGTTCAGCGCTTTCTTCTGGTCCTATTCCCTGGCGCAGTTACCCAGCGGAATTCTCTTGGACCGGTTCGGGGTGAGAACTGTCGGACGCTGGGGCACCTTCCTGTGGACAGCGGCGTCCGGACTGACGGCATTGGCCACAGGCTATGCCGGTATCTTTGTGGCCCGCCTGGTGCTGGGCATTGCCGAGGCACCGGGCATGATCGGCAACCAGAAGGCTACGGGCTATTGGTTTCCCCGCAACGAGCGCAGCCGGTCGACCGCGGTTTTCGATTCGTGCGCCAAATTCGCCAATGTCATCGGCGTGCCGCTGGTGGCGTTTTTCGTGGTGCGCTGGGGCTGGCGCTGGGGTTTCGCCGTCACGGCCTTTCTCAGCCTGCTCTATTTCGTCGCTTACTGGTTGCTCTATCGCGATCCCAGCCAGGACCGTCACCTCAGCAGGCAGGAATACGACCACATCATCGCCGGTGGTGCCACACCCGAAGGTCCCTCCGGCGTTGGCCAGGTCATGATGCTGGGTTACATCTTGAAGAGCCGGAAAGTGTGGGCCCACACCATCGGCTATTCCGCTTACGGCTATTCTTTCTATCTGTTCCTCACCTGGCTGCCGAGCTACATGGTGCAGGCCTTGCATATGAGCATTCTCAAGTCCGCCGCCTTGTCGACCATTCCCTGGGCTTTCGCGTCGCTGGCCGATCTGTTGATCGGCGGCTTCCTGGTGGACTGGTTCATCGCTCGCGGCATCGACGACACCAAGGTGCGCAAGATCGCCATCGTCTCGGGCATGGTCGCGGGCTTGGCGGTGTTCGGCGCCACCATGACGGTGGATCCGGTCTGGGCCATTGTCTGGATCACCATTGCGCTGTCGGGCGTCTCGGCGGCGGCGCCGGTGGCGTCCTCGGTTGTCTCGCTGATCAGCCCGCGTGGCGGCACCGCCACCATCGGCGGCTTCGCCAATTTCATCAACAACCTGATGGGCGTGGCGGCGCCGGTAATCACCGGCTTTGTCGTGGGGCTGACCAAGTCCTTCTCCGGCGCTTTCCTGATCGCCGGACTGGTTCTGCTGGTGGGCATTTTGGCTTATGTTTTCATGCTGGGCCGGATCGAACCCATTCCGGATCCCGTCTGACGCTTCGAGTATTCCAAGATGGCTGCTGATTTCCTGATCCGTGACGCGCGCATTGTGGACGGCACCGGCGCGCCGGCCTTTGTGTCGGATGTCCGCATTGAGCGCGGCCGTATCGCCGATATCCAGCCGTCTTTGCCGGCTTCCAGCAGCAAGGTCATTGAAGCCGGCGGGCGTTATCTGGCGCCCGGTTTCATCGATGCCCATTGCCACGACGATCTGATCTGCCTGCGCAGCCCCGACCGCATCGAGAAAATCATGCAGGGCGTCACCAGCCTGGTGGTCGGCAATTGCAGCTTTTCGCTTTACCCCACGGTGCCGGGATCGGTAGGCCATTTGCGGGAGCATTTTTCGACCTTGCTGGGTGCCATCAGCGCCGAAGAAGTGTTCGACAGTTTTTCCGATTATCGCGATGCACTACATCAGAACGGCATGGCGCTGAATGTCGTGTCTCTGGTTGGCCACGCTGCCCTGCGGCTTTCTGTGCTCGGTTATGACCGCCGCGCCGCCACGCGGGAAGAGCGCGTGAAGATGCAGCGGCTTCTGGAACGGCAGCTGGCCAATGGCGCTTTCGGCCTGTCCTTGGGGCTCGTCTATCCCCCCAGCGCCTATGCCGATACGGATGAATTGCTGGCCCTGGCGGAAACGACCGCCGCTCATGGCAAGATCCTGGCGGCCCATGTCCGCAGTTATGAAGGCGAGCTGATCGAATCCATCGATGAGTTCCTGGCGCTGCTGGAGAAATCCGGCGCGCGGGGCCTGCTGTCGCATCTGCAGGCGGCTGGGCGGCCCAACTGGGGCAAGATTCCCCAAGCCATCGCGCGACTGGAATCCGCCAATGCGCGCGGCGTTGATGTCAGTTTCGACATGTATCCCTATCTGGCGGGCAGCAGCTATCTGCTGCAACTGGTGCCGCCCGCCATGCATGGGGGCGGCGTGCAGGCACTGATGGCCAGCTTGCGCAACGGCGATGGACGCGCGCGGTTGCGCCGTTCGATCGAGGATCCGGATGCGGCGGAAAAATCCAAAGTCGCCCTGATCGGCTGGGGCAATGTCCGCATCTCCGGCACCTCCAATCCGGCCCTGAAGAAATTCGAGGGGATGAACATGGAACAGGCCGCCGCGGCGGAAAACATGGACCCCTTCGATCTTCTGGTGCGGCTGATCCTGGAGGATGAAGGCCAGACCACCATCGTGATGTTCCAGCTCGACAACCAGGATTTGCGCGCCGCCTGCACTCATGGCCTGCACATGGTGGGCTCCGACGGGCTGCCGCGCCCGGGCACCAAGCCGCATCCCCGCGCTTTCGGCACCTTCCCGCGCGTGGCGGGACGGTTGCGGCGCGATGACCACTGGTTTTCCCTGGAAGATGCGGTGCGCCGCATGACCTCGGTGGCTGCCCGGCGCTTCGGCCTGAAGGACCGCGGCACGATTGCGCCGGGCATGGTTGCCGACCTGGTCCTGTTCGACGAGACCATCGAAGACCGCGCCACTTTTGACGATCCTACGCAGTTGCCGGCGGGCATCGAAGCGGTATGGGTGGCGGGCGAGGCGGTGGTCGAGAAAGGGCAGCCGACTGGTGCGCGGCCGGGGCGCGTTCTTGTGAACTGACGCTGGGAAGGCCATTGCCCCCATCATCGGCCTGTGCCTCAATAGCCGGGATAAGACAGACTTGGGTTCACCAGGCTGGGAAGCAAATTCCGACGGATTCCCTCTGGTGGCCACGCCTTGTGCCCCTGTGTTGCGTCCCAATCCCATTTCGGAGCGAATCCCGATGCTGAAAAATGGCTGGATCGGCTGCGCGGTTTTTCCCCTTGTTCTTCTCTTCTGTTCGCATGGGCTCACAGCGCCTTTGGGAGACGCCGAACTCAGAAGTGCCGACAAGGACACAAGCAATTGGCTGATGTACGGGCGGACCTATGACGATCACCGCTTCAGTCCCCTCGACCAGATCAATGAGCAATCCATCGGCAAGCTGGGACTGGCATGGAGCCATGAACTGGGGACGACCCGCGGTCTGGAAGCGACGCCGCTGGTGAAAGACGGCATCATCTACACCACTGGAAATTGGAGCGTGGTCTATGCGATAGACGCAAAGACGGGGACCATCCGTTGGACCTACGATCCCAAAGTGCCGCGCGCCCGCGCCTATTTCATCTGCTGCGATGTGGTGAACCGTGGCGTGGCTCTCTATCGCGACAAGGTCTATGTGGGGACCTTGGATGGCCGGCTGATCGCACTCGATGAGAATACCGGCAAGCCGGTATGGGATGTTTCCACCGCCGATAGCGATAAGGAGCCATATGCCATCAGCGGCGCCCCCCGTATCGCGGGCGGCAAGGTGCTGATCGGCAATGCCGGCGCCGAATATGGCGTGCGGGGCTATATTTCCGCCTTTGACGCCGAAACCGGCAAGATGGCCTGGCGGTTCTATACCGTGCCGGGCGACCCATCGAAGGGATTCGAATCCAAGGCCATGGAAGAGGCCGCCAAGACCTGGAGCGGCGAATGGTGGAAGGTCGGCGGCGGCGGCACGGCCTGGGAAGGCATCGTCTACGATCCCGTGCTGGATCTGGTCTATTTCGGGACCGGCAATCCGACCACCTGGTACCGCAGCTTGCGCGGCGGCGACAGCAACAGCCTGTATACGGCCTCGATCCTCGCGGTACGCGCCAGCACCGGCGAACTCGCCTGGTATTTCCAGAACACGCCTGGCGACAATTGGGATTTCGATTCCACTCAGCCGCTGGTTCAGGCGGACTTGCCCATCGGCGGACAAACCCGGAAAGTCATCATGCAAGCCAACAAGAACGGGTTCTTCTACGTTCTTGACCGCGCCACGGGAGAATTTCTTTCCGGCAAGGCATTTGTGCGCGGCATCACTTGGGCCAAGAGGCTTGACCCCAAGACCGGCCGCCCCATCGAAATACCGCACGACAACAGCAAGGGCGTCATCATCTCGCCCGCCCCTGACGGCGCGCACAATTGGAATCCCATGGCTTATAGCCCTGCCACCGGGCTGGTCTATCTGCCGGCCAAGATCGGCACCCAATCGCTGCATGTGCCGGATGCGGCGTGGAAATACGATCCGGACAAGAACAATATGGGCCGGGATGCGCTGTATGAGGGGCCGCTCAAAGCCAGGATGAAATCCATGCCGTCCCCGGTTGGGGAGCTTCTGGCATGGGACCCGGTGAAGCAGCGCGCAGCCTGGCACGCCAGATATCCGGTGGCGGTGGGCGGCGGTGTCCTGGCCACGGCCGGCAATCTGGTGTTCCAGGGACGCGCCGATGGGGTGCTGGCCGCCTATCGTGCCACCGACGGCAAGCAATTATGGAGCTTCGACGCCGGCACAGGGATCATGGCGCCGCCGGTCACATACCAGGTCGATGGCGTTCAATATGTGTCGGTCATGGTGGGCTGGGGTGGACCCGATGGCTTGGGCAACGATCCCAGTTGGGGGCCGGTGAAGCCGGGCTATGGGCGGATTCTGACGTTCAAGTTGGGCGGCGATGCCGTGTTGAAGGTGCCTGCCTATGGCCACAAAGGCCCGCCGCCCATGCCCACGATCACGGTGGATTCTTCGCCGCAGCTCGTGCACCAGGGAGAAATCCTGTTCGCCGACAATTGCGCCGGCTGCCATGGCGGAAAGGCGGTGGCAGGCCCGCTGCCCGATTTGCGCTATGCCAGCACACAGACCCTGGAAGGAATCGAAGACATTGTGTTGGGAGGAAAGCGCGCGGCCTTGGGGATGCCGTCCTTCCAGAAAATCCTGAATGCGGGGCAGGTAAAGGCGATCCAGGCCTATATTGTCGCGCGTGCACGCGAAAGCGCCCAGGCCGGAGCCGGTAATGGCCGGAAGTGATCCAGATTTCTGCTGACGAACGCGGGATGCGGATGTAGAGCGAAGCCTGTGGACAATCGGGGCGTGAACGGATTGAACAGCCTATCTTCCAGCACGCGTGCCTATCGAGCGCATCCCACCGAAGGCACCACGGTTTATCCCCGCATCTTCGGCAGAACCGGCGCTGTCGCCTCGGAGCACTACAGTTCGGCGCTGGCCGGCATCGAGATCCTGCGCGTGGGGGGAAATGCTGTGGATGCCGCCTGTGCGGCCGCCCTGGTCGAAGGCGTGGTCAATCCGCAGATGCACACCATTGGCGGCGAGATGCCCATGCTGATCACTGTGCCGGGGTCCCAAGAGGTGGTCTGCATCAACGGCAATATGGCGGCGCCCGGAAAAGCCACGCCGCAAGCTTTTCGAGACCTGGGACACGACAGAATTCCAGTGGAAGGTGTGCTGGCGGCCGGTGTCCCCGGTGCCCTGGGTGCCATCATCGAAGCTTTGTCCCGGTTTGGACGGCTTCGGTTTGCGGATATCGCCGCCCGCGCGATCGAATTGGCCGGCGCCGGATTCCCGGCGCATGCCGGACTGGTGCGGCAGGAAAAATTCGGCATCGCGGACAATATCGAGAAATTCTCGGCCTGGCCGGGCACCGCGGCGATCTATCTCCCGGACGGGCAAGTCCCCAAGGAAGGCCAGGCGCTACGCAACGAACCGCTGGCGGAGATGTACCGCCACCTCGTCAGGGCGGAAAATTCATGCCAGGGCGACCGCCAGGCAGGTTTGCGCGCGGTCTTTGCCGAATTCTATCGCGGCGACATTGCCACGGAAATCGTGTGCTTCGTGCAGGAATGCGGCGGCCTTCTGGAGCGGTCCGATTTCGACCGCTTTGAAATTCCCGTCGAGAAAAGCGTGAGCCTGTACTATGGCGGCGCCGAGATTCACAAATGCGGTCCCTGGAACCAGGGACCGGCGATGCTGCAATCGCTGGCCATCCTGAAAAATTTCGACCTTCACAGTCTGAAGCACAATTCCGCCGCTTACATCCACATCGTGCTGGAAGCGATGAAGCTGGCTTTCGCGGATCGCGAGCAGTTCTATGGCGATCCCGATCATGTGGATGTGCCGCTCGAAGCATTGCTCTCAGACCAGTACGCAAAATTGCGGGCCGATCTGGTGGGCTCCGCAGCCAATCGCGAGATCCGTCCTGGCGATCCGGTCCATGGCGCGGCGCTGTTGCCCTTACCGCAGCGGCTGGGCGGCGCCGCCTGGGGACCGGGTACGGTACATGTCGATGCCATGGATGTGGAAGGCTATACCGCCGCCTTCACCCCCAGCGGCGGCTGGATACGGTCGTCGGAAGTCATTCCGGCGCTGGGCTTTCCCCTCTCCATGCGGCTGTCGAATTGTTACCTGACACCCGCCCATCACCCCAATGTGGTGGCGCCCTTCAAGCGGCCCCGCACCACCATCAGCCCGTCGCTGGCGATGAAAGACGGCAAGCCCTGGATGGCGTTCGGCAGCATGGGCGGCGACCAGCAGGATCAATGGCAACTGCAATTCCTGCTGAACCGGCTGGTGTTCGGTATGAATTTGCAGCAGGCGATCGAAGCGCCCAAATTCACCAGCGAGCATTTTCCCGGCTCTTTCGCGCCACATGACTTCTTCCAGAACCGGGTGCGCCTGGAACCGGCGATCGGCGAAACGGTATTTGAAGAACTGCGCCGGCACGGCCATGAGGTTCAGATCGCGCCCGCCTGGAGCGAGGGCTTCCTCTGCGCCACGGAACGCAATCCAGAAACCGGTATGCTAGAGGCGGGCTGCGATCCCCGGGGCACCAGGACGGAGATATTCCCGGCCTGTGCGCTGGCGATCTGACCGGCGAGGATCGTGGTGGACCGTTCAAGGCAATTGCTGCCCTCCGTCGTGGAAGCGATCGGCGAGACGCCTTTGGTGGAGCTGTCCCGGCTCACGCGCGGCGAAGAGGGCCGCATTCTCGCCAAGCTGGAATATCTCAGCCCCGGTTTTTCCAAAAAGGACCGCATCGCCCGCCAGATTCTGGAGGATGCGCAAGCCGCCGGCCAGTTGAAGCCGGGCCAGCCGGTGATCGAATTGACCAGCGGCAATACCGGCACCGGCGCTGCCATCGTCTGCGCCGTGCAGGGCCGGCCCTTCATCGCAGTGATGTCGCGGGGTAACTCGGAAGAGCGAGCCCGGATGATGCGCGCGCTGGGCGCCGAGGTCGTCCTGGTCGAACAGGCCCAGGGTTCGACCCAAGGCATGGTTTCCGGAAAAGACCTCCAGCTTGTCGAAGAGCGTACCGCCGTGCTGGCCGACGAACGCGGCGCTTTCCGCATCGACCAGTTTGTCCGGCCGGCAAATGCGCTCGCCCATGAATTGCACACCGGTCCTGAAATCTATGAGGCTTGCGGCGGCGCGCTGACCGCCTTTTGCGATTTTGTGGGCACCGGCGGCAGCTTTGCCGGGTTGAGCAAGGCGTTCAAGGTGCGCAATCCCGCCATCAGAGCCTATGCGGTCGAACCCGAAGGTGCCGCGGTGCTGAAGGGCATGGCAGCGTCTCAGCCGAACCACCGCATCCAGGGCGGCGGTTATGCGATGGCGAAACTTCCCTTGCTGGAAGGCGCCGTCATCGACGGATACCTGACCGTCAGCGATCAGGAAGCGATCGATGCGGCACGCCGGCTGGCCAGCGAGGAGGGAATCTTCGCGGGCTTCTCCTCCGGCGCCAATGTCGCAGCGGCGCTTCAGCTGCTCAGGGGACGCGAAAAGGGCGGCACCATCGTGGTGCTGATCTGCGACTCCGGCCTGAAATATCTCTCGACCGGTCTTTGGCGCTGATTCCGTCTTACTCGCCGCCGCCGCGGCCCGGCTGATAGTAATGCAGGCTCGGCGGCCGAGGCGTGATCGCCAGGCGCGTGCCATAACCGGTGCCGGCGGCCAAGGCTCGGTGCCAACGTTCCTCCGGCGCAAAGACGATGTCGCCGAGTTCGGCGCTGATCAGCGGCACGCCTTCGATCAGGAATTCCTCCTTGCCTTCCATAACCAGCCAGAACTCCGCGAAATTCTCGTGGAAGTGGCCGAAATTGTCGGCAGGCGGGGTGGGGACGCCCTGCGAGCGGATAATGTTCGCCCAGGTGTGATCGTCTTTCACCGCGCCGCCGCCCCTGCCATTGACGGCGACGATATCCTTCTCGAAGTCGATATAGGGCTTGTTGACGTCATCATATTTGCCCCGGCCGCTGTAAATCGCCTTGATGAATTTCATGCCTTTGGCCGCATCGGGCGTCTCGCTGGCGGGATAGCTGGGGGTTTCGCCGGCGGCGCGGACTTCAAACCGCAGCACCGGCGCATCGCCCACCGTCTCCATGCTGTAAGGCACGCGGTAGGGCACCTGGACCAGGAAGCCTTTGGAAGCAATGAAAGGCTCGACGCCGTCTATCGTGACCTTCATCTGACCCGACACCACCACCCAATAGACGCGGTCATCGGCCCAGAACAGGGTCTTGGTCTTCTTGCCCGGCGCGAGCGATATATACTGGCCGATGAAATCGCGGGTCAGGACTTCGGTCTCGGCCCAGTCGCTTTTGCCCTTGTGGCGGGCCAGGATGTCGGTGAATTTCTTGAGCGGCTTGTTCGGTGCCGTGAAGGGCGCGGGCTTTTCGGGCTGCGGCGCCCAGGCTTCCAGCGGCGCGGCGCCGACTTGAGACGGCCCCGCCAGCAGACCCAATATCATCGCCGTGATGACTACCTCGATTGCTTTCCCCATGGCTTTACCCTTTTTGTTGTCCAAAATTATCGTCACGCGATCTGAACCGCGACTCCGCCCAACTGTCCGAAATCCCCTTCCATCCGGTCACCCACCGCGATGGGCATCGGCTTGACGCAGGTGCCGGTGATCACGACTTGATCCTTCTTGAGCGGATAGCCGAACTGTGAAAGCTCATTGACCAGCCAGGTGAGGGCAATACGTGGATCGCCCAGCACATTGGCGCCAAAGCCGGTCTCGGCGACCGTGCCGTTTCTCAGGCCCAGGACCTTATATTGCGCGAGATCGAGGGTACGCCAGTTTTCCGGCGCCGCGGCGCCCAACACAAAATAATGGGCGCAGGCATTGTCGGCGATCAATTGCCGGTCGCCGACCTTTTCGAAATGCCGATACCGCGAGTCCGGCAGTTCGATGGCCGGGTGCAGCGCCGACACCGCGTCCAGCACCTCGGCTTGTGTATAGGGGGTTCCCCGCGGCGGCAGATCTTTGCCCATGCGGAAGGCGAATTCCATCTCCGCAACCTTCATCAGGTTGTTGCCCAGGACCAGGGTGCCGCCGTCCGGGATGACGCGCTCAGCCAGCAGCCGGCCCGCCATCGGCCCGTCCACCCCGATATGGACCTGGCCGGCCTTGCTGGTGGCGGCGATCTTCCAGCCCACAGGCGAGCGCACACTGTAATCCTCGATACAGGCCTGTACCCGGTAGGCTTCCGCCCGATCGGCAGGAAGAAAATCCGGCGGCAGTCCGTCTGTGCGGGTGCCGTCTTGCCAGTGCTTATAAAGAAAAGCGCAAGCCGCGCGCTGCTTTTCCGTGTCCATGCAGCGAGCATAGTAAAGCGAGGGTCAATAGCAAAGCTAGGCGGGAGCTGCCTCGGCGGCTTCCGGCCCAAGCTTCTTCTCCCACCGGCTGACGATCACCGCCGCCACCGAATTGCCCACCACATTGGTGGCGCTGCGGCCCATGTCGAGCAGGTGATCGACGCCGATGATCAGCAGCAGCCCCGCCTCGGGCAGGTGAAACACCGGCAAGGTCGCAGCGATCACCACCAGCGAGGCGCGCGGCACTCCCGCCATGCCTTTGGACGTGACCATCAACAGCGCCAGCATGGTGATCTGCTGCGCCATGGTGAGATGGATGCCATAGGCCTGGGCGATGAACAGGCTGGCGAAGGTGCAGTACATCATCGAGCCGTCCAGGTTGAACGAATAACCCAGCGGCAGCACGAAGCTGACGATCCTTCGGGGAATTCCGAATTTGGGCAGGCCCGACAGCAAATAAGGATAGGCGGCTTCCGACGTGGCGGTGGAGAAGGCCAGCAGGATCGGCTCGCGGATGATCTTGAGCAGCGCTCCGATGCGGCGGCCCACCGCCAGCGCCGAGGCGGCGAGCAGCAAGACCCACAAAAGTCCCAGCGACAGATAAAAGCCGCCGATGAATTTGGCATAGACCACAATGATGCCCAGCCCCGAGGTCGCCACGGTGGAAGCCAGCGCGGCGAAGACCACCAGCGGCGCGGTCATCATCACATAGCCGGTGATCTTCAGCATTATTGCCGCCACCTGTTCGCAGGCCGTCAGCAGCAGCGGCACTTTCCCGTCCAGCGCCGCCACCGCCGAGCCGACGAACACCGAAAAGACCACGATTTGCAGGATCTCGTTGCGGGCCATGGCGTCGAAGATGGAGGTCGGCACCAGATGGGAAACGAAATCCTTGAGCGTAAGTCCGGCGGCGGCGACTCCGGAGGTGGCTTCCGGCGGTGGCAACGCCAGCCCCGCCCCAGGCTGCAGCAGATGCACCATGATCAGGCCCAGGGTCAGCGACATCAGGGACGCCAGGATGAACCAGCCCAAGGTCTTGATCCCGACCCGGCCGATGGCTGCGGTGTCCTCCATATGGGCGATCCCGACCACCAGGGTCGAGAACACCAGGGGTGCGATGATCATCCGGATCAGGCGCAGGAAGATATCGGTGATGATGGACAGGTTGCCGGCGGCGGCTTTGGCGTCGGCGGGCTGGAGATTGGTGTTGATCAGAAACCCCACCAGCACGCCCAGGATCATCGCGCTGGCAATCAGGGCGGGCAGAAATCGCTTCAAAATCATCACCAGGTGCGGTTGTGGGAGCCATGACAGCATCGGGACGCGGATAAGTCCATCGCCCGGACCGTCAGAAATGTGGTAGCGTATTTTGGTTCGTCGCGCCCAAAAAGGACGTTCTGTCCATCAAAATAATTCCCGGGGATGGCAATGAAAATCACAAGAAAATCATGGATGGCAATTCTCGCTGGCCTGGGGCTGATGGGCATTGCCGGTGCGCAAGGCCAGCCCAGGGAATGGAAGGCCACGGAATGGAAAGATTGGGGTGGAGACGCGGCCCGCATGCATTATTCCGCCCTCAACCAGATCAACGCGGGCAATGTTTCGCAATTGAAGCCTGCCTGGGTGTGGGACGGCGGTCAGATGGGCCGTTCGTGGGAGATCACGCCGATCCTGATCGGCGGGCTCCTCTATATCTCCGAGAACCAGACCGGCGACATCATCGCGCTGGAACCGGAAACCGGCAAACAGGTCTGGCGGACCAAGCCACCGGTCCCGGTCGGGCGGATCGACCGGCGCGGACTGGCCTATTGGGCCGGCGACGGAACGATGAAGCCGCGCATCATCGCGCTGTGGGGCCACTCCATGTACGGCTTCGACCTGAAGACCGGTGAGCAGTCTTCGGACTGGCCCACGACCGGACTGGATATCGGCCTGCCCAATCCCGCGCAGGGCGGCAGGATCGGCGGCGGCGTCATGGCCTCGTCGCCGCCCATCATCTACAAGAACCTGATCATCACCACCGCCGCATCCGGTTTCCTGGCGCCCCCGGCCCAACCCAGCGATCCGCACGCCAACGACTTGCGCACCGGAAAGCTGGTGTGGACGGCGCGTTTGATCCCTGGCAAGGGCGAACCCGGCGGCGACAGTTGGGGGCCTGAGACCCAGAATGTGGTGGGCAGCGGCAGTTGGGGAATCCTGGCGCTGGATGAAGCCACCGGCACGGTCTATGTCCCCACCGACTCCGGCAGTCCCGATTATGTCGGCATCTGGCGGCCCGGCGACAATGCCGGCACCGGTTCGACCGTGGCGCTGGATGCCGAGACCGGCAAGGTGAAATGGGCATTCCAGAACCTTCATCATGACATCTTCGACCTGGACACCAATGCGGCGCCTTCGCCGGTGGAGATCGCCAAGGACGGCAAGCGGATGAAGGTGGTGGTGCAGTCCACCAAACAAGCCATGCTGTGGATTCTGGACGCCAGCACCGGCAAGCCGATCCATCCCTATGAAGAACGTTCCGTGGCGCAGAGCCAGATACCGGGCGAGAAATCTTCGCCTACCCAGCCTTTCACCATTAAGCCGCCGCCGCTGATGCCCCAGACCGTGAGCAAGGATCATCTGAGCCAGCTCTCCGCCCAGGCCAATGCGGAATGCAAAGCGCTGTGGGATGAGCGAAAGCTGCAGGATGTCGGTCCGTTCTCGGTACCGGCGAAAGACGGCGCCTGGGGGCTCAACAGCATCGGCGCCATCGGCGGCACCGATTGGGGCGGTGTTTCCATCGATCCGGAACGAGGGCTTGCCTTCGCCAATATCGCCAACATGCCCACCATGATCACCGTGACCCCGACCACGGAAGGGGTGAAAGGCAACGGCAACCTGCATTCCATCACAGGCAATGTGCGCTTTTCCGACAATGGCGGGCGAAGCTGCAATGGCGGGCGCCAGGGCGAATTGGTCGCCGTCAATCTGGGATCGGGTGACATCGAATGGCGCGTGCCGCTGGGTTCGGTGGAAGAGGAGTATGGCGACGGGGCCAAGGACATGGGCGCCACCACCATCGGACCCACCCTGGTGACGCGGGGCGGCATTGTCTTTGCCGGTGCCTCCGACGACCGCTTCCACGCCTATGACTCGCGGCGCGGCAAGCTGTTGTGGGAGATCAGGATGCCGGCCTCCTCCAACGCGGGGCCGATGACTTATATCGGCAAGGATGGCCGCCAATATGTGGTGGTTGCGGCGGGCGGGCCGGGCAACTCGCGGCGGCCTTCGCAGCGGGAAAACAATCTCTATCACCAGACGTTGATTGCCTTCGCGCTGCCGCGGCCGGGCGACAAAGTGATCGACCTTGTCGGCTCCTATCCCAAATACGCGCTGAAGCCGGGAGAAGGCATGGCAATGGACGGCTCCGGCGGCGCCGCACTGACAGCACCGGCAAGGCCGTGAGAGGCGCGGGATGATCGAGAACCAGCCCGTACTGACCATTCATCGCGGCCATCGCCGCCCGGACCGCGCATTGATCGACGCTTTTCGTGGCGCGCCGACCTCGCATCTGGTTGATGCCATGAACGGCCGTGGCGCGGTGGACTGGCGCATCAAGCCGCTCGATCCCATGAACCCGAATTTCTGCGGCCCGGCGCTGACGGCGCATTCCTATCCCGCCGATATCTACGGCATGGTCGGCGCGGCGATGGAGGCCCAAGCAGGCGACGTCATCATGTGCGCCAATGAATATTATACCGGCACCGCGGTGATCGGCGACCTTGCGGCGGGCATGATGCGCAACAAGGGCGTGGCGGCTTTCGTCACCGACGGGCTGGCGCGTGACCGCGCGGGGATCGTGGCGGCCGGCCTGCCGCTGTTCGCCATGGGGATTTCGCCCAATTCCCCCGCCAGTGCCGGGCCGGGGCAGGTGGGCGCACCGGTCGTGCTGGGCGGTGTGCGGGTCTGCTCGGGCGATATCGTGGTGGGCGACGCCGATGGCGTGGTCGTGATCCCGCTGGCCGAGGCCGGGGCCGTGCTGACGCGGCTGGGCAGCGTGCGGGCGGCGGAAAAGACGGCAGAGGAAGCGGTGAAGGCGGGCGCCATCGACTTCGCGCACTGGCATGAGATTTTACGGCAGGCGCGCATCATCCAGTCGTGAACCTGAAGGGCAGCTTTTCATGCGAATGGCCGGTCTGGGTTTTGTTGCTTTTTTGCTTGCCGTCGCTCTCCAACTGGTCACCGGCACAAGCCAGGCGCAACTTCCATCTCGCACGGCCGATGCGGTTGAGGCCGGGCGTTCCCGCTTCAACATCCGCTGCGCCGGCTGTCATGGCCAGGACGGCCTGGGCGGAGAACGGGCACCCGCCATCGCCAATGGATCGCGGCTGGGACTGGACAATGAAAAGGCGCTTCGCAACCTGGTCATGCATGGGATTCCCGACAGGGGAATGCCGGCATTCAACGTCCGCGCGGACGAGCTGAACCAACTGGCCGCGTTTGCGCTGTCGCGAATGCTGCCCCTGGCCAAGACCGCTGTTTCCGGCAATGCCGATGCCGGGGCCGCGCTGTTTTTCGGCCAAGCTCATTGCTCGCAATGCCACATGATATGGGGCCGGGGAAGCACCAACGGCCCGGACCTGACCGAAAGCGCCCAGAAGCTGACCCTGGCCCAGATGGAAACCGCGCTGCTTCGGCCCGGCGTCCATCCCGGTAACGGCTATCAGGTGGCGGCGGTGCGGACCGCCAACGGTCAGACCATTCGCGGCTTTGTCCGCAACGAAAGCGGCGTGGACCTGCAGATGCAATCCTTCGATGGCCGCCTGCATCTGCTCTTGAAAAGCAGCGTGAGCCGCATGGATCGGGAGGCGGGGTCTTACATGCCGCGATGGAACGGCAGTCCGGAAGCGATGCGCGACCTGATCAAATTTCTGCAGCGCGCGCCGGATCGGAAATCGAGCGATGTGTCCACGGTCCCGGCCAGCCCGGGCGATTGGCAAGCCGTTCTCAAGCCCAAACCGGGCGATTGGCCGTCCTATCACGGACAAATGAGCGGCAACCGCTATTCGGGACTGGCCCAGATCACACCTGGAAATATCCGCGGCCTTGCGCCCAAATGGATATTCGCTGTACCCGACCAGGGCAGCCAATCGCTGGAAGGCACGCCGGTGGTGGTGGATGGGGTGATGTACGTCACCCGGGTCAATACCGTCATTGCGCTGGACGCACGAACCGGACGGATGATCTGGAAATACAGCCGGCCGCCCTCCAAGGGCCTGGTCGGCGATGCGGCGGGCGGGATCAATCGTGGTGTGGCTGTGCTGGGCGATCGCGTGTTCGTCGTGACCGACAATGCCCATCTGCTGGCGCTGCATCGCCTCAATGGCGCGCTGTTGTGGGATACCGAAATGGCGGATACGCGCAAACATTATGGCGCCACCTCCGCACCCCTTGTGGTGGGAGACCTGGTGATTGCCGGGCTTTCCGGCGGGGACGAGGGTATTCGCGGCCAACTCAACGCCTTCAATGCGGTCACGGGTGCGCATGTGTGGCGCTTCTGGTCCATTCCGGAAAACAGCAATCGCCCGGCCAATGACTGGATCGGCCGCGCGCTTGAGCACGGCTGCGGCGCCACTTGGCTGACCGGCACCTATGACCAGGAGACCGGCAGCCTGATCTGGCCGATCGGCAATCCGTGTCCGGATTTCAATGGCGACGAGCGCAAGGGCGACAATCTTTTCACCGACTCAGTCGTCGCGCTGGAGCCCAAAAGCGGCAAGCTAAAATGGCACTATCAGTTCACGCCTCACGACCTGCACGACTGGGATGCCACCGAAACCCCGATGCTGGTGGATTTGAATTTCCGAGGCGCGCCGCGAAAACTGCTTCTCCAAGGCAATCGCAACGGCTTTTTCTATGTCCTGGACCGCACCGACGGAAAATTTCTTGCCGCCACTCCTTTTGTCAAAAAACTGACCTGGGCGAAGAAGATCGGTCCGGATGGCCGCCCCGTTCTGGGAGAAGGTTGGCGGCCGGCAAAGAACGGCACCGAGATCTGTCCCTCGATGGAAGGCGCATCCAACTGGATGTCCACCGCCTATCATTCCGGCACAGGGCTTTTCTATTTGATGGCGCTGGAGAAGTGCAATGTCTTCAACAAGAACGCGGAATGGTGGAAGCAGGGGCAATCCTTCTATGGCGGGTCCGCGCGACCTGTCGCGGCCGAGGTTCCGCGCAAATTCCTGCGCGCCATCGATCCGCAGACGGGAAAGATCGCCTGGCAATATGAACAGACCGGCGCGGGCGAGACCTGGGGCGGATTGCTGGCCACCGCCAGTGGGCTGATATTTTTCGGCGACGATGACGGCTCATTCGGGGCCTTGGATGCCGGGAGCGGCAAGCCGCTCTGGCATTTTCCCCTCGGTGCCCGCTGGCATGCCTCGCCGATGACCTATGCGGTCGATGCCCGTCAATATGTCGCCGTGGCGGCAAACGCCGGCATCGTCGCCTTCGCTCTCCCACAATAAGTGAGTTGATTTAGGATTTTCCGAGGTCTGCCGGCAGGGTGGTGCACAAGCGCCAGGTCTTGCGCCACAAGGGCCCGATGAAACCGATATAGGCGACGATCAGCGCGCCGCAAATCAACAGGCCGCCGGGATTGCCACCCATGAGTATGAAGCCGAAGGTGAAGACATAGGGCAGGCACCAGACCAAAAGCGCGGTGAGCAGCAGCAGGCCCCCGAAATATACCCATTTCATGATGCCGAGTTGCTCCAACGATCACTGGTCCGGCGCCAGGTCCGGTCCCGAGAGGAGAATATACGCGCCGTCGATGCGGCGCTACCAGCGATAGGTGAGGTCGGCGGTGCCCGACAGGATGGTGGTGCCGGCACCGACCCGGGCATCGCTGCGAAGCCCAAAGGTGAGCCGGTCATTTTGCTGCAGCCGCAGGCCCAGGCCCAACAGCGCCGTCTCGCGGGCAGGACGGGTGCCCGGCACGACAAAGCTTGTGTCGGGAAAGGCTTGGAACGATGCGATCACGAAGGGATTGTCGTCCAGTTCATGTTCCCAGGCCGCGAGCGCGTCCAAGGATAAAGACTTGCCATCCTCCAACGCGAAATAATGACCAAAGCGCGTGCCCAACTCGACATGGGTGACCCCGATGGACTTGGCGGCAAAGGAGGCGGCGAGGAATTGCGCCCCCGAAATCGCAGTCTCGTCATAGGAAGGCTGGCGGTAACTGTCGCCCACGAAGGCGACATAAGGTGAGACCAGCCAATTGTCGCTGAAGCTGAAGGAATAGCCGCCCTCGATTCGCCCGCCGAAATCATGGGCATGATAATCCGCCGCCAGCACCGTGCTGAACAACTGCACATCGCGGCGGGTCTCGACATGATGCAGGCCGAATCCCAATGCCCCGGTGAGATAGGCGTGGTCGAACAGGATGCGGCGGCCGTACAAAGCAAAAGTCAGATCCTTGCTGCTGCCATTTCCGCTGCCGGAGGAAAAGGTCTGACGGCTTAGTCCCAGGCTGGCGCCCAGAAGCGTGGCGGTGTCGGGCTGGACATCGGCGCCCAGCGATAGGCCCAGCACACTCGCCACCACCTTTTGTGTGCCCATGTCGGAATCGCCATCCAGGCTGGAATGGCCGGCGAAGACCGTGCTCCAGACACGCAGGTCTTTGAGGAGATCGAGCTGGGCGGGATGCGGGGAGCCGAAACCGCCATGGGTCATGTCCGGCCAGGATGGGTCGCCGGACGACAGGCCGTCAGGCAGCATCCTCTCCAGTTGCTGTGCTTGCGCGCCGGCACAGGAAAGAAAACCGGCCGTGCTCAAGCAGACAGCCGCAATCCATCTGCGGGCAACTTTTGCCGGTCGTCGCCGGAGGGCGAAGATGCTCACGATACCGTCGCACCGTAGGCCAAAGGCAACCGCAGCTGCGCAACAAGACCGCTGTCGCCGCGCTGCAGCCGGACATCGCCGCCATGCGCGCGCGCGATCGACCGGCACACGGCAAGGCCCAGGCCGCTGCCGCGCTTGTTGGAGGCATGGGCGGCAGGGGTACGGTAGAAAGGCTGGAACACGCGTTCCAATTCCTCTTCCGGAAGTCCCGGCCCATTGTCGCGCACTTCGGCGACTACTTCCTGCTGGTCGGTGAAAAGCCGCACCCGCGCGGTGTCGCCATATTTGACGGCATTCTCGACCAGGTTGCTGAGCAGCCGCCGGATGCCCAGCGGATCGACCTCCACCTCGGCCCTGCCGCCGTCTTCCAGGGTCACTGGCTTGCCGATGAAGACGGCATCCTCGACCACGTCTTCGACAATGCTGCGCAGGTCCATGGTTTCACGCAGGCCCGGCTCGGAGGCGTCGCGTATGAAGGCAAGGACGGAACTGATCATCTGTTCCATCTCTTCGACCTCGGCCAGCATGCCTTCGCGCTGGTCGTCGGGAACATCCTCGATGCGGAAGCGCAAGCGCGTCAGCGGTGTGCGCAGGTCGTGGCTGATGGCCCCCACCATGGCGGTACGGTCATCGACAAAGCTGCGCAGGCGGCTCTGCATGCGGTTGAAGGCATGCGCGGCGCGGCCGACCTCCGCCGGTCCTTCCAGGATCAGGATGGGCGCCGTCGGGTCCCGGCCCAATTGTTCGGCCGCATAGGCAAAGCCCGCAATGGGAAGCACCAGGCGGCGGGCGAATATCCACCCCAGCGGAGCCACCAGCGCGAAGGAGATCAGGAACCACAGAATGACGCGGCGTTGCCAGCCATTGGGAAACGGCTCCGGCGTGGGCCGGACCACCGCCCATTGTCCGTAAGGCAACCGCAGAGCCGCAACAAAGTCTCCTTCAATGAAGGGCGCGGGCGCAATGCCGAAAAGGCCGCGGGCAATGCGCGGCGTCAGGGGAACAGGCACTGGTTCCTGGGACGGCACCGGCGTCTTGACCCGCGGAGGCGGGGCCGCGATTTGCGGCGTGGGTGCGGGAGCCGGCGCGGGCGCAAGCTGAATATCCGGACGCTTTTGCGGCAATGCCGGCAGCGACGGCATGGGAACATGCATCTGGTCTTCAATCGCATGCGGCCGCGGCAAAGACGATATCCGCCGCGCCTCCGGCACGGGCGCGATATCCGGTATCATGCCATGACTGATGATCGGATTGGCTACTTCCGGCATGATCGGCCGGGGCTGGATGGTCGGCACAGACGGCCGATCCGCCATTACGCTGGGCAGATTCACGCCCGAATTGGGTCCGGTGATGATTGTGGTTGTTCCTGGAACGGATCGGACGATCCCCGTGGTCGCCGGAACTTGGGTGGGAACGAAAGGGTGGACCATCTGCGGAGCAATCAGCACCTGGCCCGGGACATTGGGCGCAGTGGAAAGACCGCCGCCCGGTATTTCCACCCTGAAAGTGCCGTTCGGCAGGGAGGCGCCGGGGACTGCCGCGCCCGGAAATCCGCCGCCGGGAAACCCACCGGGAAATCCGCCGCCTGGGAAGCGGGCATCGCCGGCGGTGGGGAAATTCTGCGCCACCTTATAATCGGCGTACTGAAAGCCGGGCGGCAGGGGATGGCGTTCCTCATAGCTCGCCTGCCGGACCGGCGTTTCCGTCTGTTCGATCCCGACCTCGCGTCCCCGCCGCGGGACGGTTCCGGCAAAGGGCAGCGGTGTGAAAAAGAAAATCTGGACATCCACGTCATCGCGGCCCAGCAGGTCGGCCAGGTCATGCCGCGAACGTTCCGAGGTAAGCCAGCCGGGTCCGGAAAAAGCGGGCGGCCCGGATTGCACGATGCGCTGGAGCGGCCGTGCCGCATGTGACTTCACCGGCGATCCGGAAAGCGTGGCCGCGATCTCGTCCAGCCGGTATTGCGGTTGCGGCTCAGGCGGCAACAGCATTGTGAGGAACAGCGTAACCAACTGGGCGATGATCAGTCCGCCAAGCAGAAGGCCCATGATCTGCAAGGCCAGCGGAGGACCCGCCAGCCGCGGGTGGCGCATGACACTCATGGATCGGATACTGCCACGAGTGAGGCATCTGCGTCACGCAGGCCCCTCTGCGGCGTACCGTCTGAAGACCAGCCGTCGATCCATGGCGTATCGGTAATATAGAGAGGCTCGGCGGCATTATCGGCGTCCTGTTCGAGCGGGTCCGAAAAGGCCTCGGTACGGGGTAGCAAATTGGCGGACACGATCATCCTGGGCAGCCGGTGAGAGACGGGGGCCGCGAACGCCTTGTGATGAACGCCAAGCGCCCAGCCGGCCAGGCCGCAAACCAGGGCAATGCTGATCGCCAGAGCCAGCCGCCAGAGATTGCGATCCTGGGTCATAATGGCCGATGGCGGGCAACGCCGCCCAGGATGAGAGAAAGCGCCAGGGCCAGGACAGCCTCGAAAAGCACGATGTCCACGAACGCCAAATCTTGCCGGATAACGGGCGGGTGGAAGGAATCGAGTCCGGTTGGCCGGGAGGGAATGGCAACCAGCGCGATGGTTGACGAAGCCGGTGATGACGCGATCAGCGAGATGGACGGCACAGCGATTGTTTTTGCGTCCTGTTCGCCTGCCCCCGATGGGCCGCCTGAATCGGAAACCAAGCCTTGAAACATGCACCAGATCCCGTTGCGGAGGGTTGGAGGATGGCCCGCCCGCATTGCGCCCGGATTTCATGAGGTTTCCGTTTTGTAACGCAGTTTTGCGGCAGGGTCCTTGTGAAATGGCAGCGGGTTGTGGTGCCGGTGCAACTGTTTGTTGCAACAGGTTGCAGCCTTGAAAAATGGCCGGAACAGCATGCTGGCAATTGAATCCCATGAACGCCATTCTCGCCCCCATGGACCTGGCCACCCAAATCCTCATCGTTGACGACGATGCCGGTATCCGCAGCCTGGTATCGTCCTTTCTGGAGCGGCACGGTTTTAAAACCGATACGGCGGGCAATCCCGCCGAGATGCGCGCCAAACTGACCGGCAGCCGCTACGACCTGATCGTTCTGGATGTGATGATGCCGGGCGAAGACGGTCTTTCGGCCCTGCGTAAGCTTCAGAACAACGATGGGCCGCCCGTCATTATGCTGTCGGCGGTGGGTACCGACATCGACCGCGTCGTCGGGCTGGAGATGGGCGCCGATGACTATATGGCCAAGCCCTGCAATCCGCGCGAGCTTCTGGCCCGCATCCGCACGGTGCTGCGGCGCCGGGCCAGGAACGCAAATGAGCCGTCCGGCGCCGGCGCGGGGGAGGGCGCGCCGGAAGCCCGCAATCTGGGCTTTGCCGGCTGGCGCATCGACTTGATCGCCCGGACATTGCACGATCCGGCTAGGCAACCGGTCCCCCTGTCCGACGGGGAATTCCGGTTGCTGCGCGCCTTTGTCGAGCATCCGCGCCGCGTCCTGACCCGCGATCAGTTGATGGACTATGCCGGCGGCTCGGAGAGTGAGCATTATGACCGTGCGATTGACGTCCAGGTGAGCCGGCTGCGCCGCAAGCTGGCCGTAGGCGATGCCAAGGCCGAGTTGATCCGCACCGTGCGCAGCGAGGGCTATATGTTCGTGCCCGCCGTGCAACGCATTTAAGTCCCTGCAACACGCTGAAACATTCGCGTAACACGCGATTTCTATCGGTGCCTTGCTGTCAAGCAGGGAAACCGGGTGAAAATTTATCGGAAGTTGTTCTCGGCGCACCTTTTGCGGTCCGCCGTCCGTATCCCACTTTGGCCGGCGACAACCGGAGCGGGGCTGGCGGCCCTCACTTTGCTCATGCCCGATGCTGCGATGGCACAGACCATCGCCACGGATTCGACAGTCAAGGTTTCCAGCATCAGCTCCAGCGCAACGCCCTCCTTCAATGGCGGCACCTTGCAGATCGACAATGCCGGCACTTATGCCAATAATTTCACCCTGCAGGGCACGGTCACGACCAGCGCCATCGACGCGCTCGGCAAGTCCAGTACCTTTTCGGGCGTCTTCTCCGACGCTACATCCGGCACCGCCGGCAGCCTGACCATCACCGACAGCACCAGTGGCGGCATCGTCACATTTTCCGGGGCCAACACCTATACAGGCAGCACCACGATCAATTCCGGTGCGACCCTGGCGCTGACGGGCACTGGGAGTGTCGCCACTTCCAGCGCCATTCAGAACGCCGGCACCTTCGATATATCGACGACGTCTAGCGGTGCATCGATCATATCGCTGTCGGGCAGCGGCACGGTGCTGCTGGGCTCACAAAATCTGATTATTTCCGCAGCCGCCGGTACTTTTTCCGGCACCATATCGGGGACCGGACAGTTGATCCTGTCCAGCGGGACGGAGCTCCTCAACGGCAGCAGTACCTATACCGGCGGCACCGTCATCAATGGCGGCACTTTGCAGGTCGGAGACGGCACCAGCAATGGCTGGATTCTGGGGAATGTCTCTACTACGGGAACGCTGGCCTTCGACCGGGCGGATGCCGTCACCTTCGGCGGCGTCGTTTCCGGCAGCGGCGGTCTTTCGCAGCTTGGCGGCGGCACTCTCACCCTGACCGCGGCCAACACCTATACGGGCGCCACCAATGTCGG
>Ga0157379_10000528_pt1 | contig 30947 bp, 28 predicted proteins | sample S25metaG_FD_121802 | JGI IMG/M metagenome (GOLD analysis project Ga0157379, IMG submission 121802) | Switchgrass rhizosphere microbial communities from Kellogg Biological Station, Michigan, USA - S2-5 metaG | ecosystem: Host-associated > Plants > Roots > Rhizosphere > Soil | place: USA... | reverse complement strand
TACTCATGGCCAAAAACTATAATCGGTTTGATACTGCGCCAAGGGTCCAAAACCGCGAACTAGTCGCGAGTCGGAGCTGTCCATGGACGACGATTTGCATTCCCTGCCGCGCCTGCTGATCGAGCTCCGCATGGAGCATGCCGATCTCGACGATCTCATCGATCGTGCACTGCTGGACGCGACCACCGACGACCTCACCTTGCGCCGGCTGAAGAAGCGACGGCTCGTCCTGCGCGACAAGATCACCCGGATCGAATCGGAGCTCGAGCCGCTCAGGCCTGCATGACGGCGCCGGCGGCTGCGCTGCAACCGTCTTCGTCGCTGCAGGACGCGGTCGGGCACGCGCTCGGCAGCACGGGCGCGCTCGCCGCCGCCGACCCCAACCACGCCGAGCGCGCCGTGCAGCGCGACATGGCGCTCGCGGTCGCGACCGCGATCGAGGAGCGCAGCGCGCTCGTCGTCGAGGCGGGCACCGGCGTCGGCAAGACGTTCGCGTATCTCGTGCCGGCGCTGCTGAGCGGCGCCCGCACGCTGCTCAGCACTGCCACCAAGACGCTGCAGGACCAGCTCTTCGTGCGCGACCTGCCGCGGCTGCGCAACGCGCTCGAGCTTGCGGTGTCCGTGGCGGTGCTGAAGGGGCGTTCGAGCTATCTCTGCCTGCACCGGCTCGCGCAGGCTCGCCACGACGCGCAGCTGCCCGATCGCCACACCGTGCGCGCGCTCGCCAAGGTCGAGGCGTGGGCGCAGACGACGGCGAGCGGCGACCTTGCCGAGCTTCCCGGACTCGACGAGCGCAGCAGCATCGTCCCGCTCGTCACGTCGTCGCGCGAGAACTGCCTCGGCACCGAATGTCCGGAGCATCGGCGCTGCCACGTGATGAAGGCGCGGCGCGAAGCGATGCTCGCCGACGTCGTCGTCGTCAACCACCACCTCTTCTTCGCCGACATGACGCTGCGCGACAGCGGAGTCGCCGAGCTGCTGCCGAGCGTCGACGTCGCGATCTTCGACGAGGCGCACCAGCTCGCCGAGGCCGGCGTCCAGTTCCTCGGCACGACGCTCGGTTCGGCGCAGCTGATCGACTTCGCGCGCGACATGCTCGCTGCCGGGCTGCAGCAGGCGCGCGGCCTGCAGCCCTGGCCCGAGCTCGCCGCGGCATGCGACCACGCGGCCCGCGAGCTGCGCATCGCCGCGCACGGCGAGGTGCGCGACGTCCGCGGCAGCGTCAAGCTGCGCTGGGCGGAGCGCAGCGGCGCGACGGCGTTCGTCGCGGCGCTCGAGCGCATCGTCGAAGCGAGCGGCGCTGCCGCCGTCGCGCTCGCCACCGTCGGCGAGCTCGCTCCCGACTTCGCCCGGCTGCACGAGCGCGCGCTCCGCGTCGCCGAGCTCGCGGCGCGCTTCGGCGAGCGGCCCGCGCCCGGGCAGATCCGCTGGATCGATCTGCTCGCGCACCAGGTCCGCCTCGTCGAGTCGCCGCTCGACATCCGCGACGCCCTCGGCGAGCAGATGGCGAGGAGCGCGAAGGCGTGGATCTTCACGTCGGCGACGCTCGGCGATGACGAGCGCCTGTCGTGGTTCACCGAGCCCGCGGGGCTCGACGACGCGCGCGTCGCCCGCCTCGGCAGCCCCTTCGACTACCGCGCGAACGCACGCGTTTTCGTGCCGCGCCGCTTCCCGAAGCCGAGCGAGCCCGGCCACGCAACCGCCGTCGGTGCGCTCGCCGCGCGCTGCGCGCGCGCGCTCGGCGGCCGCACCTTCGTGCTCACGACGACGCTGCGTTCGCTGCAGACCGTCGGCGAGCAGTTGCGCGATGCGTTCGCCGCCGGCGGCGACGCGATCGAGGTCCTCGTCCAGGGCGAGGCGTCGAAGCGGCAGCTGCTGCAGCGCTTCCTCGCCTCGCCTCGCGCCGTCCTCGTCGGCTCGCAGAGCTTCTGGGAAGGCGTCGACGTTCCGGGCGCGGCGCTGCAGTGCGTCGTCATCGACAAGCTGCCATTCCCGCCGCCGAACGATCCGCTCGTCGAGGCGCGCGTGCAGCGGCTCGAGGCCGAGGGGCGCAACGCCTTCGCGGACTACTTCGTCGCCGAAGCGGCGGTGGCGCTGAAGCAGGGCGCCGGGCGCCTGATCCGCAGCGAATCCGACCGCGGCCTTCTCGTCGTCTGCGACCCGCGGATGGCGACGATGGGCTACGGCAGGCGCCTCTTCGCAGCGCTGCCGCCGATGACACGGCTGGACTCGGAGGACGAAGCGATCGCCTGGCTGCACGAGCTCGCCGGCGCCGCCGCCGCGGCCTAGCGCGGCACGTCGCTCACCAGAGCTGCCACCACGGGGTCTTCCGCCGCCCCATCAGGTCGACGCTCATCGTCGCGTTCGGAAAGTTCGCCTGCAGCACGCGCACGGCGTCGTCGCGCAGGTCGACCATGCCGAGCTTGTCGTAGCTCTGCGCAAGGATGATCAGCGCTTCCTCGGTCGACGGCGAGCGCTGGAACTCCTGCACCGCCTGCTGGGCGCGGTTGGCGGCGGCGACGTACGCGCCGCGGCGCAGGTAGTAGCGCGCGACGTGCACCTCGTAGGCGGCGAGCGAGTTGACGATGTAGTTCATCCGCATCCGCGCGTCCTCGGCGTAGGGTGACTGCGGAAACTGCTCGGTGAGGGCGCGGAACGACTGGTACGAGTCGCGCGACGCCTGCTGGTCGCGCTCGGAGAGATCCTGGCTGGCGAGACTGCCGAGCAGGCCGAGGTTGTCGTTGAAGTTGACCAGGCCCTGCAGGTAGTACGCGTAGTCGATTGCGGGGCTCGTCGGGTGCAGCTTGATGAAGCGCTCGAGCGTCGACAGCGCCTGCGCCTTCTCGCCGCTCTTCCACAGGTAGTACGCGCGCTCGATCTGCGCCTGCTGCGCGAGCATCGAGCCGGCGGCACGGCCTTCGAGCCGCTCGAGGAGCTTGACGGCCTTCTCGTAGTTGCCCGAGGCCGCCTCTTCCTTGGCCTCGCTGTAGAGGCGCTCGGGGGTCCAGCGCGAGGTGTCGTCGCGGCCGCCCGACTCGCAGCCGGCAAGGAGCACGGCGACGATCGAGATCGCCGACACTGCGATCCGCAGGCGCGCGGACGTTCGTTTCGTTTCCATCCAGCCGTCGATCTTATATGGCCGAGGGTCCCCTTCCAGCGCACGGTGCGATCGCCGCGGTCGACGACGACGGCGACGACGGCAACGACATCGAGGAGCGCGTCGCGACCGTCGCCGCCGCGCAGCACGGCGAGCGGCTCGACAGGACGATCGTCGCGTTCGTCCCCGAGTTCTCGCGCAGCCACCTGCAGCAGCTGATCCGCTCGGGCCACGTCGCCGCCGACGGCGCGCCGGCGACGAGCCCGGCGCAGCGCGTCCGCGCCGGCCAGCGCATCGCCGTGCGCCTGCAGCCGACGGCCGAGAGCCGCGCCTACGTCGCCGAAACGCTGCCGCTCGTCGTCGTCCATGAGGACCACGACGTTCTCGTCGTCGACAAGGCGGCGGGGATGGTCGTCCATCCGGCGGCGGGCAACTGGTCGGGGACGCTGCTCAACGCGCTGCTCGCCCGCGACCCCGCGAGCGCGGCACTGCCGCGCGCCGGCATCGTCCACCGCCTCGACAAGGACACCTCGGGGCTGCTGGTCGTCGGCCGCACGCTCGCCGCGGTGACGGCGCTCGTGCGCGCGATCGCAGCGCGCGAGGTCGAGCGGCGCTATCTCGCGATCGCGCACGGCACGCCGGCGCTCGAGCGCTGGAGTGTCGATGCGCCGATCGGTCGCGACCCGCGCGTGCGCACGCGGATGGCGGTCGTCGCGTCGGGCAAACCGGCGCGGACCGACGTCGAGCGCGTCGCCGTCGCCGATCGCTTCGCGGCGCTGCGCTGCGCGCTGCACAGCGGCCGCACGCATCAGATCCGCGTCCACCTCGCGCATGGCGGCATGCCGCTGGTCGCCGACCGGCTCTACGGCGGCACGCCCGCGCTCGGGCTCGAGCGGCAGGCGCTGCACGCCCACGAGCTGGCGTTCGCGCACCCGGTGTCCGGCGAGCGGCTCGCCTTCCGATCGGCGTCGCCGAGCGACTTCGCTCACGCCTGGCGGCAGATCGTCGCCGGCTGAGCGATTCCGGGGGCATCCGGGCAGCGGCTACAATCGGGCCATTCCCTTTCGATGCGAGCGGCCCAGCGGCGCAAAACGCCCGGCCGGGCCGTCCGGCGAGACATCGAGACGTGACCGCACCCGAGGGTGCCATCAACCGGGGCAGGACCGTCCTGCCAGACCCGCGGCGCATGTGACGATGCGCGAGAGCCGCCACGATGCGGCCGAGGAACTCATGACGACATGAAGACCCTGGATGCCAAGCGCGTCCTCGAGGCGGCGCTCATCTGCTCGAGCCAGCCGGTGGCGTTGCGCGACATGGGCGCGCTGTTCGCCGGCGAGGTCGGCAACGACACCTTGCGGACGCTGCTCGCCGAGCTCGCCGACGAGTGCAGGGATCGCGCGATCGAGCTGGTCGCGGTCGCGAGCGGCTGGCGCTACCAGACGCGCGCCGAGATGGCGCCGTACCTCGCTCGCCTCGACCCCGAACGGGCGCCGCGCTACTCGCGCGCCGTGCTCGAGACGCTCGCGATCATCGCCTACCGCCAGCCGGTGACGCGCGGCGACATCGAGGACATCCGCGGCGTCGCCGTCGCGAGCTCGGTGATGAAGCAGCTCGAGGACCGCGGCTGGATCGAGGCGATCGGCTACCGCGAGGCGCCCGGCCGGCCGGCGCTGCTCGCGACGACGCGGCAGTTTCTCGACGACCTCGGCCTCGCCTCGCTCGCGCAGCTGCCGACGCTCGACGGCGCCGACGGCGAACCGATCGCGACGATCGCCAGCGACGGCGTCTCGCAGGCCTCGCTGTCGTTCGCCGAGGCGCTCGGCGATGTCGGCGCAGAACACCCGGCCTCCGAAGATCCTCCCGCAGCCCATCCCCCGGCCGATGCCGATGCCCTGGAACCGCACGCATGAACGCTCCTGCCGATCCATCGCAACCATTGGAGACCGCCGACGCTGTCGACACTGCGGCCGCGCCGACCGGCGACGCCGCGGTCGCAGAGCGGAGCGGTGACGACGACGGCGGCGGCGCGCCGCAGGGCGAGCGCAGCGGCCGGCGCCGCAACCGCCGCGACCGGCGCCGCGGCGGCGACCGCAACGACGATCGCGGGCCGCGCCCGCTGCCGGCCAACTTCGAAGGACCATTGCCGCGCCACCTGCAGCCGGTGCCGCCGGTCGAGGCGACCGAGGTCTTCGCGCAGGTGCTCTCGGGCGAGTTCGACGATGCTTCCGCCGAAGCGCCCGAAGCCGCCGCGACCGAGGAAGACGCGGGCAAGCGCGTCCTCGCGCCGGAGCCCGATGCGCCGAAGCTGCACAAGGTGCTCGCGCAGGCGGGCATCGGCTCGCGTCGCGACATGGAGGAGCTCATCGCCGACGGCAAGATCACCGTCAACGGCGAGCCGGCGCACACCGGCCAGCGCGTCTCGTTCGGCGACCGCGTCGAGGTCAACGGCAAGCCGGTGCGGCTGCGCATCGTGCCGCCGCCGGCGCGGATCGTCGCGTACCACAAGCCGACAGGCGAGATCGTCAGCCACGACGATCCGCAGCACCGGCCGACCGTGTTCCGTCGCCTGCCGCGCCTGCAGCAGGGCAAGTGGCAGTCGGTCGGCAGGCTCGACATCAACACCGAAGGGCTGCTCCTGTTCACGACGTCGGGCGGCCTCGCCAACCAGTTGATGCATCCGCGGTTCGGCGTCGAGCGCGAGTACGCGGTGCGCGTCATGGGCCAGCTCGACGACGAGGCGCGCGCGACGCTGCTCGAGGGCATCGAGATCGACGGCCAGCGCGCGGCGTTCAAGTCGATCGAGGACGGCGGCGGCGGCGAGGGCCTCAACCAGTGGTACCGCGTCGTCATCACCGAAGGGCGCAACCGCGAGGTGCGCAGGCTCTTCGATGCCGTCGGCCTCACCGTCAGCCGACTGATCCGGATCCGCTACGGCACCGTCGTCCTGCCGCACGGCCTCAAGCGCGGCGCCTGGGTCGAGCTCGACGACAACGACGTGCGCGCGATCCGTCGGCTGGCGAGCGGCAACGCCAACGGCGAGCGCGGCGAGGAACGCGCCGACGGCGGCAAGCGCCGCGACGATCAGCGGCGCGACGATCAGCGGCGCGACGAGCCGCGCGGCCGCGGCAACGATCGCCAGCGGCCGCCGCGGCGTGACGAGGCGCGCGCCGAGCAGCGTCCGCCTGCGGAGGGCGGCGAGGTCCGCGACGACGAGGACGACGACTTCGACCCGAGCCGGATCCCGAATCCGCTGCAGCAGACGTTCGACCATCGCTTCGTCCAGGGGCGCCGCATCGGCCCGAACAGCGGCTTCGGCGCCGGCGGCAGCGCGCCCCGGCCGCAGAGCGGCAACAAGGGCGAGCCGCGCCAGCCCGATCCGCTGCAGACTTCGGTCGGCTACATCGGTGCCGATGCGTACCACCGCAAGAACCGCGGCCGCGGCGGCGGCTTCGGCGGTGGCGGCGGTGGTGGTGGCGGCGGCGGCGGCGGCCGACGCGGCCGCTGACCGCAGGCCCGGTCGCACGCGGTCGGCCCTCTACAATCGAGGGCTTTGCCCAAGGACCCCGGAGAACAAGCCATGGCGGTGGAACGCACCCTTTCGATCATCAAGCCCGATGCGGTCGCGAAGAACGTCATCGGCCAGATCTACTCGCGCTTCGAGGCCGCGGGCCTGAAGATCGTCGCCGCGAAGATGGTCCACCTGTCGCGTGGCGAAGCCGAGGCGTTCTACGCGGTGCACCGTGCGCGGCCGTTCTTCGGCGATCTCGTCTCGTTCATGATGTCCGGCCCGGTGATGGTGCAGGTCCTCGAAGGCGAATCGGCGATCGCGAAGAACCGCGAGCTGATGGGCGCGACCGACCCGAAGAAGGCCGACCGCGGCACGATCCGCGCCGACTTCGCGTCGAGCATCGACGCCAACGCGGTGCACGGCTCCGACGCCGCAGAGACCGCCGCGACCGAGATCGCGTTCTTCTTTGCCGGCATGAACCTGCACAGCCGCTGACGGGCGCCTGGCGATGGTCAACCTCCTCCAGTTCGACCACGACGCACTCGGCGACTGGTGCGAGCAGCAGGGCGAACGGCCGTTTCGCGCGACGCAGCTCCTTCGCTGGATCCACCAGCGCGGCGAGCGCGACTTCACGGCGATGACCGACCTCGCCCAGTCGTTTCGCGACAAGCTGGTCGCGGCTGCCGAAGTCGCTCCGCTCGCAGTCGCGAGCGAGCAGGTCGCCGCCGACGGCACCGTCAAGTGGCTGTTCGACGTCGGCGGCGGCGATGCCGTCGAGACCGTCTTCATTCCCGAGGCCGGGCGCGGCACGCTCTGCATCTCGTCGCAGGCCGGCTGCGCGGTGAACTGCCGTTTCTGCGCGACCGGCCACCAGGGCTTCAGCCGCAACCTGACGACCGCCGAGATCGTCGCCCAGCTCTGGCACGCCGAGTTCGAGCTGCGTCGCCGGCTGGCGCTCGGCGAAGGCGAACGCGCGATCACGAACGTCGTCATGATGGGGATGGGCGAGCCGCTGCAGAACTACGCCGCGCTCGTTCCGGCGCTGCGGACGATGCTCGACGACCACGGCTACGGCCTGTCGCGGCGGCGCGTGACCGTGTCGACGTCGGGAGTCGTGCCGATGATCGATCGCCTGCGCGACGACTGCCCGGTCGCGCTCGCGGTGTCGCTCCATGCGCCCGACGATGCGCTGCGCGACGAGCTCGTGCCGCTCAACCGCAAGTACCCGATCGCCGAGCTGCTCGCGGCAGCGCGCTCCTATCTCGCGCGCGCGCCGCGCGACTTCATCACGATCGAATACTGCATGCTCGACGACGTCAACGATTCGCCGGCGCAGGCGCGTGCGCTGTTGGCGCTGCTGCGCGGCGACGGCAGCGCCGCGAATCCCGGCCTGCCGAGCAAGGTCAACCTGATCCCGTTCAATCCGTTCGCCGCGTCGGGTCTGAAGCGCTCGCCCGCCGAGCGCATCGCCGCGTTCGCGAAGGTGCTGCAGGACGGCGGCATCGTGACCACGGTCCGCAAGACCCGTGGCGACGACATCGCCGCAGCGTGCGGCCAGCTCGCCGGCGAGGTCCAGGACCGCACCCGCGTCGCCGACCGGCGCGCGCGCGCCGCCTCGGTGCGCGTCGCCGCACCCGCGTCGAGGCGCCGCGCTGCGAGTGCCGAGCGGAGTTGGCGCCCATGACGGGCCCGATCGTCGTCGCGTCGAGCGCGCGCGCGGCTGCGCTCGCGATCGTGCTCGCCGCGTTCCACGTCGCGTGCACGACCACGCAGGGTCCGGTCGTTCCGGTTGCCGGCGCGCCCGACCGGATCAACGCGGCCGAGGAAGGTGACGCCAAGAAGCGATCGCGCGCGCGGCTGGAGCTCGCGTCGGCCTACTTCAGCCGCGGCGAGACGAAGACCGCGCTCGAGCAGGTCAGGATCTCGCTCGCCGCCGACCCGAACTACGGCGACGCGTACAACCTGCAGGGCCTGATCTACGCGGCGATCGGCGACCAGGCGCTCGCCGAGGGGAGCTTTCGCCAGGCACTGCAGCTCAACGCTCGCGACGCCGACGCGATGCACAACTACGCCTGGTATCTCTGCCAGCTGAAGCGCTATCCCGAATCGACCGCGATGTTCCAGCAGGCGCTCGCCGTGCCGCAGTACCGCGGCGTGACGCGCACGCTGCTCGCCCAGGGCGTCTGCCAGGCCTACGCAGGCCAGCTCGCAGAAGCCGAGGCGACGCTGACGCGCGCCTACCAGCTGGACTCGGCGAATCCGTTCACCGCGACCAACCTCTCCGAGGTGCTGTACCGGCGCGGCGAATACGAGCGTGCGCGCTTCTACATCCGCCGCGTCAACGCCCAGCCCGACGTCGCCAACGCGCAGACGCTCTGGCTGGCGGCGCGGATCGAGAACAAGCTCGGCAACCGCCAGGGCGCGTTCGATTTCGGCGCGCAGCTGCGCAACCGCTTCCCCACGTCGCGCGAGGCGGCGCTCTTTGCGCGCGGCGCCTACGATGAATGAGGTCGCCGACGCCGCCGCGGCGCCGAGCGCCGGGCGCCTGCTGCGCGAGGCGCGCGAGCGCCAGGGCCTGCACATCGCCGCGCTCGCCGCGTCGATCAAGGTGGCACCGCAGAAGCTCGAGATGCTCGAGGCCGACCGCTTCGACGCCCTGCCGGACGCGACGTTCACGCGCGCGCTGGCGCAGACCGTGTGCCGCGCGCTCAAGATCGATCCGGCGGCGGTGCTCGTGCTGTTGCCGCCGGCGGCGGCCGGCCATCGCCTCGAGCAGGTCGGCGGCGGGCTGAACGCGCCGTTCCGCGAGCGGCCCGGCGTCGCCGGGCAGCGCGATGCGCCGCCGCCGCGCCTCGGCGCGGTGTTCTGGATCACGGCGCTGATCCTCGTCGCAGCGCTCGTCCTCTACTTCGCGCCGCCGCACTGGATCTCGCTCGCCGACTGGGGCATCGGAGCGGACAAGGCGGCGACGACGGGCACTGCACCGGCGGTCGCGCCGCGCCCGACCGCCGGCCCTGCGATCAACGCGGCGCCGGCGCCGGCATCGGCATCGCTCGCGCCGCCGCAGGACGCTGCCGTCCCTGCCGCCGACGCGAGCCGAGACGAAGAGCCGACGCCACCCGGCGCAGAGCCGATCCCGCGCGACGAAGCGCCTGCGCCGGCAGCGGCGGCCTCGCGTTGACCACCATGGCGGCGCTCGACGACTTCCGCTTCGTTCGCGACGGCGACGCACCCGGCGACGCTGCGCCCGTCGCGCCGGCACGACCGACGGCGCGCCGCTCGCTGCAGGCGCGCGTGGTCTGGGGCGCGAACGTCGTCACCATCGGCGGCGAGGCGCCGGTGCGCGTCCAGTCGATGACCAACACAGACACCGTCGACGCGATCGGCACCGCGATCCAGGTCAAGGAGCTCGCGGTCGCCGGCTCCGAGCTCGTCCGCATCACGGTCAACACGCCCGAGGCCGCGGCCGCCGTGCCGCACATCCGCGACCAGCTCGACCGCATGGGCATCGACGTGCCGCTGATCGGCGACTTCCACTACAACGGCCATCGGCTCCTGAGCGACTTTCCGGCGTGCGCCGAAGCGCTCTCGAAGTACCGCATCAACCCCGGCAACGTCGGCAAGGGCGACAAGCACGACCGCCAGTTCGCGCAGATGGTCGAGGTCGCAGCGCGGCACGGCAAGCCCGTGCGGATCGGCGTCAACTGGGGCAGCCTCGACCAGGAGCTGCTCACCGCGCTGATGGACGAGAACGCGAAGCGCGCCGATCCCGAGGAGCCGCAGCAGATCATGTACCGCGCGATCCTGATGTCGGCGCTCGGCTCGGCGCGCCGCGCCGAGGAGATCGGCCTGGCGCGCGAGCAGATCATCCTGTCGTGCAAGATGTCCGGCGTGCAGGACCTGATCAGCGTCTACCGCGCGCTCGCGGCGCGCGCGGACTACGCGCTCCACCTCGGCCTCACCGAGGCGGGGATGGGCACCAAGGGAACGGTCGCGTCGACCGCGGCGCTCGCCGTGCTGCTGCAGGAAGGCATCGGCGACACGATCCGCGTCTCGCTGACGCCTCAGCCCGGCGAAGCGAGGACGCAGGAGGTCGCGGTCGCGCTCGAGATCCTGCAGTCGCTCGGGCTGCGCTCGTTCAACCCGAGCGTCACCGCGTGCCCGGGCTGCGGCCGGACGACGAGCACGACCTTCCAGGAGCTCGCCAAGCAGATCGACGACCACCTGCGCGCGCAGATGCCGGTCTGGAAGGCGCGCTATCCCGGCGTCGAGAAGCTCAAGGTCGCGGTGATGGGCTGCATCGTCAACGGCCCGGGCGAGAGCAAGCACGCCGACATCGGCATCAGCCTGCCCGGCACCGGGGAAGCGCCGGCGGCGCCGGTTTTCATCGACGGCGAGAAGGCGGTGACGCTGCGCGGCGAGCACATCGCGCAGGAGTTCCACGCGCTCGTCGAGCGCTACATCGAGCAGCGATTCGGCGCGCACGTGGTGGGCTGAGCCCGCCACCGCCGACGAGACATGAGCGAGCCCCTGCGCGCCGTCAAAGGCATGAACGACATCCTGCCGCCGGAGTCGGCGCGCTGGGAGTGGTTCGAGGAAAAGATCCGCGCCGTGATGCGCCGCCACGGCTACCTCAACGTGCGCACGCCCGTGGTCGAGCCGACGGCGCTCTTCGTGCGCGGCATCGGCGAGGCGACCGACATCGTCGAGAAGGAGATGTACTCCTTCGAGGACGCGATGAACGGCGACAAGCTGACGCTGCGTCCGGAGGCGACCGCCGGAATCGTGCGCGCGATGGTCGAGCACAACGCGCTCTACAACGGTCCGCTGCGCGTCTGGAGCGAGGTCGCCGTCTTCCGGCACGAGCGGCCGCAGAAGGGCCGCTACCGGCAGTTCCACCAGATCGACGTCGAGGCGCTCGGCCATTCGGGCCCCGACGTCGACGCCGAGCAGATCCTGATGTGCCGCGCGCTCTTCGCCGACCTCGGCCTCGCCGTCGGCAGCGACGTCCGCCTCGAGCTGAACAGCCTCGGCCAGCCGGCCGAGCGCAGTGCCCATCGCGCCGCGTTGATCGCCCACCTCGAACGCAACGCCGGGGCGCTCGACGACGACTCGCGGCGCCGCCTGCACACCAATCCGCTGCGCGTCCTCGACAGCAAGAGCGCGGCGCTGCAGGCGACGATCGAGGGCGCGCCGCGCCTGCTCGAATTCCTCGGCGCCGAGTCGCTGGCGCACTTCGACGCCGTGCGGCGGATCCTCGACGGCGCCGGGCTCGAGTACCGCATCAACCCGCGCTTGGTCCGCGGCCTCGACTACTACAACCTCACCGTCTTCGAGTGGGTCACCGACCGGCTCGGCGCGCAGGGCACGGTCTGCGGCGGCGGCCGCTACGACGGCCTCTTCGAGCAGCTCGGCGGCAAGCGCACGCCCGCCGTCGGCTGGGGGATGGGAATCGAGCGCATGCTGCTGCTGCTCGAGGCGGTCGGCGTCGCGATGCCTGCGCCGGCGATCGACGCCTTCGCGATCGTTCCCGGCGACGACGCGCTGCCGGTCGCGATGACGACGTGCGACGCGCTGCGCAAGCTCGGCGTCGCGGTGACGATGTACTCGCCGGGAAGCGAAGGCCGCGCCGGCATGAAGGCGCAGTTCAAGCGCGCCAGCGCGAGCGGCGCGCGGTTCGCTCTCGTCTTCGGCGCCGACGAGCTCGCGCGCGGCGCGGTCGGGCTGAAAGATCTGCACAGCGACGCGACGCCGCAGACCTCGCCGCCGCTGCATCCGGTCGAGCAGCTCGCCGAGCGACTGAAGAGCGCTTCGCCCCGGCCTTCATAATCGCGGGCTCCTTTCGCACACCCATGGCCAGTCATCTCGACCTCGAAGAGCAGGAACAGCTCGACCAGCTGAAGGCGTTCTGGAAGCAGTACGGCAACCTCGTCTCGTGGCTGCTCGTCGCAGTGCTCGGCGCGTACGCGGCGTGGAACGGCTGGAACGCGTACCAGCGCGACCAGGGCGCGAAGGCAGGAGCCCTCTACGACGAGATCGAGAAGGCCGCGCAGGAGGTCGACGCCGACCGCGCGACGCGCATCTTCGCCGACATGCAGGCGCGCTATCCGCGCACGACGTTCACGCACCAGGCCGGGCTCGTCGCCGCGCGGGTCGAGTCGGAAAAGGGGCAGAACGACGCGGCGCGGGCGAGCCTGGCATGGGTCGCGGACCACGCCGGCGACGGCGGCCTGCAGGGCATCGCCCGGCTGCGCCTCGCCGGGCTGCTGCTCGACGCCGCGAAGTACGACGAGGCGCTGAAGCAGCTCGACGCGATCGACAGCCCCGAGTTCACCGCGCTCGCCGCCGACCGCCGCGGCGACGTCCTGCTCGCGCAGGGCAAGAGCGCCGACGCACAGGCCGCGTACCTGAAGGCGTGGAACGCGATGGACCCGAAGATCGACTATCGCCGCCTCGTCGAAGCCAAGCTCAACCTGCTCGGCGTCCAGCCCGCCGCGACCGCAGCGAGCGGCGCCGAGGCGGCGAAGTGACGGCGGCGCGTGTCGCGCGCGCCGTCCGCAGCGTGCGCGCCTGGCTCGTCGTGTTCCTGGTCGCGGCGCTCGCCGGTTGCTCGAGCTTCTCGAACCCGTTCGGCCCCGAGCGGCCGAAGCCGAAGGATCTCGAGCCGATCGCCGCGCCGATCACGGTCCGCCAGGCGTGGCGCGAGAGCGTCGGCAAGGTCGAGTTCCCGCTCACGATCGCCGTCAACGGCACGACGTTGACGCTCGCCGCGAGCGACGGCACCGTGCTCGCGGTCGACGCGGAGAGCGGCCGGACGCGGTGGCGGACGAACGTCGGCGCGACGATCTCGGCCGGCGTCGGCAGCGACGGCACCGTCTCGGCGGTGGTGACGCGCGACGGCAACCTCATCGTGCTCGACGGCAGCCAGGTGCGCTGGACCAAGCCGCTCGGCGTTCGCGTCGCGACCGCACCGCTCGTCGCCGGCGGCCGCATCTTCGTGCTCGGCGTCGACCGCTCGGTGCATGCGTTCGACGCCGCCGACGGCGTCAAGCTCTGGCAGGTCGCGCGCCCAGGCGACGCACTGACGCTGCGGCAGACCGGAGTGATCGCCGCATTCAAGGACACGCTGCTCGTCGGCCAGGGTCCGCGCCTGGCCGGGATCGATCCCAACACGTCGACGTTGCGCTGGGAAGTTCCGCTCGGCTCGCCGCGCGGCGCCAACGAGGTCGAGCGGCTGGCTGACCTCGTCGGCCCGGTCGTCCGCGTCGGCGATCTCGTCTGCGCCCGCTCGTTCCAGGCCGCGGTCGGCTGCGTCGATGCGCAGCTCGGCAACGTCGCCTGGACGAAGGCCGGCGGCGGCACCGATGCGATCGCCGGCGACGCCGAGCTGCTGTTCGGCGCCGACGCCTCCGACCGCATGACCGCGTGGAAGACGCCGACGGGCGACATCGCCTGGACTAGCGAATCGCTGATGTTCCGCGGCGTCAGCGCGCCGGCGGCGGTCGCGCAGTCGGTCGTGTTCGGCGACCGCGACGGCACGTTGCACTGGTTCTCGCGTGCAAAGGGCGAATCGCAGGCGCGCCTTTCGACCGACGGCACCGCGATCGCGACGCCACCGGTCGCGGTCGGTGGCCTCGTCGTCGTCGTCACCCGCGGCGGCGGCGTGTTCGCGTTCCTTCCCGCGTGAATGAAGCCCTCGAGCGCCGTGCGTTTGCCGTTGCCGGTGGCCGCGTCGGTGCCGTTGCGGCGGCCTGCCGGGCGCTGAGCCAGCCCGCCGGGCCGCGATGAAGCCCGTCATCGCGCTCGTCGGCAGGGCGAATGTCGGCAAGTCGACGCTCTTCAACCGCTGGACGAAGACGCGCGACGCGATCGTCGCCGACTTTGCCGGCCTGACGCGCGACCGCCACTACGGCGATGCGCGCGTCGGCGGCCGCGAGTTCATCGTCGTCGACACCGGCGGCTTCGTCCCCGAGCAGCCGAGCGGCATCGTTCGCCTGATGGCGCGCCAGGCCGAGCAGGCGGTCGCCGAGGCCGACGCGGTCGTCTTCGTCGTCGACGTGCGCGCCGGCGTCTCGGCGCACGACCACGACATCGCGCGCTACCTGCGCAGCGCCGGCAAGCGCGTCGTCGTCGCCGCCAACAAGGCCGAGGGCATGGCCGACTCGGCGCTCGTCGCCGAGTTCTACGAACTCGGGCTCGGCGAGCCGCAGCCGGTTTCGGCGGCGCACGGACAGGGCGTCGTCGCGCTCGCCGAGGCCGCGCTCGCGGCGGTCGGCAACGAGGCGGACGTCGCCGCCGACGAAGGCGGCCGCGACGCTGCGACAGACGTCGCCGACGCGCCGATCCGGATCGCAGTCGCCGGTCGCCCGAACGTCGGCAAGTCGACGCTGATCAACGCCTGGCTCGGCGAGGAGCGGCTGGTGGCGTTCGACCAGCCGGGGACGACGCGCGACGCGATCGTCGTTCCGTTCGAGCGCGGCGGCCGTCGCTTCGACCTCGTCGACACCGCGGGCTTGCGCCGCCGCGGCAAGGTCTTCGAGGCGGTCGAGAAGTTCTCGGTCGTCAAGACGCTGCAGGCGATCGCCGAGGCCGACGTCGTGCTGCTGCTGCTCGACGCGACGCAGGGCGTCACCGACCAGGACGCGCACATCGCCGGCTACGTCGTCGAGAGCGGGCGCGCCGTCGTCGTCGCCGTCAACAAGTGGGACGCGGTCGATGCCTACCAGCGCGAGATCGTGCAGCGCTCGATCGAGCAACGGCTGCCGTTCCTGCGCTTCGCACCGGTGCTGACGATCTCGGCGGCGCGCCGCCAGGGCTTCGGCCCGGTGTGGAAGGCGATCGCCGAGGCGCACGCGTCGGCGACGCGCAAGATGCCGACGCCGGTGCTGACGCGGCTGCTGCAGGAGGCGGTGCTGCACCAGGCGCCCAAGCGCGCCGGGACGTTCCGCCCGAAGCTGCGCTATGCGCACCAAGGCGGCAGCAAGCCTCCGGTCATCGTCATCCACGGCAACTCGCTCGAGCACGTGACCGACGCCTACAAGCGCTTCCTCGAGGGGCGGTTCCGCGCCCATTTCAAGCTGGTCGGGACGCCGCTCAGGATCGAGATGCGCTCCGGGCGCAATCCGTTCGTGGAGAAGGGCCGGTGAAGCATGGCCTTACGACGCATCGCCCGGATATCCCTGTGATAAGGTCAGCCGCTCCAGAACCACATCACGGAGCTGAACGTGAGCAACAAAGGGCAGCTACTACAAGACCCCTTCCTGAACCTGCTGCGCAAAGAGCACGTTCCGGTTTCCATCTACCTCGTCAACGGGATCAAGCTGCAGGGCCACATCGAGTCGTTCGACCAGTACGTCGTCCTGCTGCGCAACACCGTCACGCAGATGGTCTACAAGCACGCCATCTCGACCGTCGTGCCGGGCCGCGCCGTGAACTTCCAGACCCAGCCCGAAGCGCCCGACCACCCTTGAGGCCGGGCTCTCCATCCGGACGGCGCCGTTGAGCGCAACCCGCCAGAGCGACGGCGAGACGCCGGCGCGCGCGATCCTCGTCGGCGTCGACCTCGGCGCGCGCGCGGAATTCGACGAATCGCTCGACGAACTCGCGCTGCTCGCCGAGTCGGCGGGCGACGTCGTCGTCGAGCGCGTCGTCGCGCGGCGCAAGGCTCCCGACGCCACCTTCTTCGTCGGCTCCGGGAAGGCCGACGAGCTGAAGGAGCTCGTCCAGCTGCACCAGGCCGAAGTCGTCGTCTTCGACCAGGCGCTCTCGCCCGCGCAGCAGCGCAACCTCGAGCGCCACCTCGGCGTCGCCGTCGCCGACCGCACGATGCTCATCCTCGAGATCTTCGGCGAGCGCGCGCGCAGCCACGAAGGCAAGCTCCAGGTCGACCTGGCGCGGCTGCAATATCTCTCGACGCGGCTGGTGCGGCGCTGGAGCCACCTCGAGCGGCAGCGCGGCGGCATCGGCACACGTGGCGGCCCCGGCGAGGCGCAGATCGAGCTCGACCGGCGCATGATCGGCGAGCGCATCAAGAGCATTCGCAAGCAGCTCGAGCGCGTCAAGCGCCAGCGCAGCACGCAGCGGCGCGCGCGCGAGAAGAACGAGACGTTCCGCGTCTCGCTGGTCGGCTACACGAACGCCGGCAAGTCGACGCTGTTCAACGCGCTCGTCCGCGGCGACGCCTACGCAGCCGACCAGCTCTTCGCGACGCTCGACACGACGACGCGCCGGCTCCATCTGCCCGGCGCCGGCCGCAACGTCGCGCTCTCCGACACGGTCGGGTTCATCCGTGACCTGCCGCACACGCTCATCGAGGCGTTCCGGGCGACGCTGCAGGAGGCTGCCGACGCCGACCTGCTGTTGCACGTCGTCGATGGCGCCAATCCCGAGTTCGCGAGGCAGATGGCCGACGTCGAGCGTGTGCTCGCCGAGATCGGCGCCGCCGGGGTGCCGCAGGTCGTCGTCTTCAACAAGCTCGACCGCATGGCCGAGACCGAGCGGCCGCGCTCGCTCGGCGACATGATCGAGGTCGAGTCGCGGCGGGTGCCGCGCGTCTTCGTCAGCGCGCTGAGCGGCGAAGGCCTCGACCTCCTGCGCGAGCGCATCGCCCGGGCCGCTGCGGGAGAGGACTTGAACGCCGCCGCGGCGACCGCACCTGACGGCGTCGGCGCGTCGGCAGCCGAAAGCGGCGGCGACGAGGAAACCGAGTCGCACCGCACCGGCACCTATCATTCGCACGCGTGAGCACCTGGTCCGCGTCCTTCCCTTTGTCGACGAGCCTGCGCCGATGAGCCTGCCAGCCGAGTCCGACCGAGCGTCCTTCGCGCAGCGGCTCGCCGCCGCTGCGGCGGCCGGGCGTGCCTGGCTCGCGGCGGCCGCGCGCGGGCGCGGCCGCGGCGCTGCATCGCAGCCTGCCGGCGTGACCCTGCTCGAGAACGGCCGCAACGACGGGCCGCCCGACCTCGACGAGCTGTGGCGCGACTTCAACCGCAAGCTGAGCGGCCTCTTCAGCGGCCGTGGCTCGCGGCGCGGCAACGGCGGCGGCGACCCCGGCGGCGGTCCGAACTTCCAGCCCAATCTGAAGAGCGCCGGCGTCGGTGCCGCGCTGATCGGCGGCGTCATCGTGCTGATCTGGCTCGGCAGCGGCGTCTTCATCGTCCAGGAGGGCCAGCAGGCCGTCGTCACCTCGTTCGGCCGCTACAGCCACACCGTCGACGCCGGGTTCCAGTGGCGCTTCCCGTATCCGTTCCAGGCGCACGAGACCGTCAACGTCACCCAGCTGCGCTCGACCGAGGTCGGCCGCAGCTCGATCTCGCAGGCGACCGGCCTGCGCGACTCGTCGATGCTGACCCAGGACGAGAACATCGTCGACATCCGCTTCACCGTGCAGTACCGGCTCAAGGATGCGCGGGCGTTCCTGTTCGAGAACCGCGATCCGGAGACCGCGGTGACGCTCGCCGCCGAGTCGGCGGTGCGCGAGATCGTCGGCAAGAGCAAGATCGACGCCGTTCTCTACGAGCAGCGCGATGCCCTGGCCAACGACCTGGTGCGCTCGATCCAGGCCCAGCTCGATCGCCTGCGCACCGGAATCCTCGTCGTCAACGTCAACGTGCAGAGCGTGCAGCCGCCCGAGCAGGTGCAGGCGGCGTTCGAGGACACGCTGAAGGCGACGCAGGACGCCGATCGCCTGAAGAAGGAAGCGCAGGCGTACGCCAGCTCCGAGATCCCGAAGGCGCAGGGCACCGCGGCGCGGCTGCGCCAGGAGTCCGAGGGCTACCGCTCGCGCGTCGTCTCGCAGGCCGAGGGCGATGCCGACCGCTTCGCGCGCCAGCTCGCCGAATACCAGAAGGCGCCGCAGGTCACGCGCGAGCGGCTCTACATCGACGCGATGCGCGAGGTCTATTCGAGCATCACCAAGGTCATGATCGACGCCCACAGCAGCACCAACCTCCTGCAGCTGCCGCTCGACCGGCTGCTGCAGCAGGCCGCCGCAGCGCCGGCGGGGACAGCGGCGCCGGCGGCGGCCCCGGCTCCGGGCGAGGCGAGCCCGGCGAGCTCGACGGTCGACGTGCGCTCGCGCGACAACCAGCGCAGCCGCGAGCGCGACGGCCGCTGAGGAGAGCGCGATGAACCGTCTCGGCCTCATCGTCGGCGGCTTCCTGCTGCTGCTCCTGCTCGCGTCGTCGACGCTCTTCATCGTCGACCAGCGTGCGTTCGCAGTCGTCTACGAGTTCGGCCAGATCAAGGAAGTGATCCAGGAGCCGGGCCTGAAGTGGAAGCTGCCGCCGCCGCTGCAGAACGTCGCCTTCCTCGACCGCCGCATCCAGACGTTCGACAGCCCGGAGACGCGGCCGATCTTCACCGCCGAGAAGAAGAGCCTCGTCATCGACTGGCTGGTCAAGTGGCGGGTCACCGATCCGCGCCAGTTCATCCGCAACAACGGCGCCGACATCAGGAACCTCGAGGCGCGGCTGTCGCCGATCGTCCACGCCGCGTTCAACGAGGAGGTCACCAAGCGCACCGTCGGCGGCGTGCTCTCGAGCGAGCGCGACCGGGTGATGCAGGACGTGCGCAACCGGCTGAGCGACGACGCACGCTCGTTCGGCATCGAGATCGTCGACGTCCGCATCAAGCGGGTCGACTTCGTCGGCAACATCACCGAGTCGATCTACAGCCGGATGGCCTCGGAGCGCAAGCAGGTCGCCAACCAGTTGCGCTCGACCGGCTCCGCCGAGGGCGAGAAGATCCGCGCCGACGCCGACCGCCAGCGCGAAGTGATCGTCGCCGAGGCGTACCGCGACGCGCAGAAGGTCAAGGGCGACGGCGACGCCAAGGCGTCGGCGATCTTCGCCGAGTCGTTCGGCAAGGACCCGCAGTTCGCCCAGTTCTACCGCAGCCTCGAGGCGTATCGCGCGACGTTCCGCAGCAAGTCCGACCTCATGATCGTCGACCCGGGCAACGAATTCTTCAAGTCGATGCGCGGGGCGGCGTCGCCGGCGGCGGCGCCCGCGCAACGGACGGCTCCCCCCGCACCGAAAAGGTAGCGTTTGGCGTCGCCCGGCTTCTGGGACGTCGCCCTCAGCGCAGTCGCGCTGATGCTCGTCGCCGAAGGGCTGCTCCCGTTCGTCAGCCCGCCGTCGTGGCGGCGCATCTTCGAGCGCGCGCTCGAGATGAGCGACGGCCAGATCCGCTTCCTCGGCCTGGTGAGCGTCGTCTGCGGCATGACGATGCTGCTCCTCTTCTGGGGATGACGCCGGGGACCGGCCCGTACAATCTCCTTTTCAACGAGTCCCGACTCGCATGTCCTCAGCCTGGCTCCTGCCGGAGCACATCGCCGATGTCCTTCCGGCCCGGGCCCGCCACATCGAATCCCTGCGCCGCGGGCTGCTCGACGCCGCACGCGGGTTCGGCTTCGAACTCGTCATCCCGCCCATGCTCGAGCACATCGAGTCGCTGCTGTCGGGCACCGGCCACGCGCTCGACCTGCAGACGTTCAAGCTCGTCGACCAGCTGAGCGGCCGCACGCTCGGCTTGCGCGCAGACAGCACGCCGCAGGCGGCGCGGATCGACGCCCACATGCTCAACCGCAGCGGCGTCGTCCGGCTGTGCTACTGCGGGCCGGTGCTGCACGCACGGCCGAGCGGCAGCGGCGCGACGCGCGAGCCGCTGCAGTTCGGCGCCGAGATCTACGGCCACGAAGGCCTGGCCGCCGACCTCGAGATCCTCGACCTGATGCTCGAGTGCCTGCGCGTCGCAGGGATCGAGGACGTCGTCGTCGACCTCGCCGACGCGCGCATCGTCCGCGCCGTGCTGGCCGGCGTCGCCACCGGCGCCGACCGGCTCGAGGCGGTGTACGCCGCGCTCGCCGCCAAGGACACCGCCGAGCTGCGCTCGCTCGCCGCGGGCTTCCCGGCGGCGACGCGGCAAGGGCTCGAGGCGCTGGTCGGCCTCTACGGCGACGACGCTGCGCTCGCCGAAGCGGCGCGCCGCCTGCCCGAGCGCGCCGCGATCGCGCGTGCGCTCGACGAGCTGCGCCGTCTCGCCGCGCACGCCAGGCAGGCGCATCCGCGCGCCCGTGTCGGCTTCGACCTCGGCGACTCGAGCGGTTACGCGTACTACAGCGGCGCGCGCTTCGCGGCGTATGCGCGCGGCGCGAGCGACGCGATCGCGCGCGGCGGTCGCTACGACGAGATCGGTGCGATCTTCGGTCGCAACCGTCCGGCGGTGGGCTTCGGCCTCGACGTCAAGGACCTGGCGATGCTGTCGCCGATGCCGTCTGCGAGCGAGCCGATCGTGGCGCCGCGCAGCGACGACGTCGCGTTGCGCGACGCCGTGCGCGCGCTGCGCGAGCGCGGCGAGATCGTCGTCGCCGCGCTCGACGAAGCCGACGTCGCGCCGGCGCCGCGTGCGCTCGTGCCCTCGGCCGGCCGCTGGGTCGTCGCGCAGCGCTGAGCGCCATGGCTGCCGACACTCCGGCCGCCGTCGGCCGCAACGTCGTCGTCGTCGGCACCCAGTGGGGCGACGAAGGCAAGGGCAAGGTCGTCGACTGGCTCACCGACCACGCGCAGACCGTGGTCCGCTTCCAGGGCGGCCACAACGCCGGGCACACGCTCGTCATCGACGGCGTCAAGACCGCGCTGCAGCTGATTCCGTCCGGGATCATGCGGCCCGGCGTCGCCTGCTGCATCGGCAACGGCGTCGTCGTCGATCCGCAGCACCTGCTCGGCGAGATCGCGCGCCTCGAGGCGATCGGGATCGACGTTCGCCCGCGGCTCCTCGTCAGCGAGTCGTGCCCGCTGATCCTGCCGTTCCACGTCGCCGTCGACAACGCGCGCGAGCAGTTGCGCGAGTCGAGCGGCGCCGGCAAGATCGGCACGACCGGCAAGGGGATCGGTCCGGCGTACGAGGACAAGGTCGCGCGGCGCGCGCTGCGCGTCCAGGACCTCAAGCATCCCGAGCGCTTCGCCGCCAAGCTGCGCGAGCTGCTGGCGATGCACAACTTCGTCCTCGAGCGCTGGCTGCACGCGAAGCCGCTCGCGTTCGAGCCGATCTTCGACGCCGCGATGCGCGCCGGCGAGTCGCTGCTGCCGATGATCGGCGACGTCGGCTATGCGATCCACAACGCGCACCGCGCCGGCGCCAACGTCCTCTTCGAGGGCGCGCAAGGGACGCTCCTCGACATCGACCACGGCACCTATCCGTACGTGACGTCGAGCAACTGCGTCGCCGGCAACGCTGCCGCGGGGTCGGGCGTCGGCCCCGATCTCCTGCACTACATCCTCGGCATCACCAAGGCGTACACCACGCGCGTCGGCGGCGGGCCGTTCCCGACCGAGCTGCCGATCGACGAGCCCGGATCGATCGGCCACCACTTCTCGACGGTCGGTCAGGAGCGCGGCACCGTCACCGGCCGCGCGCGCCGCTGCGGCTGGCTCGACGCCGCGCTGCTGAAGCGCTCGATCATCATCAACGGCGTCTCGGGCCTTTGCATCACCAAGCTCGACGTCCTCGACGGCATCCCCGAGATCAAGGTCTGCGTCGGCTACCAGCTGCGCGGCCAGCGCATCGACATCCTGCCGCTCGACGCCGACGACATCGTGGCGTGCGTGCCGGTCTACGACACGCTGCCGGGCTGGAGCGAGAGCACGTTCGCGGTGACGCGCTGGGACGCGCTGCCGCCGAACGCGCGCCGCTATCTCGAGCGCGTCGCCGACTTCATCGGCGCGCCGATCGACATGGTCTCGACCGGGCCCGATCGCGAGCACACGATCCTGTTGCGCCATCCCTACCTGCCCGACGCCGCGGTGGCGCCGCGGGCGCCGCGCAAACGGGCCGCATCTCTCTGACGCGCCGAGGCCTCCGATGCTCACCGACGACGGCAAGCACCTCTACGTCTCCTGGGACGAGTACCACCTGCTGATCGAGCGGCTGGCGCTGAAGATCGACGCTTCGGGCTGGCAGTTCGACCAGATCCTCTGCCTCGCGCGCGGCGGCATGCGGCCGGGCGACGTGCTGTCGCGCGTCTTCGACAAGCCGCTCGCGATCATGGCGACGAGCTCGTATCGCGCCGAGGCCGGGACGATCCAGGGCCGGCTCGACATGGCCAAGTACATCACGCTGCCGCGCGGCGAGCTCGCCGGGCGCGTTCTCCTCATCGACGACCTCGCCGACTCGGGCATCACGCTGCGCGCGGTCGTCGACCGCCTGCGCGGGATGCCGTCGATCAGCGAGCTGCGCTCGGCGGTGATCTGGACCAAGGGAGTCTCGACGTACACGCCGGACTACTACGTCGAGCTGCTGCCGACCAGCCCCTGGATCCATCAGCCGTTCGAGGAGTACGACGACCTCCGGCCGGCAGGGCTGGCGAGAAAATTCCAGATCTAGACGAACAAAAGAAAAGGCCGGCGAAGCCGGCCCGCATTCCAATCACGTTCTTTGGTGCCCAGGAAGGGACTCGAACCCCCACGGAGTTACCCGCTAGTACCTGAAACTAGTGCGTCTACCAATTCCGCCACCTGGGCATCTCAGGCAACCACGGATTCTAATATCAAAGCAACAACATCCAAGACCGCTGCACCAGGCGGCAACGAGCTCCTCGCCGAAGTCGAGGGCACCGTCCAGGGCCATCGCGACGGCCACGGCTTCGTCGTGCGCGACGACCAGCAACCCGACGTCTACCTCGCGCCGCAGGAGATGAAGAGCGTGCTGCACCGCGACCGCGTGCGCGCGCGCATCGTCCGCTACGACAAGAAGGGTCGGCCCGAGGGCCGGATCCTCGAGATCCTCGAGCGCAGGAAGACGCCGATCATCGGCCGCCTGCTGCACGAGAGCGGAATCTGGCTGCTGGCGCCGGAAGACAAGCGCTTCGGCCAGGACATCATCGTGCCGAAGAACGGCATCGCCGACGCGAAGGCCGGACAGGTCGTCGCGATCGAGCTGATGGAGCCGCCGTCGCTGCACTCGCAGCCGTTCGGCCGCGTCACCGAAGTGCTCGGCGAGATCGACGATCCCGGCATGGAGATCGAGATCGCCGTGCGCAAGTACGAGGTGCCGCACGTGTTTTCCGACGCCGCGCTCGCGCAGGCGGCGGCGCTGCCGTCGGAGGTGCGCGCCGCCGACCGCAAGGGCCGCGTCGATCTCACCGACGTCCCGCTCGTCACGATCGACGGCGAGGACGCGCGCGACTTCGACGACGCCGTCTACTGCGAGCCGACGCGGATCGGCAAGTCGGCGGCCGACAACGGCTGGCGGCTCGTCGTCGCGATTGCCGACGTCAGCCACTACGTGCGGCCAGGCGAGGCGATCGACGTCGACGCCTACGAGCGCGCGACCTCGGTCTACTTCCCGCGCCGCGTCATTCCGATGCTGCCCGAGAAGCTCTCGAACGGGCTCTGCTCGCTGAACCCCGAGGTCGATCGCCTCGCGATGGCGTGCGACATGCTCGTCGACGCGCAGGGCGAGGTGCAGGCGTACCAGTTCTACCCGGCGACGATCCGTTCGGCGGCGCGGCTGACGTACAGCGAGGTCGCGGCGATCCTCGCCAACACGCGCGGCCCCGAGGCGGCGCGCCGCAGTGCGCTCGTTCCGCACCTGCTCGACCTGCACGACGTCTACCGGGCGCTCCTGAAGGCGCGCATCCGCCGCGGCGCGATCGACTTCGAGACGACCGAGACGCAGATCGTCTGCGACGAGAACGGCAGGATCGAGAAGATCGTGCCGCGCACGCGCAACGAGGCGCACCGGCTGATCGAGGAGTCGATGCTCGCCGCCAACGTCTGCTCGGCCGACTTCATCGCGCGCGCCAGGCACCCGGCGCTCTACCGCGTCCACGAAGGGCCGACGCCGGAGAAGAAGACGCTGCTGCAGAACTACCTGCGCGCGCTCGGGCTGGGGCTGTCGATCAGCGACGATCCCAAGCCCGCCGAGTACCAGGCGATCGCCGCCGCGACCAAGGAGCGGCCCGACGCGGCGCAGATCCACCAGATGCTGCTGCGCTCGATGCAGCAGGCGATCTACACGAGCAAGAACATCGGCCACTTCGGGCTCGCGTACGAGGCCTACACGCACTTCACGAGCCCGATCCGCCGCTATCCCGACCTGCTCGTGCACCGCGTCATCAAGGCGCTGCTCGAGAGCCGCCGCTATCCGATCGGCGCGCGCGCCGAAGGCGCGGCGGCGAAGAAGGCGCGCTCGGCGAAGTCGGCGAAGGCGGCCAAGAGCGCACGGCCGGACGCCCCGATGCCGGCGCCGCTCGCCCCGGGCGGCGAGCTCGAGGCGTGGGAAGTCGCGGGCGCGCACTGCAGCGCCAACGAGCGGCGCGCCGACGAGGCGTCGCGCGACGTCGAGGCGTGGCTCAAGTGCCGCTACATGCGCGAGCACCTCGGCGAGGAGTTCGGCGGCGCCGTCAGTGCGGTGACGAGCTTCGGTCTTTTCGTCCAGCTCGACGGCCTCTATGTCGAAGGGCTCGTCCACATCACCGAGCTCGGCGGCGAGTACTTCCGCTTCGACGAGGTCCGCCAGGAGCTGCGCGGCGAGCGCTCGGGGATCCGCTACGTCGTCGGCACGCGGGTGCGCGTCCAGGTCAGCCGGGTCGACCTCGACGGCCGCAAGATCGACTTCCGCCTCGTCCGCGACGGCGAGGAAGCGGCGAGCCTGCTGCGCTCGCGGCGCGACAAGGCCGCCGAGCGCAACGAGGCGATGACGAGCGAGATCGTCGCGCTGAAGGAAGCCGATCGCGCGATCAAGGCGGCGGCCAAGGACAAGGCGCGTGTGCGACCGGGCAGCGCGACGCGCGGCAAGGCGGCCGTTCGCAAGGTCGCGAGCGGCCGCGGCGCCGGCGCTCGCGGCGCGGTGCGGCGCTGACGGCAGGTTCGAGACCACGAAGGAGAGCATGGCGATTCGATTCGATGGCAAGGTCGCGATCGTGACCGGCGCCGGCGGCGGCCTCGGCCGCCAGCACGCGCTTGCGCTCGCTGCGCGCGGCGCCGCGGTGCTCGTCAACGACCTCGGCGGCAAGATCGACGGCAACGGCAGCGAGCCGGCGGCGGCGAACGCGGTCGCGGAGGAGATCCGCAAGGCGGGTGGCAAGGCGATCGCCAACGGCGCTTCGGTGACCGACTGGAGCGCGGTGCAGGGGATGGTCGAGGCGGCGCTGCGCGAATGGGGGCGCGTCGACATCCTGGTCAACAACGCCGGCATCCTGCGCGACAAGTCCTTCGCCAAGATGGACCTGGCCGACTTCCGGCTCGTCATGGACGTCCATCTGATGGGCGCGGTGCACTGCACGAAGGCGGTCTGGGAGACGATGCGCGCGCAGAACTACGGCCGCATCGTGATGACGACGTCGTCGACCGGGCTGTTCGGCAACTTCGGCCAGTCGAACTACGGCACCGCCAAGATGGCGCTCGTCGGCCTGATGCAGACGCTCTCGCTCGAAGGCGCGAAGCACAACATCCGCGTCAACTGCCTGGCGCCGACCGCGGCGACGCGGATGACCGAAAACCTGATGCCCGAGGCCGTGCTGCGCCTGCTCGAGGCGGGTGCGGTCACGCCGGGGCTGCTCGCGCTCGTCGCCGACGACGCGCCGACGCGCGCGATCCTGTGCGCTGGCGCCGGCTCGTTCGAGCGCGCGCACGTGACGCTGACGCAAGGGATCCACGTCGGCAACGCCGCCGACGCCGCCGAGGAGGTCGCGGCGCGGCTCGACGCGATCTCCGACCGCAGCGGCGAGACGGTGCCCGAGAGCGGCGCCGCGCAGGGCGCGCTCGAGATCGCCAAGGCGATGCAGGCGCAGCGCTGACCGGCCGGCGCGCAGCGCGCGCGCATCAGGTGCCGCGCGAACGCCGGTAGAGCGCCTCGACGAGATCGCCGGCGCGCAGCGCGCCCGGCAGCGCCGGTTCGGCGGCGGCGCCGTGCTCGACGACGCCGAGCGTCGCGGCGTCGAGCGCCGACTGCGCCGCAGCCGCCCAGCGTCCGCCGATCCAGCCGGCGAGGACGTCGCCGGTGCCGGCGCTCGCGAGCGCTGCATTGCCGGTCGCGTTGACGCGCGGCACGGCGTCGGGCGCGGCGATCACCGTCCCCGAGCCCTTGAGGACGACGACGGCGCGACAGCGCGCCGCGAGCTCGCGCGCCGCGCCGATGCGGTCGGCCTGCACCGCAGCGGTCGTGCTGCCGAGCAGGCGCGCCGCCTCCAGCGGGTGCGGTGTCACGACGCTCGCGGCGCCGCGCCTTGCGCGGCCGACGAGCAGTGCGAGCAGCGACGCGTCGGCAGCGATCGCGTTGAGCGCGTCGGCATCGAGAACGAGGCGCGGCGCGAGCGAGAGCAGGCGCGGCAGCGCGGTGCGGACGGTGTCGCCGCCGCCGCAGCCGCAGACGACCGTCGTCGCGGCGACCGTGTCGCCGGACGACCAGCCGGGCCGCACCATCAGCTCGGGCCGCGCGGTGTCGATCGCGGTGCGCGGCATGCCGCCGCCGTCGCCGTCGCCGCCGACGAGGTCGACGAAGACGCGGCCGGCGCCGGCCGCGTGCGCAGCGCGCGCGGCCAGCCACGCCGCGCCTTCCATCCCGACGGCACCGCCGACGATCGCGACGTCGCCGAAGCTGCCCTTGTGCGCGGCATGGCGGCGCGGCATCGGCGCCTGCACCCGCGTGCCGACGAGCCAGGCGTCGGGCGCCGACGCGGCGACGTCGACGTCGGCGTCGAGCGTCGCGCACCAGACGCGGCCGGCGTGGTCGCGCCCGCTGCCCGTGAAGAGACCGGGCTTGGCGGCGATGAGCGTCAGCGTGTCGTCGGCGACGACGGCGCAGTCGCCGATCGGCTGGCCGCGGTCGACGTCGAGACCCGACGGCACGTCGACGGCGAGGACGCGGGCGCCGCGCGCGCGCAGCTCGGCGATGCGCACGATCGCCGCGGCGAGGTCGTCCGCAGGCGCGCGCGCGGCGCCGATGCCGAGCAGCGCGTCGACGACGAGGTCGACGTCGCCGTCGGCAACGGCGTCCGAACTCCAGTCGCGGACCTCGATCGTGGCGGCGTTGGCGCGCGCAAGCGCCTGCGCGGCGTCGGCCGGCAGCGTCGCGCGCGCGCCGACGCGGACGACGACCGCGCGCTTGCCGAACGCGGCGAGGCGCGTCGCCGCTTCGAGGCCGTCGCCGCCGTTGTTGCCGGGTCCGGCGAAGACGACGATCCGCTCGGCGTGCGGCGCGACCGCGAGCGCGAGCCGCGCGACGGCGTCGCCGGCACGCGCCATCAGCGTGAAGGGAGCGACGCGGGCGAGCGCGTCGCGTTCGAGGCGACGGATCGCGGCGCAGGCGAACAGCGCGACGCTGCCGACGCCCGAGTCGACGCGATCGATCGCGCTCATCGCCGTGCAAGCCGGTCGACGCCGAGGCCGTCGATCTCGACCTCGGCGGCGCGGCCTGCGATCGCGTCGGCGACGAGCCGGGCCGAGCCGGCGGCGAGCGCCCAGCCGCTGCCGCCGTGGCCGACATTGAGCCAGATGCCTTCGGCACCGCTTCGGCCGAGCACCGGCGGCCCGTCGGGAAGCATCGGCCGCGCGCCTTTCCAGCGCTGCGCGGCGTCGCGCCGCGTCACGCCCGGAAACCAGTCGTCGAGCACCTTGTCGAGCGTGGCGTGGGCGCGCTCGCTCTGACGCTCGCGGTCGCCCCAGACCTCGGCGCTGCCGGCGACGCGGACGCGCTGGCCGAGCCGGCTGATCGCGACCTTGTAGCGCTCGTCCATCAGCGCCGCGCGCGGCTCGAGGTGCAGGTGGGCGTCGTCGTGGCGAAGCGGCGCGGTCACCGAGTAGCCGTGGATCGCGAGCAGCGGCAGACGGATGCCGAGCGGCCGGAGCAGGTGGCGCGACTCGACCGCGGCACTGACGACGACGGCATCGAAGCTCGGTTCGGTCGTCTCGCCCGGCTCGGGCTGCGTGTCCGACCAGCCGCTCGAGTCGCGCGAGCGCAGCGCCTCGTCGCGCGGATCGGGTGGCGCCTGCAGCACGCGCAGCGCCGGCCGCGCACCGGCGCGGATCGCTTCGACGTGCGCGTTGAAGCGGAAGCGCGCGCCGACGTGCGCCGCCTCGCGCCGCAGCAGATGGGTGAATTCGCGGCAGTTGCCGACCTCGTCGTCGTTCGAGTAGAGGCCGCCGACGAGCGGAGTGGCGGAATTGAGGCCGGGCTCGATCGCGCGGCAGCCGGCGGCGTCGAGCACCGCGGGCGCGGCCCCGAGCTCGGCGAGCGCGCGCGCGCCCGCCTCGGCGATCGCCATCTCGCGGGCGCTGCGCATCAGCACCAGGAAGCCCGCGGCGCGCTCGAAGTCGAGATGCAGCCGCTGGGTGAGCTGGCGCAGCCGTTCGCGGCTGTAGTGCGCGAGGCGGTGCATGCGCGAGCGGTTCAGTCGATACGCATGCGGGTTGCACGCGCGCCACCAGCGCCACGTCCAGGCGAGTGCAGAGATGTCGGGACGACCGCCGATCCGCACCGGCGCGTGCTCGGCGAAGAGGTGGCGGACGACCTTGGCCGGCATGCCCGGTGCCGCCCAAGGCGCGACGTAGCCGGGGGCGACGAGGCCGGCGTTGGCGAAGCTGCAGCCGGCGGCGACGGTGCCGCAGCGCTCGTACACCGTCACCTGGTGGCCGTCGACGGCGAGCTCGTACGCCGTCGTCACGCCGATCACGCCGGCCCCGATGACGGCGATCTGCATCTCAGCGGCGCGTCGGCTGGCGGCAAGCGAGCGCGGCTTCGATCGCGAGGCCGGCGTCGAGCACGGCGTCGTCACGGCCGGCGCTGCTCCAGACCATGAGCCCGACCGGCAGCTCGTCCTCGTCGTGGCACGGCACGCTCAGCGCGCAGCCGTCGAGCAGGTTGACGACGCTCGGATTGCGCAGCAGGAGCGCGTTGGCGGCGAAGAACGCGGCGTCGTCGGCGACGAGCGGCGCGAGCGCGGGCGAAACGATCGGCACCGTCGGCGTCAGCACCGCATCGACGCCCGCCAGCGCGGCTTCCATGCGCGCGATCCAGTCGCGGCGCGCGGCGACGAGGTCGATGTAGTCGGCGGCGCTCATCGTCTCGCCGCGCCGGATGCGCTGCGCGACGCGGGGGTCGTAGTCGCGCTCGCGCGCGGCGATCCAGCGGCGGTGGAACGCCCACGCTTCGGCGGGCGCGAAGCCGCCGCCGGCGTTGATCGCCGGGATCTCGCCGAGCGGCGCGAGCGCGATCGTCGCGATCCGCGCGCCGGCGGCGGCGAGCGTCGCGACGCTGCGCTCGAAGGCGCGGGCGACGGTGGCGTCGAGCCCGTCGAGGACGAACGTCTGCGGCACCGCGAAGCGCAGGGCGTCGAGCGGCCGCCGCTCGAGCCGCACCTTGCGCGCCGCGAGCACTTCGTGGACCGCAATCGCGTCGCGCACCGAGCGCGTCATCGCCGAGACGGTGTCGAGCGTGGGCGACAGCGGCACTGCGCCTTCGGTCGGCACCAGCCGCGCCGTGCTCTTGAAGCCGACGACTCCCTGCAGCGCAGCCGGGATGCGGATCGAGCCGCCGGTGTCGGAGCCGAGCGCGGCCCACGCCGCGCCGGTCGCGACCGAGGCCGCGCCGCCCGAGGTCGAGCCGCCCGGAACGCGGGCAACCGGGTCGCGCGCGAGCGTCGCCGGATTGGCGAGCACGGGCAGGTGCGGATTGAGGCCGATGCCGGAGAACGCGAACTCCGACATGTGGGTGCGCCCGACGAACGCGGCGCCGGCAGCGCGCAGGCGGGCGACGGCGGGCGCGTCGGCGGCGGCGGGCGGCGTCTCGCGCAGGATCTTCGAGCCCGCGGCGGTGACCTCGCCGGCGACGTCGAAGAGGTCCTTGATCGAGACGGCGAGGCCGGCGAGTGCTCCCGGGTCGCGCCCGGCTGCGACCGCGGCATCGGCGGCCGCGGCGGCGGCACGCGCGGCGAACGCGCTGGTGGCGACGAATGCCGGCGCTGCGGCCGAAGCGGCCGCCGCTGTCAGCGCCTGCTCGACCAACGCGCTGGCCGACGCCGCGCCCGCGACGATCCGGCGGCGCGCTGCGGTCAGGTCGTCGGCCATCGCGGTGCTAGAATCCAGCGTTTACCCTCGAGCGGACGAGCAGCCCGAATCGATCGCCTTCATCCGGAGGCCACGACAGTCGGGCGTGGAAGCCGCTTCATCCGCGAACCGGCTCATTCAAGGTGTCGCTGCAGGGGCCGAACGGCCCTTCGCTGCGATTCGAGCCGGATTCTAGAACCAACCTTTGGAAGCTCATGACGATCACGATGCGTGAAATGCTGGAAGCCGGCGTCCATTTCGGACACCAGACGCGCTTCTGGAACCCCAAGATGGCCCC
>Ga0157379_10000526_pt1 | contig 30992 bp, 33 predicted proteins | sample S25metaG_FD_121802 | JGI IMG/M metagenome (GOLD analysis project Ga0157379, IMG submission 121802) | Switchgrass rhizosphere microbial communities from Kellogg Biological Station, Michigan, USA - S2-5 metaG | ecosystem: Host-associated > Plants > Roots > Rhizosphere > Soil | place: USA... | reverse complement strand
GGATGACGAAGTAAATTAGGGAATACCTAGGTGAATTAGCATAAGGTCGACATTGGGGTACCTCTTAGGAATCTCCTTAAGCTCATTGACGAATAGCGTATCTCCAGATATGTATATCTTATAACCCGACTGAAACTCCTCGTTCTTCTCTTCTCCTAATTCAACAATATATCCGTTGGTAGGAGGAATTGCGTGTACCAAGTGGTTTGCAGCCTCAAGTACACCTAGAGTGCCCATCGGCATATGCTGCCCTGGTGTGGCAGTGATCTTTATGCAATTTCTAGGAGTATTCTCCGCCGATATAATACGGACGATTGCGGATTCCCATACATCAAGAGGCGTCACCGCGGTAAATTTCTCTTCTACTTTAGTGGTTAATGCCTCATGTGCATGAGGAGTAGATATGATGGGAAGATCTCTTCGAAGAGAATCTTCAACCTACAACAAGTGGTGAATAACTGAAGAACCTCGTTATAACATAACGCTGTACCAGTTGATCAAAGTGATCGGCATGATAATGAGAAAGGAGCACAACGTCAATTCGAGGAAGATCCTCAAGATCGACGGCAGGGTTGGTCTGGCGTTGGGCTTGAACCCCAGGTCCTAAATGGACGTGGTCTGAAGCCAAGAATAAGCAAGGAGAACGCCATTCCATGAGTCGTCTCCGTACCTCCTGCGTGTAGAAAGCTGAAGGATGTAGGATACCCAACTCAGATAAGTATTCGGGATAAAATTTAGAGCTTGGATTTACTTTGGATCTGTCATAAGGCGTATCCCAGCCCATTCCAACACAGTTGTAGCCGTTCCAACGAAAAAGATAGATGCGTTTTCCTGTCCAGTCTTCGAGAGGTCTGGATGCGCTTTGACCTCCTTCGCACCAGGCATTGCGTTCCTGGGAAGCTCGGACTTGCCCTTTAGAGGGCCGAGATTGTTTGAGGGATCAACGGTTATATGGACCATATTCGACATGTTGACTTGGTGGTCAAAGTGGGGGAAAGGATGGGAACACACTCATTTTTGAATGTTCACGGCGAGTTGGTTGATACGAGGAGCATCTCTCATTGCGTAGTACCCCCGGATGCACGTATATCCGCTCCAATACATTCTTTACCTTGAGCGCCTAGTTGACACCTATGGGTGCACGGCCCGTGTGTATGGACTATGTAATAATCTTGGGAGCTTCGAAACCTTATCTTAGTGAGCAAGAACTCGCGAAAGGGGATAACGTTCTCCCACAATCTTTTGAGAAGACCGAGTATTCGCAATATGAAATTTAAATTTATTTTCAGAGTGAACTGCCTCTGTAGTTTCTTTGCCGACCCTCGGGCCTTGATTTTACAACACCGTCTTGGCACTTGAAAGGACTCCTGAGCACAAAGAGGCCAGAAATAGAGTTAATAATACTTACACAAATTCCCTGTGAATCGAAATTTAGTTAGGAAATCGATTTCTCTTGGGATAAAGAGCTTTATTGTACTCACCAGACCTTCTGCGGATTATTGTACGTCTCTGGTGTATAAGGGAATTGCACTGAGGAAATCGCTTAGTCCTTCTTTCTGATGTGACGGAAGGATATTCATTACCAGATGCTGGCTCCGAGACGTAGGCTATAAGAAGCGATGAGAAGTCGATTCCTTATAACAATATTTCCTCAAGACTCACCAATAGGTTTTGACTCGTCAAAGAAACTATAAGCTATAATGGCATTTGAATATTTTCATAAATATGGGCTTTTGGCTGACCTGTTCTCCAATTGACACTAGAAGGATAGCCAGGTCAATGCTGGAGCACTCGAAAGAGATCTAATACTTACCGCATATTACTATTAACAAGTCTGGAAGAGGATTGAAAGAGGGTTAGACTAGTTCCTAAAAAATAATTAAGAATACCTACAGATCCGGGGGTGCAAGAGGGTCCTGGATTTTCGGCAATACGTCATTATCCTATCAAATGGGACTTGTCAACTTGGGTGCTTACAGTTTCCACACGGGCAGTCTATGCTGAAAGTCAGTTTCGGGGGTTTTCAAGCCGAGAAAGATAACTATACCTTGATCTCAGAATCCAAATCGAACCATTCTAACACTTGGTTACCCGCCATACCCTTGTACTCGAGTCTTTCGCCTGGCTGTGACAAATCATCAGAGAGATGGGGATTGAACCAAATTGCCTTCTATTACCTTGCCGCCAAAGACGACATTCTTGGTCCCATGCCTCTCATGCATCAAAGTGGTGAACATGGAGCATGTCGAGGCACAATTCCCGTTACCAACTGAACTCAATTAAAAATGTTCCAGTAACCGTTGCTGAGTGAGAAGGGTAGACTCACCGATTACCACTTTGCTAGAAATTGGCAGTAAAATAAGTCTCTGACAGTCTCGCGCTGAAAGTCTCCAACTTACTTCAAAGGGATTGGCGGGTTAACCGGAAAAGGCACAAAGAATTCTCCATCACAGATGTCCTATGTTTACAAACGAAAGTAAATAAATAAAAATTATTCGGATCTTGCAGAACGCACCAAGAAACGTTGAGACGTCGGTTGGTTCTTTCCATTGATGATAGCTGGCAGCGTTGGCTTCATGTAATTGAAGTTGTTCGGTTGTGGTGTACCATTTAAAAATGCCCAGTTTTCGGGTGCATAGAATGCCTGGAAGGCAGAGAAATTCAGTTTGAATAATTACGATCTCGTCGTGGAAAATCGTACCTGTGTAACGTTTCGAGCAATATCAGCCGCAACAACCTTTTGTGCAAGAGGGTTGCCACGGGCACTGGATTGGAAACCGCTGCATAAATGTAGTCAATATTCCTAAGTCTGACATACAAAAAGAAACTGGGATTACGGGCTTCCAACGAGCTTCGAACCGGCCAAGAATTTATGCAACCATTGGCCAAGGCAGACAAATCCGCCTATCCACAGAATCAGATCAGATTATCATGATATTAAAATAAACACCCACCGCCATTGTTTGTAATATCAACGATGAGCTGCTTCACGCCACTAGACGTGAACGTATTAATGGCACTTAAAGTATCTTGTTGAAATTGTTCCTCGTCCCCTTCAAAGCTACCGACAAATAATACACCAGTAATTTTGTCCGGCAGAATATACGATTTAACCGTTCCATTTTGACCAGCGATAATAGGGACAGTCGGTTGAAATTGTTGAGGAAGACCAACTGCACGCTTAAGCGACCCATCGATGATGTTCCCCCTCATTCGATGAGCGGGTGGTGCGACAATATTGGGAACGAGAGAAGACCCCAGAGAAAAATCAATACCATTGGTATTTTCATTAGCAGCGCAGTTATTCGTCCAGCTAAAAGATGATCGTTAGGCCAAACTGTAAGAGCTTAACTAGGGCTGCACTTACAAGGAAGGTCCGTCCGTAAATGCCGCCCCAATAAAATCAGCAGCGTAGGGGACAGTGACTGTCTCGGGCTTGGTACTGTTTACAGGGATAAGTGTATAGGTGACGCTTTCGGGATCAGGGAAAGGAGGTCCTGCTAGATCACCGAAGCGTTGAGAGAATAGGTTGTTTCCATCAAGTCGATAACTAGAGAATACACTGTTAACGCGAACTCCGTGGTCTAAATAGTTTCCGCTGGTATTGGTGGCAATCCGGTCCACGTATTCGTAGGGAGGAAGGCCATTAATTGCGATGATGTGTGCGCCAGCAAGACGACTCCAGTTGAATCCAATATTGTCAAAGAAAGCAGTGAAATTTGAACCAACTAGTGGAATGAGATCTCCTGCATCCGGTGCAACATAGACACCTTCGACACCGTTAACGACCATCTTGGAAGAAAGAGGTTCCTGATAAATGTTATGGTGGCTGTACTAAAACTAATTCTCACAGTGACGGGCGGAGCAGGAAGAAGATTTTGGTACGCCAGCCAGTAACAAGAAGGAAGCCAACCTATGAACACGAGAGTCTTTTAGAGTTAGAGTTTGAGCATGAAATTTTAAGTAGACAAACGAGTATGTCCATCATTCAGTTGGGTTACGAAGTCGTAAAGATCCTTGTTGAAGTCATAGTCTGTCTACACAAAAATGTATATCGGTATTTATTGTTAGATTCGAACCACATTTAAAATACGCACAGCATATTTGGCTTTGCTAATCCTTTGCAGTTGCGCCCGAATATTCGTTGTCGACTCCTGGAAGGGAGGAGGCGAATTCAAATAAAAGTCTTCGAAGGTATAAAAGTCAAAGACACCAGAGACTGGATGGTGCGATGGTGAATAGATAGTTTTGAGACCCCTTTCACCAAATAGTGAACACACCTGTCGCGAGTACGTTTTGTCTGAGAGTCTCATTAAATGGGAAAGACCTCAAACACGCTAAGGCATCTCTTGGAGCAACAAACTGTTTTCCCGCAACCTTGACGCAAGGGTCATTGGCATTAGGAGCCGCAGCCACAAACCCAGAGAAGAGCAAGGCGAGAACCGAAGTACCGGTAGGTAAAATCATCTGAAAATGAAGAATATTACCAAAAGGTACTATACCTATCTACCTCTTCATCGATTCCTTACTTATACTAGTGACATTGGCGAAATACAAGTTGTCACATTCCCTGGTTGCTTCAAAGATATGTTGAGAAGTTGACCGCATGGCCTATCGCATCAAGGCGGCCCATGTGCACAGAGGATGTAGTGGGAGAAACGGAACTATACTTAGTCTGAGTGCTTGCCTGCCACCTTATCTATCGGTCTCAGATGGAGTAACTGGTAGAACCAAAGGACTACTGGAAGAATTCGAATCTAAGAATAGGTCAACTGGCAGAGTTAAGCAAGAACTTGACCATAGACGACCGGGGAACACATAAACTAACCAATGGTCTAATGTGCCCTTTCAGAGAGATGGGGCGACTCTTAAACGTCATCCATTGATGCCATAAGCGTGAGAGTGAAGAGGAGATTGATGAAGCGTCCTCTGACCCAAGCTGACGTGTCGCGATTATGAGCGAGGACAGACTTGACATTAGCATGCAGCTGCTTCAGGGACAACCTGGAGAGTCGACTTACAGATAAGCATGGTCAGTGGATCTCGAAGCGTTGGGAATAGTGCCGCCCCGATCGGTCAGTAACGACCAACTTAAAATAGAGAAAAATATGATACTTCTAGCTGGATCCTTACGTTTGCAGACAATGGGGAATCCTCGGTTTCTGATGATGCAGAGCTAATATAAGACGCTCTGGGATGGTTGGTACAACTGGATACGCAGCGCAACGCATAGTGAGAAGGTTCTTAAGCATTCTAAGAACATCGACATGATGGTCCATTGATGGATGATGAAAAGCCTCCGTGCGCCCACCACTAAACTTGAGGACATTCCTCTGAGGTATGTTACACCTCAATTATCTCCTAAAAGGATAAGGCAGTACTCTTCGCAGAAGTACTGAAGGGAAGTTAAGTCCCAAATATTATCTATAGCTTTATTCTTGCTTTGTCCTTCCAAGACCTTCGGTGCGAAATGTAACGCATTCAAGGGCAGTAAATTCATCGGGCCATATTGACGTGCAGACAACCTAAAATCCATCAATATTAAAAATCCTAAAGACCATCCAGCTTTCTCTCTTCACTCTACACTTATGTAACTCATTCAAGGGGAGAGTTTGGTTTGGGGTCTTTATTCTTTCACTCCGATTAAAACTTCAGTCTTACATAGCCATGTTACAGCGACCGCAATTTACCATTAGGTCATCACAGACATTGAGAATAATATAGATTAGAGGCCTTGCAGGTGTAAGGTGCCACACAGACTGAAGAAAGATTAGCCACCTACGCTTCTTGAAGAAAAAGAAATGTGAGCTTACCCGTCCCACCAGTCCACCCTACAAAGAGAATAATAATAATAAGTACAACCGCTATTAAGTGTAGAAAGCCGCAGGCTACATACCAATACCACCACATTGCCCCCAATGTGCGATAGTTCCTGTAGCCGTTGGAGCAGCAGGGGTCGTGGTAGTGCTGGAAGTAGGTGTTGTGGCCGCACCGTTGAGTCCGAAGAAACTCATGACGTCGTTGGCCTGTTCTGGGACAGTATGTCCAACCCCTTGGGCAAGGATGGCTTGGAAGTTAGGACCATAAGTGCTGCGGGTGTAGCCATTAAGGGGACTATTGGATTGAGACAGAGTCGGCGTTTGGGAGACACCAAAGACGTTGGTCCATTGCTTGATCTAAACACAATAGCCGTCAGTGAACGACATCGATAAACTGGAGAGCAATTAACCTCCTCTTGAAAGTTCTGGGGATAAAGGGTAGTGTCACTGAATTGGGAAACTTGAGCTTAAACCATTTTATGAAAGGGTATCGTTCTTACGCTGTTCCATGCCATACCTGCATTTTCGGACGTTGACCAGTGAAGCCAGGGTAAGCCGCACGAACCATGTCACCCTAGTTGACTTAGATACAAATTGCCTGTTTTCTTTCTTCTTGAAATACACTTACCCATTGTTGGCCTGTTTTAATCAGTTGACCTTGAGCGCATTGAGAGTTCCACATATTTGGGCCAGAGAAACAACCGTAAGGGACACCAGAGAAAGCTGATCCCCCTTTGAAGACATCGGGGTATGCGCCAATAAGTACGTTGGTCATCATTGCACCAGAACTGGTGCCAGTGACGAAGACGCGGTTTGCATCCGCACCCCATGTACTAATGGCGTATCTAACCATAGAAACAATTCCGAGGGAGTCACCTCCTGCGTTGTGGGTAAGAGTGGCGTTGGTGTGGACATCCCAGCATCCTCCAGAGTCGGGGGCATTGGGATAGATGACGATGAAGCCATACGTGTCCGCAAGATTATGGTATTGAGTACCAGAGTAATAGGCTTGAGCAGTGCCTGTGCAGTAATGCGCCGCAACGAGGACAGGAGGAGGACTTGCAAGCCTATCGGGGTTGTAGACAAACATGCGAACTTTGGTGGGATTGGTACCAAAGTTAGTGACTTCTGTCAATGAAGCGGCATAGGTAGTTGCTGCAAGGAGTAGGCCCAGGAAAAATGGGAGGAAGACCATTGTGAAAAGATTAATCAGTCTTCTAGTGAATATCGCTCTTCATTCGTGTTATTTTATATCGAAGAAATTGGAGAAATTCTCGTTTGTCTCAGTAATTCATGATTCTTCTCGGCCCTCTATACTGCGATGAAACACCGGAGGGCAAATAATGGTTATGAATGGATGGCACATTGGCGTAGTATTCTCGGATCTCGCAACTAGAGCCATCGAGACACCGCGAGAGGTGTTGAATCCGTGACTTCCAGGTCGTGCTCCATCTTGCTTTTGAAGATTCTATGAATGATTTATAGTATCCCCTAAAGTCTGCCAAACATATGTATGTCTGAGGGGAGGTGCGAGAGTTGGGGATGCATACGCCAAGACAAGTCTGCCAGGTCCGTGAGTGATGGTAACGCGGTGGTCAACCCTTCGAAGACAGGGGTGCCAAGAACTTCTTCGAAGCCCCTAGTCTCGTGGTGTTAGATATTCTGTAGGAACGTTGTGAAGAGGCCGAGGTTTAAAAGAAGAATACCCTTGAGCTGAAAGGCCACTTATATTCGTTATATAAACCTTTCGCCATTAAATAGTGAAAGGAAAGTAGCTACTCCGGTTTCCTCACCTGTTTAGTGAAGTATCGGGGTTGAAATTTCTCATTTAAAACCCGGGAAAAAAGCTTGGAAGATGTCGGTCAGCAGAGATGTCGGGTACGGAATCTGTATGGTTTTCTCCATACAGACATGAAATCGAACTGATTACCCATGCCCCCCAAGTCTATCATTACTCTAGGTGAGGAAATCTCCGGAGAATAATGTCGAAGAAGAGGACTCGGATGGTGACCAGTCACAGAAAGGCTTTCAGAGTGTCTGATATCCCCTTGTTGCTCCCCGATTGCATGGCTTGACTCCCCTAAGAGAACAAGTCTGTGTACATTTAGTTCATCCTCTCGCATCTCAGTGTCTGAAGTACTCTTCTTGGAAAGTCCACAGTACTCTGGCCAAAGGGTTGGTAGAAACAGTATTGATATTTACGATAGGGAAGACCCAGCTTCGCACTCTGACGGTCCCGTTTCAGATCTTGAGCCCAATCTTATGATTCTATGCCATCACAAAAATCAAAGTTTCCAATATTCTGGTATATGTGCGCCATATCTTCTGAACAAATACGAAATATTGGAATCATTACGCGCACCATGCTTTTCGGCGCATTATAACCACCAGATAATTGCATAAGCTTTTCTTTATATCAAAGAACACATGAGATGAGTTGACACCCCAGGATGCTGAACAATCCTTCTCCGCTCATTCACTGCCTGATAAGATCTTCAGCCGTTGGCCTGACACCCACATTGTCATACTTCCGCAGCCCTCCAAACCCTTCGGTTCCAAACATCTCGTGAGCCCAATTGATTCCAGAGTCCAACTGAATATGGATTGTAGGCTCGACCAAATCCTTTTCCCAAACTTTCTTCATCAAAGACTTCCAATGGAAACGTCGACTAGGAGCAACGCCTCCGAGCCTCCCTCAACAGGCACCTTCCTCTTCGAATTCTTGTAAAAGAGATTGGTTCAATAAAACCCACAGAACGAGCCGAGGACATGGATAGTGGATGCGTATCTTACGAGTTTCTCGGTATCCTTTGCGATGGTGGTGAGCTATCCGATGGGTACGATGAGCTAAGCTTGGAAAAGGGATCCGGTTGTCTTCCTACATTGGAGCCAGTGACCCAAAGTGCAGAGGGGCGCGTGGTGAGGAGGGTTTGGAAGAGGCAATTTCTCTGGAATATCAATAGTATGTGGTGGCTCCGCAATAATATCTCCCTTTCAAAGTGCAAAGATCATGCAGACTTGGATGGTTGACCAGGATGGGAAGGGGGAGTCGAACGAGATTCTAGGCTGGGATGAGGCCCTTTAGATTGTAGACGGGAGTTTCAAAGATACTATGAATTGGGACGTAGCTAGAAACTAAAAGCCTCAAGGTTATTTTGATCTTCAAGTGGTTCAAGGACAATTCGATGTCCAACTTACATTTCGGCGTCTGCCGGACCAACAACCGATCCCCTGCACACAAAATAAGCTACTGTAGTCTTAGCCAAAGTGATCTATTACAAACCTCTTAAGTGTGGGTACTTTGAAAAAGAGTCCAGTTACCTCAAATGGTTCACTGGATCCTCCCAACCCTGTGAATGGGTACTCAGTTAAAAATCCATTTAAGTCGTAAATGGGGCGGGAAGTGACCACTTCCCGTGAATGTTACATGGTTTTCCTCATTTAATATTTTCCAGAGAATCTAATTGGATCTATAAAGGTCCGTTGTGTTAACCAGATTTTCTGGAGAAAGCCATGGTCTGGCCATAGAATTTTCTGTTTGATGTAACGGGATTTCCGGTGAAAGAGACTGGATTTGGTATCGATATACCTGATATCCGTCACAAGGCAAAAAAGGAATTTTACTTTGTAACTGTTGTTCTCTATGAATGCTGCCGTCGACGTTATCGTAAAAATCGTTTTTAGCTGAAGAGCCTGACGAACCTGATTAAGCCTGGCCAGGATTTTGGTGGGTCAGTCAGATTTCGTCTATGCGTTATTAACCTAAATCTGACGACCTAATAGCTCCTGATCTATCTTTTCGACCAAATCAGGTCTGATTGGGAAAAATGGATTTTGCGACAGTCCGATAATCTGGTTGAGACTCTTGGAAATCATGTAATTTAGTATAGTAGTGCACGTCTGGACAATTTTGAGAACTTTGAACATCAGGAGGGATCGAAGACCTCCCATGAGATCATGAGCCTACCAAATTAGGGATAGACCTTGTCAAAAAGCCATCTCATAATGCATCTCATATACAAAAATCATCCCCCACACCCTATGCATTATGCAATATGCAATCTCTCCCCTAACATCCACGGTTTTGACCCAAATGTGATGCAATGTGAGATTTATGCATTATGAACAAGTCGACTGTATCTCACACCAACTGCCTACGCCCCTGAAAACCCTTCATCTTACTGTACGCCTTCTTTCATCCTCTCGTTCCGATGTGACTATCTTGTTTGGTCTAATTACCTTCCATGACGTAGTCCGCCAGGCACCCGATTGAATGACACTGTGCTTGAAGTATGAAAAGTAGACAACCCTTGGAAGGGCTGTCTCCGGACGATCAGCCAGACTCAGCCAATGGGAACGACTTGCGTGAGTCCTTTCTAGGGAGACACCAATCACAGTCTCTGTTTATCTTTGTTTGGTCTATTTTGGTATATTTGTGGATATTTATTGTTTACGGAGGGCTATCCAAACATCCATTCAATCATTCCAGAAAGTCCAATTTTCTGTGTACCATTCTGGATCCACTTCATAGGCATCCGGGACGGAATGCCTATCGACCTTCCAGGGTTGGTGCCCTCAAAGATATAAATAATTTCTGTTGATTTTTCGCCTCCTAAGATAATCGTCAAGGTCGGAGATTCCGTTCTAACGAGACAGGGACTGACAGTCGCCAGCTACATAACCCCCCCCTTCCCAGTCCTGTGCCCTTATACAGCATCTACCATACCTCATGTCGAAACGCGTCGATATTGAAGCCGGGAGACAACCTATAACATTGTCTGGCTTTGCACTTCTTGCATTGAGCTTTCAAACTCTAGGTAATATCCCTCGCTATCCCCTTCACTGGGATTATCTTTGTCTGATTGTTTAATCCTCTAGGGATCATATACAGCGACATTGGAACATCTCCTTTGTACGTTCTAAATGGTATTTGGCCCCCTAGCGGTCCAGCCCCCTCTACAGAAGATGTCATCGGCGGTTTGAGTGCCATTATATGGTCTCTTACATTATTGCCCCTTCTCAAATATGTCCGACTATCTCCTTTTATTCTTGATACGCGCCATTGACCTCCTTCTCTTTCAGGTCTTCGTTGCTCTTCGTTTCGGTACGAACGAAGGCGAAGGAGGTTGCTTTGCTCTATATAACGGGCTATTACCACCGACGCACCCATCTCCTGAAGAGGATCGCTCCCTTACCGGTGAATCTTTCAAGGCCAATAGTAGCGTCCGAGCGAGGAATACACTCCTTCGCTTCAAGTGGATTATTCTACCTTGGGTGTGTATTGAATTCACAATTGCTCTGTAGCCAGGCTCACCACATACCTTCTGTCTTATAGACTCTTTTTGGTACCAGTCTCACCATGGCCGATGGAGTTTTTACTCCGGCTGTGTCCATTACCAGCGCCGTGGGTGGCATCGCCGTCGCGGTCCCATCTGTCGCGAGCCATATCATCCCCATCTCAATCGGGTTTTTACTCGTACTGTTTGCTGTACAGCGCTTTGGGACTGCTAAGCTCTCGTTTGCCTTTTCTCCTAGTCAGCGTTTCTTTTCGTTATGATAATCTTTCCAGTACTTACCTACCTCTTCAGTCACTCTAGCCTGGTTGATTCTGCTCGCTGCAACAGGAATTGCTAATATCACAAAATACCCTGGCATATTCCGTGCTTTTGATCCGTCACGCGCCATTATGTGTATGTCATCTACAGGTTTTCCCTATCTTGTCTTTTGGTTTATTTCTTCTATAGTATTTGTCCGAACCAAGGATTACGACATTCTAGCTGGAGTGCTTCTCGCCGTGACTGGTTGTGAAGCCCTATTTGCCAAGTAAGGCGCCAGAGTTTACTTTTCTAAATAGCATTCCACCCACTCGCAGTTGTTTCGGGGGACAGTTTAGGACAGTTTAACATGCTCTCAATACAGCTATCATTTGGATGCGTCACCTATCCGGCCTTACTCTTGGCCTATCTAGGACAGGGATCCAGGCTGATCGTCGACGGCGACGCAGTTCTTTCGAATGTATTCTACCAGACTATCCCTGGTCCGGCAAGTGGTCCATTGTTTTGGTTAGGGACCACGTTGGGTACTTTTTAAAGTTACTTACATAAGACTGAACAGGATCATGTACGTTTTCGCGATCCTTGCTACCGTATGTCCTTTTATTATTTCGTTGTGACCATGTCAAAACCAGCGTACTTTCTTGCAGCTGGTAGCCTCACAGGCTATGATTACGGCCACGTTTTCATTGGTACCCTCCTTATCATCCTTCAACCCATCCTCATCTAATTAACTATATTTCCAGATTCAACAATTGATGAACATGAAGAGCTTTCCGCCGTGCGTAATACATATCTTCTCTGTATCCATCTAAAACTCTAAAGATTAATAATTTTCTACAGACTTCGGATGCTGCACACTTCGGAGATTGTACAAGGCCAAGTCTATATTCCGGCCGTCAACTGGACGCGTACGGAAACCAGCTTCTCTTCTCTAATAGTGAGCTGACAGATTTATTCCCAGTCGCCCTTGCTACTCTCCTTGTTGTTATCGGATTCAAGAGTTCCGTTGCACTTTCAAATGCTTACGGGTTCGTTATTTAGGTTTTTTAGATAATGTTGGCTGATATAATGTCATTCCTAGGTTTGCTGTCGCCACCGTGATGTTTGTCACTACCACTTTGATAACGATCCAGTGCCGCTATGTAAAGCATCTTCCATGGATTATTAGCATGGCATTCTTTGTATTCTTTGGTTTCTTCGATGGTATTTCCTACCTATGTCTTGGTATTTGCATGGCTATTGACCCCGGTGATAAGGTTTATTCTTCGGAGCAGCTCTAAAGAAGGTACCACATGGCGCTTGGGTTCCTCTACTACTCGGAAGTATATTGTGCGTACCTTTGTTTAACCTTGAGGTATTCTCCGTTGAAAGGGGATTTCCAGGCTTCTTATCATGGTCTTTTGGACGTGGGCTAGGGTATGATTTCGTTTCGTCTTGACTTATCATTCGTACTCATTTCACCTGGAGGGTCTGGAAGATGAGTTTGATGGTGCTAATCGGAGAAATCTCCGCAACTTTATTGTTGCGGGGGAAGCCATTTTCGAAAATAAATCCGACCTTAATGAGGATCCCATCTGTTCCGGTGGCTCAGATATCGAAGTAGCAGAACCCGAAGGAGCAATTTCTCTTGCTACAAGTTCGCCTCGCCTCTTTATCGCTGACGATAAAGGTCAACCCACTCGTCCTTTGGCCGTTTTGCCCATTATGGCTATCTTCCACAAATTCGCAAGTGGTAAAGGTGTCCCTCACACATTTGTGGGATTTCTCAGTCAATATCCTGCTCTTCCGCGTGTCGTTGTAAGCTTCAGTCTTTACCAACAATTTCCCATTGTTCAATGCTCACCAACTCGGAACTTTCAGATATTCCTCTCTGTTCGAGTAACGACTCTGGCACGTATTCCGCCTGGCCAACGTTTCATTGTCAACAAAGTTCGATCCCTTGATGGCTAGTAATCTTCATCAATTCGCTCATGTAGAAGAAGCAACTAAATTGAGTGTAGGATTCTATGGTGTAACGTACCAGATTGGGTTCCGCGAGAATTTTGACGTGGACGTCAATGCAGTCATCCAAGATATCTGTATGCTTGAGAAGAGGGCAAAGGGTGACGATGCCGAAGAAGCAATCCGGGAGATCAAGGAAGCGGCATTGAGGACTACTCACATGTTCGTCGGAAGTGCTTTATCATCTCGCTTTTATTTCTAAAAAATCAACCCTTATAGTGTTCCACACTACAATGTCGTCAGCAAGCCAGTTAAAGTGACCAATGGAATGCCATTCCTCAACACAGTCATCAACTGGCTTAGAGAAACTTTGATTGAAGTATTTTATCGTCGTCTTGGTAAGTAATTCCCTTCTTTGCCTGGATTGTAATTTACATTCCTCAGTGACTATGTTCCCGGAAACCGCTAATTGGCTCATATCTGCCGATGAGTAAGTATCTCTGCCATCAGATCGTTCACCCTACTGAGATTTTGACAGAATGGTTCATGTTGGCATCACCGCCCGGATATAATGGCATGGGGATACGGTTTCAGAGCTTACTATAAACGGCAATATGGAAAAGTTTATTTTTGTAACACGATGGATCTTTGTTATAATTGAGTAGCAATTCCGTTCAATCTGCGGAATATTCCGCAACCCTTTTTTTGGGATGCCTCATGCAGATCACCCGTCTCAATAGGCCATGTCGAATGGTGGATGATATCGATGGATCGAAGAAATTATACCACTTTAGAATTCAATTACTGTTTCTCAGAGATTTTTAACAATACAGTAACCGCAGCTTAAACGAGAAAGAGGAAAGAAATCATGCTATATGGTCGTGTATGCAAGTGGGAAAACAGAAACGCCGAGAAAACCTAAAGAGACGTGACAACAAATAACGGGAGACAGAAACCAACATAGAGAGATGTGAGAATTATGAGCTATGCCAGTAAAAGACACAACGATGAAATGATGAGGAGGAATGCCAAACTGATGCGACGTTACAACATTGTAGATCATAAGTAAGAAAGATCGTGAGGTATTAAGATTGTGATATTTGTAACAGGGATATAAACGAGAACGGATCATCGGGAGAGAAAACGAGGAATGCATGTCTATCGTTCGTTCTTTCATGACTGATTCGATGTATTGAGGTTGGCGGCAGCATAAATCCGTTTTAGACGTTGTGCGTGTGCGGCGTCCAGCATGCTTTTCAGACTTCCTTCTTTAACGGGTTTGGTGAGGACGCTGCGAGGAAGGAATTAGGGTTATTTTCCTGAGTAGTAGACAGTCGAAGGAGGAATTTGAAACGTACTGATCAGCCCCAGCCTCCAGGTACTCCTTCTGATCGGATATTAATGCGTTGCCCGTAACACCAATCACGAAATCTTCACGCCCAGCTTCTCGCAAATGTCTAGTTGTCCCCAGCCCAGACATAATGGGCTGTAATGAATATGATTAATAAAATTTATAGAAATTTTTTTTTTTCAGGTATGGAACATACCATTTGATTATCCTAGGAAACCCTCGATAAGAACCTGAATACTTAGGAAAAATGTTAAAATCACTCACCAAAAATATAATGGAAAATCTCGCATCTTCTTCTGCCCACGCCTCCTCCAACGTCAACGGCGTATCCCCTACCACACGTAATTTCGGTGGAGGCGTAGCCATAATCTGCTCCAACGCCAACAACCCATTCTCTGCCGCCGCGGTCTGACACCCCATTCTAGCCAACATACGACCCATCAGCATTCGCGTTAACGAATCATCATCCACCACCAAGACTCGAAGGGGATGGTCGGCGGGATTGGTGGATATCGGCGGTTTAGGGACAGGGGTCGCGGATGAATCGCTTGCTACTCCAGGTGTTGTGTCTGATGTTCCAGAAGTCGTAGGATTTAATGAGGTGAAAGTGAATATCCCAGGGGAGTTGGGCTGTGAAGGCGGACGGGAGCTACTAACACTACTACTTCCCCCTGGAACGAACGGCGATGGCTGACTCGGTACTTGCCCTAATGGACTGGGTTTTGTACTAGCAGGTGAATGTCGCGCTGAAATCGCCGCAAGGGAATCGCTCCCAACTGCCGTATCGCTCGACCGTCGATCGAACGAATGAGGGAGGTTGATAGAGCTCGGCCGAGCGGAGCGAGGAAGACCAGAACCAGTAAGATTCATAGAGGGCGACGGCGCCCTTGGGACTTCAAAGCTCGATCTCAGCTCAAAGTTAGGTTCGTTGACTTCATGCCGTGGTGTTAAATCAGTAGGTGTAGCTGGTCTTGACGACGATGTCACAATAGACACTGATCCCAATGCAGCACGAGATAGAACAGGAATAGCACTTTGTTCCATGATGGTTTTGAGTGCGGAAGTGGCCAAGGGGGACATGAGGGGTATCTCTAATGGTCCTGCGACTTCACGACCAGGTGTTGGCGGAACTTGAAGAGGAATTATTGGCGGGCCCATTTCAGCTCCGGGTCGTTGGAAGTGTTGCATGCCATCAAGAGAATGGTCGCGATCGATTTGCGATTTTACCATACTAAGGGCTCGCTTGCCAACCCCGAGTGCTATAAATAAGTCGGTAAGGCCATACCAGGAAAAATAGATAAATAAATCACGCACGTAATTCCACCCAAAATGTACTCCCAACACCTAGCTTACTCTTCACACCAAGTCGCCCACCGCTCAACTAAAAACGAGTAAATAATTAAACCGAGTCCAACCCCCTTTTTCCACATACCTTAACAATATGTCTAATCAAGGCCAACCCCAATCCCGTTCCCTTACCGCCTTGGTGTCTCCCTATCTCCGTCTGCACATACGGACTAAACAACCTCAAATCCACCAAATCCCTCGCTCTGATCCCCACCCCCGTATCACTAACTTCGATATGCACTACAATCTGTTCAAGAGGTGGCGGCATCGGCTTCGTTTCCTTAGTTTTTGGTGATTCAACAGAGTTGTGGACGCTGAGACGAGAAGCGGAAAGGGCGATTGGACCCATTGCCTCGGTGTTGACGCTTGGTGTGGCTGGTAATGAGCGGGATACTTGGACATTATCGCTCGGGGGAACTTTCGTCTTCGCACTATCCGCGCCACTACTACTTACTTGCGTCCCATCTACATGACTATGTTCACTAACCCCCTGCGGAGTAGGGAAAATAAGCCGTGTGGAAATCTCGACTCGTCCACCGGGGTGAGTGAATTTACACGCATTACTGGCGAGGTTCGTAACGATTTGTCGAAGACGCATTTCATCACCAACAACGAGCGCGCAACTTTCATCCTCTTCTTTCAGGCGCGCTTCGATCGATTTGGGGTCGTACCCTTGAGCTTCGTACGCCGCTCTTCTCGTCACCTATGACGTGAGAACGAATGAAATGAGCACTTAATAAGAGAAAGGACAAGAAAGGGATGGTGTGATAATAATAACCTCATCAATCCTCGGATCCAACCTTGTAATGAACTCCAGTCCACGCGCATCTGCCGCCAATCGAAGGGGAATAAACAAGGACCTGGTGCGTTTAACATTTTTTTTCGGCACACAGAGAGGTTAATTAGGAGAACCCACTTCATGACGGTATGGAAAGAATAAGGCGTTGACACGCTTTCGAAGCGGCCTGAGTCCATTCGATTGCTGAAGAAATATCAGTCTAAGTGAATAAAAAAGAGGGGAAGCGTACAAATCTAGGACATCATTGAGGACTATTCCCCATAAAATCAATAAACCAATTAGTTTCCGCCAAATGATGGAAGAATAAACCAGACCTTTCGACATCATACTCAAGCTTCCTTCCAATGCTGCAAATTCGACGTCCTGTCCCTGGTCTTTTCCAACGGCTCCAACAGCTTTCATGTTCTGAACAGCAAGCACTACATCAAGAAATTAAAGTCCAGTAAAAGTTCGAGCAAATTCGAATGAAACCTACAAGCAGTATTGAGCGGTACTCGGACCTGCTGCCTTTCAGTATCCACGTTGGAAGACTGGAAAAAGGCACTTACCTCATGGAAAATATAACTCGTCAACCGCCTCTTACTACTTGCTTCCTTCCTCTCACTAACTTGCGCCTTCTGCGTCGCTCGGAATTGTACCTTTAATTGATCTCGTAAAGAATACAGCCTTCGTTCTGAGCTTTCTCGTTTGAAGTGCATGTAGAGGATGAAGAATTCGAAAAGGATGACGTTGAAGACGTCTGGGGAGAAAATATCAGATAAATGGGATGGGTGAAATGGGAGGGCAAGACATACTTTTGACCCACGTGGATTTGAAAGGGACGATAGATAAACAGCTGATAATTATACATTCAATTAAAAATGAAGAAGAAGAAATAGATGAAATGTCATACGCGACAAAGACGATGATGACTGTTATAATAGCTGCCGTAAGCCTCTCCACGCGTAAACCGAATAGGGCTACAACTTGCAACGCCATGATGTAGCTAGACGAAATAAGACATGAATAAAATAGGATATTGGATGTATGTGATGGGATCTAGAGATAGAATACGTACTACATGAGTCCGATAAAGTCACGAGTTCCGCAATTTGGGAGAAGATGAGTATGAGAGTAGAAGCCGCAGATGTACTGGGAGATATTGTTATTAATAGGTATAATGTATAAGCATCAGATAACATACCATGACTAGAAAGGGGAGAAGTCAGTGGAAAGTTTGGAAATCATAAGAAAAGGACGCACAAAACATTTGATAGAGCTATGGTATCGGTTAAAGGGGAGCTACAATGAGAATATTGAACAAAATAGATCTACTCACAGCCCTGGATAGAAAAATATCATTAGCAATGAAGTCTTCAAATATTTGGTCATTAAAAAATAACAAAGCGAAATTACAGACAATGAATCAACATGCAAGGAAACGTAAAATAGACAAAAATTCTCAGCTTACCAAATTACAGTACACAACGTCATATAAATCTGCCAGATGAGGGGTTTTACACGAGGCCAGTCGTAAGCTACAAGGAAGGGAACGGGGATACTGGAGAAGATGCCAAGGGTGGGGTAGAAGATCTGGAGTAACATAAATGAGCCGTTACAGCAAAAAAAAGATTATAACACACCTTGTCGGGGAGAGACCATGGTCGAGGAACGATGATACATGCAAGAGCCCAGTTTAGGACCAGGAATATCCCAGAATAAAATGCAAGGGTCTGTAGAATGTCACATTAGAGTTTGGATATAAATAAATAAAATGTATAAAGACTTACCTTGCTAGTATACCACATCTCCCTCTGATACTGCCTCTCACATTCCTCATCGTAGAAATCCAATCGGAAGAACGCATACACGGCAGGGAAGACGCGCCACCGTAGGAAACTGACCAAGTATAGCCTGTCCCATCGCGAGAAAGTAGATACAGATTCTGTTCCTGGATATTCCAAATTAGATTAAGTTTTGTCTGAAAATAACTTGACCACAAAAGAAATCCCGTCCCACACTCACCGTGCGTCGTTGTGCCACCCGACGTCAAGTTCGGCGCATCACTGGGTGGATGGCTCGCGGTGTGCGAATGAGTGTGTGTGACGCTGCCCGCCCTCTCGCCTGTCAAGAACACATTATCCACCACGATTTCGTCCACCGGTTCCTCTTCGACTCGCACTTTCCCCTCCTTCCCGTCTCTACCCTGCCTCCTCTCCCTTTGTGCCATCTCCTTCGCATCTCCACTCTTCTCTGCACCAGTTTCTGTCGTCGCACCGGCCCCGCCATTGACACGTTCTATCTGTTGTCGTATTGATGCCTCTGTCGCACTGGCACTGACACTTTCAAGAGGATCGAGGATAGAATCGGAGATGTTCGAACCAGTCCCGATCCGCTTTTTGAAGCGCGCCCACCGAACACGAAGTGGTGTCCGTCCTTTCTTCGTCCCTCCCTCGCCGCCCTCCCTCTCCTTCTCATCCTCCGTATCCTCCTCCTTCCCTTTTCCCTTCCCTTTCTCTACGCCAGCCTCGACATCCCTATCCCTGTCCCAGTCTCTGTCCTGATCCTTGCTCAACCGTCGTGATATCCTCCCATGCGCTCTCAGCGGCCTCATCCTTCCACGGACCTTTGGAGTCATAGCGAGGGCGGGGGGCGGAAGCCCGGCGTCGGGATTGTGGTCGTCCGTGGCGGGCAGTCGTAACGATCGGAAGAGAGACTTTGGAGACATTACTAAAAAGGCTTGGGACTAGAATTAGGACTCGGGGAAGAGCCCGTTTTCTCGACGAGCGACAGTCGGAATCAGGAATCAAGGAGCGAATAACAGAATGGCTCTCGTGGAAATTTTAGAACCTGGTCTTGAGTTTGTGGTACACGACGAGTCCAGACTCTTTCCAGCTCCTTCGATTCAGGCTCTGCTTGCCGCTGGGTTTCAAATCGGGAAAACCTCATGCCGTTGCTTCTTCTCAAGGATTTTGGGTACGAGTGACAAATAAATTGTGTCTCTTTCCCATTTCTTTCGACGCTCAAATGCATAAGATGTTCAGAGGTTCTATCTGCAGACGTTCTGTAAGCCCAGCGGAATATCGGGATCACAAAAATACACTGAGTCCAGTGACATCATTGCTGCCTTATTGATCAGATACGACCGCCTTTCTATTCGCCCGATCGCCACGTTCGCCAAAATGTATTGGAGCATTCATAATTTTAAGGCGTGGTCAGATTGGCCATTGGGGAGTTCTCCTTACCAAAACCTCCCTATAAATAATTTGCTAATTGTACGTCACTCACGGGTATCAAGATCAACCCAGTAAAGCTGCAGACGAGGTTCTGAGACTGCTAACAGCGTTCTTAGCGCTTGTACGAAATGTCTGTCTCTGACATTGTTTAATATCTAAGATGCTTTTTTCCCATCGGTATTGATTGTGGTGAACAATAGCTAACTTCGCAAGATGGAAGCAGTCGTCTGGGTACGGTGCCTTACGGCTCTCAGTTCTGAGTGACGGATTGGGATTGACCTCTCCTATGTGTCACATTCCTCCATAACCCCTAATCTCTCCATTGCCTCCCAGATATCCGAGGCTATGTCACTACACTACAACACTCTGACGTCCATCAGCTAGTCGTCAAATGGGCCAATACTGGAATTTGTAAGTCTGATAGAGCTTCATGAGGGCCAAAGTCCTCATCCTCACTCTAACATTGGTTAAATCTTGATAAAAAGGAACTGCTCTCATCGTTGGGAAATTGGGTAAAATTTTTCTTTCCAACGCCACCGAAGCTCGAATGATAGAACTCATAAGGTTATCTCTCTCGTTGGCAGACGCTCTGGAGAAGATTGAGGAGATGTATTACATTGGAAATATTGCGAAAGAATGCGGAAGATATTTGGTTGCTTTTCCCCTGTGTTGAAGGCTCAAGTGTACAATAATCCTCTCCTACGCTTAACTTATATGCAACGGGGAAAGGTCCGGATTAAGCCTGCAGAGAGGGAAAATAACCTTTCACCCTTGCGAGCTTTTCGTTTACACTCACGCCGAATCACTACTCATGGCCATAATAACTTATGCACTCTCCAACCCTGGACCTCCGAAAAGATTCAAGTGTAAGGAGCTTTGAATATTCTTGTTTCTCGATTTACTTACCTCACTTTCGCAGTGGGAAATCTTGTCGCGTCTGCGTTGATTAAGTTCTAAAGCAAGAAATGGAACTGATATCGGCGGCTGGAGCCGTTGAACCATGGTTGATACCTTCCGAAGAATTTAATTTCTTCACCATGTCTGAGCATAACTGTATAATCCTGGCGATATATATAGGTGATAAAATTTGTTCCAGCTTACCCCCAGACGAACTAAGAGGAATAGAGGTGCAAGAAGTCGATATGTCAGAGGTGGAGATGGCTGACAACGAAGAGCTTCGGAAGATATATAAAGACAGCGAGAGTCGGGTGAGTTCTTTGCCAATATATCAGGGTTAAATTCTTACGCATATTTTGTAGGTAGAGAGCAAAACTGCATTAACCCGTCACTGCATGGAAAGAAACAACTCGCGACAATCCTTCGTGGTCGAGAAGCTCTACGAATCCTGAACTGAATTTTCAACTGAAACCTCCCAAACAATACGCCATCGGCGAAAAGAAGCTTGGGGCATGTTGAATCCCAACATGCCTCCCATCTTATACTGCAAGAAAACAAGCCATATCGAACCAACAACCTTTCATTACTATATTCTTGCCAAATATCGCCACAGATAGTAGCGTTGAGATCAGTACGATAATAAGTGATTATTGGTCAAGAAGATGGAACAAAATATATGAGTCAATTTCCTACAAATGACTTCCGAGCCATGCATGCATGCAATGTCCAAGGAACGCAACGCGTCATAAAATGTCCATTATATAGAGAATATCTTAGAGAGACACAGCGGTGCAACCAACGTTGACCTATAAAAGCAGAACAGTTATGGAAGGGGTTCTTTCAGGACTGGCAAGAGTGCTTACGAGGCCGTTGAACTTGGTATCAGTGCAGCAAATGGGCTGTTGAGCGCAATTGTTTCCTCCAACGCCGCTGTATAGCGAGTAAATTGGTCAAATTCAAAAATAAGTCGTAATCCAACGTACATGACGGTAATCGGGCTGCAGGTAAGACCCACAAGTCCGGTGATGCCACTCAAGTCGACACCGAGAAGGGTAGCAGCCGTCTCGACGGCGGAAGAGGTCTGAGCGTCACCGGTCGTAGCACAGCAGAGAGGGGTGCCTATCAATAATAGGGTATGGCAGTGAGCAAAGAGGATGAGGGAGAATGCTTACTTGTATCACAGGATCCACCAGTGGGCATGGCGGCAGCAAGGAGACCGAAAGAGGCGATGGTGGTGAAGATTGAGAGTTGCATTGAATTCGAGTGTGCAGTTAAGCTGGAGAATGGTAGATCATCCTGTTGTCTTTTATACGTCGATATGGAGCTGAAGGAGACAATATTTCGAGATTATGTGGTAATGGACTCTCCGAGGAGCTCGAGATCAGAATGTTGGAGAGTAATGAAATTATAGAAAGTGGGAAAGAATTTCGAGCTATCCTTTGACAGATTAGACTTGCGGTATCAAGAGGCATTATACTTCGGGGATTCACACTCGTCATTATCCAGAAGGTTGATGTTGCACGATTCGCCCGCTAAGTAACCTTTCAGGTCTGGAACTCCATGGCCATCATTCCCCTTGATCAAGCTCTGTATACGGGATTCTTCATTCTATGACTTCAGGCCGTCGTCATCGCTGTAAGAATGACCGGGTGTGGATGCACGATGGCTTCGCGAAGTTGGTGGAACAGGGTGTTGCTGATCGTCCCTTTCCACATTCTGAAATGGCCCCAATGTTTGCTGCCATAGTTGTAACGGGGTAAAGCTATCTAATAGTATCTATTTGTAGATGTCGGACCCACCAAAGGAGGTAAAAAGAGCCACTACTAGTGACACCAAATTGAAATTGAACAGAGGAGGTTATGAGTGGCTTGCGAATACTTTTTCGATGCTTTAAGCAGCAACATGAGGTGGGAAATTGGACCTGTATGGGCGCAGGTGAACTATTGTGAACAATATCACTTCCAACTTGCGTAATTACCTGATAAAGTAACATTTCATTATAAACCATTTGTGACTGAATATTTCAATGTGCAGGACAGAACCTATCTCTACGTCGTGGTGCTTTGAAAACGAATCAGTGGCCAGAGTAATATCTCCAAATTGAATCTCGAGGGGGAAAATGATACTCTGCGCCTGTATGAGGTGCTAGTACGGTGGGGGACACAGAGACACGGTTAGTCTCCACGCCATAAAACAAAACGGTATAGACTCAACGGGGGGTATATAAAACAACCTCCAAATTATGTATTTGGGTAGCTAGTATAGTACTATTAAATACACAGAGCAGATTCCTCCTCCCTTCACTTTGGACCTTAGACCCCCCCATTTTCGCGCTTTTCAGGTGCCGGGAACTTCCGGAAGGGCGCTTAAACTCACTTAGTGTACGTGAGTTTGATATATATTGAAAATAAAATAAAATAGAGGAGTGTTTTTAAATGTTTTTTTTTTTGGACCAAATGGGACCTTTTTTTTTTTTTTCTTCCAGCTGAATTTTCGCGCTTTGGGCGCTTATTACCAAAGCTCCGCTTTGGTTCCTTAGGATGCACCCCAGCTTTTTCAGCGAAAGTGTTCGGCTAAGTGGTCTCGTGCTCTGCTTGTGTAAGCAAGCGTCCCCTTTTCTTTTTACTTTTTCCTTGTTCTATTTTCAATTCAACTCGACCCAACAGGTAATACAGTGGAATGTTTTATTCTTGTAAAATATATCAAGATCGGGTTGCAAAATCTAAATTGTAGTTTATGGACCACGATTAAACTGCTCTAAGCATCCTGGTCTGCTTCAAGTTCTGACACACTTCATCTGCTTTGGGCGAACGTGATTCCCACATATTATAGGACTAAACATATGGTCCATATCAGAAATAATAAAATAAAATGGATTTGATATATTAGAAGATCAATGAATATCTTCTGGAAAGTCAAGGCTTTCAGGAAAATGCTGCAAGTCCTTCCGGAGTCCGAGGCCTACACAGACGAGACAGAAGCGCTAGGGTGTCTTCCATATAATAATTCCTTCCTGTTGGAGTTTGTACAAGGACATACTGCATATCGAACCTAATATATATCAGTGTTTCAACTCCTCCGTTCTGGAACCCACAGGCTACTATCTTATCATAAACTGGTACTCATTGGTATACCTAGCCGACTCCAGTCTATAGGAAATTATTTTAATATATGAATCTCTCAGACTTCTAGCATACATGAATGCAGACACAATCCTGTGAAGGGGAGAGAGTTCAATGGAGGCCCCATAAATGACTGATGGAGCTGATGAGGGTGCCATAGGGGAAGAGATAGGTGCACGAGAACTAGGCCAATATGCAGACTCGCACTCACGGATACAGCCTAACTCGCGAAAATACCAGGAAGGCAATTCAATGGAGTAGGAAAGTGAAGTATAATATCAATAATAAGATAGAGGTAACTTGGAGATGCTTCAAGGCTGCTGCGGGACTGTTGGCGTTGGCAAGCCGCTACATACGTGATAGTTCCGATGTTCCCTTTAATTGAAGGAAACCTTTTTCCATCCTGTCAATTATTCTTGCCAAAATCTAAACTGTAATCATGTCAAACAAACTTGTAATTATATTTCAGGGTTCTCTTTGTAATACCAAGGTGAACGAGAGGATATTCTCGAGCACCCTGGGAGGGTCCAGGTGGTGCAGATGTGCAGTTTCAATTTTTCAATCAGTAGGCAGCAAAAATTATTTATTTATTGATAGCTTCTGAGCAGAGAAATTATTATTTCTTCGGGTCTGTTTGGTGATTCATTTCTTAACAATAATATTTTCTTATGGTGGATATTTAAAGCTGGAAGAATACATGGCTTATATCGTTAAGTTATACGCCCTGAATTGGAAGAGACTAAACACTGCACTCATAAGCCTTCCCCCAGAGCTCTGGTCTCGCCGCCTGTCGGCCAACCCATGTCATTTATTAAAAAATATCGCAATGAAAATTTTTACTATCAAATACATATATTTTTCTTAGTAGGATTTCAATTTTGAGCCCTAAAACTCAAAACTGCAGTTTGCCATGAATCTCTGTCCCACACTATATAAGCGCAGAGTTAGAGCGACTGTGGCACGTGACCATTTTCACTCACGCGCCACCAAGTCGCGGTTTTTTCAGTCAGAGAACTTGCAGTCCAGCAAGCTCTTAGCCTCCTTTTTTCACCCATCCACCTCTCGTTTTTCTCTGCAATGCATGTCACTCTCCTTCTAATTGCTCGATGCACCTAGTTGTCGTATTGAAATGGGAATACGAAACAATGCAGAGATATGGCCCACCCACCCTATCTCTGCTCATTCATTCTCCCCCACATCTCGGTGGGCGTCTCGAGCTAAAGCCCTTCGGGCTTTCCCCAAAACAACAAAAAATTCTATTCCTTAATTCGCCAATATCCCTTACTTTACAAATGCTTTAAGTATCCCCCAAAAACCATAATCCACCGCTTCATATATGTATACTAAATACAATAGATACTCATACTTTCGCCACGGAGCATCTCTACCACATAGATCCGGGATTATTCCAGGGACATATAGATTTTGTTTATTTCAGTACCTAACTTTGGGAATTTAATGTCAAAATCATCGAAAGCCGCCAATCACCTCCGTAGAGAGCAGTGTGTCTGGAAACCATCCCGGATACCAGACGAAGCTTTCCGAAAAGGAGAAATTGGAGAATGAGCTTATGGGATATTGTCATGAGGAAATATCTATTAAGGAGTATAACAGAAGCTCTAACTGGCGACTCGCAGCTTGCACGTCGCTCTTACACAGTATGAAGGACTTCCCCGTTGTCACTCATACTAAATTCCCCATATGAACTATTTTCTACCACCACATTTTCCAGACTCTCGCTCAAGATTTCAAAACCTCCCTGCAAACGCATGGAAACGACGTCGTCACTGGCCACTGTGATACCAAAGGCGGGCGCTCTCGTATTTATCCCCAATTCATTTTCATCTAAAAGTTGGAAACTTCTAGTGGCAAATTCACTATTTTATTTACCGAAGTGGGCTTTCCGACTTCACCTTTGGCGGGGTAACTCGACCCGGATCTGGACTCATTCCCAATGCTCATACAACCTATTTGTGAGTTTATTTTTTGTCATTGACTGATAATTTTATTTCAGAATGCACACTTCGCTAGGGCAAAGTTTTGACGAAGAAATTAGTGAGGAGAAGATGATGGAACATGTCACTCGAGTCACAGGCCTACTACTCCAACAGATCGACACATTTACAAGGGACGAAACTCAAGATATGTAATCCATTCACGTTGCGGATCTTTGCTTTATTTCTTCAACAACTCTCTTGTTGACTTTCCCGTTCTTTGTGACATCCTTCTCGATGGCGCAATAGAACTCAATATCACTCAGGATTCCGACTTCCTTCTGTGGATGCTCGAACAATTCCTACTAGAAAGTGTATCCCATATTTCTGAAGCACTGGACGGCTGGTGGTTTTCTCAAGCTCAACGATAAGATATTACTCTAAACTTTAATGAAGAAAAGCTCGGAGTTTTCGATCCCGGTGCCTTCTCCCTCTTGATTGGAGGGATGGACCTTGTCATAAAAAAGGTTCTAAAGAGTCTCACAGAGTTTCGGTATCAGCGGATAGCGATGAAAGCTGACGAAGAAAACCCGCTGAAGTTCGTTAATTCACAAAGAGTTCGCAAGGGCGTGCAAGATCTTCACGGGCTAGTTTCTACAGGTTCCGTCCTACGCAGAATCCTTGACACAACTTCCTTGGCCGAAAAATTAGATAGATTGAGGATTCGGTCTGGGATATAGACAAGCACAAACAGGTGTGCTTTGATCCTATCCGCAAGTATAATATTTCTCCCCACCTTGAATTAGTACACTTTCAAATATTTTTCAGTGGACCTCTACATCTAGGAGCACCCAACGAATCCAGTGGCCCATGAAACGTTTCCACCGATCAACGACGCCACATGCCCCTTAGACTTCTACCTCCGTCGATCTATCTCCCTGGTCTCAACGGTCGGTCTATGCTCTCCACAGCGAAGCAGGCATCAAACAGCTCAGTCGTACTTCTTTCCACTATCTGGCTACTAAGAAAGACAACCATCACGCTGAACCCAGAAATGCTGGGATTTTTTTTCTGACACCCTATGTCGAGATAGTTGGGTTTCAGATACAACCTACTGAAGCGAAAGCAATCGGCCATCGTTACGACACCCTTGTATACACTCACGTAGAATAGCTGGGAACGGTATAATAGCGCAGGAACTCTCCGACCCAGGAGCTCTTTGGCCATCAGAAAATAATTTTCTGGGAAGGGTTGTCCATTACTAATTGCGTTTTCTGATTTACTTACCATCAGATATTGCAGTCATGTCGGCAGAGAGTACTCATCCTTCCTGTTTACCTTTGCGTCGTTCAAGTTCTAGCATAGATCACTGGAGCCACTCAATATTATAATGGTTGGCACCTTTCGACGAATATAGCCTTTCGCTTCTCACCATATATTAGCCTGGGTCCAAGGGCCTCGATTCGTATCAGAAATCTCTTTCAACCTGCTCGTAGGTGTGAGCTAAAAGACGTAGACCTGGAAGAAGTCGGTATATCCGCTGTAGAGATGATTAGTAACGATTCAGAAGGGTTTAAAAGGTAAGTATGCGTGAACTGTTAAGATTTGGTACGTCCTTGCTCTTTACTATCTCTGGGCGCTTACTCAGACTGTACTGCTAGAGAGCACACCCAGATTCACGGCTAAGTGTATGGACGGACCTCATTGAGATGTTCCTTGGGAAGTAGCTCCGGCAACCCTGCCCTTGATTTTGAGTTTAAATCCTTCAAATAATATCCAATAAATATCAAAGAATTTGGAGCTCTTGAAACATTCATAAGGATGTTTGAAAGTACTATATGATGTCCAGAGTCTCCAAAAAGATAGAAAGTTCCCTGGCATTGATGTTGCATTTTAGAATATTCAGTTAAAATGTATTACCAAAATCTCTTCAGAGACAAAATCTCAAATTTCTTTTATTCTGCCAATCAAAGCGAAGCAAAGCAAACTACCTAAACTACACATGGCGTAGACAATGCTACCAAAAGGAGGGAAAATAGTTCGTATTCGTAACCGTATGAGATTTAAGCAGAGCAGTCCGTGAGTCATGCATTGGAAGCGCGAGTCCTTGGTTGGGTTAGTTACATCATCAGATTACAGCATGAAGAGGGGAAGCAGGAAGCAGGATTGGGACGTGATTGGATTGAGAACGAGAAACGAAATCATAAACTAGCCCCCATTAAAGCATTTCTCGGCAACAAATTCCGCACGTAGAATACGATGCCAATGATCGATCCGGTAAAAGCATCTAGCACCTGCCACATCCCACTATCATAGAGCAAAGGCACCCAACACAACCATGGCCAAACTTGCGCCGATACTATTGAATCGATAATGTGAGCCGGAGTTGTTCTGCGTAGGGGTTCCTGAAGAGGGCTGCGCGGGACTGGTACTTGACGCTGTACTTACGCTAGCCGACGAGGATGAGGACGAGGCAGAAGAAGAGGGGAAAATGAGGGTAGTTCCTATAACAGGAGTGGATATGACGGAGGAATTAGGAGATGAACTAGATTCGGATCCAGAACCAGATGGTTCAGATGGAGATCCTGCAGCAGCGCTGGGTGTAGAAGCGATGGATCCACCAACAGTAGGAGTGGCACCTGAGGACGGGGTGCCGCTTCCGGTGCTACCTGGTGCTACCGGTGGTGTGGTTGTGGCCGGGCCAGGTCCAGATGAGATGGTCATGTTCGCGATCGTGAATTTGCCCGATTTATTACCACTATCGCCGAAGAGGACGACGATGTACGAATCTCCAGCTGGGACGGATGGGACGGTAATTTCTGTACGGCCTGTGATGAGGAGGAAGCCTTCTGCAAGGGGATGATCTATGGACAAGACGGGTTGGTGAAAATGCATATAGGCGGCGGAGATAAGGAGGCGGTGGAGATGAGATGGACATACCAAGGTCCAAGTGTTCGTCAATGTCCGTGCCTTCTAGATGTCCTAAAACAATCATCCCGGTGCCGGTGAATCCTACGGGAGCAACAGACGTATCCCTACCACAACATCGGCATGAGAAGACGAACATGGCAGCGATAGGAAGAATGGGAAGATATACCAGGTAACGTTGTGCCTCTGTCCGATGAACCATTGTGTACCGTTGGTCGGATAGAGTACCGGAGGTGTGATAACGTCTCTTGGAACGACACGAGCATCGACCATGGTGGAGGCCGAGAGCAATAACGCCGCAAAGATAGAAACGACGGCATTCATGAACATGTTGGGCTCAATGTTTTGGGTCGTGAGATGCTAATAGTCGCTGGATATTTGGCAACACAAGCCTCGGGGACGAGGGATGGTGGTGAACGGGACGAAGGAACAGTCAATTCGAACTGTTCTGTAATCTTCTGCCATTAACCGACGTGGAATTCAAGCTCCGCCGTCGATCAGACTAAAGCATTTAGCTCAGCCAGCCATGTGAGACTCCATTTGAACATCTGAATATCAACTCCTGCCCCAGTTTTGCCTTTCTGTTGATATCGTCGCCATTATTCCTACAGATTTCCTTACGGATATATTACCACTCACATTCGTGCAAAGTAAGACTTTGTCCGCAAACTCGTCGTTAGCTGAGACGTCGGCCACGTCAAGCGCATGGATTGTTGCTTGTTAGGATGTCTCCCACCAGAAGCAGATGTCATGATCAGGACCTTGCCGTCCCTTCCGAATGCTATCTCTGCCATTCACTCCACGATAGAGAGCATGGGTCGAATTGTAGTCGATGATATGATTATATCTGCTGGCCACAACTGCGAGATGAATCCCATGACCTCGAAGCTGAGAATGGAAGAGCGGAGTCCCATCGCAGCCACCATCTTGACTTTCCCACACTGTAGCGTTCCCCTCGCTGTCAAGCACCATAAGTTTGTTTTTCCCTCTACCACTATCGCTTTATCCGATAATCAGAATGTCATAGACAGCTCAAATATTCTCTCCCGGTGGTGTTTAATTTAAATTTAAATTTGCCGAGCTATATAGTTCCTGTCAAAAGCTTAAGATACTTTCACGGAACGCCACCCTTGAAGCTTGAAGGCGATGTATTGGCGGACAGCTGATACCTTTAAACCCTCCTCATGAATTCGGCAAGTGTATGTAATGCTTCTTCATACATTAGCAAATTACAAGAATACAGGAATAATTGGCTTCCTATACCTTTATGGACTTTTGATGAAAAGTCACCTCCATGCCGTCATGAGGGAGAGAGGAATATTTTAGATCCTGCAAGAAGTACGTATGTCACACAACGAAGATGGTCATAACAATTTCTCATTTTTATAAAATACTCTTCCATCTAATGAAATGTCTCCCAAAAAAGAAACCAGCACAATTTAGACACCAGAACCCCTCGTCCTACCACCATCTGTCTGTCTGGTCGCTCTCCGGAATTTATGTAGACAGGTTCCATCAAATGTGAGGACAGTGGTATATAGAAGACCTCGTCTTATGTTTTACGAGCAAGTAAGATGACTCGCGGATTGTCATAAATGTTGCGTTTTGACGTGTTGAATGCAGTGTGACAAACTACACATACCTGACAAGATGCGCCCCATACGGAAAATGTTTGTTTCCTCACTTTTCCTGAGAAGTTTATTTGATCAGCACGTATATCTGTCATTTGGTGGGACATAGGGTCTCTGATTACTTCAAGGGAAAATGTTATGTTTTATTGAATCTTCGTCAGTAATTTCGATCAAAACATTCTTTTCTCAGCGTTAACTGTACATTTTATTCTTCAAAGTATCTTAAGTCAGATGATATTAGGCGGAGATACATGCCATCATACCATGCAGTATCCCAAACCCCAAAACCGCCGTATCTGCGGCCAACAAGGTATGCTTCTTTTTGAAATCTGTTGCGCGAAGGACTTTAAAGTAATTTAAATGTAGGGTACTGAGTATATTCGCAACTACATAACGGCTTTTATAGCCTACAAATAATATTACTAATATACTCTAATTACTAATATACGAGTC
>Ga0157379_10000525_pt1 | contig 30997 bp, 26 predicted proteins | sample S25metaG_FD_121802 | JGI IMG/M metagenome (GOLD analysis project Ga0157379, IMG submission 121802) | Switchgrass rhizosphere microbial communities from Kellogg Biological Station, Michigan, USA - S2-5 metaG | ecosystem: Host-associated > Plants > Roots > Rhizosphere > Soil | place: USA... | reverse complement strand
CTAGCCCCTGCCGTACTCGTCGTGGCGGCGCCACCAGGCGGGGCCGGGCTCGTTGCGCCCTTTGGGAGCGCGGTCGAGCCACTGGTACATGCCCCAGAGGCCGTCGAGTCCGCGCGCATAGGTGGAATAGACGTGGTAGACGACGCCGTCCTCGAGGGCGAACGCGCTCATGCCCGGCCGCTCACGCGTGTACGTGGCCACGTCGGTGCCGACCATGGCCGCGAACTTGCCGGGAGTGTTTTCCGGCTTCACGTCCGCCGCGCCACTGCCGCGCTGCGGCTGATTGCCGAAGGGGGGCTTCGGCGTCCGGTAGTTGTACTCGACGGCCCCCTCGCGTTGTTGCTCCTCGGTGACCGAGACGTTGAAGTCGAAGTTGAAGTCGCCGCCGAACGCGGACGCCCAGGGAAACGTCCACCCCATCCGCCGCTTGTACGCCTGCAGCTTCGCGAGCGGCGCCCGCGACACCGCCGACAGCGTGACGTCGTGGTTCGCGAGGTGGACGACGGAGCCGCTGAACCCGTCCGCGATCGCCGAGCAGGACGGACACCCCCCCGTGTAGTCGGGCCCGAACATGAAATGGTAGACGAGGAGCTGCGAGCGGCCCTGGAAGAGGTCCGCCAGCGCGGCGCTCCCCGCCTCGGTCTCGAATCGGTACTCCTTGTCGACCCGGACCCACGGCAGCTCCTGCCGTCGCCGCGCCAGCTCGTCGCCGCGGCGCGTGAGATCCTTCTCCGCCGCGAGCAGCTCGAGCCGCGCTGTCCGCCACTCTTCGCGTGTACCGGTCTTGTGCTTGGTCATCGTGCTTCCCTCCTTCCGAGATAGATTCTAGCGTCGGGCGTCGAACGGGAAAGAGTTACAAGTGTGACGGGATTCCGATGGACTCGCTGATCGCCGCCGCGGCGCGGGCACTCGCGGCGGGTGATCCGCTCGGCGCATTGAAGCGGGTGGCGCTGCGCAACGACCCGCCTGCTCTCGCGCTTCGCGGCATCGCGATGGCGCAGCTCGGCGATCTCGTTCGAGCGAAGGCTCTCCTGCGACGTGCCGCGCGTGCCTTCGGCCCGAAAGAGGCCGTGGCGCGGGCGAGATGCGTCGTCGCCGAGGCCGAGATCGCGCTCGTCTCGCGCGATCTGGCCTCGCCCCCGAAGGTGCTCGGCGCGGCGCGGGCCACGCTCGAAGCCCACGGCGACCGGGCCAACGCCGCGCATGCGCGGTATCTCGAGGTCCGCCACCTCCTCTTGATCGGGCGCATCGACGAAGCCGAGCGGATGCTCGCCGCACTTCCCCTGCCCTTCCCGCCCGCGTCGAGGACCGTCCACGAGCTCGTGGTCGCGGGGATCGCGATGCGTCGCCTGCGGACGAAGGCGGCGCGCGCTGCGTTCGCTCGGGCCGAACGCGCCGCGCGCCGCGCCCGCATCCCTGCCCTCACGGCGGAGGTCGAAAGCGCACTCCTCGTCCTGAAGACGCCCGCTGCGCGCCTGATCACACGTGGCGAGGAGCGTCTCCTCCTGCTCGAAGAGGTCGAAGCGTTGCTGGCGTCGAACGTGCTCGTCGTGGACGGTTGCCGTCACCTCGTGCGTGACGAAGGCAAGGTGGTGTCGCTCGCGAAGCGTCCGGTGTTGTTCGCGCTCGCACGCGCGCTGGGTGAAGCGTGGCCGGGAGACGTACCGAGGGACGCGCTCGTCGCGCGCGCATTCGGATCGAAGCTCACCGACGAGTCGCACCGCGCGCGGCTGCGGGTCGAAGTAGGACGGCTGCGCGCGCTGCTCCGGACGCTGGCCGAGGTAAGCGCGACGAAGCGAGGGTTTGCGCTGCGACCGCGCCGCGCACGCGACCTGGTCGTGCTGGCACAGCCCGTCGAGGGGGAGCATGCGGCGGTGCTCGCCTTCCTGGCCGACGGTGAATCCTGGTCGACCTCTGCCCTCGCGCTTGCGCTTGGGACGAGCCAGCGTACCGTCCAGCGGGCGCTCGACTCGCTTGCGCAAGCAGGCAAAGTGCAGTCGTTCGGTCGCGGACGAGCTCGTCGTTGGATGACGCCGCCCGTCCCCGGATTCACGACGACCTTGTTACTCCCCTCTCCACTGCCGATCGCCTAGGATGGAAGCATGGGTCGCTCGACCGCCGAGATCATCCGTGAGTATGGGCCCTTTCCGGGGGTCGATCACGTGCATGGGGTCACGTTTGACGGTCAGCACGTCTGGTTTGCGTCCGGCGACAAGCTGAACGCCTTCGATCCTGCGAGCGGGACGATGCTGCGCTCGATCGATGTCGCCGCAAATGCCGGAACGGCCTTCGACGGCCAGCACCTGTTTCAGCTCGCCGACGATCGCATCCAGAAGATCGATCCGAAGACGGGCCGCGTGCTGGCCACGATCCCGGCGCCCGGCGGCGCTTGCTCTGGGCTCACGTGGGCCGAAGGGACGCTCTGGGTGGGCCGGTATCGGGATCGGAAGATCCATCAGATCGATCCCGAGACAGGTGCGATCCTTCGCACGATCGAGTCCAAGCGCTTCGTCACCGGGGTCACCTGGATCGACGGCGAGCTCTGGCACGGCACGTGGGAAGGCGACGAGAGCGATTTGAGGCGAATCGATCCTCGAACGGGAGAAGTCATGGAGACGATCGAGATGCCGCCCGGCGTGGTCGTGTCCGGGCTCGAGTCCGATGGCGGGGATCGATTCTTCTGCGGCGGAGGAACGAGCGGCAAGGTAAGGACCGTCCGCCGGCCCAAGCGAGGCTCCGCCTCGCGCTGAGGGCGCCACTCCTCAGAAGATCGTCACGCCCAAGGCCCGCTCGCCCAGCCAGCCGATGGCGATCAGGACGATCGCCACGGAGCCGGCGGTCATCACGCCCCAACGAAAGCCGGCCGTACGCCGCAGGGCGAACGCGAGCGGCAGCAGCACCGTCACGATCGCCAGCTGGCCGAGCTCGACGCCGACGTTGAAGCTGACGAGCGCCAGCGCGATCGCCCGCCGACCGAGGCCGAGATCGGTGAGCACGCTCGCGAACCCGAAGCCGTGGATCAGTCCGAAGAGCAGCGCCACGCGCCACGTATGGCGCGCCTCGAACACGGGGGCGAGGTTGTTGGCCGCCGCGACGGCGACCGACACCGCGATCAGCGACTCCACCAGCCGCGACGGTAGATCGACGATCCCGAGCGCGGCGACGGTGAGCGTGATCGAGTGCGCCACCGTGAAGGCGGTCACGACCCGGACGGTCTCGCCGAGCGCGTCGCCGAAACGTGGCACGACGGACCACGCGCCGTTGCGACGCCGGGCAACCGCCGGAAGCAGGAGGGACACGAGGAACAGGATGTGGTCGAACCCCGTCCAGATGTGCCACACCCCGTTCTCGACGAACGCGCTGACCGTCGCGAGCGCGCCCGGCGCCGTGCGCGCGAACGTCGCGTCGCGATGGTCCGGACCGAGCACCGTCACCTCCGACCGGCCGGCGAGCATCGTCTCCAGGGCGCCGCGCTCGGCGTCGTAACCGGTGCTCGCTCGCAGCTCGGTCGCACGCTCGTAGGCGACGTTGACCAGGCCGCGATGAGTAGGATCGACGTCGAAGAAGAGGCCATACGCGACCGTAAGCGAGGTGTCCTCGGGCGCTGCTTCGCACCCGTCTGTCGCGAAGCGCAGCACGGCGTACGCGCCATCGCTGTGCTGGTCGATCAGGAGATCCGCCGGCCGCGGGACGCACGGCAGCACCCCGAGCCGGAGCTGCAGGTGCGTGAACGCGTAGGCGGTGATGCGGGCCGCCTGGCCACGTACCTCGCCCCAGGTGAGCGCCCCGTCGCCGTCGGTATCGAGATCGAGCGCGTAGTCGAGATCGCGCAGCGCGATGTCCCATTGGCCGCCGACGGCCGTGCCCGCGACGCGCAGGGAGAGGTAGCTATCGCTCGGCTTGTGGGCATGCGCCGTGCGGGCCGTCGCAAGCATCGCGGCGAGGACGACGAGTGCGATGCGCGCGCTCACTCACCACCGCCGCGGCCGGAGTCGCGTACGCCGAGCCGCACGTCCTCGACCCGATGCGCCGCGATCCACTCACGCACGGGCGCGGCGGCCGCATCGTCACCGGCGGCGGCCGCGGCCGCCAGCAGCACGCGCGCATCCTCGGGCTCGCGCTGCACCGCCCAGTCGCGCTGCGCGAGCGCCAACGCGGCATCCGCCTCGTGCAGCAGCTCGAGGGTGAAACGCGCCTCCTCGCGCAGGTGCCGCTGGTCGTTGCGCAGCCGGGCGGCCGCGAAGCGGTCGCGCAGGTCCGCGACGTGCGCCGCGAGTGCCGGTGCTCCGAGCGCGCGCTCGGCGAGCGCGATGCGGAGAAGAACGCCGTCATTACGCGTCTCGCCGCCGAGAAGGCGCAGCGCGGCCGCCGCCTCCCCCTGGTCGAGCAGCAGATCGGCGTAAGCCGTGCGCAGCACGCTGTCCCGAGGTGCCAGCGCCAGCGCGTTCTCGTAGTGAATGCGCGCGGCCGCGGCGTCACCGAGCCGCGTCGCCATGTCGGCCAGAACGCCGAGGATCCACGCACGGTCGGCTGCCGCGGCCCGGTCCGCCGGCGCGGCGTCACCCTCAGCTTCGACCGCCGCACGCAGGGTACCGTAGCTGTGCGCGGCCTCGCCGGCGAAGCTCGCGACGCTGCTGGAGCACGTAAACGCCGTCAGCTGGAGCGCCGTCGAGCGGCGCGCCGCCGCGAGGAGGCGCGTGCAGCTGCGGCGCGCCTCGGCGTAGTCGCCACGCGCCTGCTGGATCAAGGCCTGCGTCAGCCAGGCCTGTGCGTTCGCGGGGTCACGGTCGAGGACGGCGCGGAGATCGCCGAGGGCACCCTCGAAATCGTGCAGGCTCTGTCGGATGGCCGCGCGCAGCAGCAGTACCTCGGGCGGCGGCTCCGCCGTGTCCCACCAGGGCGCCAGGGCCGCCTGCGCGTATCCGAGGAAACGCGGATCCCCCTCGGCGCGCGCCCGCGTCACGTCGGCGTGCGCCGCCTCCAGCGCGAGGGCCAGGTTGCGGGGATCGTTTGCCAGTGCCACGCGCCGCGCTCGTGCCTCGCGCGCCTGCGCGTCGCCGGGTGTCCACGGCAGGCGCTCGAGCACCTGCGCGTCAGACTCGGGAAGGAACGGCGCCGCGATGCCGAGTGACGGCATCGCGGCGCATCCGAGGGCGACGGCGAGCCCCAGCGCGACCCGCCAGGCGCCCCGTGTGGTCGGGCGAGACGCCATGATCCGTCAGGAGGCCTCGCCCGGATCGCGGTGACGACGGTTGCGGCCGTCGTAGGGAGTCGGGAGGAACGGAAAGTCGGGCGTGATCCCCTTCTCCTGCACCCCGACGCCGTCGCCGACGTGGTTGGTGATGTAGTTCGTGCCCCCCGCAGCGCGGACGACGATGTCGGTGACGTCGTCGTTGGGGCGCCGTCCGTTCGGGAAGCCGGCGGGATCGGGCGTCGCGACGTCGCTCGCGTCGTGCGCGAACGGGCCGAGGCGCTTGATCGAGCCGACCGGCGTCGGCGCCACCGTCATGTCGAGCCGAAGCAGCTCCGAGAACGGTCCGACGGTGGGGTCGGGATTCTGGCCCGCGTACTTGAGGAGGAGCTGCACGATGTCCTCGCGCGGCGTCGGCGGCACCGGCACGCCGGAGACGAGCTGCAGCGCGCCCGCCACCGCGAGGTTGCGGTAGAACGGCAGGAACTGCGCCTCGTCCTCCGGCTCGACGCCGTTCCACAGGTCCTTCTTGCCGATCGGGATGATCAGCTCGTTGACGAGCGGATTGCCCATGCGCGAGACCTGGCGCCATTCGCCGGAGTCCTTGAGCAGCGGCTTGTCGGCGTTCAGATGCGGCGCACCCTGGCGCACCGTCGTCTTCTGGCGGAAGGTGCTGGCGTACATGCCGATCGTGCCGCTCTGCGCGGTCGGCGCCATGCCGTCCACAGTGAGCCGCTTCATCGGCAGCTCGAGCGCGATCGTGTTGACGTTGAAGCCGCTGAAGTCGTTGGTGCCGAACGGGTTGCTCATATCGTTGGCATCCTCGGCCGCGGTCTGCACCGGCAGCGGTGGACGCACCGTCGCAATGGGCGTCGCGTTCTCCACCCGGAGGTTCAGGGTGTCGAACACGGCGCCGAGGTCGATCGCGAAGGTCTCCGCCCGCTGGCCGGCGAACACCCGCACGCCGTTCGCCGCGTCGGTGAAGATGCCCTTGGCGGCGAGGTCGTCGTAGTTCGGGGTCGTGAGCGGGCCGATGTTGGAGGGCACCGCGGAGAGCGTCTGCCCGGTGAAGAGCGTCGTGCGGCAGACCTTCTTCTTGCCCGGCTTGCACGGCCGCACCTCGGTGACCGTGTAGCGCTGCTTACGCGACAGCCCGGCGGCGTTCGGCCCCTCGAGGTCGGTCACCGGCGGCAGCGCCAGGGTGGCGATGAACTGATCCGGCGACTCCTGCTGGGTCGTGAACTTGAACTCGTAGCTGATGTCGTCGACGCCGTCGCGGTCGTTGTCGACGTGCATCGCGTACAGCACGTTGTCGTCGAAGGCGTAGTAGTTCGGTCCGGAGCCGGGCTCCTGGCCTGGGATCACGTTCATGATCAACGTGACCTTGCGGTCGGCGAGCGCGGCGGCGACGTTGGCCGCGTCGTAGCTGCTGAAGGCGTAGACGTCGGTGATGTCCGCCGCGGGATCGAGCGTCATGAGCGGCGCTTCGCGATGGCTCGCCGCGCGCGCGGACCGGCCCGCGAGCGCGAGTGCGATCCCGCCCACGGCGAGCCCGCGTGCGATGGTGGACTTCTTCATGTCGTTCCCTCGTCTTTCTGTTCTGCTGTCGCGTTGGAGGTCGATGCGCGCGCTGTTCTCGGCCTCGATACGCGTGAGGAACGACGGGTGGATTGGGGCGGCGCGGCGCAATCCGCACCGCCGACGGCATCCGTATGTGGTGGGGAGGTGCGATCAGGAAGCGGTGTTCGGGACCGCGGCTCGCAGCGTCAACGCGCCGGTAGCCGAGCGCTGCGGGCACTGCCGAGCAACGCGAGAACCCCCGCCGCGTAGAGTCCGAGCGCGATCCAGGTGACGGCGCGAAAGCCGACCGAGATCGCGAGGATCACCGCCAGCGTGGTGCCGGCGACCGAGGCGCAGGCGTTCATGCCCCAGGCCCAGGGAACGAGGGCGGGCTGACGCTCGCGCAGCAGCTGGATGCCGGTCGGAAAGAACATGCCGGCCACGAGGCCGAACGGCAGCAGCAAGGCCCATGTCAGCCCGATCCGGACGAGCAGCGGGCTGCCGAGGAACTCGCGCACGACGGCCGACATGGTCGCGTCGAGCAGCATGACGGCAGCGAGCGTGGCCAGCAGCGGCAGGAGGCGCGACTCCGGGCGGCCGGGCAGGCGTGCGCTCAGCATGCTCCCCGCGCCCGCCGACGTGAGGAGCGTGCCCAGCACGACCGTGAGCGCGTAGGTCGGGTAGCCGAGAAAGAGCACGAGCCGCTGCACCAGGCTGATCTCCATCAGCATGAAGGCGAGGCCGATGGCGAGGAAGAACACGGTGACACCCGCGGTGGCAGGCGCGCCGCGGCTCGCCCGGCGCCACAGCGGCAGCGCGATCACCAGGGCCGACGCGACGGTCGAGACGAGCAGCATCCCGAGCAGGAGCAGCGGCCCGGTCGCGAGCGTACGGCCGGCGTCGATCGCGCGCAGGTTCCTGCGCAGATCCCGCCAGCGATAGAAGTTGAAGAAGAAGGGGCTGTCGTCGCTGGTCGGGGTGAGCAGGAGATCCTGGCGCGCGAGATACGCCGGCCGCGCCGCGGCCGGCATGCGCAGGTACTCCGCGTGCGGGGTCGCGAGCGGGCGGCCGGGGAGCGCCCAGAGCGGAAAGTCCATGCGGCCGGCGAAGGCCTCGAGCCGTGCCGTCTCGTCGGCGGTGAAGACGCCGTTCTTCAGCAGCACGGCGACGACGGGCCACGGCTCGCTCGACGCGACGACGGCGATCCGCCCCTCGGCGTCGTCGATGCCGCGGCGGCGCAACGCCTCGACGTACTCCGTCACGAGCCGCATGGTGTGGCGGGGGTAGCCCGCAGCCCCGCCGGCCTGATCGACGACGACGATGGAGAGCAGCCCGTCCGGCGTCAGATGGTCGAGGCAATCGACGATGGCGTCGGTCGTGTAGAGATAGCTCTCCGACATGACGTAGGCGCCGGCGCTCAGCGCCGAGTACGTATCGACCTCGCTCATCTGGATGAGGTCGTAGCGCGCCGTCGAGCGGCGCAGGGCACTGCGCCCCTCGCCGACGATCACGGTCACGTCCGGACGGTCGAACAGATGGCCGGCGAAGGCCGCCTGGTCGACCTTCACCTGGCGGTAGGTCACCGGATCGAGCTCGATGCCGGTCACGTGACGCGCGTGGTTGACGATGGCGTTCAGGATGTCGGCGCCGCCGCCGACGCCGATGACCAGGACGTCCGGCTCGCGCAGCACGACGTACGGCGCCTTCAGCACCAGGTGGTCGAAGAGGTCGAGCTTCGCGAGGTCGCCGTCGAAGTTGTAGATCGGGCTGCCGGCGTCGCCGTCGTGGGTGATGAAACGGATCTTCGGGCCGCGGACGCCCGCCTCGTCGCGCCAGGCGACGCTGCCACCCCACCCCGCGTAGCCGCCGGCGCGCGTGATCTCCTCGTCGACCCAGCCGAACACGTCGGTGCGGAAGATCGGGCTCCACTCCGTATGGGAGACGCGCACATTGGCCCGGTCGTGTAGCAACGGCGCCAGCGACTTCTGCGGCGCCGGACGGAACTCGGCGATCCGCAGCGCGCCGAGGCCGGCGAGTGCCACCACGACGGCCCCGGTCAGCGCGAGACCGCCGCGCCTATCGCCGGCGCGCGCGAAGCAAACGCCGGCCGCGCTCACGAGCACGGCGGCCGCCACGATCGCGCCCGGCGTCCCGAGACCGGCGATCAGGAAGACGACCAGCACGCAACCCGTCCCCGCACCCGCGAGATCGGCGCAGTAGAGCCGTTCGACGCGATCGGCGAGCTGGCGCAACGCCGTCGCGATGCAGAGGCCGGCGAGGAAGAACGGAGCCGTCGCGGCGGCGTAGTAGATCAGCAGAGACGGGATCTGATGCGCGGGATCGCGCGCGAGGTCGAACGGGCTGAAGGGCACCGCCGCGAACACCGGGAGCGCGACCACGATCGCGAGGCCGCACCCGACCGCGTAGGCCGCGAGCCGGGCACCGGGAACGGCGCCGGCGAGCCGCGGCTCGACCGCGAGCAGCGCCCCGCTCGCCCCGTAGCCGAGCAGCGCGATGCCGATCGTGACGTAGGCGAAGTGGTACCAGATCGTGAACGAGAAGATGCGCGTCAGCGCGATCTCCAGCACGAGCATCGCCATCGAGACCAGGAACACGCCGGCGTAGAGGGCGCGTGCGCGCGGCGCGGAGACCGCCGTCGGCGGTGTCGTCGAGACCTCCACCCGCGAGGCGGGCTAGCTCGCGGGCGCGCGCAGCGCCGCGACCTGCCTGGTCAGCTCGTCGAGGCGCGCGACCAGCTCGCTGTGGCGCGCCTCGTCGGTCATCGCCTTCTTGGCGACGAACGAGACGGTGCCGCCGGGCTCGAGAACGGCGCGGTCCACCTCGGCGAGGGTCGAGAAGCCCTGCTTGTGGGCGGCGCTTTCGAGCTCCGAGTGGGTGAGCAGCTCGCGCTTGAGCTCGTCGTCGCACACGGTCCCGTTCTCGATCAGGACCGTCGGCCCGCCCTCGACCAGGTGGTCGAGCCACCGATGGTGATAGAGGAAGCGCACGACCAGCGCGTTGAGCGCGAGTAGCGCCGAGGCGCCGATGATGCCACCCGTCACCGAGTTGTCGTCACCGATGATGGCGTTCTGCACCGTGTTGGAGATGGTCAGGAGCACGATCAGGTCGAACGCGTTCAGCTGCGCCAGCTCGCGCTTGCCCGCGAGACGCAAGCCGACCACCAGGAAGACGTAGACCACGACGGGCCGCAGCACCTTCTCGAGCACCGGCAACGAAAGATTGAACATGTCGCTCCACAAACTCGGATGCATCGTTCCCTCCGGACTGAGGCGGCGAGCTACCTGGCCCGCCGCGTCGTTCCGAGGTACAAGCAAACGCTCGTCGATGCCACCTACGGAACGATCGTGAGCCCGTTCGACATATTCAACCCTTCGACCATGCTCGACCCGACCGCCTTCACCGGGCCGGCGGGGGCGAACGCGCTGGTCGAGGCCGCCCGCCATTTTCCGGGCGGCCCGACGATGCTGGTGTTCGCGCTCTTCTGGGCTCCGGTCGGCCCCGGCATCCCGGCGGGCGTACTGCTGGCGCGTCACATCCCCCTCCACCCCGCGTTCACGTTTCTCCTGTACACCACGTCCGACGTGATGGGCGCGGCCGTGTGCCACCCGATCTTCGGTCTGTTGCGCCGTGCGGCCCGGCGCGTGCCGGCGATCAAATGGCTGGGGGAGCGCATGATCCGTTTCGCCATGCTCGGCACGCGCGTCCCGCGCGCGCAGGATCTGCAGAGTGCCGGCATGGCACCGGCGCTCTTCCGCATCGCCACCGTGGGGTTCGGCGTCGACGTCTATTCCGCCGGGATGCTGGTGAACGGATTGCACGTGCCGCGCCTCCTCGGCTGGGCCTCGGCCATCGCCGGCGACCTCGTGTGGTTCGCGCTGCTCCTCGGCACGAGTCTCGCCACGGCCGCGATCGTCGACGACGATCGCATCATCGGCGGCGTGGTCCTGGTGGCGATGCTCGTGATCCCATCGATCGCGCGGCGCATCTTCCCTGCCCTGCGCGACGCGCCGCCCGAGCCCGCGCCGGCGGCCACGCCCACCGAGCCGGCACGCCGCGTCCGGCGCCGCGAGGCCGCCGATAGCCGCTGAGTCGCCGCGCGAGGGAGGCGCGGCCGCGCCCGCTCGTCGCGTGCGGCCGGGGAAGCGCCTGCGACGCTGGGCCGCGGCGCGCTCGATCCGGCTCGCGGCGATCGTCCTGCCCTGGCTGTACGTCGCCTACATGTGGCTCGTCGAGGTGACGTCGCGCCACGAGGAGGGTCTGCGCGATCTGCTGGTCGGCTGCGCCGACCGGTACGACCGCGCCGTCGCCGCGCTCTGGCATCAGGAGGTCTTCACCGTCGCGTTCAACTACCGCAACTACCATGGCCACACGCTCGCGAGCGTCAGCGACTTCGGCGAGGTGATCACGGCGCTGCTGCGGCGCTGCAACTTCGTCGTTTTCCGTGGCGGCTCCGGCTCGCGCTCACGCCGCCGCAGCGTCGTGCTCGACGAGATGATCGCGCACATGCGCGCGACCCCGCGCGTGATCTACGGCATCACCGTCGACGGCTCGCAGGGCCCCCCGTTCCGCATGAAGTCTGGCGCCGCCGCGATCGCGCGCGCCTGTCAGGCGCCGGTCGTGCTCGTCCGCACCTGGTACCGGCGCGGCATTCTGCTCGACACCTGGGATCACACCCAGGTGCCGCTGCCCTTCAATCACCGGGTGACCCTCGGCTCCGGTCCCTATTGGATCGCGCCCGACGCCGACGACGCCGCGCTGCAGGCCTTCACGACGCATCTCGAGGAGGAGCTGCTCGAGCTCACCGCCCGTGCCTACGAGCAGCTCGGGGCGGATCCGGTGACCGCGCGCCGCGACTTCCCGCCGGACTGGCGCACGCGCTGGGCCCCGGGCACGCTCGGGCGGAAGCTCGGGCCATACGACCTCGACCTCGACCACCCGCCGCCCTGGGCACACCGCCGCGGCGCAGTCGACTACGCCGACGCGGCCACGCGCGGCGCGGCGCCCACGGCGTCGGCGATCTCGTAGAGCAGCGGCTCGGTCTCCTCCCAGCCCATGCAGGCGTCGGTGATCGAGACGCCGTAGGCCATGGTGCCGCCCGGCACCCACGCCTGCTTGCCGGGATGCAGATTGCTCTCGAGCAGCAGGCCCATCAGCGCCGACTGGCCGAGCCGCACCTGCGCCAGCACCTCGCGGCAGACCGCGGCCTGACGCGTGTGGTCCTTGCCCGAGTTGTCGTGCGAGCAATCGACCATGATCGGGCGCGCGACGCTCTCGGCGGCGACCAGCTCGGCGGCGCGCACCACGTCCTCCGCCGCGTGATTCGGCCCACGGGCACCGCCGCGCAGCACGATGTGGCGATCGGGGTTGCCCTGCGTCTTGATCATCGCCGTCACCCCGTTCGTGTCGATGCCGAGAAACGTGTGCGGGTGGCGCGCCGAGACCATCGCGTGCAGCGCCCCCTGCAGCGCGCCGTCGGTACTGTTCTTGAAGCCGACCGGCATCGAGAGCCCGCTCGCCAGCTCGCGGTGCGTCTGGCTCTCGATGGTGCGCGCGCCGATCGACGCCCAGCTGAGCAGATCGGAGATGTATTGCGGCGTGATCGGGTCGAGCACCTCACTGCCGCACGGCAGGCCGAGCTCGTTGATCTCGATCAGGATCGTGCGCGCCAGGCGCAAGCCCGCCTCGAGGTCGCAGGAGCCGTCGAGATGCGGATCGTTCACCAGGCCCTTCCACCCGACCGTGGTGCGCGGCTTCTCGAAATAGGTCCGCATCACGACCAGGAGATTCTCGCGCACCGCTTCCGCCACCGGCCGGAGACGCCGGGCATACTCGTACGCGGCCTGCGGGTCGTGGATCGAGCACGGTCCGACGACGACGAGCACCCGGCGGCGGTCCCGACCATGCAGGATGTCGCGGATCGCATGCCGCGTCTCGAGCACGACCGCCGCCGCCTTCTCGCCGAGCGGCTGCGCCCCCTTCATGGCGCGCGGCGAGGTGAGCGCCACGACGTCCACGACGTTCCGGTCCTCGAGCTGCTCCTTCATGGTCTCCTCCTGTCGATCGGTCTCATCTGGCCAAAAAAAAGCCCCGAGAGCTGGGCACTCGGGGCTTTTCGAGGATGCGATCGTGCTTGGCTAGGCCGTCACGCAGATCCCTGCTGCCCCGCTCGTGGCCAGGTAAAGACGCCCGGATCAACGGAAATGCGGCAATACGCGCGCGGCGACATGCAAAAATTCTAGCCCGCTTCGGGCCGCCCGTCAAAGTGGTGGTGCGCCGGGTGCTCGGCGGGATGCTGCAGGCCCGGCTGCTCGGCCGACAGGCTCGGGGCGCGGTATACCAACGGCCGGTCGGAGGCATAGTGGCCGTGCGGCCCGACGAAGGCGTCGAACTGGTTCCATGGCTCGGCGCTCGCGGGGTCAGCCATGAAGCGCCCGCGGCCGGCTGACGGTCTCCCCGGGCGCCGTCGGCCGGCGCGCCGAGAGCCACAGCGCCGCGAGCGCCAACACCGCGACGACCCAGACGAGCCGTTCACGCGTGATCGGGAACCATCTGGCCCGCCATCGTAGCGAAACTCGATGCCGTCAAACATCCTCGCCAGAAACGAGCACGGGCGGGCCACGCGTGACGCGTGGGCCCGCCCGTAGCGGTCGTGGGGGTAGAGGGCTACTGCACCGTGTCGGTGGTGCAGCTCTTTGCGCAGCGCCGGAAGAGGCTCTGCGCCCGGCGCATCGCGCGCATCGTGTTCATGCGCGGACCGAGTGCCTTCTGGTACCGCGCCCGCGCGTCCATCTCGCACTGCTCGGTGCACGTCGGCGCAGGCGAGACAGAACACTCGCTGCTCAGGCACTGCTCGAGCAGCCCTTGGGCTTGCGCGTCGCATACCGCCGGGTCCGTATCGGTCTGCGCGCACGCTTCCTTCGCCTGCTCCGCCTGAGCTTCGCACTTGGCCGTGCAGGTGTCGGGCGGCGGCGGCACGCACTTCGTATCGAGACAGGCCTGCTTCGCGTCCGCCGCCATCGTCTGGCAGTCGGCCTCCGCGCCACCGTTCTTGAGACAGCGCTTGCCTGCGCGCTCCGCCCGGCGCGAGCACATGTCGTCGCACGTCGGCGCGGGATCGCCGCAGTGGATGGTGACGCACTGCTGGAAGGACGCGAGCGCTTGTGGCTTGCAGGCGTCCTCGGTGCCGCCGTCGGCCATGCAACGCTGGAGGTCGCCGCGGGCGTGATCCTCGCACACGCTCTCGCACGACGGCGGAGGCGGCGGGGTATCGGTGCAATGCTCGCTGATGCAATTGCGCGCCATGTCGTCGGCTTGCGCCGCGCATTGCGTCGCGTCGCCGCCCTCCTCGACGCAATGTTGCGCGAGCTCCTGCGCGCTCTGGTTGCAGCGGTCGGCACAGGTAGGCTCGCCCTCGCCGCCACCACCCTGGCCGCCACCGTCGCCGCAGTTGGTCGTGAGGCACGTGCTCTTCGCCTGTTGCGCCTGGGCGCCGCACGCATCTTCGCCGCCGCCCTCCGTCACGCACGACTGGAACACGCCCTCGGCGTCCATCTGACACTGGTCCTCGCAGCTCGGCGCCGGCGGTGTGCACTCCTGGTCGAGACATTGCTGAAGGATGTTGGCGGCGATCGCATCGCACTGGTCGGCGCCGATCCCCTCGTCCGTGCAATGGGCGTGCGCCTCATCCGCCCGTGCCTTGCAGCGGTCCTCGCACGTAGGCTCGGGCAGCGGGTTGCACTGGGCCGCGACGCAGTGATCGCGCGCCCCGTCGGCCAGCATCTGGCACGCGTCCTCACCGACGTCGGCCGCGAAGCAGGCGGCGAAGACATGGCGTGCCATGTTGTTGCACGCGCCCTCGCACGAGATCTCGCCCCCCTGACAGAGCGCCGTCATGCAGCTCCCGACGGCCGCCTCCTGGATGGTCGCGCACGCGTCCGCGCCGGAGAGCTCCTCCGCGCACTGCGACGCGACGTCGCCGCCGACCGACGTGCAGCGTGCGCTACAGTCCGGAGCAGCGGGACACGCGGCCGCGCACGTCTGCATGCCCTGCTGGGCGGACGCGGCGCAGTCAGCTTCGGAGCCGCCCGCCTCGCGGCACGCGTGATAGGCGTCTTCGGCCTGGGCGCCGCACTGCTGCAGGCACGTCGGGGCGTCGGGCGAGTCCGACGGAATGGCCGGCGCCGACACGGCGAGCAACACGAGCAGCGTGGCGGCAATGACGGAAGCGGTACGCATGGGGGCTCCTTGGGCTGAGGGATGGGGTGACATCGCGAGCAGAGCCCAAGAGCAAGGCGCGTTCCCCCGCGGCACACGCTCAACCACGCGTGCTGTCTCGCCCACCGCGCATCCGCGCTGACAGGACGCTCAGCGTGGCGGCCCGCGTTCGCGACGGCCGTCACGCAAGTGGCGCTCGAGCGCCGCGATACGGCACCCGGGCGCCATGAGACATGCGCGGGACCGGCGCGATCGCATCCCCTCCCGCACGACCGTGCACAGGACAGGTGCCGTAGGGTAGAAGGCCGCATGACCAGCCAGGAGCTGACGGACACTCTGGGCGGACCCGACGGCCCGACCGGCGACGCGCGCGCGCAGCTCGTGGCGATGCGCGACTGGGATCTCGCCGACCTCATCAACTCCCTGCCGCTCGCCGCGGCGGCCACCGCGCTCCGCGCCCTCCCTCCGGAGCGGGCGAGCACGCTCATCGATCAGCCGTCGCTCCGCCGGCGCGCGGCGATCCTCGAGCAGCTCGAGCCGGCGCTCGCGGCGCGCATCCTGGACGGTGCCTCGGCCGACGAGCGTACGCAGATCCTGCGCGACATGAGCCCGCACGAGTGCCATCGCCTCCTACCCAGCATGAAGCAGGAGGCGCGGCAGGAGGCCGAGCGGCTCCTCAAGTACCCGCCGCGCACTGCAGGCGGCATCATGACGACCGAGTTCGTGCGCCTGGCGCCGACCATGACCGTGCGCGAAGCGCTGGCGCAGATCCGTACCGTCGCGCGCGACATGGAGTCGATCTACGCCTGCTACGTGCTCGACGAGCGCGGCGCCCTGCTGGGCGCGGCGTCGCTGCGCGATCTGGTCATGGCCGACGCCGACGTGCTCGTGACCGAGATCATGCGCCGCAAGCCGATCACGGCGGATGTCGGTGAGCCGCAAGGCCAGGTGGCGATCAAGATCTCCAAGTACAATCTCCTCGCGGTGCCGGTCCTCGAAAGCGACAGCCATGTGGTCGGCTTCGTCACCGTCGACGACGTGATCGACGTGATGGTCGAGGAAGACACCGAGCGCGCCCTGCGCATGGGCGCGGTCGAGCCGGGGGCGCTCGACGAGCCGTACATGATCACCCCACTCACGCGCATGGTCCGCAAGCGCGCGTCCTGGCTCGTCGTGCTCTTCCTCAGCGAGATGCTGACGGCGACCGCGATGAGCTTCTTCGAAGACGAGATCGCGCGCGCCGTCGTGTTGGCGCTGTTCGTGCCCCTCATCATCTCGAGCGGCGGCAACTCCGGATCGCAAGCGGCGACCCTCGTCATCCGCGCCATGGCGCTCGGCGAGGTGCGTCTGAGCGACTGGTGGCGGGTGGTGCGGCGCGAGGTGCTCTCTGGGCTCGCCCTCGGGCTGATCCTCGGCACGATCGGCTTCCTGCGCATCGCGCTCTGGACGATCTTCACCGACATCTATGGACCGCACTGGCCGCTGGTGGCGCTGACCGTCGGGGTGTCGCTGGTCGGCGTCGTCCTCTGGGGCACGCTCTCCGGCTCGACCCTGCCGCTCATCCTGAAACGCCTGGGTGCCGATCCGGCGACGTCGTCCGCCCCGTTCGTCGCCACGCTGGTCGACGTGACGGGCCTCGTCATCTACTTCAGCGTCGCGTGGGTGATCCTGCGCGGCACGGTGCTGTAGCGATGGGCGACGCTGCGCCGCGCCGCCGTCGGCCGCGCTAGCGCCGCACGACGCGGCCCGGGCGGGCGCCGGTGTGCGCTCCGTCGCGCACCACCTGCACGCCGTTCACGAACACGTGCGGGATGCCCGCCGGATAGCGGTGCGGATCGGCGTAGGTGGCGGTGTCGGCCACGGTGGCCGGATCGAACAACACGACGTCGGCGAACGCGCCGGCACGCACCACACCGCGATCGCGCAACCCGAACTTCGCGGCGGGGAGCCCGGTCATGCGGTGCACGGCCTCGGCCAGCGAGAGGACGGCCGCGTCGCGCGCGTACTGGCCGAGGACGCGGGGAAACGTGCCGTAGAGGCGCGGGTGGGGCGTGCCGTCGAGGGTCGGGATGCCGTCCGAGCCGATCATGGTGGTCGGGTGTGCCATGACCGTCCGCACGTCGGCCTCGTCCATCGCCTCGATGATCGCGGTCGCCGCGGTCCCCTCCTCTTGCAGCAGCCACTCGGCCGCCGCCAGCGCGGAGCAGCCGCGCGCCCGCGCGACGTCGGCGAGCGTCGTGCCCTCGTGCTCCGGGTGCCGCGGGGTCGACGCGAGGAGGACCCGTTCGGGACCGACGCGCCCGAGGCCGCCGCCGCTCCCGCGCTCGTCGAGCACGCCGTTCTGCACGATCGCCACGAGCACGGTGCTGGCCGAGGTGTACGGGTATTGATCGGCGCTGGCGTCGAGTCCCGCGGCGCGCGCCTCCTCCAGAAGGCGCAACGAGTCGCGCACCCGGCCCCAGTTGTCGCGTCCAGCCGCCTTGTGGTGCGACACCTGCACGGCGATGCCGCTCATCTCGCCGACGTGCAGGGTCTCGCGAATCGAGTCGAGGAGGCCGGCGGCCTCGTTCCGCATGTGCGTCGCGTAGAGCGCATGCGCCGGCGCCGCCACGCGTGCCAGCGCGACGATCTCCTCGGGACGCGCGAAGCACCCGGGCTCGTAGATGAGCCCGGTCGTGAAGCCGACGACGCCCGCGTCGAGCGCCTCGTCGAGCAACGCCAGCATGCGCGCCATCTCGGCGGCGGTCGGCTCGCCGCGCGCTCGCTCCATGGCGCCGAGGCGGAGCGTCCCGTGGCCCGCAAGGACCGCAACGTTGACGCTCGGCGGCTCGCGCTCGAGCGCGTCCATGTAGCCGCTGTAGCCGTCCCAGTTCCCGAGGCGGTGGCCGGGATGGAATGCCTGGAAGAGGCGCGCGGCCGGGGCCGCCGGCGCGGCGCCGAGGCCGCAGTTGCCGACGACGTCCGTGGTGACGCCCTGCATGACCTTGAAGCGCATCTCCGGGTACAGCAGGACGGCGAGGTCGTCGTGGCTGTGGACGTCGACGAAACCCGCGGCGAGCGCCAGGCCGCGGGCGTCGACCTCGCGGCCGGCGTGCCAGGGACCGCCACCCGGTGCGACCGCGACGATGCGATCGCCGGCGAGCGCGACGTCGCCGACGAACGGCGCGCCGCCCGTGCCGTCGTAGACCGTGGCGCCGCGAATCGCGACGTCGACCTGCGCGCTCGCCATGCGTCCTCCGGCCGGACGCATAGCACAGTGCGATCGGGATGCGACCGCGGTAACGGCAGTGCCGTCAGGATTCCACGAACGGCCGCAGCGCCGCGCCGTGCTGGGCGAGGAAGCCCATCACCTCGGCGCCGTTCAACACCTGATCGACGTGGCGCGAGATACGGTCGCCGTCGAAGTGGAACCACTCCTCGCCGAGCAGCTCGAGCGGCGCGAGCCCCGCCCGCTCGTAGCGGTTGACGGTCTTGATGCGCACGACACCGTCCTGCAGCTCCGGTCCCTCGATGATGCGCATGGCACGGCGGTCGAAGCGGCGGTCGAAGGCATTGCAGGAAGCGCGAAACGAGGCGACCACCGCGCCGCGTCCCTCCACCCGCGCGCCGTTCAGCTCCGACGCGACGTCCCCGGTGAGAAAGGGCTCCAGGACCTTCCAGTCGTCGGTCGCGTAGGCCGTCTCGAAGGCGTCCGCGAAGCCGCGAAACCGCTCCAAACGTTGCTGCTCGTCGCTCATCAGCATGGTATCGCTCCTTTCGATCTCTGGATTAGGACGAGGAGTGGCTCTCATCAAGCTTCCAATTCCATGTATTTTGTGGGAACCACTTGGCATGCGCCTCGACCCGCTCGACGGCCGCGGCCCGGTCTACCGCCAGCTCTACCGCGCCCTCCGGCGCGCCATCCTCGACGGCCGGGTGCGCCCCGGCACCCGCCTCCCCTCGACGCGCTGGCTCGCAAGCGAGACCGATGTCGCCCGCAACCGGGTCGTGCTCGCCTACACGCAGCTGCTCGACGAAGGCTACGCCGTCGGCCGCGTCGGCTCCGGGACGTACGTCGCAGCCACGTTGCCGACCGACGAGCGCCCCGTCATGTCGTCGCGCCCCGCCGCGGTCACCAGCCGGGCGCCGCGGCTGTCGCGCGCCGGACGCGCCCTCGTCGCCCGCGGCGCGCGTTGGATCGCCACCTCGAGCGGTCTGCGCTACGACTTCAGCTGCGGCCGTCCATCGTTCCGCGACTTTCCGCGCTCGGTCTGGGCGCGGCTCGTGCGCCGCCACGCCCGCCCGGCGGCGGCGTCCGACCTCGACTACGCGCCGGCGGCCGGTCTGCCGGAGCTGCGCGCCGCGATCGCCGAGCATCTGACCCGCTGGCGAGGCGTCACGTGCGCCGCGGAGCAGGTCTTCGTCACCGGCGGCTCGCAGCAGGCCCTCGGCATCGCCGCCAGCCTGCTGCTCGAGCCGGGCGAGCGCCTCGGCATGGAGGAGCCGCACTACTCCGGCGCCCGTCAAGCATTCGAGGCAGCGCGGGCAACGCTGGTTCCGCTCCGCGTCGACACCCAGGGTCTCGACGTCGCGCGCCTCGCCACCGCCCCCCGGGTCCGCATGGTGTACGTGACCCCGGCACACCAGTTCCCGACGGGCGCGGTGATGCCGCTCACCCGGCGGCTCGCGCTGCTGGCGTGGGCACGCGCCGCGAACGCGCACGTCGTCGAGGACGACTACGACAGCGAGTACCGCTACACCGGCTCGCCGATCGAGACGCTGCACGGCCTGGATCAGGCGGGGCGGGTGCTCTACGTCGGGAGCTTTTCGAAGATCCTCTCCCCCGCCCTGCGTCTCGGCTATCTCGTGGTACCGCCGGCGCTCGTCCGCGGCTTCGCGCTCGCCAAGATGGCCGCCGATCTCGGCACGCCGAGCTTCGGCCAGCGCGTGCTCGCGGACTTCATCACGGAGGGCCACCTGGAGGTCCACCTGCGCCGCTCGCGCCGTCGCCACGCCGCCCGGCGCGCCGCCCTGCTCGCGGCCCTCGCCGAGCACGCCGGCGAGCGCGTCGACGTGCGCGGCGGGGGCGCGGGGCTGCACGTCATGATGGTGCTACGGGGCGCGCAGGCCGCCGACGTCGCGGGCATCGTGCAGCGTGCCCGCGCGCGCGACGTCGGGATCTACTCGACGCTCGGGTGCTACCTGACCCGGCCGCGTCGTGCCGAGCTGCTTCTCGGCCACGGCTCGTTGTCCGAGGACGAGATCCGCCGCGGCGTCGTCCGCCTCGCCTCCGTGCTGCCGGCGGGCTGACGCGCCGGCGCCAATCCCGCCAGGACGATGCGCACCGCCTGCCCGAGCCGGCGGCGATAGCCGCGCGGCGAGAGCGTCGTGCGGCCGCGATCCTTGATGCCCTCCGCCGTCGCCAGCAGGAGCTCGGCGGCGTCGCCGGCCGAGAGCCCGCGCAGCGCGATCTCCCCCGCGGCAGCGGCGGCCGTCAGTACGCGCGCCAGCAGTCGCGCGTGCTTGGCGGACGCGTCGCCCGAGAGCTCGCCGCAGAGGCGATGGTTCTCGCCCACGAACTCCTCGGCGTGCTCGGAGCCGCGCAGCAGATCGAAGAACGGCCCGGTCTTGGCGATCAGGACGGCGGTGACCCGCTCCGCGAGCGGACCCGCACCCTGCGCGGCGGCCGACGCCTCGGCCAGGGTGCGCGCGTGCAACTCGCCCACCAGGGCGCGAAAGAGCTGCTCCTTGTTGGCGAAGTGCAGATAGAGCGCGGCGCGCGAGATGCCGGCTTCCCTCGCCACCCGGTCGAGCGCGGTGCGGCGGTAGCCGTCGCGGGCGAAGCAGCGCTGTCCCGCCTCGAGGATGGCCTCGCGGGTGGCATCACGGCGGGTGGAGGCGGCGCGGTTGGGGCCAGTGGGCATCCCGAACGAACTTGACAAGAGATGCCCACACTGTCAAGTGTCTCGCCGTCCCCCACCGACGCATGAATCGTGACCAAGGAGGTACGGCGATGGCGAACGAATCACGCCCTCTGGTTCTGGTGACGGGTGCCACCGGCTACATCGCGGGGCACTGCATCCGCGAGCTCTTCGAGCACGGCTACCGCGTGCGCGGCACCGTCCGCAGCCTGAAGGACCCGAGCAAGACGGAGCACCTGCGCCGCATCGCCGCGGCGGCAGGCGGCTCGCTCGAGCTCGTCGAGGCGGATCTCACGTCAGACCGCGGCTGGCGCGAGGCCGTGGCGGGATGCACGTACGTGCAGCACGTCGCCTCGCCCTTTCCCGCCGAGGTTCCCAAACACGAGGACGACCTCATCCGTCCGGCAGTCGACGGCGCGCTGCGCCTGCTGCGCGCCGCGGCGGACACTCCGAGCGTGAAGCGCGTCGTGATGACGTCGTCGGTCGCCGCCGTCGCGTTCGGTCATACCGAGGGCAATGGCAAGGTCCGCACCGAGGCCGACTGGTCGGTGCCCGAGAATTGCGACCCCTATCCGAAGAGCAAGACGCTCGCGGAGCGCGCCGCCTGGGACTTCGTCAAAAGCCTGCCGCAGGAGCGCCACTTCGAGCTCGCCGTCATCAATCCGGGATTCGTGCTCGGCCCGCTGCTCAACAACGATCAGGGCACCTCGGGCGAGTTGATCCGCAAGCTCATGGTGCGCGAGATGCCGGCATGCCCGGAGATCGGCTTCGCTCCGGTCGACGTGCGCGACGTCGCGCTGGCGCATCGGCTCGCGATGGAGCGCCCCGAGGCGCCCGGCAACCGCTACATCTGCGCCGGCGACCACATCTGGACCCAGGACATGGCGAAGGTCCTCGCCGAGGAGTTCAACCCGCGCGGCTACCGCATCCCCACCGGCCACCTGCCCTACTGGCTGATGTGGATCTTCGCGCGCTTCGACAAGTCGGTCCGCCTCGCGCTCGGCTTCGTCGGCCGCAAGGAGCTGGTCAGCTGCGCCAAGGCGAAGCGCGAGCTCGGCTGGACCATGCGCCCGGTGCGCGACAGCATCATCGACACGGGCCGGACGATGATCGAGCAGGGAGTCGTCCCGGCGCGCTGACGGTGCTAGAGAAGGCGGGCATGGAGCCCGCCTTCCGGCAGCCCGCGGACTTTCGCGACGAGAGCGAGGCGCTCTACCGCTGCCTCGCCACGTTGCCCGACGCCGAGTTCACCCGTCCGACGCAGTTCAAGGGATGGACGATCCACGACGTGGTGAGCCATCTCCACGCCTGGAACCGCGCGGCCGATCTCTCGCTGTGCGACCCGCCGGCCTTCGCGGCCTTCATCGAGCGCTTCCTCGCCGAGATCGGCAAGGGGCGGCGCATCGGCGAGGTCGAGCAGGACCTGCTCGACGGCGCCAGGAACAACGCGCGGGTCGAGCAATGGCGCGCTTTCTACCTCGAGATGACCGAGCGCTTCGCCGCCGCCGATCCGAAGCAGCGCGTGGCATGGGCGGGCCCGTCGATGAGCGTGCGCTCGAGCATCACCGCACGGCTCATGGAGACGTGGGCGCACAGCCAGGAGGTCTACGACCTCCTCGGCGTCGAGCCGCCGCAGACCGACCGCATCCAGAACATCGCCGACCTCGGCGTGCGCACCTTCGGCTGGGCCTACGTGAATCGCGGCCGGCCCGTTCCCGAGCCGGCGCCGCGCGTCCGGCTGACGGCGCCGTCGGGCGCCACCTGGGAGTGGAACGCGGACGAGAAGGACAACCGGGTCGAGGGATCCGCCGTCGACTTCTGCAAGGTCGTCACGCAGACCCGCAACGTCGCCGACACGGGGCTCCGCGTCTCCGGCCCCGTCGCCGAGGACTGGATGACGATCGTGCAGTGCTTCGCCGGCCCGCCCCACGATCCGCCGGCGCAGGGCACCCGCTTCGTCAACGCAGCGAGCCGAGGTTCATGACGACCCGCTCGGACGTCAGCTTGCCCTGCGCGTCGAAACGGTAGAACGCGACGAACGGCAGCTCGATCTCGCGGTTCGTCGGCGGAAAGCCCTGGAACTCGCCGACGTGGCGTCCCGTGAGACGGCCCTCCACCACGATCTCGTCGTCGGTGAAGTGCTCGTGCTCGGCGACCGTGTGTAGGTTCTGGAACGCCCCGCCCGGGATGAACCCCATGTAGCTGTGCGCCTGGGCGATGCTGTCCCCGTCGGGGAACGCCTGCCGGTTGTAGAGCATCACCCCGGCCGGCGAGAACGTCTTCATGATCCGCTCCAGGTCGTGGTCGTTCTCGGCGGCGTAGTGCGCCCGCAGGAGCGCTCGGCGGCGCTGGCGTTCGGTGTCGTCGATCGGCATGGACCTCGTCCTCCCTGCGTCCGTCTTGACACAAAGACGCGAAGGACCTGGAGTGCGGCAGGAGCCAACGACTGGTCATGTTGCCAATCCGTTCGGGCCCTCGCCGCGGCGCTGCCGATGACGTCGGCGTACCTGCGCCTCATCGTCGGCGCCACGACGGCAACCGCACGCGAGCGCGCCGCGCTGCTCGAGGGCACGGGCCTGCCGGCGAGTGACGACGCGCCGGTCGCGGAGATCACGCTCGGCCAGCAGCTGCGCCAGGTCGAGAACGCCAACCGCCTGCTCGAGCCGGGCTGGGCACTCGCCATGGGCACGCGTTTCCACGCCGCCACACACGGCCCGATCGGCGTCGGCGTGGTGAGCGCGCCGACCTTGCGACAAAGCGTCGAGGTCATGACGCGCTTCAGCCAGGTCCGCTCCCCGCACTTCCGCCTCCGCGCCGACGTGCGCGGCAGCGAGGTCCGTCTCGTACCGCTCGATCTGGTACAGCTCGGCGATGCCGAGCGCGCCGCCCTCCTCGACATCGTGCTGCTCAGCACGCAGGGGCTGGTGGAGTCGGCGATCGGACGGCTCATGCACCAGGGACGCTTCGAGCTGCCCTACTCCGCGCCCGCGCACGCGCGGCGCTACGCCGAGTGCTTCCATGCGCCGGTCGCGTTCGATCGGGAAGAGGCGGCGGTCGTGATCCCGCGCGAGTGGCTCGACATCGAGTGCCCGCTCGCGGATCCGGTGCTGTTCGCGACCTCGGTGCAGACGCTGGCCGCGGGTGCGCGCCGCCTCGACGGCGGGAGCTTCGTGCCCGCGCGTGTCGAGCAGCTGCTCGCGACGCGCGCCGCTCGCGGCGCCGGCGCCGTCGCGCGCGCGCTCGGCATGTCGCGGCGGACCCTGGCTCGCCGCCTGCGCGAGGGCGGCGCGAGCTATCGCCGCCTGCGCGAGACCAATCAACAGACCGAGGCCACGCGCTTGCTGCGCGATCGGCACCTCACCATCGCCGACGTCGCCTACGCGCTCGGCTACGAGGACCCCGCCAACTTCGGCCGCGCCTGCCGCCGCTGGTTCGGCATGGCGCCCGGCGCGTATCGACGGCTACTCGTCAGCCAGACCGGGCCGGAAACCCGCCACTGACCGTCGCTCAGCGGACACCGGGAGCCTCGTAACCGGTCTGCGCTACGTACTCGGCGTAGCCGCCGGCATACTGCACGGGCCCGTCGGAACCGCCGATCTCGAGCACGCGATTCGACAGGCCGCGCAGCACCGAGCGGTCGTGCGAGACGAAGATCATGGTGCCGTCGAAGTCGGCGAGCGCCTTCGTCAGCATGTCCTTGGTCGCGAGGTCGAGGTGGTTCGTCGGCTCGTCGAGGACGAGGAAGTTCGGCGGGTCGAAGAGCATCACGGCGAGCACGAGGCGCGCCCGCTCGCCGCCCGAGAGCACGCGCACGCGCTTCTCGATGTCGTCGCCCGGGAAGTCGAAGGCACCGGCGATGGCGCGCAACGAGCCGAAGGACGCGCGCGCATGTGCGGTTTCCAACGTCTCGATCACCGTCCGGGTGGGATCGAGCAGATCCATGGCGTGCTGCGCGAAGTAGCCGAGCTTGACGCTGCCGCCGATCGTCACCGTGCCGGCGTCGGGCTGCGCCTCGCCGGCGATGAGCTTCAGCAGCGTGCTCTTGCCGGCGCCGTTCACCCCCATGACGCACCAGCGCTCGCGGCGGCGCACGACGAAATCGAAATCCCGGTAGACGCGGCGGGCGCCCCATCCCTTGTCGACGTGCTCCAGCTTGACGACGTCGTCGCCCGAGCGCGGCGGAGTCGGAAAGTCGAACTGCACGACGCGCCGCCGCCGCGGCGGCTCGACCTTCTCGATCTTATCGAGCTTCTTCACCCGCGATTGCACTTGCGCGGCGTGGCTGGCGCGCGCCTTGAAGCGCGCGATGAACGCCTCCTCTTTGGCGAGCATCGCCTGCTGGCGCGCGTACTGCGCCTCGGCCTGGCGCGCGTTGATCGCGCACTGCGCCTCGTAGAAGTCGTAGTCGCCGGTGTAGGCGGTGAGCTCGCCGCCATCGATCTCGACGATCTTGGTGACGATGCGGTTCATGAACGCCCGATCGTGCGACGTCATGATGAGCGCGCCGTCGAAGTCGTGCAGGAACTGCTCGAGCCAGAGGATGGATTCGATGTCGAGGTGGTTGGTCGGCTCGTCGAGCAGGAGCGCGTCGGGCTTCATCAGTAGAATGCGGGCGAGCGCCGCACGCATCTTCCAGCCGCCCGAAAGCTCGGCCGCGTCGCGCTCGACCACCTCGGGGGCAAAGCCGAGGCCGGCGAGGATCTCGCGTGCCCGCGCCTCGAGACCGTAGCCGTCGAGGTCGTCGAAGCGGCCCTGCACCTCGCCGAAGCGCGCGACCAGGCGGTCCAGCTCGTCGGCGCGCGCGGGATCGGCCATCGCCAGCTCGAGCTCGTGCAGCTCGTGCGCGACGGCCGCCACCTCACCCGCCCCGGCAATCGCCTCCTCGAGAACGCTCCGTCCCCCCATCTCGCCGACGGACTGCGAGAAGTAGCCGACGCTGACCCGCTTCTCGACGAGCACACGTCCGGAGTCGGGCTCCTCCTCCCCTACGATCATGCGGAAGACGGTCGATTTACCGGCCCCGTTCGGTCCCACGAGGCCGATCTTCTCGCCCCGGAAGGCCGCCATCGACGCCTCGAGGAAGAGAATGCGCCCACCATGCTGCTTGGAGACGGACTCGAGGCGGATCATGCGGGACAACGCTTGTAGACCGTCGCCGCATGGAGGGAAAGCGCGGGCCTCGGCGCAGATCGCAAATCGTCGCAGTCTCGTATATGGTAGGCACCATGATCAAGTCCGAGATCGCGAAGCCCGAGGTTGGAAAGAGCATCGACGGTTGGTGCACGCGCTGTAAGCTATTGCTCCGGCACACGATTGAGTCGATCACCAGCGGCAAGATCACGCGCGTCCACTGCAATACGTGCGGGGGGCAGCACGCCCACCGTGCCAAGGCGCCGCGGTCCCCGAGCGCGGGCGGCAGAGCCGGGACGAAGAACGGGCGCCGGCTCGGGCAGGACGGCTCCCCGCGCCCGACCGAGTACCATACGCTGTTGCGCGGCCGGACGCAGGAAGCGTCCCGGCCCTACTCGATGTCCGTGCGCTTTGCCGTGGGTGACCTCGTCGCGCACACGACGTTCGGTCTCGGCGTGGTGACCGCCGAGCGTGAGAGCAGCAAGATCGACATCGTCTTCCCGGACGGGCCGAAAGTCCTGATGCAAGGACGGTAGTCGGCGCCCGCGGTTCGGGCGTCACGCCCGGAGGCGGCCGTCGAGCCCCGGCAGCGTCTGGCGCAGGCCTTCCTCGAACGCCACCGGCCGCCAGTCGAGCTCGCGTCGCGCGCGCTGCGCGAGCGGACGCACGTCCATCGCCAGGAAGTGCAGCTGTCCACTCGGGATGAGCGGCGGGCGCGCGGTGAGACGCGCCGCCAGCTCTCCCATCTCCGAGATGAAGCGCGCCACCCAGAGCGGCAGGACGGGCGGCACCCGCGACGTCGGTGCCTGGCCGGCGACGACACGCGCGATCGCGTCGAGCCGCCAGTAGGACTCGCTCAGGATGAAGCGCGCGCCGACCGGGGCACGCTCCTCCGCCGCGACGTGTCCCGCGGCGACATCGTCGGCGAACACGAGCGGGAAGCCACCGGGCAGCAGCAGCGGGATCTGGCGGCGGAGCAGGCGCTGCAGGAAATCGTTGACGCCGGTGACGATCGGCGCGGGACCGTAGACGCCGGAGGGGTGGAGGAAGCGCGCCGGCAGACCGCGCGCCAGGGCGTCGGTCACCAGGCGGTCGGCCGCCTGCTTCGAGCGCTCGTAGGGCGTCCCCTTCGGCTGCGGGTCGATCTCGCGCTCGTCGAACTCGACGCCGGGATGCATCGTGAAGACGTCGATCGTACTCGTGTAGAGAAACGCCGTGACCCGCTCTGCGAGCGCGGCCTCGACGAGATGGCGCGTGCCGCCGACGTTCACCTCGTCGAAGCGCCGCGCGTCCGGCAGCCACTGCTCCGGCAGCCCCGACGCGTGATAGACGACGGTACAGCCCGCCATCGCGCCCCGAACCGACGCTTCGTCGGTGACGTCGCCCTCGACGAGCTCGACGGCGGCGGGCACCAGCTCGCGCGCCCGGCCGAGATCGCGCACCAGCGCGCGCACGCGCCTGCCGCGCCCGACGAGCGCGCGGACGATGGCGTGGCCGACGGTTCCGGTCGCGCCGGTGACGAGCGTCGTCACGCCGGCGCCCCGTTCCGCGCGCAATTCTTCCGGGTGGTCGTGCGGCGATTCATCGCGCGGACGCGACCGAACGTCAACCGCCCGCTCGTCGCGTCCGGCGCGAGCCCCCCCGGTGCTACTGCGTGTTGCGCTTCAAGAATGCCGCGAGCGGGCCGATCACGTTGTTCGCCGGACCGTCCTCGGCGGTGACGACGTCGAGGTGTGCGAACCCCTCGCTCACAAACGCCTCGTAGCCGCCGGCCACATTGCCGAACGTCGGGAAGGCTGGATTCGGATTGGAAGCGTCGACAACCCGGTCGGTCGTGCCGTCGCAGCTCGGCGCCGTGCAGCGATGGATGCTCGTCCCGAACGCCGTCATGGCGCCCGGCACCCGCGCGAGGCCGTGGCTTCCGACGAACGAGATGACCGGAACGTCGATGTTCGCGGCTTGCGTCAGGTTCTCGATGTCGCGCCGGCCGCGGCCGACCGAGAGCGCCGTCGAATCGAGGCTGACGACTTCCGAGCACTGGCCGTCAGCGAGCGATTGCGAGAAGTTCGCGCCGCCACACGGCGCACCGACCAGATCGGCGGGCAGCGGCGCCTGACATGTCCCGCCCGTCGCGTTGGAGCAGTGACCCGTCACGCCGAGGACGGAGAGGCCGGAGCTCGGGTAGTACCAGTCGGAGAAGTTCGTGTTGCCGACGAAGAAGTCGTCGAGGAGACGCGTGAAGCTCGTCACCTGATGCACCTTGCCCCACGTCGGCGCCGGCAACGCGGTCGGCGGCGGCCCGAGGTCCGGGGTCTCGGAGCTGGGAATCCCCTCGGTGATGTCCCGCCACGTCAGCAACCCGCCCACCGTCGGGCCGGGGCCGCCGACCGAGGTCGCAAGGAACGGCGCCAGGCTCGCGACGAAGCCGTTCGAGTCGACGAACGTACCGATGCCGCCTTCGGCCGTCGAGCGCGGCAGCAGCGTGAGACCCGAGAGGTCCGGCACGGTGACGAGCACATTGTTGATGCATTGGCCCCCGGGACACTCGCTGTCCGCACTGCACGCGGCGAACTGGTTCGAGCCGCGGAAGCACTTCCGCACGGGGCCGCCCTGATCGACGGCCAGGATCCCCTCGCCCGTGTCGGGGTCATACGCGCCCTGGATCGCGCTCGGCTCCGACGACGCGAGCAGCCGCGGGTTCAGGATGCTCGACTGGGAATACGACGTCTGGGTCAGCGTGCATTTCGGCGGCAACTGACCGCTACACGTCGTCGCCTCATTGGCGATCGTGCAGGCGGTCGTCCCGTCGACGCAGCGGCCCGGGCTGCTCGGATCCTTGACGGCGCCGTAGAGACCGCCGTCGAATGCGGCCTCGATGCGATCGAGCGTGTCGGCGCTCAGCGGATTGCCGGCGGTCGAGCCGCCCGCACCCTCGAGCAGGACCAGGCCGCGCAGCTTGGCGTAGCCGGGGCGCGGCGGACCCGCGCCGGTCAGGTCGAAATCCGTCGCCGCGTAGCGGGCGGTGAACGTCGTCCCCATGGAGTGGCCGCCGAGGAATACGTTGTGATTGCGAACGACGGCGTCGGCTGCGTCGACGACCGCATCGATGTCCTGCGCGAAGACGAGCGGGGTCCAGTTCGCGATGAACGGCACGTCGGGCGAGGCATAGAACTCCGCACGGCGGTTCGGGCCGGCGGCGAGTACGGGGTCGAGCGGCAGGCCGAGCTCGCTACCGAAGAGCCAGTCGATGCCGACGGCGGGATCGAGCCGCTGCTCGGCGATGTTCAGCCCGACGAGGTCCTCGAGCTGGTTCGAGCGGCGATCGAAGGCCCACACCTCGAGCACGAGGCCCTGGTCGAGCAGGGTCCGCGGGATCAGGTTCTCGGCGAGGTTCTTGAAGTCGTTCGCCCCGCCCTCGAAGCCAGGGATGAGGATCAGGATCGCATCCGCTTGTGGGGCGCCGTCGCGGCGAAATCGTGTGTAGGTCGCGTTGTTCAGGCTGAAGGAACCGCCGCCGAATTGCGTGAGGAGCTTCGGGTTCGTGACGGTCACGCCTGCCGTACCGGGAGTGTTGGGCGGCGCGGCGCCGCTCGGGATGCTGAGGGTCGCGCCGGTGACGTTGCAGGTGTTCAGGGCGTTCCCGCTGCACGCATCGGCGAGGAAGTGGAATCCCGGACAGGCATTGCGGACGACGGTGCCGCTGCTGACGCATGCCATCGTGCGTTTGATCGCGCCGCGGCTCCGGCCCGACGCACGATGCTCGCAGCACGGATGGCGGTCGTCGGCGGCTGGAATGCCGCAGTCCGATTGTCGGACCAGACGACGCACACTACGAGTGCACTCCGGGCGAAGCGAGATCCGTCCATCGATCGGCGTCCCATCGCTGGCATCGAGCACCACACCCTTGGCACAGCGGCCGAACGCCGACTTGTTCGTCACGGAGCTCGTTCCGTCGAAGCTCGCGCACGGGCAGGCAATCTCGATCTGGGCGCGTACGCCGCGGATGTCGGCGGCGTCCTGCGCCTTCGAGATCCCTTCCTCGCAGTGGTCGGCGGCCCGCACGGAGCCGGCGGCGCCCGCGACGAGCAGGGCGGTCGCGAGCAGCACAAAGGGGGTACCAGCACGCATCGCGGCCTCCTTCAGGGCAGGGTGGGAAAGAACGGTGCCGCCACGGCGCGGACCGTCAGGCGGAGTCTCCGCACTCCCTGCGCAGCTACACCGGCCGCCGGGAAACCGTCAAGGGAATTCGGACACCGAATTGTCTCCTTGCTGAAACAGTTTATTTCAACCCAGCGGATGCTTCGCGAGCCATTCCAGCATGACGTCACGGAACGCGACCACTTTGGGCGGCACGTGACGCGCCGCCGGATGGACGAGATAGAGCGCGGCCCGCTGGACGGTGCAGCGCGGCAGCACGCGCACCAACGTGCCGGCCGCGAGGTCGGCGCGGACGAGAAAGCTCGGCAGCAGCCCGACCCCCGCGCCCGCACGCACGGCCTCGCGCACGAACGACAAGTCGTCGGCGACCATGCGTACGGCGAGGCGGCAGACGACGCTCCGTCCGGATGTCCGCAGATGGAGCGGCCCGCGAAAGGCGCGGAACTGGACCGCATCGTGACCCTCGAGCTGGCGCGCGGTGCGCGGCGTGCCACGCCGCGCAAGATAGCCCGGCGCGGCAACGAGGTGCAGATCGACGTCCCCGAGCTTGCGCGCCACCAGCGAGGAGTCCGCCAGGCGGCTGGCGGCGCGCAGCGCGACGTCGAAGCCCTCCCCCACCAGATCCACGTGGCGCGACGTGAGCTCGAGATCGAGACGCACCGTCGGATAACGCGCGCAGAAGTCCGCGGCGACGTCCGCCAGGAAGGCCGTACCGAGATCGTTGGGGGCCGTCACGCGCAGCACGCCCGACACCTGCTCCTGCTGCGCCGCGAAGGTGCTGACGACCTGACGCAGCGCCGCGACCGGCGGCGAGGCGCGCTTG
>Ga0157379_10000524_pt1 | contig 31068 bp, 24 predicted proteins | sample S25metaG_FD_121802 | JGI IMG/M metagenome (GOLD analysis project Ga0157379, IMG submission 121802) | Switchgrass rhizosphere microbial communities from Kellogg Biological Station, Michigan, USA - S2-5 metaG | ecosystem: Host-associated > Plants > Roots > Rhizosphere > Soil | place: USA... | reverse complement strand
GTCGGATCGGCGCGCTGCCAGCCGCTGCTGGCAATCCACACCTCCGCCCAGGCGTGCGCATCCGACTGGCGCACCGTCAGGTAGTGGCCGATCGGGTTCCATTCACCGCCCTGGTAGCCGGTGACCACGCGCGCCGGCACGCCGCCGGCCCGCATCAGATCGACAAACGCGGAGGCAAAGTGACCGCAGAATCCCTCGTGCGTCGAAAACAGCAGATCATCGCTCGAGTCGTAGCCGAGCCGGTGCGGGGTAAGCGTGTACTCAAAGCCGCCGGTGCGGAAGTAATCGAGCACAACACGCACGAACGCAGCATCGTCGACGGCTTTGGCGCGCATCTGCAGGGCCAGCTCGCGAGTGCGCGGATTGCGATCCAAGGGCAGAGCCAGATCGATTTCGCGCAGCGCCTCGGGAAGCCTTGCCGGGCGGTGCGCGAGCGGGTAAGCCGTGAGCTCGAAGCTTTGCGTTTGGGTGAGGGAGCGGGCCAGCAACAGCTGAAAGTCGTCGGTGTAGGTCAGACCGACGGTGCCCGGAGGCAAGGTCATCTCCAGCGCGATCACCGTGCCGTGCGTGTTGGGCTCAATCGTGGCGCTGTAGCTGTAGGCGAGGCCGTGCAGTTCCAACGGTGTGCTCGGTGCGGCGATGGCGCGGCGCCGCCGCCAGGTCTTCCCGTCAAAGTCGTGCAGCACCGGGCCGCGCCAGTAACGCTCGCTCACCGGGGGCAGGGCTCCCGCAAAGCGCACACGCAGCGCCGGCGCGTCGGACTCGACCAGCCGAGCAATATCACCGGGCGTCATTTCATCGCCCAGGCCCGTGATGGCGTCGCCCTCGACAGGGATTGCCCAAAAGGCTCCCGGCAGGCGCGGGAAGAACAGAAACAGCACGACCGTCAGCGGCAGCGCGTACAGGAGCTGTCGACCCGACTCGCGCAGCAGCGTGCCGAGCGGCGGACGTGCGCCCCCGGCCATGCCCCGCAAGGCAGCCGCGCACAGCCACAGGCACAGCGCGTAGAGCGGCAACCGCCACAGTTGCTGCGCGTCCAGGCAGGCGGCCAGCAGCAGGAACAGCGTTGCCCCGACGATGATCTGCCAGTCGCGCAGCGAGCGCGCTTCGAACAGTTTTGCGGCACACATGGCTGAGAGCAGGGTGGCCCCGGCGGACAATCCGTTGAGCGTGCGGAAGCTGAGCAAGACCCCGCAGGTGAGCAGCACCGTAAAGGCAAGGCGCGCCCAGCGGCCGGGCAGAGCGTGGCCGCGCCTGAGTGCGAGGGCGTGCCAGCCGGCGGCGAGCGTCAGCAGGGGCATGCTCCACCAGGCGAGATGGTGGGCGTTAGCGGTGGCGGTCACCAGCAAGGCGAGCACCGCCAGCGGACTGCTGGCGCGCGCCTGGGTGCGCTCCTTCATGGCGGCGGCTCCCCGTAGAGCGCCAACGCGCGCAGCAACGTAGTGCGATGCTGGGGGCCGCGGCCGGCGGGCAGTTGGCTCCCGGCAAGTTCCACACTGCAGTTCGCGCCCAGCCGCGTGCAGCTATCCACCCAGACACGCAATTGGCTCAAGGCCGCCTCAAGGTTCAGTGAGTCGAGGGCGGCAAGCTCCAGACGGTAGTCGCTCCCTGCGCTGCCGGTATATTGACCGACCATGTAGGGACCGCCGCGCGCCACGATCTTCCAGGCGATGCCCCGCGGACTGTCGCCGGCCTGGTAGGCGCGAAGGCTCGACCACTCCTCATCCCCGCGGATGAGCTCAGGCTGATTCACGGCGGCACGCCCGGCCAGAGGCGGAGGCAGGGGACGAGTGCCCAGTGCCCGCGGGTATACGAGCACTTCCACGGGCAGATACAGCCAGGTCCAGCTGCGAAACAGCCCGAAGGGGGCCGTGCTTGAAAGTTCGAGCCGGCTGATCCGGTGGCGTCCGCGCCGATCGCACCGATGACGGGCGCGCACGGTCAGCTGCTCGCCCGGGCCAAGCTCGAAGGGCACCGGGGCGCTATACGCTGAGCGCACCGCGAGTGCCCGACGGGCCGAGCCTGCATGGTTGGCAAAGCGCAGCTCCAGCAGGCCTTCCTCGCCGGCGCTGCAGTCGGGCGCGTGGACCGAGATCAGCTCCAGGCCCAGCAACGTGCGCTGGCATTCGTGCATGCCCACCAGCACGAAGCCTGCCAGCAGGAAGGTGAGGAGCAGGGCCAGGCTGTTGGTGTAGTTAAGTCCCGCCACCAGCATCACGAACAGCAGCACCGCTGCACCGTAGCCGGCCCGCGTGGGCAGGATGTAGAGGCGCCGGGCGCGCAGCACCACCGGGAGCAGATCCTCGCCCTGGCGCTTTCGTGCCCAGCGCGCGATACGCTCGGTGAGGCGTACGCGCAGCGTGGCTGGCATCGATGCCGCGCCTAGACCGGAACCGGCACGGCCGTGGTGAGCATCTCGGCCAGATTCGTGCCGCTCACATCATCACTCCCTTCGCGCGCGACCAGCCGGTGGGCGGCCACCGAAGGAAGCACGGCCTGCACGTGCTCCGGCATCACCGCACGCTCGCCGAGCAGCAGCGCCCAGCTCTGCGCCGCGCGCACCAGACCCTGCGCCGCGCGCGGCGAGAGGCCCAGCTGAAAGGTGGAGCGCGAGTGCTCGATGAGCGCCTGCACGTAATCGAGCAGCGCGCTGCTGACGTACACCGCGCGGGCCGCCCGCTGCGCCGCCAGCAGTTCAGGCGCGGTGAGCGCGGCGCCGGTCGAGGCCAGCAACTCGCGCCGATCGCCGTTCATGAGCAGCGCGCGCTCGGCCTGACGGTCGGGATAGCCGAGGGTCACGCGCATCAGAAACCGGTCGAGCTGCGACTCGGGCAGGCCGAACGAACCCAGGTGCTCATGCGGGTTTTGCGTGGCGATCACGAAGAATGGTTCCGGCAGCGGGTGGGTCACCCCATCGATGCTGACCTGTCGTTCCTCCATCGCCTCGAGCAGCGCGCTCTGCGCCTTCGGATTGGCGCGATTGATCTCATCGGCCAGCAACAGCTGCGTGAACACTGGGCCTGGCCGGAACTGGAACTGCTGCGATTCGCGGTCGAACACCGAGACTCCCACGACGTCCGCAGGCAGCAGGTCGCTGGTGAACTGAAGTCGGCGCCATTCGAGCCCGAGCACCTGCGCGAGCGTGTGGGCGAGGGTAGTCTTGCCGACGCCTGGCACGTCCTCGATCAGCAGATGCCCGCGGGCCAAAAGGCAGGCCAAGCACAGCCTGATCTGCCCGGGTTTGCCCAGCACTACGCGCTCGATTGCACTCAGGGCATCGGCAAGGCGGCTCATGGCTGCAGCGCGCGGACCTGCGCGAGCTGGCGGTCCAGCCCGCCCAGCGACTGCTCGAAAGCAGCCAGCCGTTCGCGTTCCTGCGCCACAACCGCGGGCGGGGCGCTGCGCACGAAGTTGTCGTTGCCAAGCTTGGCCTGGGCGCGCGCGATCTCATCCTTGGTCTTCTTGATCTTCTTGCCCAGGCGCGCAAGCTCAGCGGCCGGATCGATCAGGCCGGCCATGGGCACCAGCAGCGTCAGCTCGCCGATGAGCGCGGCGGCGGCCGGCGGCGGCTTGCTGCCCGCCGCCACGAGTTCAGGGGGGAGCACCCCAGCCAGGCGTTCGAGCAAGGAGCAGTGGCGCTGCGCCAGCTCCTGATCCGCGGCGCTGGCGTTATGCAGCAACAGCGGGAGCTTGCGCGCCGGGCTGATGTCCATCTCCCCGCGGATCTGGCGCACGCCGAGTATCACGCGCATCAGCCATCCGATTTCGCGCTCGGCGCCCTCGTCGGCGGCGAAATCCGCGGCGCGCGGCCAGGGAGCGGTCATCACGCTGTCGGTCTGCATCGCGCCGGGCACCAGCGGGGCGATGCGCTGCCAGATCTCCTCGGTAATGAAGGGCATCAGCGGATGCAGCGCGCGCAACAGGGGCTCGAGCACGGCAAGCAGCGTATTGCGCGCCCCGCGGCGCAACGCCGGCGGGGCCTCGGCGTTTTGCAGCACCGGCTTGACCAGTTCCAGGTACCAGTCGCAGTACTCGTGCCAGGTGAAATCGTAGAGCGCAGCGGCAGCAAAATCGAATCGGTAGTCGGCAAAGGATGCGTCCACCGCCTTGATCGCGGCGCCCAGACGGGAGCGGATCCAGCGATCGGCCGGCGAGTACTCGATGGGCCCGTCGTGCCCGACCTCGACCGCCTGTTCGACCGCTAGGGTAACGAAGCGCGCGGCATTCCAGAGCTTGTTGCAGAAATTTCGATAGCCGGCCACGCGCTGCATGTCGAAGCGGATATCGCGGCTGTGGGTGGCGAGCGATGCGAAGGTAAAGCGCAAGGCGTCCGTGCCGTAGGCGGCGATACCCTCCGGATACTGCTTGCGCGTGGCAGTCTCGATGCCCGCGGACAGGTGCGACTGCATGAGACCGCTGGTGCGCTTGGCCACCAGGGGCTCAAGTCCGATGCCATCGACAATATCCAGCGGGTCGATGACATTGCCCTTGGACTTGGACATCTTCTGGCCTTCCGCGTCGCGGATCAGGCCGTGCACGTAGACCTCGCGGAACGGAACCTCGCCCATGAACTTGAGGCCCATCATGATCATTCGCGCGACCCAGAAGAAAATAATGTCAAAGCCGGTCACCAGCACCGTGCTCGGATAGAAGCGCGCGAGCGAAGCGTTGGCCTGCGGCCAGCCGAGCGTGGAGAACGGCCACAGGGCCGATGAGAACCAGGTGTCCAGCACATCATCGTCCTGCCGCAGCTTCACGGCCCGGCCGTGGTGGGCGAGCGCCTTCGCCTCGGCAGCGGCGGCATCGCGGGCCACGAAGATATTTCCCTGCTCGTCGTACCAGGCCGGTATCCGATGCCCCCACCACAGCTGGCGGCTGATGCACCAGTCCTGGATGTTGCGCATCCATTGAAAGTAAGTCTTGTCCCAGTTCTCGGGCACGAACCGGATGCGGCCTGTCTCCACCGCGGCGATGGCCGGGGCGGCCAGTGGCGCCACTTTCACGTACCACTGATCGGTGAGGTAGGGTTCGACGATCGCACCGCTTCGATCACCGCGCGGCACCATGATCTTGTGCGCATCGACGCGCTCGAGAAGCCCGGCCGCCTGCAGCTGCGCGACGATGCGCTTGCGGGCTTCGAAGCGGTCCAGCCCCCGAAGATCAGGCGGCGCCTGTTCGTTGAGCCGCGCGTCCGGGGTCAGCACGTTGATCATCGGCAGCGAGTGGCGCTGGCCGACCAGGTAGTCGTTGAAATCGTGCGCCGGCGTAATCTTGACGCAGCCGGTGCCGAAGGCCGGGTCCACGTACTCATCGGCAATGATCGGAATCTCGCGGCTCGTGAGCGGCAGGCTCACCGATTTTCCCGCCAGCGCCCGAAAGCGCTCGTCGTCAGGATGCACCGCCACCGCCGCATCGCCGATCATGGTCTCGGGCCGGGTGGTGGCCACGACCACCGAGCCGGTCCCGTCACTGAGCGGGTAGCGCAGATACCAGAGCGATCCGGACTCCTCTTCGCTCAAGACCTCCAGATCGGACAGCGCGGTGCGCAACACCGGATCCCAGTTCACCAGCCGTTGGCCGCGGTAGATCAGCTGCTCCTCGTGCAGACGCACGAACACTTCCGTGACCGCGCGCGAAAGGTCCGGATCCATCGTGAAGCGATCGCGCGACCAGTCGACCGAGGCGCCCAGGCGCCGCAGCTGCTGGGCAATGCTGCCTCCGGACTGGCGTTTCCACTGCCAGACCCGCTCGATGAATTGCTCGCGGCTAAGGTCGCTGCGCTGGCGGCCCTCGGCATTGAGTTGCCGCTCGACCAGCATCTGCGTGGCGATGCCCGCGTGATCGGTGCCCGGCTGCCACAGCGCCGCTTCACCGCGCATGCGGTGGAAACGGGTGAGGGCGTCCATGATGGTGTCCTGGAACGCATGCCCCATATGCAGCGTGCCGGTCACGTTGGGCGGCGGGATCATGATGCAGAAGGGCTGCGACCCCGGATCGGTCCGCGGCGCGAACGCGCCGCTCGCCTCCCAGCGGGCGTACCAGCGCTGCTCGATGGCCGCGGGGGAGTAGGTCTTGTCCACGGCGAGTTAGGATCCTGAGCCGGACTGCTTGTGCGTCACCGGCTCCACGCCCATGGCCCGGTACTGCTTGAAGCGCTCGCGCCCGGCCTGCCGGCGCGCTGGATCAGCATCGATGATTTCGACCAGGCGCAAGGCGTGCTCCAGGCCCGGTGGCGCGCCCATGGCCAGATTGACGATGGTCTGGGGGGCGCTGGGCGGCTCACGGCCGGCGCTCAACAGCACCGGGCTCTCTTCCCAGTCGGATTCCGGGCTCAGCGGCTCGTGGGGAATGAAACTGCGGTCGGCGAAGGTCCAAAGCAGGTCGTCGAACGCAGCCACATCGGCCTCATTGTCCAACCACACCAGCACGCGCTCCTCGGCCAGGAATGCCTTCTCTATCTCCTGGCAAGCGTAGCGCCAGCGCGCCCGTGCATCGCTCCCCTCCAGCACGAAAAAATCCGCGCGTTCCACCTGCCACCCCGCCGCGCACTCAAGCGCGTGCGCGCTGGATCAGGAAATCCGCGAGCAATCCCAGCGGACGTCCGGTGGCGCTCTTGGCCGTGCCCGACAGCCAGGCTGTGCCCGCAATGTCCATGTGCGCCCAGCGCAGACCCTTCGTGAATCGCCCAAGGAAGGCCGCGGCAGTAATGGCGCCACCCTCGCGACCGGCGACGTTGGCGACGTCGGCGAAGTTGGTCTTGAGTTGTTCGCCGTATTCGGGCGTGAGCGGCAGCTGCCAGGCGCGATCGTCCGCCCGCCGGCCGGAGGCGACCAGTTCCTGGGCGAGCCTGTCATCGTTACCCATGATGCCGGAATGATGGGCGCCGAGGGCGACCACGCAGGCGCCGGTCAGGGTCGCGATGTCGATGACCAGCGCGGGCTTGTAGCGGCGCGCATAGTTCAGCGCATCGCTCAGGATCAAGCGGCCCTCGGCGTCGGTGTTGAGAATCTCCACGGTCTGTCCGGCGGCGCTGGTCACGATATCCCCGGGCTTGATGGCGCGCCCGCCCGGCATGTTCTCGCAGGTCGCGACCAGCCCGACAACGTTGAGTCGGAGCTTGAGGCGCGCCACCAGATCGAGTGTCGCGAGCACGGTCGCCGCCCCGCACATGTCGAACTTCATCTCGTCCATGGCGTTGGCATCCTTGAGCGAGATGCCGCCGGTATCGAAGGTGATGCCCTTGCCCACCAGCACGATAGGGGCAGTGCCGCGCCGGCCGCCGCGATGTTCCAGCGCAATGAAGCGTGGTGGCTCCGCGCTTCCCTGGGACACGGCCAGGAAGCAGCCCATCTTCAGGCGCCGGATCTGCGCCTCGTTGAGGATGCGCGCCCGGAGCGAGCGATGAGCGCCGGCGAGTTTGACGGCGCGTGCCGCCAGGTAGCGGGGCGTGCACACGTTGGCCGGCAGGTTGGCCATATCGCGCAACAGTGCGGCGCTCTGGGCAATGGCCGCGCCGTCGCTAAGTCCGCTGCGCGCCGCCGCCAGCCGGGCACTGGGGAATGGCCCGACCTTGACGCGCGCCAGTGCCGGTGCCGGCGGGCGCTTACCGCTTTTTAGGTCGTTGATCCGATAGATTGCGCCGCCGCAAGTTTCGGCCACCGAGCGCGCCAGCACGTAATCGTCCAGTTTCTCGTCCGTGGGCGGCTCAATCGCCAGGACCGCCTCGCGGATGCGCGTGCGGGCCAGAGCGGCTACGGCCGTAGTCAGGGCACGCTTCCAGCCGCGGCGCTGGTACGCTGCCGCGGCGCCGAGGCCCACCAGCAGCAGCCGGCCCCCGCGCAGCCCCGGCCAATCGGTCAGCAGGAGCGATTCGCCCGCGCGGCCGGAAAAATCTCCGCGGCCCAGCAGCTTCTTGAGCCGGCCGCCGACGGCGCGATCGACCGCGCGGCCCTCATCTCCCAGTTCGCGCGCCTCGTACACCCCGATGACGAGGCATCCGGTCCGCTGCTCAAGACTCTTGCCGCTGTAGGCTGAAAATTCCATGAGTGATCCTTAATTCCCCTTGAGTGTAGAGCAGCTGCGAGGCGCTCCAGTATAAGGTAGGGTAGCGAAACAACGGCAGTTTAGCCCAAACGACTTACCTCGTGAGGATGCCTTGGGGATTTTGCAGCGCTATTTTCTGCGTGAGATGACGCTAAATTTCCTGGGCGTCACGGGCGCGCTGGCCTCCATCCTGTTCATCTACCAGCTCGGCGCGGTGTTGAAGCGGGCGGCGGAGTTTCAGTATCCGCGCGAGCTGGTGCTGCGCTTGTTTGCGCTGGGCGCGGCCGAGAACTTTTCGCTGCTGCTGCCCTTAGGGTTGCTTCTGGGCGTGGTGCTGACGCTGGGGCGTTTGTATCACGAGAGCGAGATGACCGCCGCCCAGGCCTGTGGCTACGGGCGGCGCCAGGCCTGGGTGCCGGTGCTGATTCTGGCCTTGCCCGTGGCCGCCATGAGCGCCTGGCTCAACCTGCAGTTTGCGCCCAAAGCCGCGCATCGCCGCGTGGTGCTTACGGCGCAAGCGGTGCGCGCCGGTCTGGCGGTGCCGATCACGCCCGGCCGGTTCCGCAGCTTTGACGCCGGCCGCACCGTGGTCTACGCGCGTAGTGCCGATGCCGCAGGCGAGCTGCAGAGGGTGTTCATCAAGCAGGGGACCGATGCCAACGTGGTCATCACCGTTGCGCAGCGCGCGCGGCGCGAGGTCGAAGCCGGCGGAGTCAAGCAGAGTTTCGTGCTGCTGGACGGTGAGCGCAGCGAGGGGGTACCGGGCACGCGGCGCTACCGGATATTGCGGTTCGCGGAGCTGCGTGTGCCTCTGGTCGTCCCGGAACCGTTGCCCCAGGGGCCGAGGCTCGATGAGCGCAAGACCGCGGACCTGTTAGGCAGCAGCGTCACCCGCGATCGCGCAGAACTGCAGTGGCGGCTGGGTTTTCCCATCATGGTGCTGATTGCCGCGGGCTGTGCGATGGCGATTGGAAAGCTCCGTCCCCGGCAGGGCCGCTACGAGCGGGTGTGGCCCGCGATCATGGTCTTCGCCCTGTATGGCAATCTGGCGATAGCGGCGCGCACCTGGTACGAGCACGGTGTGACACCCGCGGCGCTGGGCATCTGGTGGGTGCACTTGCCGATCGTCGCGCTGTGTCTGTGGCTGGCGAGGCGCTACGCTTGAACGTGCTGAGCCGCTATGTCGCTCGCACCGTGCTGGGCGCCGTGGCCCTGGTCATGGCGGTGCTGCTCGTGCTCGGCGTGCTGGTCAATTTCATCAGCGAGCAGGGTGCCATCGGCACCGGCCATTACGACATGGTCGAGGGGCTGATCCACAGCTTGCTTATCATCCCGCGCTTCGCGCTGAATGTATTCCCGGTAGGCGTGCTGATCGGCGCGATGCTTGGGGTGGGCGCCCTGGCGCGCAGTCACGAGCTCACTGCGATCCGCGCCGGTGGCATGTCCAAGTGGCGCCTGGCTCTTACCATGCTGGGATGCGGGTTGATCCTGCTGCTTGCGGGTCTGGCGGTGAATGAGTACGTCGCGCCGCGCTTTGAGCAGCTGGCCAACGAGCGCAAGGCGCTTGCGCGTTACGACAACCTAAGCCTCGCGGGCGCCGGTGGCGCGTGGGTGCGGGATGGCAATTTCATCATCAATATTGCCGAACGATCCGGCGTCAGTGAGTACGGCGGCATGCTGGTGTTTGAACTTACGCCGGATAATCGGCTCGCGGCGGTAGCTCACGCGCATCGGGCCACGCAGGGCGCCGGCACCAGCTGGGAGCTGGGCGACTACGCGGTATCGAGATTCTCAGGCGACTCGGTTAGCGGCGAGCGCGAGAACCGACATCGGTTGAACTCGGCGGCCAGCGTCGGCTTCCTGCAACTCGCCGTGGTCGAGCCGAGCGAGATGGCCTTCGGGGCGCTCTACCGCACCATCCGGTACCTGCGCAACAACGATCTTGACGCGCGCACTTATCAGCTGGCCTTGTGGTCGGGACTGGCGCGCAACGTGGCGATTCCCTTGGCGGTGCTCTTTGCCCTGCCGTTTGGCTTTGGCGTCATGCGCTCCTCAGGCAGTGGGGCGCGCAGCGTCCTGGGGCTCGGGGTCGGCCTGCTCTACTTTTTTCTCCAGCGCACGATCGAGAGTGGCACCGTGGCTTTCAGCCTCAATCCACTGATACTCGCCTGGGTGCCGACCATGCTGCTTGGCCTGGCCTCAGTGGTTCTACTGGTTCGAACCCGCTGAGGCCGCCGCTTCGATGCGCGCCCGATGGGTGCGTAGCAGGCGACGCGTGTCGCCGACCGAGGGGCGCTGCGGGAGTTTGGCAATGAGTTCTCCGAGCTCGTGCCACTTGCGTCCCCACTGCAGCAGCCGAATGGCATCCTCGATGACCGGACGGGCGCCCGCCGGCACCGGTGGGAGCGCCGGCCGCGACGCGGAAGTGGAAGTGCCGGCCGAGCGCGCCGCGCTACTCTGACTGCGGACGACGCGCGCCCGCGTGCGCGCGGTGCGCACCCGCACCGTGTCGCTGGCCGCTCGGCCTGCCGCCGGCAAGATCTCCGATTGCTCATTTTGCGGGTCGGCCAGAGGCAGGTGGCGACCCGCAGGCTGCAGGCCGACAAGATTGGCGAGGAACAGCATCTGTTCAAGGCCGACCGCGAAGGCCACATCACCGGTGGCGTTGCGCTCGGCGAGCGTGCGCGAAAGTTCGGCCACCTTCTGGCGCGCCAGACGCACGATCCATGCCGCCGGGCGCTCGTGCGGCGGCCAGGGTTGCACGTGCCAGTAATGGGCGTCGTCCAGCGACAGATAGCGCGTGTGCAATTCCAGGCTCAGCTGCCAGCGCGACAGCAGCTTGCGCACGCGCTCGGCATTGACCTGGGGATTATCGGAGGGTTTCGCCATGGCAGGCAGCCTAGGCCGGCAAGCCGGCGCACAGGCGTGAGCGGTTCACAGAATCGAAGCGATCGGTACTGACTGCGGGCTTTGCGTCGCGCTTTTGGCATGGCGCGGGTCGCTGGCGCGTCGAGTGCAGTCTGAATTCACTGCTCCTTTGGCAGCGGTGCACGACCACCGCGCACCAGATCGCGCTCGGCCTGCAGAAAGCAGCGACGCTCGCGCACGCAATCCGCGAGGGCAGCGGGCAACTCGCCGGCAAGGCCGACGGCAATGCCACGGGGCAGCTCACCCTCGCAAGCCGCATCTGGTCCGTCCCCAAAACTCTCGCCCCAGATCGAACCTGTGGCGCCCGGGTGGATTTGCAGGCTGGGTGCGAACCATAGGTAGGGAGCGTCCGAGAGGAAAGCCGCCCATTGGCTGAACGAGGAAATCGAGCACACCAACAAATCAGCGTCGGCCAGTGCCAGCAAATCGGAGCAGTCGGAATCGGGAATGTCGGCGGTGGTCACGCAAGGCACGGCGCTCAGGAGTGGCTTCAATTGTTCGGCGTCGCCATCGCTGATCACCAGGAACTGGACCTGCGGGCCGAACATCTCCTGCAGATGGCGCGCGACATTGACGTACCACTCCATCGGCAACGCGGTATTCCACACGCCCCGGTAGTCCTGCACTCCGGCGGCGGGACGGAAATCTCCGAAGCGTACGTGCATGCCGACGGTGATGCGTAGCGGATCCAGGCGTCCGGCCAGGCGCACCAGGTTGCGCGCCGCGTAGCGACTGGTCTGCAGGAGTGCGCGCATATGCATGCGCGCCGCCTCGATGTGGCGATACCCGCCCCACATGCCTGTGGTGGTAAATACGTACAGGCGACGCTCAAGCAGGCGATGCTCAGTGGCGAACGCCCGCAGCGCCGCGAGCACATCGCCACCTCCAAGCCTGCGCCAGTCTGCTTCAGTGAAATTCACGCGCGGCAGCACGTAGGGCAGCGTGCGGTTGCGTACCCAATCCAGCCGCGAGGTGCCGAAATGCCGCCAGTAGCGCCGGCGGTTTAGGCCAAAGGCCGGAGGCAGGCACACGCCATCGAGAAGCTGGGCCGCCAAGAGTGTGCGCGCCCAGGGAATCAGCTCGTTTCCCAGGCCATAGCCGCGATTGCGGACTTGGGGTATGCAAAGGCGGATGTGCACCCAGGAATCTCCGGCCGGCGCAAAGCGGGCTACATGATCATAGCAGCCCACTCTGATAGTCTGGCAACGCGGGCCAAGCGGAGCATCGCCATGGAAATTTCTGAAATCGAAGTGCGCACGCTCGAGGGCGCGACGCAGAAGCTGAGCGTCTACGCGGGCAAGGTGCTGCTGATCGTCAATGTGGCTAGCCGCTGCGGTTATACGCCGCAGTACACGGGCCTCGAGGCCCTGTACCGGCGCTATCGCGAGCGTGGATTTGTGGTGCTCGGTTTCCCCTGCGACCAGTTCGGGCACCAGGAACCGGGCGATGCGGCAGAAATCCGCGAGTTCTGCTCACTCAACTACGAAGTGAGCTTCCCGCTGTTCGCCAAGATCGAGGTCAACGGTGAGGGCGCGCACCCACTCTACAAATTACTGAAGTCGGCGCGCCCCGGGTTGCTCGGCACCGAGGCGATCAAATGGAACTTTACGAAGTTTCTGGTCGGCCGCGACGGTTCCGTGCTGCATCGCTACGCGCCGGCCGACAAGCCCGAGGGCCTGAGCGCCGACATCGAGGCGAATCTCACCGCTCCTTCAGGCTGAAGAGCCCGTCAGAAACAGCCAGGTGTCGACCACGGTGTCGGGATTGAGCGAGATGCTGTCGATCCGCTGATCCACGAGCCAGCGGGCCAGATCAGGATGGTCCGAGGGACCCTGCCCGCAGATGCCGACGTATTTTCCCTGTTTGCGACAGGCGGCAATAGCCATCGCCATCAGTGATTTCACGGCGCCGTCGCGCTCATCAAAGCTCTTGGCGACCAGCGCCGAGTCGCGATCAACCCCCAAGGTCAGCTGCGTCAGGTCGTTCGATCCTATCGACATGCCATCGAAGTACTGCAGGAACTGTTCGGCTAACAGCGCGTTGGTGGGCAGTTCGCACATCATGATGAGCTTGAGGTCCTGCTCGCCGCGCCTGAGCCCATTGGCCGCCAGCAACTCGGTCACCTGGCGCGCCTCCTCGAGGCTGCGCACAAACGGCACCATCACTTGGACATTACGCAGCCCCATTTCTTCGCGCACCCGACGAAGAGCTGCGCATTCGAGTTCGAAACAGGGGCGGAAGGCCGTGTCCACGTAGCGGGCCGCGCCCCGGAATCCCAGCATCGGATTTTCTTCGTGCGGTTCGTACTGCTTGCCGCCGATGAGATTGGCATACTCGTTGGACTTAAAGTCCGACAGCCGCACGATTACCGGTTGCGGCGCGAAGGCCGCGGCGATCTGGGCGATGCCCTCGGCGAGTCGGTCGACAAAGAAGCTGACAGGATCGCCATAGCCGGCGATGTGTTTGCGAATGGTCTCTTTGAGTGCGGGCTCCTGGCGATCGAATTCCAGCAGCGCGCGCGGATGGATGCCGATCATGCGATTGATGATGAATTCCAGACGCGCGAGTCCGACGCCTTGGTTGGGGAGCGCGGCGAAGGTGAAGGCACGATCGGGGTTGGCGACATTCATCATGATGCGCACCGGCGCGGCCGGCAGTGTGTCGTGCTGGATCTGCTGTTGCTCGAAATCCAGCAGGCCCTCGTAAATGTAGCCCGTGTCGCCCTCGGCGCAGCTGACGGTGACCTCCTGGCCATCGCGGATCAGTTGCGTGGCGTTGCCGCAGCCGACCACTGCCGGTACGCCGAGCTCGCGGGCGATGATCGCGGCGTGGCAGGTGCGACCGCCGCGGTTGGTAACGATGGCTGCGGCGCGCTTCATGACCGGCTCCCAGTCCGGGTCGGTCATGTCCGCCACCAGAATGTCGCCGGCCTGCACGAGCGCCATGCTGCTGGCATCCTTGACCACGCGCGCCCGGCCGCTGCCGATGCGGCCACCGATGCTGCGGCCCTCAGTGATGATTCGGGACCGACCGCGCAGCGTGAAGCGCTGCACGACCCGGCCGGTCTGGCTGTGCACAGTTTCGGGGCGGGCCTGCAGGATGTACAGCTGCTTATCGCTCCCGTCATACGCCCATTCGATGTCCATTGGGCAGCCGTAGTGCTGCTCGATAATCAGCGCCAGGCGGGCGAGTTGCTCGACGGCGTCATCGGGCAGCGAGAAGGCGGCGCGTTCCTGCTCGGATACCGGCACGGTGCGTACGCGGGCATCCGAGCCGGGTTCCGCGTAGATCATCTTGATCGCCTTGGAGCCGAGGTTGCGCCGCAGGATTGCGCGTCGCTGCGCCCGGAGCCCGGGCTTGTAGACGTAGAACTCGTCCGGGTTGACCGCCCCCTGGACCACGGTTTCGCCCAGGCCGTAGGAACTGGTAATGAACACGACGTCGCGAAACCCCGAATCGGTATCGAGCGTGAACATCACACCGCTGGAGCCCAGATCGCTCCGCACCATGTGCTGCACGCCCACTGAAAGCGCCACTTCCGCATGGTCAAACTTCTGGTGCACGCGATAGGCGATCGCGCGGTCCGTGAAGAGTGAGGCGTACACCTCATGCATGGCGCGCAGCAGGCTGGCTTCGCCGCGCACGTTGAGGAATGTTTCCTGCTGGCCGGCAAAGGATGCCTCGGGTAGGTCTTCGGCCGTGGCCGACGAGCGGACTGCGACGGCAATGCCTGCGCCATTGTCCATGCGCCGCCAGCTCTCGAGCACCGCCTGCTGCAGTTCTTTGGGGAATGGCGTGGCCAGGATCCACCCCCGGATCTGTTTGCCGGTGTCCGCCAGCGCCTTGACGTCATCGACATCGAGTTTGGCCAGCGCCGCGTTGATGCGCTGATCGAGATTCCCCTGCCTGACGAACTCGCGGTACGCATCCGCCGTGGTCGCAAAGCCGCGTGGTACCCGCACCTGCAACTGCGTGAGGGCACGCAGCATCTCGCCGATCGAGCCGTTCTTGCCGCCGACGCGCGCGATGTCGCCGAGGCCGACCTCGTCCAGGGAAAGAACGTATGCTGTCACCATGATGTCCAGGTCAGGGGTAGTGGGCTTATTGTCCACGATTTCGCGGCGTGGGACACTGGCATGTTGGCGAAGGTGAGTATCTGACGGGATAGCGGCGTGAGCAAGCGCACAGTTTTTTTTGTCTCCGACCAAACCGGCGTCACTGCGGAGACGATGGGCCACAGTCTACTGACGCAGTTCGATGGCGCCGAGTATCAGTCGGTCACCCTGCCGTTCATCGCTACCGTCTCGCAGGCCGCCGAGGTGGTCCAGCGCATTGATCTGGCGGCGCGCGAAAGCTCACTCCGTCCGATCGTGTTCGCGACTCTGGTGGACGACCCGGTGCGCGCCGTCGTTCAGCAAGCCAACGCTCTGGTGCTGGACTTTTTCGCCGCTTTCCTAGGTCCGCTCGAGGCCGAACTGGCCATGCCCTCGGCGCACGCCAGCGGCAGGGCACACGGCATGGCGGATCTGGCGGCGTACACCGCCCGCATCAACGCCACTAACTTTGCTTTGGCGAATGACGATGGGACCGGCGCGCGCGACTACGGAGGAGCGGACGTGGTGCTGATCGGGGTATCGCGCTCGGGTAAGACGCCGACCTGCCTGTACCTGGCGCTGCAATACGGCGTGCTGGCGGCCAATTACCCGCTGGCGCAGGAGGACCTGGATGCCGGAGGACTTCCGGCCGTGCTGGCGCCTCACCGGAAGAAACTGTTTGGATTGACGATCCGCCCCGACCGCCTGCAGCAGATTCGCCAGGAGCGGCGCCCAGGGAGCCGCTACGCCTCGCTCCCGCAGGTGGAGTTTGAGTTGCGCGAGGCGCTCGCGCTGTTTGCGCGGCTGGGCGTGCCGTACCTGGACACCACCGAGTGCAGCATCGAGGAAATTGCCAGCCGCATTCTCGACCGCCAGCGACTGCAGCGGCGCGTGCGCTTGTAGGAACTGTCCTAGGTCAGTTCGGCGGGGCCGGGTGCAGGAAACCCCAGGGCGAACTTTCGGCGCCCGGCGGGCAGGACACCTCGATCACCACTGGCCGGTCGGCGGCGAGGGCGCGTTCCAGGACGGGCCCGAGCGCATCAGGGCTGTCCGCGCGCAGGCCCAAGGCGCCGAAAGATTCTGCCAGGCGCACGAAATCCGGATTGCGAAGCTCCACGCCGAGCAGGCGGCCATGGTACTTGTCCTGCTGGTCGCGCCGCACGTTGCCGTACCCGGAGTTATTAAAGACGATGGTGACGAGGTTGATCTGGTACTGCACGGCGGTCGCCAGCTCCTGCGCACCAAACAGGAATCCGCCATCGCCGCTCACCGCGACCACGGGCTTGTCCGGATGGGCAACCTTGACTCCAAGTGCGGTATTGAAGCCGAAGCCCAGGTTGTCCTGGTAGCCACAAGTCACGTACTGGCGCGGGTGGTACACCGGGAATCCGAAGCGTGCCGCAAAACCGACCTGCGAGATCTCCTCGCAGAAGAAGCCATCGCGTGGCAGCACTCGACGAATGACGTTGAGGTAGGGCACCTGGGGCGTGACGGACTGGATCTCCGCGTGCGCCCGTTCTTTGAGGTCCTCGAACTCCTGCAGCCGCGAGGCGCGCCGATCAACCCGCGGGCGCAGAGCTTGGATCAGCGCATCCGTCCCGAGCTTCGCGTCGGTCACCATGCCCACATCCGGCCGCAGCCGCACCATCTCGGTCGGATCGATATCGATGCGCACGACCCTGAGTCCCGTCGGGAACCACCGCCAGCGCAGGTACTGAAGTTCCAGCCGCGTGCCGATTCCGATCAGCAGGTCACACTGCTGCCAGTACTTCCAAGCCGCCACCGCCGACAAGCCATATGGCGAATCCTCACCGACGATGCCCTTGCCGCTGCGGTGCGCGGTGACAGGGGCCTCCAGCAGTTCGGCAAGCTCCAGCACCGACTGCCCCGCCTGCAGTGCGCCCGCGCCCACCATGATTAGCGGGCGCCGGGCGGCTGCGATCAGCTTGGCCGCGGCGAGTGTGGCTTCGGGATCGGGCACGGGCGGCGGGAGAGGGGCGAGGGGTGCGACCGGCGACACTTCGGCCTTCATTCCGAATACGTTCCACGGTGCCTCGACAGCCACCGGTCGCGCGCGTCCGCTGCGCAGCTGCCGGAAGGCTTCGGCCATGACGGCGCCTGCTTCGGTCGGGTGGTTGATGCGCTCTGACCATTTGGTCAGCCCGCGAAGCAGCGCCAGCTGGTCGGGGAGTTCGTGCAGCTGACCACGCCCCTGGCCGATCAGGTGTGCCTGAATGTTGCCCGTCAGGCAAAGGAGCGGAGTGGTTGCTCCGTAGGCCGTGCACAGCGCCGCGCCGGCATTGAGTACGCCAGGGCCTGGCACCACGGTACACACGCCAATGCGACCTGTGGATTTCGCATAGCCGTAGGCCAGGTAGCCCGCGCCCTGTTCGTGGCGCGTGGTGATAAATCTGAGACGCTCGCGATGCTGCGCCAGCGCGTCGATGAGGTCATAGGTATGCGCGCCGGGAATGCCAAACACAGTGTCCACGCCGTGCGCCATCAGGCTCGCGGCGATGACTTCACCCGTGGTCATGACGCTCATCGCACTACCGCTTGCATGCCCGGAATCTTCAACGCCCTGAAAATCGCGGCGCGCGCTTTTCCAGGAATGCCGCGACGCCTTCGCGGAAATCCTGGCTGTTGGCGCATTGCATCTGTGCCGCGGCCTCATCGCGCAGGGCCTGCGCGTAGCTGGCCGCAGCGGCCTGGCGCAGCAGCTTCTTGGTATGCAGTATTGCCAGCGGCGCGCGCGCCGCCAGCCGCGTCGCCCACTGCATGGCGGCCTCGGCGGCGCCGCCCTTGGGCACGACTTTGTTGGCCAGGCCCAACTCCTGGCAGCGTGCGGCCGGCACCCGCTCGCAATCGACCGCCAATTCGAAGGCGCGACGCGCACCGAGCTGGCGCTCCAGCAGCCAGGTGATGCCACCGTCGGGTATCAGGCCGATGTTGTGGAACGGCAGGGTGAAGTAGGCATCCTCGGCCATCACCACCAGATCGCTCGCCAGCATGTAGGCGCAGCCAATGCCGGCTACCACGCCCTCGATCGCCGCAATCACGGGCTTGCCCATCTCCATGATGGCCTGAAGGCCCGCACCGTACTCCTCTTCAAGCTGGCGACGCACTTCCTCGCCGCTGACCTGGCGCGGATCCATGGCCTTCAGATCGGCGCCGGCGCTGAAGGCGCGCCCGGCGGCGGTGAGCACCACGGCCGCCACCGAGGATTCGGTGGCCGCGCGCGTCAGGCTCGCCGCCAGCTGCAAACGCAGCGCCTGATTGAATGAGTTCAATACCTCAGGCCGGTTGAGCGTGAGCAGCGCCACTGCTTCACGTTGCTCATAGAGGACCACTGCTGCGGGCGCGTTCACTTGCGGGCCCTCAGTTCCTTGAGGCTCGGCACAAAGAAGTCCGGCGTGATGTCGACATCGGATATCCCGGCGGGCGCGTAACCGGATAGATCGCTGATGCCGTGCGCTGCCAGCAGTTCGTCATCGATATAGAAGTTTCCGGTGGTGGTTTGCGCATCGCTCGTCATGATCAGGTAGGCAGCGTCGGCCATGATCCGCGGCGAGCGCAGCGCGCCAATCGGGAAGTGGTCCTTGAGGACTGCCATCGCGGCGGTGTCGATGGCGGTGCGTGGCCAGAGCGCGTTCACGCCAATGCGGCCGCGAAATTCACCGGCCAGGCCGAGCACCAGCATGCTCATGCCGAACTTGGCCACGGTGTAGGCCACGTGCGGCGCAAACCAGCGCTCCTGCATCGCGAGCGGAGGCGAAATCGACAGAAGATGGGGATTGGCGGCTCGCAGCAGGTGCGGCAGAGTTTTCTGTGCGACCAGAAAGCTGCCACGCGCATTGACCGAGTGCATGAGGTCAAAGCGCTTGAGTGGGGTAGCGAGGATCGGAGTCAGGCTGATGGCGCTGGCATTATTGATGCAGATATCAATGCCACCGAACCGCGCTACCGTTGCCGCCACTGCGGCTTCGACGTGGGCTTCTTCGCGGATGTCGCACAGCAGCGGCAACGCCTGGCCGCCGGCCGCCGTGACCTGCGCAGCTGCCGTGTGGATCGTGCCGGGGAGCGAGGGGTGGGGCTGGTCGGTCTTGGCTGCAATCGCGACATTGGCACCGTCCTGGGCGGCACGCAGCGCGATCGCCAGACCTATCCCGCGCGAGGCGCCACTGATGAACAGTGTCTTACCGCGCAGCGTGCTTACCGCCACGATCGGCACCTTGGGGTGGGCGCTGCGGGCGCGCGATCGGGGATGTGCATGGGGAGCGCACCTGCGGTGGGCTGAAGGGCCGGCATTATAGCCAGCGCTCGCGGCCACTGCAGCCGCGAGCCTTGCGCTTCGCGATGGCGGCGCGACCGGCCAAGCGCGCCTATAATGCGCACCCCATGAACAGTACACGCAGCGCCGGTGCCCGGTTCCGGGAGGCCTTGCGCACCGAAAATCCTCTGCAGCTGGTCGGCGCGATCAACGCCTACACGGCTCGCTTGGCGGTCGCCGTGGGTTTTCGAGCGCTGTATCTGTCCGGCGGCGGCGTGGCCATGAATTCGCTCGGTGTCCCGGACCTCGGCATCAGCAGCTCGGAAGACGTGCTCACCGACATCAGGCGCATTACCGACGCGGTAGATGCGCCCTTGCTGGTGGATGCTGACACCGGTTGGGGCGGTGCATTCAACATTGCCCGCACGGTCCGCGCGTTTACCAAAGCGGGTGCAGCCGGGCTCCACATTGAAGATCAGGTGCAGACGAAGCGTTGCGGGCATCGCCCCGGCAAGGAAATCGTCTCCCGCGAGGAGATGGCCGATCGCATCAAGGCGGCCGTTGATGCGCGCAGCGATGAGCAGTTTGTGATCATGGCGCGCACCGACGCCCTGGCCAGCGAAGGGCTAGAGCGGGCGATCGAGCGCATGCAGGCTTGCGTCGCGGCGGGGGCCGATATGGTGTTTCCCGAGGCGGTGACGGACTTGTCGATGTACCGGCGCGTCAGGGAGGCCGTGGGGGTGCCGATCCTGGCGAACATCACCGAGTTCGGCCAGACCCCGCTGTACACGCGCGATGAGCTGGCCGCAGCCGGCGTGGACATCGTGCTGTATTGCTGCTCCGCGTATCGGGCCATGAACGCCGCGGCCCTCAAGACCTACGAAATCATCCGCACCACGGGGAGCCAGCGCGAGGCCGTGCCGCTGATGCAGACCCGCGCCGATCAGTACCGTTACCTCGACTATCTCGCCTATGAAAAGAAACTCGATGAACTGTTCGCCGCCGGCAAGCAGGCTTGATGCGCGCGCCACGGTCCCGGGATATTGCCCGTGACCGGCGCCGACACCGCCAGCGGATTTAAGCCCAAGAAATCGGTCGCCCTGTCGGGTGTGGTAGCCGGCACGACGGCGCTGTGTACCGTGGGGCGCACCGGCAACGATCTGCACTACCGCGGCTACGACATTCTGGAGATCGCCGAGGCCTGCGAGTTCGAGGAAATTGCCTACCTGCTGGTTCACGGCAAGCTCCCGACCCAGGTTGAACTGACGGCCTACAAGCGCACGCTGCGAGCGTTGCGGACGCTGCCCGCGCCGTTGCGCACGGTGCTCGAGCTGCTGCCGGCCGCAACGCATCCTATGGACGTCATGCGCACCGCGGTGTCAGCGTTGGGCTGCATGGAGCCGGAGAACGCGGCACAGGATGTCGCCGGCGCCCGCCATGTGACCGATCAGCTGGTGGCCTGCTTGGGCTCGGCGCTGTGCTACTGGTATCACCACAGCCGCGAGGGCCGGCGCATTGAGGTGCAGACCGACGATGACTCGGTCGGGGCGCACTTCCTGCACCTGCTGCACGGCCGCCCGCCGCCGGCCGAATGGGTGCGGGCAATGCACACCTCGCTGATTCTGTACGCCGAGCATGAGTTCAACGCCAGCACCTTTGCCGCCCGCGTCATCGCCGGTACGGGCGCCGACATTCATTCGGCCATTACCGGGGCGATTGGCGCGCTACGCGGACCGAAGCATGGCGGGGCCAACGAAACGGCTTTGCAGATCCAGCAGCGCTACCGGAATCCCGATCAGGCCGAGGCGGACATCCGTGCGCGCGTGGGGCGAAAGGAAGTGGTCATCGGCTTCGGTCACCCCGTCTACACCATAGCCGACCCGCGCAATGTCGTTATTAAGAGAGTGGCGCGAGCGCTGGCGGCGTCGGCGGGCGACATGCGCCTGTTCAATATCGCCGAGCGACTCGAGTCGGTGATGGCCGAGATCAAGAAGATGTTTCCGAATCTGGACTGGTTCAGCGCCGTGACCTATCACGCCATGGGAATTCCCATGGCCATGTTCACGCCGCTGTTTGTGATTTCCCGCACCACCGGCTGGGGAGCGCACGTGGTGGAGCAGCGCGAGGACGGCAAGATCATCCGCCCGAGCGCCCAATACACTGGCCCCGAGAATCTGAAATTCGTGCCGATTAGTCAGCGAGGCTAAGGCGGCATGAGCGGCCGCGACAATAAGTCTGCGCAAAGACCGGACCCGGACGCATTGCTGGTCGCGATCGCCCGCTATGCGCGGGATGCCAGTATCGACAGCCCCATTGCCTATGAGACGGCGCGCTACTGCCTGATGGATACACTGGCCTGCGGTCTGCAGGCGCTGAAGTATCCTGCCTGCACGCGCTTGCTGGGGCCGGTGGTCCCGGGAGCCACGCTCGCTGGAGGCGCGCGCGTGCCCGGGCTCGATTTCGAGCTCGAGCCGGTGCAGGCCGCCTTCAACATCGGCGCGATGGTCCGCTGGCTGGACTTCAATGACACCTGGCTGGCCGCCGAGTGGGGACATCCTTCCGACAATCTCGGTGCCATCCTGGCGACCGCCGACTACGAAACGCGCCGCAACAACTCCAGGCCGGCGCGCGTGCGCGATGTGCTCACCGCCATGATCAAGGCCCATGAGATCCAGGGCGTACTGGCCCTCGAGAACAGCTTCAACCGGGTGGGCCTCGATCACGTGCTGCTGGTGCGCGTGGCTTCGACCGCCGTGGCGAGTGTGCTTATGGGCGCCAGCCTCGAGCAAGTCATCAACGCCGTGTCGAATGCCTGGATTGATGGAGGCGCGCTGCGCACTTACCGCCACGCACCCAACACCGGATCACGCAAGAGCTGGGCGGCGGGGGATGCAACTTCGCGGGCCGTGCGCCTGGCGTTGATCGCGCTCAGCGGCGAAATGGGTTATCCCTCGGCGCTCTCAGCGCCCCGCTGGGGCTTCCAGGACGTGCTCTTCAGAGGCCAGCCGCTGGTCGCACCGCAGCCCTTCGGCAGTTACGTCATGGAGAACGTGCTCTTCAAGATCAGCTATCCGGCCGAGTTCCATGCGCAGACCGCGGTGGAATGCGCGATGCAGCTCCATCCTCTGGTGCGCGATCGCTTAGGGGAGGTGGATAAGATCCTGATCGAGACCCAGGAGCCCGGCGTGCGGATCATCGATAAGACCGGGCCGCTCGCCAATCCGGCCGACCGCGACCATTGCTTGCAGTACATGGCGGCCGTGCCCCTGGTTTTTGGACGCCTGACGGCCGCCGACTATGAAGACGGTATCGCCGGCGATCCACGGATTGATGCCTTGCGATCGCGCATGGTGGTCAGGGAAAATGCCACCTTTACCGCCGAGTACTACGAGCGCGACAAGCGCTATATCGGCAATGCCGTGCAGGTGTTTTTCAAAGACGGCACCAGCACCGAGCGGGTGCAGGTAGACTATCCGATTGGCCATCGCAAACGGCGCGCGGAAGGCATGCCCTTGCTGGTCAAGAAATTCGAGGACAGCGTCCGCGCGCATTACGCACCTGCGCATGCGCAGGAGATCCTGTCCGGTTTTGCTGATCCGCAGGCGCTCGAGCGCATGCGGGTGGATGAATTGATGGGCCTGTTGGTCAAGCCAGGTTAAAGAGCAAGAGGGTCGCAAATGAAGATTCTGGTCGGCATCAAGCGCGTCGTCGATTACAACGTGCGCGTGCGGGTCAAGCCCGACGGGAGCGGTGTGGCGCTCGACGGCGTGAAGATGAGCATCAATCCCTTCGATGAAATCGCGCTGGAAGAGGCGCTGCGCATCAAGGAGCGCAATCAGGCAAGCGAGGTAATCGCGGTAGCAATCGGCCCTGACGACGTGCAGACGCAGCTGCGCAGCGCGCTCGCCATGGGTGCCGATCGCGCCATCCTGGTCAAATGCGACACGCCGCTCGAGCCGCTCGATGTCGCGCGCACGCTGCTGGCGGTGATCAAGCAGGAGCAGGTGGGTTTGGCGATCCTCGGCAAGCAGGCGATCGACGATGACGCCGGGCAGACCGGGCAGATGCTGGCTGCGCTGTGGGAACGGCCGCAGGCAACCTTTGCTTCAAAGATCGAGATCAAGGACCAAGTGGCCGCGGTCACGCGCGAAGTCGATACGGGCCTTGAGACCCTTGAGATCGACTTGCCGGCGGTGGTCACCACGGATCTGCGCCTCAACGAGCCGCGCTACATCAAGTTGCCCGACATCATGAAGGCGAAGAAGAAGCCGTTGGCCGTGACCGAGCTGGCCGGGCTGGGTGTGAAAAGTGCGCCGCAATTCAGGGTCGTCAAGACTGAAGCGCCGCCGCAACGCTCGCGCGGCATCATGGTCAAAGACGTGCCGGAGCTGGTCGCGGAAATGCGCAAGCGGGGAGTGGTCTCGTGAGCAAGGTACTGATCATTGCGGACCATGACGGCGCGCAGCTGGGTACGGGAACCGCGCGGTGCGTGACGGCAGCCGCCAAACTGGGGGCCGCCCAGGTTGATGTCGCGGTGCTGGCTTCCCCGGCAGCGCCGATCGCCGCCCAGGTGGCTTCCTTAAGCGGCGTGGCCAAGGTGCTGGCGGTCGAGCGCGCCGAAAATGCACGGCCGCTGGCGGCGGTGCTCGCGCCGCAGGTCGTCAAGCTGGCCGCGGGCTACGACTACGTGCTGGCGCCCTCCAATACATTCGGCAAGGACTTGCTGCCTCGCGTGGCGGCCCTGCTGGGCGTCGGCCAGGTGAGCGACCTGATGTCCGTCGAGGGACCCCAAACCTTCAAGCGGCCGATCTACGCCGGCAATGCGCTGATCACGGTTGAATCGCCCGCGGGCGTAAAAGTCGTGGCGACGATACGGACCGCTTCGTTCGCGGCGGCCGGCGGCGGCGGTTCCGCGGTCGTGGAATCGGTCAGTACCGACGCCGTACTGCCAACTCACACGCGCTTTGTGAGCATCAGTGCGCCCAAGAGCGATCGGCCGGATTTGCAGTCGGCTGCCCGGGTGGTTTCGGGCGGCCGCGCGCTGGCCAGTTCGGACAATTTCAAGATTATCTACGCTCTTGCTGACCGCATCGGTGCGGCCGTTGGCGCCTCGCGTGCTGCGGTCGACGCCGGCTATGTCCCCAGCGCCATGCAGGTGGGGCAGACCGGCAAGATCATCGCCCCGGCGCTGTACGTCGCGATCGGCATTTCCGGCGCCATCCAGCATCTGACGGGCATCAAGGACGCGCGCACGATCGTGGCTATCAACAAGGACCCCGAAGCACCGATCTTCGAGGTGGCGGATGTGGGCCTGGTCGGCGACCTGTTCAAAATCGTTCCCGAGCTGACGGAAGCGCTCGGTAGAAATTAACGGCCGGACTTTCGGAGCGCGGGCATGAAAATCGAGCGGTATACAAGGCGGATGATGGTCGCGCTGGTTGGCGCGGCGGTACTGTGCGCGATTGCCGCGCCGGGCGCAGCGCGGGCGGATGACAGCCCATCCCCAGGCATCAACATCGCCAACATGGACACCAGCGTCAAGCCGGGCGATGACTTCTTTGCGTACGTCAACGGCACCTGGGACAAGCAGACGGAGATACCCGCCGATCGTAGCCGCTGGGGCGTCATCGACGAACTGCGCGAAATCAATCGCAAGCGCACCATCGATCTGATCCAAGGACTGGACGCGAAGGGCAGCGCCGTCGATCCCGAGGGTCGCAAGATTGCCGACTATTACGCGGCATTCATGGACGAGACCACCATTGAAAGGCTCGGCTATGCCCCGCTGCGCCCGGCACTGGAGCGCATCAAGGCGATCGCTGATCGCAAGCAGCTGGCGCGCTGGCTCGGCGGCACCATCAGGGCGGACGTCGACGTGCTGAATGCGACCAACGTGCAGACCGACAACATTCTGGGTCTGTGGGTAGCGCAGGACCTGAATGACCCGAGCCGCTATGTGCCGTTCCTGCTGCAGGGCGGACTGTCGATGCCTGACCGCGACTACTACCTCTCGGAGAGCGATTCGATGAAGGAGGATCGCGCGCAGTTCCTCACCCACATCGAGACGGTATTGAAATTGCTGGCGTATCCAAATGCGCACGCGGCAGCAGCGCGGGTCTATGAGTTGGAAATGCGTATCGCCAAGGTGCACGGCAGCCGCGAGGACACCGTCGATGTTGCCAAGGGCAACAATCATTGGCCGCGCGCGGAGTTTGCCAAGAAGGCTCCGGGCATGGACTGGGAAGAGTTTTTCACGGCCGCGGGCCTGGGCAAGCAGGCGGACTTTGTGGTCTGGGAGCCCGCCGCGGTCACCGGCATTGCGGCCCTGGTGGGCGCCGCCTCGCTGGAGGACTGGCGCGACTACTTGAGCTTTCATGCCATCGAGCACCTGGCGCGCTTCCTGCCGCAGGCGCTGGTGGTGGAAGACTTCCATTTCTACGGCACCGTGCTGGAAGGCACCCCGCAGCTGAGCGCGCGCTGGAAGCGCGGCGTCAATGCGACCTCGGACGCGCTCGCTGATGCGGTGGGCAAGCTGTACGTGGCTCAGTATTTTCCGCCGGAAGCCAAGGCGCAGATCAGCGCGCTGGTTGACGATTTGCTCAAGTCCTTTGCCAAGCGCATTGACCAGCTGCAGTGGATGTCGCCGCAAACCAAGACGCAGGCGCGCGCCAAGCTGGCCGCGCTCAAGGTCGGGGTAGGCTATACCGATCATTGGATCGACTATTCGGCACTACAGGTGGTGCGCAACGATGCCTACGGCAATGCAGATCGCGCCGAGCGCTTCGAGCTATCGCGCAACCTGGCTAAGCTCGCCAAGCCCGTAGACCGTACTGAGTGGGTGATGTCGCCACAGACGGTCAACGCGGTGAATCTCCCGGCCATGAACGGCCTGAACTTCCCGGCTGGCATCCTGCAACCGCCATTGTTTGACCCGCGGGCTCCGGCGGCGGTCAACTATGGCAGCATCGGTTCAATCATCGGCCACGAGGTCAGCCACAGCTTTGACGATCAGGGGGCGCTTTTCGATGCCGACGGTCGTTTCCGCAACTGGTGGACGGACGCTGACCTAGCGCAGTTTCGCGCCGCGGGCACCCGCTTGGCCACTCAGTATGACGGCTACAGGCCGTTCCCGGACCTGGCCATCAACGGTCGGTTGACGCTGAGCGAGAACATTGCCGACGTGGCGGGTCTGTCGGCGGCCTACGATGCGTACCGGCTGTCGCTCAACGGAGAGACGCCGCGCACCGATTTTGGTTATACGGGCGATCAGCAGTTCTTTATCGGCTTTGCGGCCAACTGGCGCGCCAAGGCGCGCGAGCCGGCCGAGCGCCAGCAGATTATTACCGACGGGCACTCGCCGGATGAATATCGCACGGCCACTGTGCGCAACATCGACGCCTGGTATCGCGCCTTCGACGTGCAGCCGGGCCAGAAGCTCTACCTAGCGCCCGCCGATCGGGTCTCGGTCTGGTAAGCGGACCTTAAGCGCCGACTAAGTCTTGCTCAGCTCGCCGACTGCGCGGTGCGCCTCGTCGATGGCCGAGTGCGCATAGGCATCCCAGGCAGCGTCTGAGCCGGCGATGCTCATGCGACCCACCCGTCGGCTGGCGATTTCGTTCACGGGCGGTTCCTGCTCGCGGTCGTAGAGCGAATTGAAGCCGTAGGCATAGCCGTGACCCCAGCGGTTGACAGTGATCGCGGCAATGTCGCGCTGCGCGTCAAAGCCGCCGGCCGAGAGCATCCGAGTCAGCTCATCGCGCAGGTGATTTTCGAAATCCGCGAAGCTCATGGCATAGAGCTGCGCGCGCGCCGCCCGGTATGCGCCGCGCGCGTCCAGCCCGCTGCCCGGCACGGTCGGTGCGCGCACCAGGTGCAGGAGGATGGGCTCGCTCGGCTTGAGCGGGCAGCGGTAAGCGCCCAGGCTCACGGGATAGTCGAGCTTGAGCTGAGAATAGAAACCCATGGGATTGCTGATCTCGCAGATTCCCAACTTGACCCACGGGTGCCAGTTGCGGACCGCAACATTCACGTACACCAGCGGCGAGCGCACGCCGGCGGCGAGCGCGCTGCGTTGGCGCTGGTCAAAATCCGAACACACGTAGGGCAGCATGGTCCCGTAGGCGGCGTACACCACATGCCCGGCCTGCACGCGGTGCAGCTGGCCGCCGTGGACGTAACCCACATCCACATGCTTAGGGCCATTCTTGATGGAGACTACAGTGCTCGACAGCCGCAGTCGCGTAGGTGAATGGGCCTCATCGAGCCGTGCATAGTCGAAGCGGGCGCTGACGATGTCCTCCATCGTATGCCCGGGAGCCGCCGCCGGAATCAGCCGGCGAACCATGAGCCTGGCGAGCGACGCGTTGCCGTCAGGAAAATGATAGATGTAGGGCTCATCCATCACGGCGCTTGCCTCGGCGCTGCGCTTGAGCTTGAGTCCCTGAAAGCCAGGGAATCCTGACTCCAGAGTTTCCAGGGCCGGCAGCGCGTCGATGCCGATGCCAAAGAAATCGTTGCTCCGGCCCTGCAGCGTGTTGGCGGCCAGTTCGTCCAGGCCCCAGTACTTCTTGATGTAGTCGCGATAGCTGATGTGCGCGAGCAACTCGCTCTTCGCCTGCGCCGACAGGCCCGGCAGCGCATCATGCTGCTCGGTGTAGAGCGCCAATAGCCGCGCCCGGCTCGCCTCAGGAAGGGGGTAGTCGGCAATACAGGCGGCGGGCGAGCGCGCGTTCAGTAGCTTCGCCGGTATTTCGTCCGCGGCCAGGCGCATTGGATCGCCCAGCACCAGGCGATCGACACCGAAGGCCTCGCGGCCGAAGAAGATGGCGCGCTCCAGTCCCATGCCCAGATACAGCTTGCTGTTGAACGCGGTCTCGAACTTCTTCAGGTCCACCCCGATATCGCCGAGCAGGCGGCGCGCGTTTGCGCTCCACAGCGCGCGCGGTGACTGTATGGCCTCGCTCCCGCCGTAGCCGATCAGCAAGCGGCCATCGACGGTGAACTCGTTGCGGCGGGCGTGGCCGCCAAATTCGTCGTGATTTTCCAGCAGCAGGATGCGGGCGGCCGGATGCGCGGCACGATAATAGTGCGCGGCGGCCAGGCCGCTGATGCCGGCGCCGACGATGATCAGATCGAAGCTTTCAGCCACCGGCAGGCCATCGATGGCGTATTTCCTGCCATCGCGCACCGCGTGAGCGGTTGCAAGGTCGGCCGGCGTGCTGCCGCGCCAGCCCGTGGCCGACGGGGGGTAGCCGGGCGTCATGCCTTGAGCCCGTAGGCCCCCGGGGAGCAGTGTCGATGCCACGGCCACGGCGAAGCCGTCGATAAATTCGCGCCGCGTTATGCGGTCAGCCATCAGCGCACCTCGATGAAATTCTAATGCAGGCGGGCGGTGCTAATTTGTAATATGACCAGCAGCGCCAGGCGCCAATCGGGGGCGGCAGCGCGCGGCAACAGAGGGCTTGAACATGATCTATTTCCTGGCACTCGTGCCGGCGACCATTCTGACCATCGCCGGCTACGGAGTTTTGTTTCTGGCGCAGCGTTCCGAGGGGAGCCTGAAGTCCTTTGGCAGGTATCTTGGGTTCTGGGCGTTTACGCTGGCGGGATTGGTGGTGCTCGGTGCGATCTTCGCCGCCGCCCGAGGCCCGAGAATGCACACAATGATGATGCATGGCGACGGCGATGAGGCGCGCATGTGTCCGTGGCACGAGATGCACTCGTGGCGCCGGTCGCCCCCAGGAGGCCCGGCGGGCATGCCTGCAGCGCCCGAGATGCCGCCGGCACCGGCGGAAGGCCCGCCGCAAAAATAGCCGATACTGCGAGCCCGTCAGTCCGGCCGCGACGCAGGAGGTCCTAAGAAGCCGCCTGCCGTGACCGTATGGGGAGCCCTAAGTACTCTGCCATGCCCGACATGAACCCAGACCTGCACGAGCGATGCTACTGGCGCGACACCGTGGCTCCCGCTGCTGTGAGTGCCGATTCGCTGCCGGCGCGGGTCGATGTGGCCGTCATCGGCGGGGGCATCACGGGATTGTGCGCGGCCCGGGCCTTGGGCAAACGCGGGGTGCGCACCGCAGTTCTCGAACGGCATTCGATGGGATGGGGTGCGAGTTCGCGGAACGGCGGCATGGTCCTTACCGGACACAAGGTCGGCGTGGACACGCTGATTGCCCGGTATGGCTTGGAACTGGCGAGGCGCCTGTACCAGGCGTCGATCGACTCGGTGGAGGTCGTCGCCGGCATCGTTGCGGATGAGCGCATTGATTGCGACTTTAACCGCCGGGGGCATTTGGCGCTGGCCGGCAAGCCCGCACACTTCGAGTATTTCAAGCGCAGCGCGGAAATGCTGGCGCGGGATTTTTCCTGCAACCAGCGGCTGGTGGCAGGCGCTGATTTGCGCGCGGAGATTGGCTCGGAGGCTTACTGCGGCGGCCTCGTGGATGAGCTCAGCGGCGGCATCAATCCGGCCCGATATGTCGCGGGCCTGACCGCGGCTGCGACCCGCGCGGGTGCCAGCCTGCACGAGCACACGGAGGTCGAGCAGCTGACGAGAAAAGCCAAAGGGTGGAGTGTGAAGACCAGCCGCGGCACGCTCGAGGCCGATGAGATCGTGGTGGCGACCAGCGGCTACACCGGAGCGGTGTCGCGGGCACTGCAGCGCAAGCTCCTGCCGATCGGATCCTACGTCATCGCCACAGAGCCGCTGAGCGCGGCGCTGGCCAGCGAGTTGAGCCCGAGCGGCCGGATGATGTATGACTCGTGGCATTTCCTGCATTACTTCCGGCTCACCGCAGACCGGCGGCTGCTGTTCGGCGGCCGGGCCCGTTTTGTCCCGGAGACTCCCGCCACGGTCCGCGAGAGCGCCGCGGTGTTGCGCGATGGCATGGTGGCGATCTACCCGCAGCTGCGCTCGGCGCGGGTGGACTACGCCTGGGGCGGCACTCTGGATTTCACTTACGACACGATGCCGCATCTGGGACAAATCGACGGATATCACTACGCGCTCGGCTACGCGGGGCACGGGGTGGCGTTAGCCACCCTCATGGGGACGCATGTGGGTAACACGCTCGGGACGCCCGCATTTTCGGAGAGTCCGCTGGCGCAAATGCCGTTTCCCGGAGCCCCCTTGGGATTGCACGTTGCGCGGCCCGGGTTTCTGCGACTGGCCGCGGCCTGGTACAGGTTTCTCGACCGCGTCGCTTAGGTGTGCTGCGGGTCGGCGTGCGATCGGCCCGGGCGGCGAGGCGAGAGCAGCAGCACCACGCCGCACAACACCACCAGTGCGGCCAGCCACTCGAAACCGGACACGTTTTCCTGACCCAAGGTCACGCCAAGAATCAATGCCACGACCGGGTTGATGTAGGTGTAGCTGGTGGCCAGAGCCGGCGTCGTGCGTTCCAGCAGCACCAGATACGCGGAATAGCTGATGAGCGAGCCGGCGATGGCCACGTAGACCCAGCAGGCCAGAGCCAGCGGTGCCGGCGGCCAGCCCGGCAACTCCCCGATAGCCTTAGACACGATCAATAGAAGCGCACCGCCGGTGAGCATCTGACTGGCGTGCCCCATGATTCCGGGCGCGGTGTTGATCTTGGCGCCCCCCGGCAGGCCGTGCACGGCCCACACGCTGCCGAGCGTCCACGTCGCGCAGGAGGTGATGACCGCCAGCAGTCCGCCGAACGAAGCCCCGAATCCCTGACCCTGGGTCATCATGACGATTCCCGCGAGACCAAG
>Ga0157379_10000523_pt1 | contig 31101 bp, 25 predicted proteins | sample S25metaG_FD_121802 | JGI IMG/M metagenome (GOLD analysis project Ga0157379, IMG submission 121802) | Switchgrass rhizosphere microbial communities from Kellogg Biological Station, Michigan, USA - S2-5 metaG | ecosystem: Host-associated > Plants > Roots > Rhizosphere > Soil | place: USA... | reverse complement strand
TCGAGACGTCCTCGAGCAGCGGGCTCGAGATCGCCTTCTGGGCCGCCTCGACGGCGCGATTCTCACCGCTCGCACTCGCGGCGCCCATGAGGGCCATGCCCATCTCCGACATGATCGTGCGCACGTCGTTGAAGTCGAGGTTGATGAGGCCGTGGACGGTGATCAGATCGGAGATGCCGCGCACGGCTTGCAGCAGCACGTCATCGGCCTTCTTGAAGGTCTCGAGGATGGACGTGTTGCGGCCGGCGACGGCAAGGAGACGCTGGTTGGGAATGGCGATGAGGGTATCGACGTTGGCCTTCAGCTCGCGCATGCCGTCATCGGCCTGCTTGCCGCGCTTCTTGCCCTCGAAGAGGAACGGCTTCGTCACCACGCCGACGGTGAGCGCGCCCATCTCCTTGGCGATGCGCGCGACGACCGGCGCGGCGCCCGTGCCAGTGCCGCCGCCCATGCCGGCGGTGATGAAGACCATGTCGGCGCCGGTCAGATTCTCTTTGATGCGCTCGAGGTCTTCGTTGGCGGCCTTGCGTCCCATCTCGGGATTGCCGCCGGCGCCGAGGCCCTTCGTGACCTGCGAGCCGATCTGCAACTTGATCGATGCGAGGTTCGCGTTGAGCGCCTGCGCATCGGTGTTGGCGCTGATGAAATCCACGCCGTGCAAACCGGCCGCGATCATGGTGTTGACCGCGTTGCCGCCGCCTCCACCGACCCCGACGACCTTGATGCGTGCGTTCAAGTGGTTGTCATCGGAAAGTTCGCTCATCGCCCCTCCTCCTTCAACATGCATCGTCGGGCGGGTCTCGCTCTTAGGTGAGCGGCCACCCTGACTGCCACCAGCCCCTCGTCCCTGCCGCCTCCTCATCCCGCACCTCCTGTAGCGCAATTCCTTTTCGCTGTCACGTATTTTCCCCTGATCGGAAACGCTCTTTCAAAAAAATTCGCGCAGCCAATCGGTCATGCGACCGCGGACCCGACCGATGAGTCCCTGGTCTCGTGTCAGCGTCACCCGTCCGAGGCCGCCGCTCCCCGCGCCCGCGATGATGAGACCGATCGACGCGGCGTAGGCGGGGGTGGCGACGAGATCGGCAAGCGACATCACGTGCTGCGGTACCCCGATCCGCACCGGCAAGCGCAGGACCTGCTCCGCCACCTCGCCGACGCTGTCGAGGAGCGCGGTGCCACCCGTCAGCACGACGCCGGATGCGAGGCAGCCTTCGAGCCCCGAGCGGATGATCTCGCGGCTCACCAGGGTGAAGATCTCCTCGACCCGCGGCTCGATGATCTCGCAAAGGATGTGCCGCGACAGCACCCGCGGCTCGCGGTCGGCGACGCTCGGCACCTCGATCGAGGTGTGCGCCGGGACCTTGCCGGCACGGGCGCAACCGAACCGCTGCTTGATCTTCTCGGCCTCCACCGTCGGGGTGCGCAGGCCGGCGGCGATGTCGTTGGTCAGGTGCGCGCCGCCGAGCGGCAGGACGGCCGTGTGGCGGACTGCGCCACCGTGGAACAACATGACGTCGGTGGTGCCGCAGCCGACGTCCACGAGCGCGACCCCGAGATCCTTCTCCTCGGGGGTCAGGACGGCATCGGCGGCCGCGAGCGGCTCGAGCACGATGTCCGCCACCGTGAGGCCCGCCTTCTTGCAGCATTTGAGGACGTTCTGTGTGGCCGAGGCCTGGGCCGTCACGATGTGGACCTTGGCCTCCAGCCGCACCCCGGCCATGCCGAGCGGCTCGCGGATGCCCTCCTGGTCGTCGATGATGAACTCCTGCGGCAGGACGTGCAGGACCTCGCGGTCGGCCGGCAGGGCCACGGCCCGGGCAGCGTCGAGGACGCGCTCGATGTCGGTCGCCGAGACCTCGCCGTTCCGCACCGCCACGACTCCGTGGCTCGTCACGCCGCGGATGTGGGCCCCCGAGATGCTGGCCACGACGTTCCGCACCTCGCAGCCGGCCATCGACTCGGCCTCCGCCACCGCCTTCTGGATGGCGGTGACCGTCGAGTCGAGGTGGACGATGACGCCCTTCCGCAGGCCGCGCGACGGCGCGGTGCCGAGGCCGACGACGTCGACGCCGTGGTCGCCCACGCTCCCGACGATGACCGTCGTCTTCGAGGTCCCGAGGTCGAGGCCCGCGATCAACGTCCGTTTCGCCATCCCCATGGCCATGCCCATCCCCACCCCCGAACGCTAGGCGTGCACGTGCTTCGTGCTCGCGCGATCGCTTCCACCACCCTGCCGCAACCGGACCACCACCTGCGATTCCAACGTGAGATCGACGCCCCGGAGCTGCGCCTCGCGCCCCGCGAAACCGCTCAGGACCTCGCGGAGACGGGCCAGCTTCTCGGGAAACCGCCCCCAGCCGACCTCGAGCTCGATCTGAGGCTCGACCGGGAAGACGGTGATCCCCCGCTCACGATCGATATGCACCTCCGAGACGCGGAATGGAAGTCCCGCGCGCCCCATGAGGTCGATCAGCTTCACGGCCTGGCGGACGGCGTGGCGCGGATAGGGCTGCTCGCCGTTCACGACCGCGGCCTCGATGCCGGTCACGAACGGCAGGTCGACCGCCTCGTCGCTCCCCACCTGGGCGAACACCGCCCCCCCACGGTCGACGTAGTAGAGCTGGTCGATCAGCACCACGGCCGCCGCCTCGCGCTCGACGACCTCGATCGTCAGGCGGCGGGGCAGCTCGCGCTGCACCCGGGCGCGGCGAATCCAAGGGTGCTCTTCCAGCCGGCGCTCGAGGGCGCGGGGCTCGAGCGTCCAGATGCTCATGCCCGGACGCAGCCCGACCCACTGGAGCAGGGTCCCCTCCCGTACCCTCCGCGTGGGCGAGACGACGATCTCGCTGACCGCGAAGTACGGGTGGGTGAGGGCCCAGTGCGTGATCGGCGCCCGCTCCACGATCCCTGCCGCCGCCCCCGCGACGAGGACCAGCGCGATCACGGCGCCGCGCCAGCGACGCCGCAGGAACGCGAGGCTCCGGACGCGCACCCGCACCGCTCCCGCGCCCGCCCGTTTCAGGGTAGCGCGCAGCCGGCGAAGGGAGCGCCGCGCCCTCACCGGCGGGTCTCCCGCACGCGCAGGCGGGCGGCATCGAGGATGCGCTCGCAGAGCGCCGGGTAGTCGAGGCCCGCGGGGGCCGCGATCCGCGGCAGGTAGGAGAGCGCGGTCATGCCGGGCAAGGTGTTGAGCTCGATGAGATAGGGCTTGGTGCCGTCGACGCGGAAGTCGACCCGGCTGTAGGCGTCGCACCCGAGCACGGCGTGGGCGCGCTCCGCCAGCGCCAGCACCTTGCGCGTAGTGGCGCGGTCGAGACGCGCCGGCAGGTAGAAGTCCTCGCGTCCCGCCGTGTACTTGACGGCGTAGGTGTGGAAAGCGTCGCCCTTCGCCACCACCTCGAGCGCGCCGAGAGCGCGTCCGTCGACGACGCCGACGGTCACCTCGCGTCCCGCGATGTACTGCTCGATCAGGACCCCGCCGCCGAAGCGCGCCGCGGCCTTGACGGCGCGCGCCAGGTCACGCTGGCGCCGCACGATCGACACGCCGACGCTCGAGCCCTCGCTGTTCGGCTTGACCACGACCGGCAGGCGCGCCGGCAGCTTCGGGGGCGCGCCGACGCCGGGCTCCACGAGGGTCCAGCGCGGCGTCGGCAGGCCGGCGGCGTGCCACAGGACTTTCGCCGTCGCCTTGTGCATGGCGATCGCGCTCGGCAGCACGCCGGCGCCGGTGTAGGGGATGCCCATCACCTCGAGCAGACCCTGCACGCAGCCGTCCTCGCCGTACTTCCCGTGCAGGGCGTTGAAGGCGACGTCCGGGCGCAGGCGCCTCAGGCGCGCTGCGAGGTCGCGGTCGACGCGAACCTTGGACACGCGGTAGCCGAGCCCGCTGAGCGCCGCAGCCACCTTGCGCCCGGACATGTCCGACACCTCGCGCTCGGCCGAGAGCCCGCCGAGCAGCACGGCGACGTGCTTGCCGCGAAACCGCCCCTTCACCACCGCCTCCTCACCACGCTCCTCTGCTCCGCACGCGCCGGCAGGCGGCGCGTCACCATTCCCCGACCAGCCGCACCTCCGGCTCGAGCTCGACGCCCAGGCGCCGCCGCACGACCCGCGTCGCGAGATCCATGAGTCCCTTCACGTCGGCGGCACGCGCGCGGCCGAGGTTGACGATGAAGTTGGCGTGGCGCTCGGAGAACGCCGCGTCGCCGAGCCGCGCGCCCTTGAGCCCGGCGCCCTCGATGAGCCGCCCCGCGAAGGCGCCGCTCGGGTTCTTGAACACGGACCCGGCGTTCGGATGCCCCTTCGGCTGATGCCGGTCGCGTCGCGCCTTGGCATCGGCGACGGCCGCCGCCAGCGCCGCCGGGTCGCCCCGCTCGAGACGGAGCCGCACCGCGGTGATGATCACCCGTCCCGGCAGGGTCAGGCGACGGTAGGCGAAGCCGAGTTGCTCGCGCGCGAGCACGAGCGGCTCGCCGCGCTCGTCGACCGTTTCGAGCGCGAGCACGACGCGGCCGATCTCGCCGCCGAACGCGCCGGCGTTCATCAGCAGCCCGCCGCCGATCGTCCCGGGAATGCCCTCGCCGAACGCGAGACCCGCGAGGCCGGCAGTCACCGTCTGCATCACGAGGCGCTTGAACGGGACGGCCGCGCCGACGCGCAGGGTGCCGCCCGTATCGTCCAGCTCCCACTCGACGAAGTCGAACGGCTTCCCGAGCTTGACGACGAGACCGCGTACGCCGCGGTCGCTCACCAGTAGATTGGTACCGCCGCCGAGGAAGAAGGCCGGCAGCGCGCGGGCGGCGCAGACGCGCAGCACGGTCTCGAGCTCACCCACGCTCAGCGCGTCCACGAAGAGATCGGCCGGACCGCCGATGCGGAAGCTCGTGTGCCGCGCCAGCGGCTCGTCGCGCCGCACGTGCACACAAGCCGCCGCCAGCGCCGCGGCCGCGTCCTCGAGCGCGGCGCGGCGCGCCCCCGCGTCGTCCGGCGCGGTGCCACGCGTCGTCGCGTCGTCGGCGACAGCGTCGGCATGGCGCCCGCGGCGCGGGGTGGCGGCGGACATCGTCATTGCAGGGCCTGCGGCTGCTCGTGCGCGAGCCCTTGCAAGAGGTCGTCTCCGACCTTGTAGACGTCTCCGGCACCCAGGGTCACGACCATGTCGCCGCCCCGCAGGTGCGGCAGCAGCGCCGCGGCGATGTCGGCACGCGCGGGAACGTACCGCACGTCGGCATGGCCGCGCCGCCGGAGCGCCTCGTACACCGCCTCACCGCTCACGCCCTCGATGCGATCCTCGCCGGCGGCGTAGATGTCCGTGAGCACGAGCATGTCGGCGTCGTCGAAGGCGGCGAGGAACTCGGGCAGCAGATCGCGCGTGCGGGTGTAGCGGTGCGGCTGGAACACGGCGATGAGACGGCGGCCGAAGCCCTCACGCGCGGCCCGCAAGGTCGCCTTGATCTCCTCCGGATGGTGGCCGTAGTCGTCGACGACCGTGACGCCGCCGACCTCGCCCTTCACCTCGAAGCGGCGATGGATGCCCTCGAACGACGCCAGCGCTTGCGCCGTCGTCTCGAAGGCGATGCCGAGCTCGCAGGCGACGGCGATCACCGCCAGCGCGTTCTGCGCGTTGTGCCGCCCGAGCATGCGCAGGCGCACCTCGCCGATCCAGCGGCCGCGCTCCAGCACGTCGAAGCGGGTGCCCTCGGCGTCGACGCGCGTGTGCACCGCCTGCAGATCGGCGTCGCTCGCGAGACCGTAGGTGACGAAGCGCTTGCGGACGCGCGGCAGCAGCGCCCGCACCGCGACGCTGTCGATGCAGAGCACCGCGAGGCCGTAGAACGGCACGCGGTTGACGAACTGCAGATACGCCTCGTGCACGCGCTCGATCGAACCGTAGTGATCGAGGTGCTCGGGGTCGATGTTCGTGACGACCGCGTGCGTCGGCGTCAACAACAGGAAGCTGCCGTCGCTCTCGTCGGCCTCGGCGACGAGGAAGCGGCTCTGCCCGAGGCGCGCATTCGAGCCGAGCCCCTTCACCTTGCCGCCGATCACCAGGGTGGGGTCGAGCTGCGCTTGCGCCAGCACGTGGCCGAGCATCGAGGTCGTCGTGGTCTTGCCGTGCGTGCCCGCGACCGCGAGGCCGGTCTTCATGCGCATCAGCTCGGCCAGCATCTCGGCGCGCGGGATCACCGGGATCTTGAGCTCGCGCGCGCGCACCACCTCGGGGTTGGAGAACTTGACCGCGGAGGAGATCACGACGACGTCGACCTGAGGTCCCACGCGATCGGCGTGGTGGCCGAGCGCGATCTGCGCGCCCCACTGCGTCAGCCGCTCGGTCACGTCGCTCGCCGCGAGGTCGGAGCCGCTCACCGTGAAGCCGAGATTCAGCAGCACCTCGGCGATGCCGCTCATGCCGATGCCGCCGATCCCGACGAAGTGGATGTGTCGCTGTTTGCTGGTCAGCTCCATCACGTCTCCCGTGAGTCCGCAGCATAGACGAGAGCAGGAATCAGCACGAATCCCCTCATGGCCGCCCTCCCGCGGTGCGGCCGCGGATCAGATCTTCGAGCGTGTCGAGGACACGGTCGGCGGCGTCGGGGCGGGCGAGCGCCCGCATGCGGCGGGACATCTCGGCCAGGACGCCGGGCGCGCGGAGCGCCCGCACCTCGGCCGCCAGCCGGTCGGGGGTGGCCTCGGCGTCGAGCACCATGCGCGCCGCGCCGGCGCGCACGAGGCTCTCGGCGTTGGCCCGCTGGTGGTCGTCGGCGGCGTACGGATACGGCACCAGGATCGCCGGCTTGCCGAGCGCCGCGAGCTCGGCGATCGTCGTCGCGCCGGCGCGGCTGACGACGAGATCGGCGGCGGCGTAGGCGGCGCCCATGTCGGCGATGAACGGCCGCACGTCGGCCTCGACGCCGGCGGCAGCGTACGCGGCACGCACCGTCCGCTCCGCCTCGGCTCCGGTCTGATGGACCACGCGCAAGCCTGGGACGTCCGCCAGCGCCGCGCGCAGCCCGGGCCCCGCGGCGTTCAGCGTACGGGCGCCGGCGCTGCCGCCGAAGATGAGCACCCCGAACGTCGAGCGGACCGGGCTCGCCTCCGGCGTGGACGCGCCCGCCGACCAGCGTACCGGATTGCCGGTCATGACCGTCTTCCCCGGCGGGAACGCGCTGGCGCTCTCCGCAAAGCTGACGCACACACGATCGGCCAGGCGGGCGAGCAGGCGGGTCGTGAGCCCGGGGCGCGCATTCTGCTCGAGGAGAACGATCGGCGTGCCCGCCATCCGGCCGGCGACGACGGCGGGCGCCGACGCGTAGCCGCCGAGGCCGACGATCACGTCCGGTACGAAGGTCGCGCCGATGGCGCGCGCCCGCCCGACACTACGCGCGAGGCCGGCGAGCGCGCTCAACCGATCGCGCGAGCCCTGGCCGCGAAGCGGCGCGATCGGCAGGGTCTCGAGCGCAAAGCCGGTCTGCGGCACGACGCGTGCCTCGATGCCGCGCTCGCTGCCGACGAACAGCACGGCCGCCGCCCCGTCCCGCCGCCGCAGCGCCTCGGCCACCGCGATGCCCGGAAAGAGATGCCCGCCCGTGCCGCCGCCTGCGATCATGAGCCGCACGACCTCACCCGGATTCCCGCGACATCGCGAGCAACACCCCGACGCACGCCATCGACCCCATCATCGCCGAACCCCCGTAGCTCACGAACGGCAGGGCCAGGCCCTTGGTGGGGAGGAGCCCGAGCACGACGGCCATGTTGACGCCCGCCTGCGAGACGAGGAGCACGGTCACACCGAAGGCCACGAGGCGTCCGAACGGGGTCGGGTGGCGGAGCGCGATGCGGAAGCCGCGCACGGCGAGGACGGCGAAGAGCGCCACCACGAGCAGCGCCCCGATCAGGCCGAGCTCCTCGCCGATCACGGAGAAGATGAAGTCGGTATGGGCCTCGGGCAGGTAGAACATCTTCTGCTTGCTCTCGCCGAGCCCGCTCCCGAGCATGCCGCCCGAGCCGAAGGCGAGGAACGACTGCACCAGCTGGAAACCCGCGTCGCGCGGGTGCTGCCACGGATCGAGAAACACCATCACGCGTCGCAAGCGGTACGGGCTGCTGTGGATGGCCCACGCCGCGAGGGGCACCGCCGGCAGGAGCGGCACGACCAGGTGGCGCACGCGCACGCCGCCCACGAAGAGCATCGCGACCAGCAGGACGCTCAGCACGACCGACGTTCCGAAGTCGGGCTCGCGCACGATGAGACCGGCAAGCAGGCCGACGACGATCACGTGCGGCAGGATGCCGACGCTGAAGGTCTCGATCTGCGCGCCCTTCCGCACGATCGAGCGCGCCAGGTAGAGCACCACCACGATCTTGGCGAGCTCCGACGGCTGGATGTTCACCGCCCCGAGGCCGATCCAGCGGCGCGCGCCGCCCCGCACGATGCCGAGCCCCGGAACCAGGACGGCGACGAGCATCACCGCGACGACGGCGAGGGCGGGATAGGCGAGCAGCTCGAGCGTGCGCGACGAGAGCCGCGACGCGATGAGGCACACGACGAGCGCGAGCGCGATCGACACCATGTGCTTGCGGAACACGTAGTACGGATCGCCGAAGCGTTCGCCGGCGAAGAAATAGCTGGTGTTGAAGACCATCACGATGCCGAGGCCGACGAGCAGCGCCGCGGTCAGCATCACCCAGCGATCGGCGCCGTGTGCCACGACGGCGACCGGGCGGCGCGCGCGCGGCGCCCAGCGCCGGGTCAGGCGGTACGGGGAAACGGCGCCGAGCGACGCGGCGAGCGCGCGGGTCGTCATAGGGCGCGCACCAGCTCCTGGAACTGATTGCCGCGATCGGCGTAATCGCGGAACATGTCGAAGCTGCCGCACGCGGGCGACAGCAGCACGGTATCGCCGGGCGCGGCGAGCGCGGCGGCGCGGCGCACCGCCGCGGCGAGCGTATCGACGAGCTCCACCGCGGTCGCGCCGCCGAGCGTCCGCGCCAACATGTCGCGCGAGACGCCGAAGAGCAGCGCGTGCTTCACCGCGCGGCGCACCGGCTCGACCAGCACGCCGTAGTCGCCGCCCTTGTCGATGCCGCCCGCGAGCAGGATCACGCTGTGCTCGAAGCCGGCCAGCGACATGACGACGGCGCCCGCGTTGGTGCCCTTCGAGTCGTCGATCCAACGCACGCCGTCACGCTCGCGCACCAGCTCCAGGCGGTGCGGCAGGCCGCGGAAGCCCTGCAGCGCCTCCTGCACGGCGGCGGGCGCGACCCCGACGGCACGCGCCGCGGCGATCGCGGCCATCATGTTGTCGCGGTTGTGCGCCCCGGGGAGGTGCACGCCGCCGAGCGGATACGTCTCCTCGCGGCCGTCGAGGCGCATGCGGATGGCGGCCGCGTCGGCGCGCAGCGCCACGTGATCGCCGCTGCCGAACCACACCGTCGCCGCGCGCAGGCCGCCGCTGTGGGCGCGGATCCACGGATCGCTGCCGTTCAGGACCGCCACGTCCTCGGCCGTCTGCTGGGCGAAGAGCCGGAGCTTGGTCGCACCGTACGCGTCGAGCCCGTCGTAGCGGTCGAGGTGGTCCTCGGTCACGTTGAGGAGCACGGCGACGCGCGGCTTCAGGGTCTCCACCCACTCGAGCTGGAAGCTCGAGACCTCGGCGACCGCCATCGAGTAGCGGCCGCCGATCGCGCTCACGAGCGGGGTGCCGAGGTTGCCGCCGACGAACGGCCGCTCGCCGCCGGCCCGCAGCATGTCGCCGATGAGCGTCGTCGTCGTGCTCTTGCCGTTCGTGCCCGTGACGGCGACGATCGGGATCGTGAGCGCGCGCGCCGCGACCTCGATCTCGGCGCGCACCGGGATGCCGCGGCGCACGGCCTCGCTGAGCAGCGGCCCCTGCACCGGCACGCCGGGGCTCGGCACGACGAGGCTCACGCCGTCGAGATCGTCGACGCTCTCGCGGCCGCAGCGCAGCTCGATCCGCGGATCGGCCGGCGGCGCTCCCAGCTCCTCCAGCGGGCGCTTGTCCGTGACGCGCACCCGCGCGCCCGCGGCAAGCAGATGACGCGCGACCGCGACACCGGTGCGGCCGTAGCCGATCACCAGGACGGTGCGACCCCGGTACTCGTCGTCGGCGCGGAGCGTCGTCATCGCAGCTTCAACGTGCTGAGCGCCATCAACGCGCAGATGATCGAGACGATCCAGAAGCGCACGATGATGAGCGGCTCCGGCCACCCTTTCAGCTCGTAATGGTGATGGATCGGCGCCATGCGGAAGATGCGTTTGCCGCCCGTCCACTTGAAATACGCCACCTGCGTGATCACGGACAGCGCCTCGACGACGAAGACGGCACCGACGATCACCAGCACCAGCTCGTGCTTGGTGATGAGCGCCACCATCGCCAGCGCCGCCCCGAGCGGCAGGGAGCCGACGTCGCCCATGAACATCTGCGCCGGATAGGCGTTGAACCAGAGGAACCCGAGGCCCGCCGCGGCGAGCGCGCTGCAGAAGATGGTCAGCTCCGCGGCGCCGGGGACGAACGGGATCTGCAGATAATCGGCCAGCTTCACGTTGCCCGTGACGAAGGCGAAGACGGTGTAGGTGCCGGCGGCGATCATCACCGGGCCGATGGCGAGGCCGTCGAGGCCGTCGGTCAGGTTCACCGCGTTCGACGCGCCCACGACGACCAGCGCCGCGAACGGCAGATAGAAGAGGCCGAGATCGACCTTGGCGTTCTTGAAGAAGGGCAGCGCCACCGTCGGATGGAACTCGGGGACGACGAACAGCAGGGTCGCGCCGACCGTCGCCACCGCGCACTGGGCGAGGAACTTGTGGCGCGCCGCCAGGCCGGCGGAGGTGCCGTAGCGGAACTTGCGATAGTCGTCGGCGAAGCCGATCGCCCCGAAGCCCAGCGTCACGAGCAGGATCAGCCAGATGTAGGGGTTGGTGAGGTCGGCGAGCAGCAAGGTCGCGAGCACGAGCGAGAAGAGGATCAGCGTGCCGCCCATCGTCGGTGTGCCCGCTTTCACCTTGTGGCGCTCGGGGCCGTCGCTGCGGATCGGCTGACCGATCTGATTCTCCGTCAAGCGGCGGATCAGGATCGGGCCGAGGAGGAACGAGATCGAGAGCGAGGTCAGCGCGGCGAGCAGGCTGCGGAAGGTGGTGTAACGGAAGACGTTGAAGACGGTGTGCGTCGTGTGCAGCGAGTAGAGGACATGGTAGAGCATGCTACTCGGCGGCCCCCAGGAGGCGCACGACCTCCTCCATCCGTTGGCCGCGGCTGCCCTTCACCAGCACCCAATCGCCGGGCCGCAGCATCGCGCGCAGTGCCTCGCCGATCGCGGCGTGCGTCGGCAGCTCGCGCACGACCGCCGCCGCGAGACCGCCCTCGCGCGCGCCGGCCGCGGTCGCCGGCGCGTGCTCGCCGAAGAGATACAGCGTGTCCACGCCGAGCTCGCCGGCCAGCCGGCCGGTCTCGCGATGCAGCGCGTCCGCGTCCGGGCCGAGCTCGAGCATGTCGCCGAGCACCGCGATGCGCCGCGCCGCCGGCGCCTCGCGCAGGCTGCGCAGCGCCGCCGCCATCGAGGCCGGATTGGCGTTGTAGCTGTCGTCGATCACCGTGATGCCGCTCGGCAACGGACAGACGCGCATGCGGCTGCCGACCGGCAGCGCCGCGCCGAGCCCGGCGGCGATCGCCTCGATGCCGACGCCGACGGCGTAGGCCGCCGCCGCCGCCGCAAGCGCGTTGGCGACGTTGTGCCGGCCCGAGATGCGGAGCTGAACGTCGGCGCGCGCGTCGCCGACGAACAGGCGGAAGCCGGGCGCGCCCTGCGCATCCGTGCGCACGTCCTCGGCGCGCACGTCGCCGCCGTCGAGGGCGCTGAAGCGCACGACCCGGCCGGCGAACGCGGCGCCGAGCGCCACGACGTGCGGGTCGTCGGCGTTGACGATCGCCGTCGCGTCGGGGCGCATGCCGGCGAAGAGCTCGCCCTTGGCTCGCGCCACGCCCTCGATCGAGCCGACGCCCTCGAGGTGCGCCGGTGCGACGTTGGTGATCACGCCGACGTCGGGATCCGCGATCTCGGTGAGCCGGCGGATCTCCCCCGGCGCGTTCATGCCCATCTCGACCACTGCGTGACGTTCCGCGCCAGTGAGGCGCAGCAAGGTCAGCGGGACGCCGATCAGGTTGTTGAGGTTGACGCGCGTCTTCAGCACCCCGGCCGCGCCGCCCGCGGCCACCAGGATCGCCGCCAGCATCTCCTTCGTCGTCGTCTTGCCGTTCGAGCCGGTGATTGCCAGCACGCAGGGGTCGAGGCGACGGCGCAGGTCCGACGCCAGGTCCTGCAATGCACGCAGGCCGTCCGGCACCGTGAGGATCGTGAGATCGCGGAAGCCCTCCAGCTCCGCCGGGACGCGCTCGACGACGACGCCCGCCGCGCCGGCGCCGGCGGCCTCGGCGGCGAAGTGGTTCGCGTCGTAGCGCTCGCCGCGCAGCGCGACGAAGAGCGCGCCGCGGCCCAGCGCGCGCGAGTCGGTGGCGACGCCGGTGAACGAGGCGGCGGTGCCGCGGCGCACCACCTCGGCGCCGGTGGCGCGCACGACGTCGTCGAAGGTCCAGGTCACGCGCCCACTCCGCGAGGCGCCGGCGCCGCGGCGGCCCTCATGCGCGCGGCTCCGCCAGCGCCTGCCGCGCCACCGCGCGGTCGTCGAACGGCAGCTTCACCGTGCCGACGATCTGATAGTCCTCGTGCCCCTTGCCGGCGATCACCACGCAGTCGCCGGGTCGGGCGGCGGCGAGCGCCGCGCCGATCGCGCGCGCCCGGTCGGGCTCGACGAGATAGCCGCGCGTGGCACCCGCGAGCGCCGCCAGCCGTGGCAGCGCCGCGCGCACGAGACCGGCCTCGGCGTCGGCGATGATCGCCAGCGGATCCTCGGTGCGCGGGTTGTCGGAGGTCAGCACCGCGAGGTCGGCGCCCTCGGCCACGGCCTGCGCCATGAGCGGCCGCTTGCCGCGGTCGCGATCACCGCCGCAGCCGAAGACGCACAGCAGCCGCCCGCCGACCATCGTGCGCAGTGAGCCGAGGACGCTCGCGAGCGCCTCCGGCTTGTGCGCGTAGTCCACGAGCACGCTGAACGGCTGCCCGGCGCGCACCGGCTCGAGCCGGCCGGGCACGCCGCCGAACGCCTCGACGCCGCGCGCGATCGCCGCGACGGGCACGCCGAGCGCGTGCGCCGTCGCCGCGGCGGCGAGGACGTTCTCGATGTGGCCGGCGCCGATCAGCGAGGTGCGCACCGGGGCGCGCGCGTCGGGCAGCACCAGGGTGAAGACCGAGCCGTCGAGCGTCATCGTCACGTCCTCGGCCCGGACGTCGCCGCCCCGGCCGAAGGTGACGGCGGGCACGCGTAGATCGCGCAGCAGCTCCTGCCCGCGCGGATCCCCGGCGTTCACGATCGCCGCCCGGCGCGGCTTCGGGCTCGCCTCCAGGGCGCGAAAGAGGCGTGCCTTGGCGCGGAAGTAGTCGTCCGCGTCGCGGTGGAAATCGAGGTGGTCGCGCCCGAGGTTGGTGAACACCGCCGCGTCCCAGGCGATGCCGTCGACCCGATCCTGCGCCAGCGCGTGCGACGACACCTCCATCGCGACGTGCGTGCCACCGCGGCCGCGCATCGCAGCGAGGCGGGCGAAGAGCTCGGGCGCCGGCGGCGTCGTGAGCGGCGCCGGCACCTCCTCGCCGCCGAAGCGGTAGCTGATCGTGCCGAGCACACCGGGACGCATCCCGGCCGCTTGCCAGATCGCCTCCAGCAGATACGTGGTCGTCGTCTTGCCGCTCGTGCCGGTGACGCCGACCATCGTCAGCCCCCGGGTCGGATCGCCGTGCAGGCGCGCCGCGACCCGCGCCAGCAAGCGTGCCGGCTCTGCCGTCTCGACACGCGCGACGGCCGCCGCATTTCGTCGGCCGGCCTCCGCTGCGGCCGCGGCGAGGCCGCCCGCCACGGCCGCCGTGCCGGCGACGGCCGCGGCACCACGGGCGCACGCCTCGGCCACGAAGTGCGCGCCGTCCGTGCGCGAGCCCGGCAGCGCCACGAACAGGTCGCCCGGTGCGACCGTCCGCGAGTCGGCGCTGACCCCGCGGATCTCCGTCGCGGCGTCACCGACGAGCGTGACGCGTACGTCGCCGAGGTCGCGCAGCAGCTCGCCGAGCGTCGTCGCGCCCGGCGGGGAAACGCGCGCGGCCGCGGTCATAGCGGATCGCTCGCGGGCGCAAGGCTCAGCGTGAGCGCTTTGCCGGGCGCGGCGGCGGCGCCCGGCGCGGGCGTCTGGCTCGCCACGTATCCGCTGCCGACGACCTGCACGGCCCAGCCGAGGTCGCGCGCGCGCTCCAGCGCCGCGCGCATGCTGAGGCCGATGAACGACGGCATGCCGTCGGGCGCATTGGGCGGCAGCGCCGGCACCGGCACGTCGGCGCGCGCCTCCTGCACGTCGGGCGGCAGGTCGGGCGTGACGCCGAGCCGCTCCAGCGCGGCACTGGCGATCTCCGAGAAGATCGGCGCGGCGACGATGCCGCCGTACGTCGACGTCTGCGGCTCGTCGAGCAGCGCGAGGATCACGAGGCGCGGCGCCTCCGCCGGCACGAACCCGACGAACGACGCGATGCGCGCTTTCGCCGAGTACCGACCGGTGCCGGCCTCGATCTTCTGCGCCGTGCCGGTCTTGCCGGCGACCTTGAATCCGGGCACCCGCGCTTTCGTCCCAGTGCCACCGTCGTCGAGCACGCGCTCCAGCATGGTCGTGACGGTCGCGGCGGTCTCCGGCTTCATGACGCGGCGGATGACGGTGGGATGATGCTCCCACACCACGTCGCCGTCAGGGGTGGTCGCGCGCATGCCGATGTACGGCTTCATGAGGAGGCCGCCGTTGGCGATCGCGGCGAAGGCCCGCGCCATCTGCAGCGGCGTCACCGCGATCCCCTGCCCGAAGCTCGTCGTGATGAGCGCGATGCGCGACCAGTCGCTCAGCGGCCGCAGCAGGCCACCGACCTCGCCCGGGAGATCGAGCCCAGTCGGGCGCCCGAACTCCATGTCGGTGAGGAAATTGAAGTAGCGCTCGCGGCCGAGCCGCTCGCCGATCTTCGAAGCGCCGATGTTGCTCGACACCTGCAGGATCTCCGCCACCGAGAGCCAGCCGTGGCTGCCGTGGTCGTGGATGATCCACTTGCCGACCGGGTAGCGGCCGTTCTCGCAGAAGATCATCTCGTCGGGCCGCACCACGCCGTGCTCGATCGCCGTCGCCATGAGGAGCGGCTTGAAGGTGGAGCCCGGCTCGTAGAAGTCGTTGACGGCACGGTTGCGGCGCCGCGACGAGACCGCCGTGCGCCGGCGGTTCGGGTCGAAGCTCGGCGCGTTCGCCAGCGCCAGCACCTCGCCCGTCGCGGGATCGAGGACGATCGCCGTGCCGGCGCGGGCGCGGGTGTCCGCCATGCCGTGCTCCAGCGCGCGCTCGGCGACGTCCTGGATGCCGAGGTCGAGCGTGAGCTGCACCGTCGCGCCTTCCATCTCCTGCGGCGCCTCGATGCCGTCGGTGAGGATCTCGCGCCCGCGGGCGTCGCGCTCGACCTCGAGCGTGCGCGGCTCGGCGCGCAGATCGCGATCGTAGTAGCGCTCGATGCCCTCCAGCCCCTGCAGATCGACGCCCGCCAGGCCGACGACGTGCGCCGCCACCCCCTCGTGCGGGTAGAAGCGCCGCGCCTCGGTGACGTCGCCGATCGCGTCGAGCTTCAGCGCGTCGACGTCGTCGCGCTCGCGCGGGCTCGCGGCGCGCTTCAGCCAGACGAAGGGCGCGTCGCTCGCCAGCTTGCCGGCGATCTGCTGCGGCCCGAGGCCGAGCGCGGCCAGTGCCGCCCGCACCCGGACGCGGTCGGTCACCCGCTTCGGCCGCAGGAAGATGGACGGCCGATCGACGCTCGACGCCAGGGTTTCACCGTGGCGGTCGAGGATGGCGCCGCGATGCGCCGCGATCTGCACCTGCTCGCGCTGTTGCCGGCGCGCAATCCGTGCCAGGCCCGGACTGTCGGTCAGGGTGAGCTGGACGATGCGCACGGTGACGAGCAGCAGCAGCACCGCGATGCCGCCCGCGACGGCGATGATGCGCGTCTTCACGGCACGTTCACGATCTGCCCCGGCGCCGGGGGGCCCATGCCGAGCCGGGTGCGCGCGACGGTCTCGAGCCGCCGCGGCGAGGTGAGCGTCGCCGCCTCGATGCGCAGCTCGCGCTGCTCCTGCTCGAGGCGGCGCTCGAGCTGGCGCGCGGCCGAGATCTCGTAGCCGGTGTTCACCAGCTGGAGGCGAATCCACACCAGGCAGAGCGCGATCCCCAGGGCCACGATCGCCCCGAGCCCGACCTGGCGGCCGAGCCGGCGTTCGGCCGGGGTGATGCGGCGGCGGACGGCCGCGACGCCGCCGCGCGCTGCGCGCGTCGAGCGCGACATGTGGCCGATCCAGCTCGGCGGCGCTCCGATGACACTCACGCCGCGGTCTCCAGGGTCTCGAGCGCCCGCAGGCGGGCGCTGCGGGCGCGGCGATTGGCGCGGACCTCCGTCTCCGATGGCGTCACGACCTTGCGCGTGAGGATGCGGACGCGTGCCCGCGCGCCGCATCCGCACCGCGGCAGCGCCGGCGGGCAGCGGCACGAGGCGGCCCACGCCTGAAAGGCCTGCTTCACCCGACGATCCTCCAGCGAATGATACGCGATGATGACCAGCCGCGCACGCGGCCGCAGCCACTCGAGCACGTGCGCGAGGAACGCCTCCAGGTGGTCCAGCTCGCCGTTGACGACGATCCGCAAAGCCTGGAACACGCGGGTAGCGGGGTGGAGGGAGCCACGACGAGGCACGACGCGGGCGACGAGGTCGGCAAGGGCGGCGGTATCGGCGATCGGCGCCCGGCCACGCTCCGTGACGATGGCGCGGGCGATGCGGCGCGACGCCGGCTCCTCACCGTAGCGCCACAGCAGGTCCGCGAGGTCGCGCTCGTCGAGCGTGGCGAGCAGATCGGCGGCCGAGGGCCCCTCACCGGGTGTCATGCGCATGTCGAGCGGACCGCCTGCCCGGAAGCTGAAGCCGCGCGCCGGGTCGTCGAGCTGGCGCGAGGACACGCCGAGATCGAGCAGCAGGCCGTCGACGGCGTCCCAGCCCACCGCGGCAAGCGCATCGCCGATCTGATCGAAGTTGCCGCGCTGGACGCGGAAGCGCGCGCCGAACGCCGCCAGGCGCGCCGCCGTCGCGGCGAGGCTCACGGAGTCGCGATCGACTCCCAGGACCTCGAGCGTCGGATCGGCCTCGAGGAGCAGTTGCGTGTGGCCGCCATCACCGAGCGTGCCGTCCACGTAACGCGCGCCGGGCCGGACGCACAGGTAGGCGAGAACCTCATGCGGAAGAACCGAAACATGTCGCCGATCTTCGGGCATCCCCCCATCCGACCCCCAAGCGGGGAACGGCCGACACTGGATCGACACGTTGACTCGCTTTCATACAGGCAGGCGCGCCCGGTGACCCCCCGGTCCGCTACTCCGGGCGCGCCCCCATTCCACCACCCCTCCGCCACCACCACGTCATCAGGCAAGCGCTTAGATCCCGAGCTCTTCGTACATCGCCGGATTCGCGATAGCCTCGGAATCGTGCTCGCCCTCAACCTTCATCCACCCATCCGCATCCATGATCCGGAATCGCGAAAGTACCCCGAGAAAGACCGCGTCCTTCTTGAGCCCGGCATGCTGGCGCAGCACGGGCGGCAAGAGGATCCGCCCGGCTGCGTCCAGCTCACAGCGATGCGCGCGCGCGAGGTACCCCATCTCAAACTTCGTCGCGGTCGCGTTGAAACGCGGGAGCGCGGCGAATTTATCGAGCAGCTTCTGCCACTCGGAGTGAGGGTACAGATCGAGGCACCGTTGCCCGTACACCGTGTGGGGCGCAGCCACCAACCTTGGATCGCCGAGAAGGACGTCCCGGAATTGCGCCGGGACACTGATGCGTCCTTTGGAGTCGAGGGTGTGATCGAACCGGCCGAAGAACATGTCGAAATCCCACCCAACGACGCCTTTAATCCCTGGTATCCCACTTCATCCCACCATCGCCCACGGGGGCTTGTAGGGACTTGCAACTAGAGAGTCAAGAAAAATCTTTCAGGCCGAAAAGATTTTTTCGCTTGACGATCTAAGAAGCTGAAAAGACAGGCCAGACCGGATCTGTAAGCCGGATCCTGTTCCCTCCCTTTCGGGAGGCGACGGTCATTCCTCTAGGCCGTCCATTGCTGGACGGCTCAAGCGACCATACCCGAGGGTCTAAGGCGGGCCGCCGAACCCTCTTATTTGGTCTTGCTCCGGGTGGGGTTTGCCGAGCATCCCGGGTCTCCCCGGGATCTGGTGAGCTCTTACCTCACCGTTTCACCCTGACCGGAGCCGAAGCCCCGGCCGTCTTCTTTCTGTGGCACTTTCCCCGTCTCACGACGCGCCGCCGTTAGCGGCCACCCTGCCCTATGGAGTCCGGACTTTCCTCGTTCCCGTAGAAACGCGACCGTCCGATCCGGTCTGGCGCCGGCAGTCTACCGCGACCGGAGCATCACGCAACGTCCGCCACGAGAGGGCTCTTCGTCGGGGTCTTGTTGCTCCACTATAGAGAATGCTCTTTTGTATCGAGAGTGGTGTTGTGTCTCGTCTACAGATTCACCTGGTCGGTCGGTGCGCTCTCCTGATATGCGGCCTCCGTGCAGCCTTCCAGTCCCTGGTCGTGCCCCGCGTGTGGGAAGACGGTCGAGGACGACTTCGACGTCTGCTGGAATTGCGGGACCGGGCGGGAGGGAGCGCCGCCGTCTCCGGCGCACCTGAAGGCGGCAGCGGAGCTGGAGGAGCCGCCGCCTCCTCGACTGTCTCCGTGGGGAGCGATTCTCGGCGGGCTCCGCGTCGTTCGGCGTCGCCCGTTGATCCTGGCGCTCGGCCTTCCGGACCTCCTCTATGGGTGCGTCTCGTGGCTGGCCGGCGTCGATACGCTGCACGGGCTCGACCCACGCACACCGATCACCGCGGCCGCGATGGCGAGGATGGCTCAGACGAGCCTGCCGTCCCTTCTCAAGTCCGATCTCTTCGATCTGCCGTCGACCCTCCTCATCGGGCCTCTCGTCTTCGGCCTGACGGTCGGTTTCGCACGCGAACAGCTGTACCGACACACACCCGGGGAAAGCGCACTCCAGTTCGCCGTGCGCGGCTGGCCCCGAGTCGCCGCGTACAACCTCGTCGTCATGGCCATCTCGGTTCTCGAATTCCTCTCGAAGTCGGTCACGCGAGAAAACCACTCGATTGTCGTCGTTGCTGCCGTTACCCTGGCGTCCACTGCGTGGACGATCGCGACGCCGATGTTCAGGTTCGCCGAGTTTGCCGCGTTGGTCACACGCGCCTCACCAATCACCGCCTACCGCACGAGCTGGCGCCTGGCGAAGGGAAGCTACTGGCGCGTCTTCTGGCTCGCGCTCCTCACCGTACTCCCGTTCATGGCGCTCCCCTTTTTCGTCCCCTTCTTCGCCGCCCTGATCCTCTGGAGCGCCCTCCAGCCGCTGATCGACGCCATCTTCACGGTCGCCTACCTCCAGCTAGTCGACCGCCAACGACAGCAGCTTCAGATGCGAGGCGCGACCGAGTGAGCGCGGAGGCGTAGCGGAAGCTACGCCGCACCCTCGTCAAGCGAGGGCAAGCAAGCGAGCGTCCACGAAGCAGACGGGCCGCAATCGGCCCGCGTCGTTACTCGGCGGAGACGCTGGTTTCAGAGCGCGCGTACAGGATGCGATGGCAGTTCGGACAGACGATGACGCGCTGATTGCGCTGGATCTCGTTGAAGAGCTGCGGCGCGACGCGCATGTGGCAGCCCTGGCAGCTGCCCCCGCGGACTTCGACGACCGCGAGTCCGCGACGTTTGGTGAAGATGGTCTCGTAGCGGGTGCGGAGCGCGGGCTCGATGCCGCTGGCGAGCTGGTTGCGGTGGTTGCGCGCATCGTCGAGGCCGGCGCTCAGGGTGGCGACCTCGGCGTCGACGCGGGCTTGCTGCTCGGCGCGGCGGGCCTCGATGCCGTCGTAGGTTCCCTGCAGCTCCGTCTCGCGGGCGTTGACGTTGTCGAGGGCCTCGTAGACCACCAGCAGATCCTCTTCGATCTTCTGGTTGCTCTCTTTGCCGACCTCGATCTCGCGGCGGACCGCCGACGCCTCTTTCTCGTTGCGGATGCGGTTCAGCCGCATCCGGCGGTCTTTCATCTTCGCTTCCTCGTCGTCGAGCTGACCTTGCATCTCGCGACGGCGGGCTTCCAGCTCGGCGCGCTCGGCGCGGCACGCTTCGAGCAGCTTGCCCTGACCCTGCAGCTCGCTCTCGATGTCGGCGAGCCCTCGACGAAGCGCCTCGATGGCCTCGGTGCGCTCACGGAGCTGCTGGTCGACGACTTGCAAACTCACCAGCAGCTCGACTTGATTCTCCAAGCGGTCTCCTCGGTCTTCCAAAGTGGGCCCACCAGGACTCGAACCTGGGACCAACCGGTTATGAGCCGGTCGCTCTAACCAGCTGAGCTATAGGCCCGCCGACTCTCCGGTTTCGGACACCACACTGAAAACGGCACGTAACCTTAGCTCCATACTAGACACAGGGCCGCCCGTCAAAACACCCGACGACCGGGGCGCCGTCGAGGGGCATCGCCGGGGCCGCTCAATCGCCGTGGAAGTCGCGCAGATGCTGGCGCCGCATCGGGTGGCGGAGCTTGCGGAGGGCCTTCGCCTCGATCTGCCGTACCCGCTCGCGGGTCACCGCGAAGGCGCTGCCCACCTCCTCCAGGGTATGGTCGATACCGCCGCCGATCCCGAAGCGCATCCGCAGGATCTGCTCCTCGCGCGGGGACAGGGCCGACAGGGCGCGGGCGGCCTGCTTGCGGAGGTGCGCGCTCGCGACCGCGTCCGCGGGCGAGACCGCTCGCGGATCGGCCACGAGGTCGCCGAGCTGGCTGTCGCCGTCGTCGCCGAGCGGCGTCTCGAGGGAGATCGGATCCTGCACGATGCGGGTGATCCGCTGCACCTTCTCGAGCGGCATCCCGAGGCGCTCCGCGAGCTCCTCTTCGGACGGGTCGCGGCCGGTCTCCTGCACCATGACCCGCGCCGTGCGCATGACCTTGTTGAGCGCCTCGACCATGTGCACGGGCACGCGGATCGTGCGGGCCTGATCGGCGAGCGCACGGCTCACAGCCTGGCGAATCCACCACGTCGCGTACGTGGAGAAGCGGTAGCCGAGCCGGTAGTCGAACTTCTCGACCGCGCGCATGAGACCGATGTTGCCCTCCTGGATGAGGTCGAGGAGCGGCAGGCCGCGCTGCGAATAGCGCTTGGCGAGGCTCACGACGAGCCGGAGGTTGGCCTCGACGAGACGCGTCTTCGCCTCCTCGGCGCGCCGCTCGCCGTCGCGGACGGCGGCGACGACGCGCGCCAGCTCCTCGGAGGAGACGCCGGCGCTGCGCTCGATGTCGCGCAGCTCGCGCATCGCGCGCGTGATCTCGCTGCCGAGCTGCTCGGACTCGGCGGCACCGAGACGATGGCGCGCGAAGAACCGTTGCGCCTCCCGCAGACGCCCGCTGTCGGGCTTGCGGCCGCGGCTCTCGAGCTCCAGCACGTGCGCCATGCGCGCGACGTCGACCGGCCGGCTCTCGAAGCGCTCCTCGCAACGTCGCAGAACCGTGGCGCAGCGATCGGCCGCGACGGCGGCGGAGCGGATCGAGCCGACGATCGCCGCGAAGTGCCGCCGCGCCAGGCCGAGCGCACCGACTGCGTCGACGCGGCGCTGGCGCTCGCGCGCGGCGTGCGCCGCCGGCCGCGTCCGTCCGCTCGTGGTGAGCAGGCGGCGCACCCGTGCCACGCCGGCGACGAACTGCCGCGCCCGCTGCTTGGCCGCCGCCGGATCTTCGTTCTCGTCCTCGGGCTCGCCGAGCACGGCATCGATCGAGAGCTCGCCGAGCTCGAGGCGGTCGGCGAGGTCGCAGACGTAGGCGAGCGCGAGTGGCGACGCGAAGGCCTCGCTCCGCACCTGTGCGGTGCCCTGCTCGACCTCCTGCGCCAGGGCGACCTCGCCCTCGCGTCCGAGGAGCGGGATGCGCACGATGTCGTAGAGGTAGCGGCGCACCGGATCGGCGCTGGCCGGCAGCGCCTCGGCGGTGGCCTCGACGGGCTCGACGTCCTCTTCGACGGCGTCCTGCGTCTCGATCGGCTCGACGTCCTCGACGACGGGCTCGGTCTCCGGCTCCTCGTCCTCGACGACGACGTTGATCGCCATCTCGCCGAACACGGCCAGGATGCGCTGGATGTGCTCGCTCGACAGGAAGTCCGAGGGCATGTGCCGGCTGACGTCGTCGAGCGTGATGAAGCCTTTCGCCTTGCCGACGGCGATCAGCTCCTGCACGTCCTTGCGGGCCCGCAGCTCGACGGACGTCATGGGCGCACCCCGCCGCGCTTCGAGTGCTCGAGCTCGCGCTGCGCCTCGACGACGGCGGCGACGTTGCCCTCGCCCTCGGCAGCGCGGATGCGGCGCAGCAGCGCCTGGCGGTCCTGCCGGGCGGCACGCTCGCGCAGCGCGGCGACGCAATCGTCGACGAGTTTCATCATGGTTGCCTCGGCCTCCGCATCCCCTTGCTCCTCCGTCGTTCCTTCGCCGCCGACGAGTCGCGCCGCGACCCGCGCGGCGGTAGCCTCGTCGAGGCGCATCAAGAGCGTCGCGGCATCACCCGTGCCGCCCTGCCGCGCGATCGCGATCATCTCCTCGGCCAGCTCGCGCAGCTGCGGATCGGCGATGAGCGTCACGACCTCCGTCTCCGCGGCCCGCGTGATGGCCGTGGGGCTCGCGAGCATGAGCTCGATTAGCAGGCCCTCCGGCCCCGGCGCCTTGGTACTCGACGGCGCGGCGGCTTTGCCAGCCGCGGGCCGTCCGCCCTGCTTGCGCAGCATCTCCTCGCCGAGCCCCAGGCGTTCCGCGGCGGAGCGTGCCGCGATGTCGTACTCGAATGGATCGGTGATCCTGGCGAGCCAGCCCGACACCCGCTGCGCCACGGCGGCGCGCTCGGCGGGCGTGCTCGCCGGCCCGACGGCGCGATCGAGGTAGAACTCGAAGAGCGGGGTCGCGCGTGCCAGGAGCGCCAGCGCGGCGTCCGCGCCTTCGCGGCGCACGAACGTGTCGGGATCGTCGCCCGCGGGGAGGAAGGCCGCCTGCCCCCACAGCCCCGCCTCGAAGAAGATCGGCAGGCTCTTCTCCGCCGCTGCGCGGCCGGCGTTGTCGCCGTCGAAGAAGGCAACGACGTTCCGGGTGAAGCGCTTCACGACCTCGAGCTGGCCGAGCGTGAGCGCGGTGCCGAGCGAGGCGACGACGTGGCCGATGCCCGCTTGCGCCAGCGCCAGCACGTCGAAGTAGCCCTCCACCACGAGGACGCGGTCGGCGCGGCGGATGGCGTCGCGCGCCACGGCCAGGCCGTAGAGATGCGAGCCCTTCCTATAGAGAGGCGTCTCCGGGGAGTTGAGGTACTTGGGCAGGTCCCCGGTCGCGCTCGGGGTGCCGGGCACGCTGCGGCTGCCGAAGCCGACGACCCGCCCCGACGAGTCGGTGATCGGAAAGGTGAGCCGCGCGCGGAAGAGATCGTAGTGCCCGCCGCCCTCGCGCCGCTCGCGCACCAGGCCGAGCCGGACCGCGGACTCGAGCGACTGGCCGCTGTCGCGCAGCTTCCGTACCAGCACGTCGGAGCGCGCCGGGGCGTAGCCGAGGAGGAACCGATCGGCCACCTCGCGTCCGATGCCGCGCTCCTCGAGGTAGGCGCGCGCCGGCGCGGCCTCGGCCGCGTCCCAGAGGTAGCGGTGGAAGAACTTCGCCACCTGGTCGTTCAGGCGGAAGAGCGCCTCGCGCTGGCGCAGCGCGGGATCGTCCTCGCCGCGCTCGGGGAGCTCGACGCCGTACTGACGCGCCAGCCGCTCGACGATCTCGGGGAACGGCGTGCCCTCGAGCCGCATCAGGAAGGAGAACACGTTGCCGCCGGCACCGCAGCCGAAGCAGTGGAAGATGCCGCGGTCGTCGTTCACGGTGAAGGACGGCGTCTTCTCGGCGTGGAACGGGCAGAGGCCGATGTGATTGCGGCCGACGCGACGCAGGCCAACCTGCGCCCCGACGATCTCGACGATGTTCGCACGCTCGCGGACGCGCGTGAGGACATCCTCGGGAATGCGGCCGCGCATCGTCTAGCGCTCCCCTGCCCCGCCCGCCGGATGACCGGCGGCGACCGTGTCCATGTCCAGCCGCAGCGAGCGCTGCTGCGGAGCGTGATTGCTCTCGCGCAGATCACCGGCGAGCCCGAGCAGCCGGCCCGCGATCCGCGATTGGTCGAGCTCGCCCACGAGCGAGGGAATCGGCATGTAGGCGCGGACCAGGAGCAGCGCGATCATCGTCATGGCGGCGCCCTTGGCGACGCCGAAGACCGCGCCGGCGATGCGATTCACCGGGGACAGGAAGAGGATGCCGAGCAGGCGATGGACGAGGGCGCCGATGAGGATGGCGAGGAAGTCGACGGCGAAGAAGACGGCGGCAAACGCGGCGATGGGGCGCAGGCGGTCCGGCACCGCCTCGGGCATGTAGACGGAGGCCGCCGCGTAGGACGCGGCCGCAACGGCGAGGCCGCCGATCAGGCCGATGAAGCCGAAGAACTCACGCGAGAATCCTCGCCAGAACCCGCGGACCGCGAAGAGCAAGAGGACGATGGCGAGGACCACGTCGATCCGATTCACATCCACACGCCCCGTTCCCGTAGGTAAGCCGCCGCATCCGCCACCCCACCCGCACGTCCAACTGCGAAGACGCCGATCATTTCCGACTGCCCGACTGCTCGACCCGACTTCCGCACTGCCTCTTACTGCAACGAGCCGGCGCGACCCTCGTCGCCGCCGGCTCGTCTTACTCCGATCACTCGTACGTGATCAACTCTCCTCTACGCTCGAAGTTGCGTCGTTAAGGAGCAGCTCACGCGTGTTGCGTTCGACTCGCGCGTCGCAGCGCGCGTTTCTTCGCGGCGAGTGCTTTTTTCTTTTTCTTCACGCTCGGCTTCTCGTAGTGCTCTCGCTTGCGCAGCTCGGCGAGGATGCCGGCCTTCTCACATTGCTTCTTGAAACGCCGGATGGCGCTTTCGATCGGTTCGTTGTCCTTGACCCTTACTCCGGCCATGCAATAGTTCACCCCCCTCCGGTGCAGATGGAGTGGCTTTCGTGCGTCACGAGGCAGACGGAGGTTGCTGAAGCCCCGCTGGCGCGGAACGGGGTCGTACTTTAGATACTTTCCCCATGGAGTCAAGAAAATCTGACGGCGCACGCGCCTTCGTCGTCGCGCGACACGCGGGCGGACCGGGCGCGGCAGGGACCGAGAGCTTCACGCTCGCCAACGGCATGCAGGTGATCGTGCGCGAGGATCACTTCGCGCCGGTCGTGGCGCTGCAAGCATGGGTGAAGGTCGGCGCGGCAGACGAGCACGACGCCGAAGCCGGCGTCGCGCACGTGCACGAGCACATGCTCTTCAAGGGCACCGCACGCCGCGGCGTCGGGCAGATCGCGGCGGAGGTCGAGTCGTCGGGCGGCTTGATCAACGCGTTCACCACCTCCGACCACACCGTCTACCATCTGGTGCTCGCCGGGCGGTACTTCGCGACCGGCCTCGACATCCTCGCCGACGCGCTCCGCAACTCCACGTTCGACGCCGACGAGCTGGCGCGCGAGCTGAACGTCGTCATGGAGGAGTGGAAGCGCTCGGAGGACATGCCGGTGTCGCGCGCCTACACCGAGCTCTTCCGCCTCGCGTTCCAGAGCCACCCCTATGGCCGGCCGGTGATCGGCTGGCGGAAGACCATCGAGGCCCTCGACCGCCCGGGCGTGCTCGACTTCTTCCACCGCTGGTACCGGCCGAACAACGTCGTCCTGGTCGTCGTCGGCGACGTGAGCCTCGACGAGGTGCGCTCGCGGGTGAGCGCCGCCTTCAACGACTGGCAGCCCGCGGCGCTGCCGGCGCGGGTGCGCACGGTCGAGCCGCCGCAGCTCGCCATGCACACGGCCGCGGTCGACATGGCGGTGCAGGAGCACCACCTGTTGCTCGGCTTCCGCATCCCCTCGGCGCACGACCCCGACGCCGTCCCGCTCGATCTGCTCGCCTACGCGCTCGCCGGCGGCGAGAGCACGCGCCTCGTGCACACGCTCGAGGCGCAGAAGGAGCTGGTCAACTCCGTCTCGGCGTTCGCCTACACGCCGCAGGACCCGGGGCTCTTCGTGCTGCTGGCGTCGCTCGAGCGCAAGAAGATCGGCGCCGCGACGCGCGAGATGCTGAGCGCCCTCGTCCGTCTGCGCACCGAGAAGATCGCCCGCGCCGAGCTGGCGCGCGCCCGCAGCAACCTCGAGAGCGAGTTCGTCTACCGCAAGGAGACGATGCAGGGACAGGCGCGGCTCCTCGGCTACTCGCAGTGCGTGTTCGACAACCCCGATTACGAGACGCGCTATCTGAGCGAGCTCGCGGCGGTGACGCGCGAGGACATCGAGCGCGTCGCGCACACCTACTTCCAGCCGCAGCACCTGGTCGCGGTGCTCGCCGGGCCCGACGCCTCGAAGCTCGTGCCGACCAAAGCCGCGCTCGCCGACGCGTGGTCGGCGCCCGCGGTCGCTCCGCTCGCCGATCGCGCCTCGCGCGGCGCCTCGGCGGCACGCCCACGCGCCAATCCGCGTCCGGGCATGCACGCCCGTACGCTCGAGAACGGCGTCCGCTTGATCGTGAAGGAGCATCACGCGGTGCCGCTCGTCGCGTTGCGCGCGGCGACGCTCGGCGGCCTGCTCCTCGAGCGCCCGGACACGTGCGGCATCAATGGCTTCATCGCCGGCCTCCTGACCCGCGGCAGCCGGCACCACTCGCGCGAGAGCCTGGGGCGCGCCGTCGAGTCGCTGGCGGGCGCGCTCGACGGCTTCGCCGGCCGCAACTCCTTCGGCTTGCGCGGCCAGTTCATCGCGCGCCACGCCGAGGAGGGCACCGAGCTCTTCCTCGAGGTGCTGCGCAACCCGACCTTCCCCGCGGACGAGGTCGAGAAGCGGCGGCGCGAGATCCTCGTGGCCATCGCCAATCGCGACGACGAGCCGGCGCAGCGCGCGGTCGAGCTCTTCTACTCGGCGCACTTCCCGCAGCATCCCTACGGCCTGCCGATGATGGGCACCCGCGCCTCGGTGACGAGCTTCAACCGCACCGCGCTCGCCGCGTACTACCGGCGCCTCCTCGTGCCGAGCCGCCTCGTCGTCTCCGTCGTCGGTGACCTCGACGCCGCGTGGATGCTCGATCGCCTGGAGGCCGCGCTCGGCGACCTGCCGACGCCGCGGCCGCTGCCGCGACCGCTCGCCGCGGCGCCGCCGTCGCGCATCCGCCGCGTCACGCGCCAACTCGAGCGCCAGCAGACGCACTTCGTCCTCGGCATGCGCGGCGGCCGCATCACCGACTCCGATCGCGCCGTGCTGAAGGTGCTGGAGGCGGTGCTGTCGCGTCAGGGCGGGCGCCTCTTCCTCGAGCTGCGCGACCGCCAGGGTCTCGCGTACAGCGTCAGCGCCTTCGCGTCGGAAGGCGTCGATCCCGGTGTCTTCGGCATCTACTTCGCCTGCGACCCGAGCGTCGTCGATCGCGCCGTCGAGGGCGTGCTCACCGAGCTGCGCCGCCTGCGCGACGAGCCGATCTCGACCACCGAGCTCGAGCAGGCGCGGAAGTTCCTGCTCGGCAGCTACGAGATCTCGCTGCAGACGAACACCTCGCAGGGCGACGAGCTCACCTTCAACGAGCTCTACGGCCTCGGCATCGACGGCGGTGACCGCTACCGCGAGGCGCTCGGCCAGGTGACGCCCGCCGCCGTGCAGGCGGCGGCGCGCGGCTACTTCAACCTCAACGCCTACACGCTGGCCATCGTCGGACCGCGCGCGTCGACCGCGCCGCGCGGCAGCGGCCGTCAGACCTCGGCGAAGCGCTCGGGATAGTCGCTGAAGAGCGCGTCGACGCCGTCGCCGGTGAGGCGGCGCATGTCGGCGAGCTCGTTCACGGTCCACACCCAGACGCCGAGGTCCTGCGCGTGCGCCTCCGCGACCAGCTCCGGGGTCGCGAGGCGCTTGCTCGGGACGATGCAGCGCGCGGCCAGCTCCTGCGCCAGCACGATGGCGCCGCTCGCGGGCTTGCGATCCCAGAGAATGCCGATCGCCGCCTCGGCCGAGGCCGCGCGCACGTTCCGCACCGCGCGCTCGTGGAAGGAGGAGAAGATCACCCACGGTAGCGCGCCGCGCGCCCGCACCAGTCCCACGAGCGGCTCCTCGATCTCGCCGATGTCGCCCGCGCTCTTGATCTCGATGTTCAGGATGACGCGGCCGTCGAGCTGCGTCAGCACGTCCTCGAGCCGCGGGATGCGCTCGCCGCGAAACGCGGCGCCCTTCCAGGCGCCGGCGTCGAGCCGTTGCAGCTCCTCCCACGGCTTGGCGCACACCGGGCCGATGCCGCTCGTGGTGCGCTCGAGCGTCTCGTCGTGGATCACGACGGGCACGCAGTCGGCGGAGAGCTGGCAGTCGAGCTCGATCGCGTCCACGCCGAGCGCCAGCGCCGCCGCGAACGCCGCGTGCGTGTTCTCCGGCGCGCTGGCCGAGGCGCCGCGATGCGCGATGCGGACGAAACGCTCGCCGGCGCGCGCCCGGAGGACGGCGGTCATGGGCGCACCATACCACGCGCGACCCGGCGCCCAACGGCAGCCGCTGCGCCGCCATCAGCCGGGCGGCGTTCACAGCGCGGCCGAGTTGGCGTAAGCGTGGACTCCATGACGCCACGCAGCCCACGCCATTGCCGTCGCGTCGTCGCCGCGCTGTGGCTCGCCGCCATCCTCGGTGCGTCGGTCACCACCGCGGCCGCGGAGCCCTCGCCGGCCCCGACGCACGCTCCGTTCGAGGCGACGAGCCGCCATCCGTTCGACGACGTGAAGCAATGGTCGGCGGTCTTCGACGATCCGACGCGCGACGCGTGGCAGAAGCCGAAGGAGCTGGTCGCCGCGCTCGGCATCCGTTCCGGCATGACGGTCGCCGACCTCGGCGCCGGCACGGGCTACTTCAGCCGCCATCTCGCCGGCGCCGTCGGAGAGCGCGGCACGGTGTTCGCCGTGGACACCGAGCCGAACCTCGTCGCCCACCTGCGTGAGCGCGCCGAGCAGGAGCACACGGCGAACGTCACGCCGCTCCTCGCCTCGTTCGACGACTCGCGCTTGCCGCGTGCCGCCGTCGATCTCGTGCTCATCGTCGACACCTTCCATCATCTCGACCACCGGCTCGACTACCTGCGGCGGCTGCGGCGCGTGCTGAAGCCCTCGGGGCGGGTCGCGATCGTCGACTGGCAGGCGCAGCCGTTGCCGGTCGGGCCGCCGCCCGAGCACAAGCTCCCGCGTGAGCAGGTGGTGCACGAGATGGAGGCGGCCGGCTATCGCCTCACGGCCGAGCCGGGAATCCTGCCCTATCAATACGTGCTCGTCTTCGCTGCATCATGAGCGGCCGCGCTCCGCCCGGCCGGGGGTGGGGGGCTTCAATCGGCGCCGGCGTCGGATCACAATGATGGTGATGCGACGACCGGCCCGCCTCGTGACGCACGTCCTCACCGTGGTCCTCGCGCTCTGCTGCGCGCGCGCGGTGCTCGCGGCGTCGCCGGGCGACGTGCAGCATCGCCTGCACGAGGCGAGCGTCAACGTCGGCGGCGGCTGTTCGGGCGTGCTCACCGAAGGACCCGACCTGATCGTGACCGCGCGCCACTGCGTCACCGGCAAGAGCGTCCTCGACATCCGCTTCAGCAACGGCCTCGTGCGGACCGGATACGTCGTGGCCACGGACGAGGTCGCGGATCAGGCGGTGCTGCTGCTCGAGACTCCCGTCCCGGTCACGCCGCTCACGCTCGTGCGCAGCGCGCCGGTCGACGGCACGATCCTCTACTTCGAGGGCAACCCGCACGACCCGCGTTTCCAGGAGGCGAAGCTCGACCACAGCGGCACGTGCCCGTCCCTGCCGCGGCTCTCGAACGCCCTCTTCACGACCATTCGCGGCGTGCCCGGCGACTCGGGCTCCCCGCTCGTCGACGCCGCCGGCCGCATCGTCGGCCTGGTGCACGGCGGCGCGCAATGCGCGATCGCGACCCCCGCCAACACCCTCGTGCGGCTGATCGATCGCGTCCTGGGTCCGGGCGAGGTGCAGGTCACCCGCGCCGCCGCGCTGCCCGGCCTCTCCTGACGCGCTGACGCGCGGAGACGCGCCGCCCCGCGTCCCGCCCGCGTTGGCGGCGCGTGCCGCGGCGTGGCATATCCGCTCGCGATGGCAAAGCGGGCAACGACGACGCGCGTGAAGGACGGCGCCCGGCCGCGCGCGACCTGGCTCGAGGCCGCCGTGCGCGTCCCCGCGACCGCCGCCGATCGCGTCGGCACGCTGCTCGTCGAGGCCGGCTCGCACGGCGTCGTGACCGGCGTGCGCGAGCTGGCGCGCGGCGCGCGCGTGCGGCGCTACGAGACCGTGCGCGGCTTCTTCCCGGCGACGGAGCCCGTGCGGGCGCGGCTCGCGGTGCGGGCCGCGCTCAGCCGGACGCGCGATCCCGCGCTGCGGCGCGCGCGCGTTGGCTGGCGCGAGCTCGACGCGCGCCTCTGGGAGATGGACTGGCGCGAGCATTTCCAGCCCGTCCTCGCCGGCCGCTCGCTGGTCGTCGTGCCGCCGTGGAGCCGCGTTCGCTTCGGGGCGCGCCGCCGCGTCGTCATCCATCCGGGCATGGCCTTCGGCACCGGCCAGCACGCGACGACGCTCGCCTGCCTCGAGACGCTGGAGCGCGTCGCGACGCCACCACCTGCCTCCGCCCTCGACGTCGGCACCGGTACGGGCGTGCTCGCGATCGCGCTCGCCAAGCTCGGCACGCGCCGGGTGCTGGCGATCGACACCGACCCGCAAGCGATCGCCGCCGCACGCGCCAACGTGCGGCGCAACCGTCTCGCCGGCCGCGTCCGGC
>Ga0157379_10000518_pt1 | contig 31251 bp, 35 predicted proteins | sample S25metaG_FD_121802 | JGI IMG/M metagenome (GOLD analysis project Ga0157379, IMG submission 121802) | Switchgrass rhizosphere microbial communities from Kellogg Biological Station, Michigan, USA - S2-5 metaG | ecosystem: Host-associated > Plants > Roots > Rhizosphere > Soil | place: USA... | reverse complement strand
CGACCCATAAGCCTTCATATGCTTTGACTGAACCTCCTGTCGCTATTCCTCCTCAGCCGTCATGGTTCGATCCCAAGAAGATTGTCAGCTTCGATCCATGGGGACATCTTGCACCTCAAGTCTATCGCCACGAGATTGAGGATCTTGGATTAGACATCCGTCCTAGTATCGCTGTGACAAAGGCGCACATTAAACTAAGCGAGATCGATGTAGCGGCGCAAAAGGGTGATTTGGTTGTGGATGGGAAGATTGTGCTGAAGAGTCGTCAAGGGATTAATGAAGACGGAACAGAGAGTACGGCGGATCCTGGTGTCGAGTTGAAAGTTAGCAAGGCTGCTGTTGAACCTGTATGGTATCTACCTGGTGTTGCAGAAAGGTTCGGCATGTGAGTGTTCTACCATTTCCGGTATATTAATTTCTGACTTCCAGTCCAGTTCTGAATCTCTCCTTCGTCGTGCATTATTTGAGGATACTGGAGGAATGTACCCCGAGTTGATCACCAGGCCGGATATTAAGGTCTTCCTTCCTCCCATCGGCAACTTGACCGTCTACATATGTAAGTATCCAAATCCGCATGTCTGCCTTATCAAACTAACTTCGCCTAGTTGGCCCTCCCGAATATATGTCGGATGAATCGAAGGAGCTAACTCTTCGTGTCCATGACGAATGTGCGCCTTGCTCTACCAATCCAATCCCGATCACTGACCCATCTCACCTTCATCCAACAGGCAACGGTTCTGACGTCTTTGGTTCCGACATTTGCACCTGCAAGCCTTACCTTACCTATGCGATTGAAGAATGTGTCCGTGGTGCTCAACGCGGTGGTGTTGGTGTTGTCGTCTACTTCCGCAAAGAAGGCCGTGCACTTGGCGAAGTGACCAAGTATGCCCCCTCCTTCCTTTTTTTTTTTATCTCCTAAGCCTTCACCCAGATACCTAGTCTACAACCTCCGAAAACGCGGTGGTGACAGCGCCGATAAATACTTCCGTAGCACTGAAGTCATCGCCGGAGTCAAAGACATGCGTTTCCAAGCCCTCATGCCCGACGTCCTGCACTGGCTCGGCATCAAGAAGATCGACAACATGGTCAGCATGAGCGATATGAAATACAACGCGATCGTGTCCAGTGGAATCCCTATTTTGAAGAGGTATGATATTCCGGCGCATTTGATTCCGCCGGATTCGAGAGTGGAGATTGATGCGAAGATTGCGGCGGGGTATTTTACGAGTGGGAAGAAGATTACGGCAGAGGATTTGGTGAAGACCGTGGGGAGGACTTGGGAGGAGACGGATCATTGAGGAATGGCGGGCGCTGTGTAACATAATGGTTGTGTGGATGGTACAGGGCATATCCTAATTTCTTTTTGGTGTAATATATACATGGAATCAAAAATCAATAGTCAGTCATCGGAAGAGTTGAGACTTGTCCTTTTCATATGTATGGAAGAGATTCTGCATGAAGAAAATCGTCAGTAAATTTTTCTGAAAACAAGTACATCAATCGAAAGGCATTGAGCTCACCGATAAGATGATTGGTCGACGTCAGGAAATTTTTAGGATTGGCCGCGGTATCCTCGGAAGGCGACAGTGAGAGCATAAGCTGAAGTTGGAGCTCTGATAGGACAGTCGCGTCCGTCGATGTGGGATCCTGTGGTGTTCAATTGACGTATATGGGCGTCGTATGGCCAAGCGTGTGGGTGTCTGAACGCTCACTTCCGAAGATTGAACAGCGCAGCTCCAACGCAGCTCTTACCTCGTAATTGACCATCTTCCGCAGTGGACAGCCTTGACGTGATATTGAAACTCTGGATTAGTATCCCTCCTGTTGCCACCAGTGTCCGATATCTAGACAGCACCTTCGACTGTTCCCCCACCAGTTAGGGCCACTCAGGTCTTCGCTCCGTTATCGACGAGGTTTATGGATACTGGCCCAAATTTTTTGTATAAAAATCGGCGAAAGAGCGGGAATCGCACCATTTAGGTAGATCATCAATGGTTCTCTCCGGACACCTAACGGGAATTGATCGTCCACCCATGTTTGTCCCTACATCAAGACAGCATTTTGATGACGAGCAAGCCGATCTTCTGCTGCGAAACAATTTGTGTCTATGTTATGCCTATCCGGTTGTATGTATAGACATTCTGGCTCCGTCTTTTCCACACATTTGGGTATTTAACTGCATGTGTTACTCCCCATCTTCTGCAGCTATGCGTTGTCTGTGGTCTCTTCTTACCTATTTCTCGGTAGGCTATGTCTATGCTATCGGACCAAAAGATGTCAGTATTATTTCCGGCAGGAGGATTGACACTTTACCTTTCCTTAATCATTATCAGACCTGCTTTGGACCAATTATTTGGGGGAATTGTCATGACGGAGGTCCTTCAAATATCCAATGTTCGACTTATAAAGTATGTTTCTTCTGTTGCTCACCTCTTATATCTTTCCAATGTCAGTTAGGTTCCTCTAGACTACGCTCATCCAGAGGTTGGCAAAGCAACTCTAGCCCTGGCCCGCTTACAAGCGACAAACGCTCCCCGGTTGGGGACCCTTTTTATTAATCCTGGTAAGAGAGCAATGGTACAATGATTTCATAAATGGTAATAAATTGATGAGTTTGAAGGCGGTCCTGGAGGCAGTGGTGTTCAGCAACTCGAAAGTCTTGCTTCAGTCATTACAACACTAACAAATGGGCAATATGATGTTGTGGGTAAGATTAGTGATATGAAGGCAGCGTCGTGAAGACTTTTCACTCACATCTGATAGGATGGGACCCTCGTGGATTTAACCAGAGCACGTAAGTTCAAGGAGTATCTCGGTTAAAAACCCCTATCTGATATATTGTTTTCAGGCCCAAATTGACTTGTGGATTTGAATCCACCGAGGACTTGAATGGATTCTTCAACGGCACAATCATCAACAACGGTATCGAAGTACACGGGAACTTTACGGATCAACAGGATATTGATCGTTTCTTTTCAACGATGGAAGAAACCGACTCTATCCTGACCAAGTTTGGTAATAAATGTGCCAAGGAAAATGCAGAGTTTCTAAAATATTTGGGAACGGTGCGATATATCCCGTTCTTGACACTGACCTTTCTCACTGATATTTGAGATAGACTGCGGTAGTGCGCGATATAGTATCAATGGCTGATTGTCTCGATGGTCCAAATAAACCAATCAACTACTTTGCCCTTAGGTGCTCATCTTGTTTCTTGTGTCTATTGACGGGTCTAAGATGATTTTAGCTATGGCAGCATCATTGGGATCTATCTCGTCAATAGTAGGGTCATTGTTGTCATTTTCTTCTGAAACTAACGAATCTTTTATTTGCAGTGTTTCCCAAGGTATTGCTCTATCCATAAATCTAGCGTAGTCGAAACCAATGTCTCCCAGCGTGTTGGCCGGGTTGTTATTGACGGAATTCTGGATGCCATCTCGTAAGTCAAAGCCTACAAAGATTGCCCCTCTAGTTCACGTTCTTTCTGTTCATAGTTGGGCAACTAAACCGAGCATTGCGGTAAATTCTTATTCCTAGTAGCAATAAACATTGTCACAGACTGACTTAATTTGCCTTCATCTATAGCTGGCTCCTAGTAAGTTGGTCTGTTCTCGTTTTATCGCAGTTGAATGTATTGGATATAGCCCTTTTCCATGATACGGACGCTGTATTAGCTGGGTTTTCCGACTTATGCATTCAGGCAGGACCCGCAAATTGCTCACTGGCGACAGAAGCGTCGACTGGTCAAACAATCCTTGAAAGCATACGGCGATTAATTGACGTGATTAACTTGTCCTATTTCCTTGCCAAGGCCTTGATATTAAAACGTATTAGGCTGTATATACTGACCATAAAGCTGGTATTACAAATCTTACGTCTTTCGATGTACGAGGTTAGTTCATGTTCTACACCAGATATGAATCGAAAAGGTCATTTATTCTTTCTTCTCTCAGAGGCCATATTTAGTGATTTATCTGACCCTACTCTATGGGACACGGATCTCGTTCCTCAACTGCTGGCCCTCAATAAAACTATCACTTCTCCACGGTCTGCGAGTTCCACCGCAAGGAGTCCCCGGAACAGTGTAAAACGCAAGGACTTATTTTCTGGGCATTCCAAAGCGATAGATCCCGACTTACAAGAATCCCTCGCGTAACTGCCTTTCTTAATGACGCTTGAATCCAGGAGCTTATATCCCGTCAATTCAGATCCTCCGTTATTCCCTGTCTAGATAGCATTGATCAGTCCTTCGTTACAACGAAGGAAGTCTATGACGCAACGGTTCAACTCATCCAGCAAATCAGCCCATTGTGTACGTGTTTCACTGGTATTCGACTACACCTTCCTCACCAAAACTTCATAGTTGGAGAACTTACCATATCGAAGGTAAAATATTCCTGAATCCTGGCTTGCTTAATTTCATGGTTTTATTTAAATTAGTTCCTTTTCAACTGCCATCGATTCCCGGTCCGAGCTGTGGAACGTTTTACCGGCCCATTTAATGCAACCCTATCTAATCCTATTCTCGTCATTAGCAATAAGGTATTTCTCCTCTTCTCTCGTCTAATTTCCTTGACCTGAAACTTCCACAGTTTGATCCAAAGACGTCTCTCATAGGTGCCCAGAAAATTGTCAAAACCCTTGGTGCCTCGGCTCGCTTACTCGAACAAGATGGTTTTGGAGTACGTACTTTTGATAACTAAGTCTCTAGAAGATTTATAATAGAGCTATTTTAGCATACTTCATTCAGTGAGAATTCCGACTGCACACTTCGCACCATCGTTGAATTCTTTCTCGCGGGCGTGGTATGTTTATCTTGTCTTATTGTCATCTAGCACTCATAACGTATGGCAACTTAGCTACCTCCTGTAGGCCAAGTCTGTCCCGTTAATCAAGCTCTTTTTCCACCGAACTCAACGATATTGACGGACTAATCTTCGTTACAACTTTATTCTTTTCGATGACTCCTATGATCCAGAGTCTAGTAATGTTTCTGAAAACGGACTTTTTATATATTGAGATACAAAAATTTATTGGAGCGCTGGAGAGACATAGCAGATTGATATATATGATTATGAATACATGTGCCCGGACCAATGAAGAGTATATTCGACAGAATTTCGTGAATCGAAATATTATGACGCGAAAAGTCGGAAATAGATGATACACATCGAGCAGATCAATAAACAAACTGAACAGAAGAAGTTTGGCATAGGGCACCAGGAGTGCTCGTTGTTGGTGAAGCATTATGATCATATTTGGGCGACTATGATTCCGTGGACCTCTGTTGAAAACCACGGGTTCATCTACAGACGTCCTGGTAACTCCTTGCTGTACTTGATCCACCAGGCCTTCCGAGGTTCGCATGAATCCTTGTGGAGTTTCAATGTTGCCTTATCATAGAAGTGACCATGGCAGTATTGGCATTCTACAGGTGGTTTCGCTGTACGGCTTTAATAAGAGTCCAAGCGGTTAGGACAAATGCGCTCACATGAATTGATCTGAACGTACTCGGACTTGCGAGAAGCAGCGTTCTTGTTTGCCAGATGGAGTAGCTTCAAAGGAGTAGCGTACATCCCGTGACACAAAGAAATATGAGGAGGCGAAGAAGGCGAAGAAACGGAGGGTGAGGTATTAGGGCGGAGGCACTAGAAGTAAACGAAGTCAAGGCGGGTGTCACTGTAAGGATCTGCTAGAATGCCTGCTTTATACCACCGTCATATATACACTCCGGAAAGGCGATCACCTTGCAACAACTATTAATCTAATCAGAGATGCATAAAAACGTGGCCGTGCAGATGATGAGCAACTGTGATACAGGCGGCCAAAAGAAGGCTTCCGTCGGAGTTTATGTCGAAGATATGGTGCCATAAGTGTGGATGTTGGAGTCGTTTGCTTCTGAGGAACCTCTGAACCAGAGGATCTAAAGAGCGATGCCCCGTCCTATCTCTTCACCTGCGTTACCATGGCATACAATTGGATGCTGCGTTCCGCAAGAACACCCTGTGTTCACCCCCTGTGTTCACCCCCTGATCATGGGTCTGTGATCTGGTTGCTGGAGAAAGTTGGAGATTTTGTGAAATTTTTATACCAACTATCCCATGCAGCCAAAATGACTAGCCACTCTCAGAAAGCCACAAAGCTGGAGGTCCGGCCGTGGATGTGCAGATCGACATTCAGTTCCAATGCTGGAATGAACTGGATCCCCAAAGTGTCTTGACGTTTTGACCAAAAGAAGAAGAGGGTAATTCTTAGACACATTTGGAAAGGGGAGCTGTTCCCACTTGGGTCGTCTGGCACTATAACGGTGCTCATGATTATCTCACACCTGTGATCAATGCAAGTCACTAACACCCTCCTGTCTTTACCTGGTACTACTTGATCGCAAAATTCAGACGCTCTGGTAGCGCCTTCACTCTCGGTTTCATATTTTAGACAAAACGTGGTCTCTTGACGACACTGAAATGAATGGGATACCGTCGAACGTGAACACGTGTTGTGCTTTCCGAGTCTTCGTTTATCTTCTTCGTCGCAGCGAATTGCCATGGTCATTGGAAGCTTCCAGATGGTGGGGCCAGCTTTAAGCACAAAAATCGGGCACGATTTCGGTGAGTTTCAACACGGTGTGGGCGGGCGGTGGCTTACAAAAAATGGTTTTAAACAACCCCATCATAGTTTCTACTCGTTCATGACCAGTGCTACTTTCTCTTCATTAGTTCACAGTACACCTTTCGGCGGCCTTCGCTTGGATTCTCCGCGGACATAGCAGTAATACCCAAGCGGTGCTTCCATTGTATACTGACCTCTCAGTTTTGTGCCACAGTCAGGTTCTCTAAGGCACTTATTGGGGAAACTGCAAGCGTAGGAGGCACTCACTTTGCATCTGTGGCACAACGATGTGGAGGTGAAAATTCTGCGTATAGAAGCTCCGTGGACAATTGTCTGAGCATCCAAGTGAATGCTACACTCTCAATCGGGACTATAAGAGTGACCATGATAGTATAATCGGATTTTGGATAATGCAAAGACTTCAATGTGACCCTATTCAATTGAGGAGCCTCGTGGCACTGACTTCACAGGACTAAGTACCTCACCCTTTGGGCGAACAAAAGAAGACAAATCACTAAGGAACTGGAGATGGGTCAGGTGAGTACAACTTAACCCGTCTATGGCAACAAGCTTGAGATTCGAAGGAGCTGCCCAGGATCTTTCAACTTATTTTGCAACCTCCGCGGACATAAACGCTTCTTCCTGCTTCGAAGGAGGAATCATATCGCTTGGATATCGGGATAAAATATATACAGTGGACTGGAGTCACGATGTAATTTTAATGGTCCGTATGGGGGTCTCCAAGTGGTTTTCTCAAAGGTTATTCAAATGCATGCGATATCGAACTTGGGGTAAGGCAGAACTATATCCCTATTCTCAGTCTCTCTGACTCCAGAAGATAAAAAACTTTCAAGAATTCGATCTCCTATCTGATGATAAAATGGTAACGGAGAAAGTATTCAGGATCTGATCAGTCTCTTTCAGTCAATATCTATGCATAGACTCTTGTCCGCGATATCCATTAGGTCTTTGATATCTTCTCAGCTCGTCCCAAGCTACATCAACTGGGATGACGCCTAGCGGATTAAGCGGGAACTGAAGGAGATATAAGTATAAGTATTAATCGCGACCGGACGGATGTTTCACTCCATCGCCTACTGGTATGTAATTAATTCGGTGGCATCGCCGTACTCCCGTCGGGAATAATGACCGATATATTTAGAAAGAGGACCAGAATTGCGATAAATATATACAGGGTAAATACCATTTAATACTTATTAATCCACTCATGGAGTTTATGCACCTCTTCGTACAAATACTTAAAGTGCGATATCAAGTAGACATTTCCGAACGTTGAGTATTTCTTATGCCTCTTTTTATTTCAAATTAAACACCTAATGTATGAATTGTCCTCAGTTCACCATCATTGCGGAGGGATACAAGTTTCCAGACGAGTTGCAAAGAGCCGGATTGTTGTTTAATCGAACCAGACGTAATTTACCCACCCAAACGGGCACATCTATCTCAAGAGCCGTAGTTTAAGTTTGGGGGGGTTGCCATTTCAGATTTAGAACAGGCTAGTACTCGTATATACAAATAGCTACTATCCGAAGGACCGATCGTGATCGTCCACCGGTTATTGATCTGCCATGGCACAAAAGCAAACGCCACAGAGTAAGCCAACCCTTCTCTTTTACGTCTCAGCAATGAGCTTAAAATTTCGTCATAGAACGCGGATATCATACGGGCAAACGGGTGTAGGGTCGGCTGTGCTGAATAGATCCGATATGTCAATTAAACTTCGACCGTCTACAAAGGTCTACGCCAGTACAGATATCGAAGTGCATGTTGATCGGCTTATCAAAAATAAATATTTCTCAAGAGCACAAGATACGAGGGTCGTCGTGAGTATTTATTTCCGATAACAGAATGGGAGGGAAACAACCAATTATTTTCAAAGAGAAAATAATGATATTTTGTGGGAGATCATTCAGAGGCCTTGATACCCCACAGGAATTTAGTTCACAAAACCTGAGAAAAAGCATGCGTCTGACGTCACTGTCTCATTTTCTTCTTCCCTATTTGTTGCCCAATGTAACATTCTCAATTCCACTTTTACCTTCGGCAATTTCTTCATGGCGTTCTTTCTGTTTGCCCGATATATCGTACTTCTTCTCAGGTAACTCGCACGGAAGAGCCTACCTTTCGCCTACATCTTGGTTGCCATCAACCAGATAAACAGAATCTGGCTGGTTACTTGATTAAATTTTCATTGTCCTTCGCCGATTTGTAGCGCAAAGGTTTCGCAGCTAATTTAGCTATGTTTGGTGCTCCCCAATTCTATTCGAGTTGTTCTTCAGGGAATGGACCGAGTCGAGTATCAATCATCTCAAAATATTACCATGGAGATTTCGAATTGAAGCTGACGGACGGCATCACAGTCTGGTATATGCTCGTCCAAAAAAAAAACTATATTAGCCGGTTTCTCCAGGAAATAATAGAACGTGCTGTTTCGTAATTAGATGTTATGCGCAGAGCTCAAATAATATATAAGATCTCTCCCATCCTAGACCTAAAGGTATATCGTTCCACCGTTGTCATGTCCCCTAAAACATTACCCGTCCTTATTGTTAGTATCATTTCAGAGACTTCTTCTAAACACACACACACACTGACCGTGGTTTACTCAAGGTTGGTGGTGGACCTGCAGGTCTTATTGCTGCTCTCTGGCTTGCACAGAATGACATCGAAGTTCGTATTATTGATCGAGCGGCTTCCTTTAATCGAGGTTCCCGCGGATCAGGACTTCAAGTATGTCAACAAAATTTAGTGCAGCTGAATGAAACCTATACTAATATCCTCTCAATTTAGCCACGTACCTTTGAACTGTTTCGGGCGCTCGGAATAGTGGATGATGTCCGTTCCCTTGCAACAACGATTCCAACGATGTGCTCCTATAAGATTCCAGGAGGAACTGTTCCGGTAAAAACATGGGAGCTCTATTCAAAGACTGGTGTATGGCCAGACCGTCCTTATGTGAGTTAGCGATCTTGATCCATCATATATTCGCTCACTCTAAGAAGGTGGACGGCGCTTGCTTAAGTCAGAATTTCCTGCAAGATATTCTACGAAGACGATTGTCAGAACTTGGCATAGAAGTTGAATTAAACAAGGGGCTTGTATCTCTTCAACAGGATGAAGAGAAAGTCATAGTGAAAGTTCTGGCCTATCAGAATGGCGAACCTACGAAAGAGACAGAGCTTATTTCTGCACATTATATTATCGGCGCCGATGGAGCGAAAGGCAGGAGTTTGGTTTCAAAAAGCCATCACCCATTTTAACTCTCCTTTAATTAGGAATTACGAGGAAGCTTCTTGGCCTTACGTTCCAGGGTGAGACACGCGATGCAGACGGGATGATTTCTGGCGATGTTAAAATCAAGAACTTGTGCAATACTGTAAGTGAACTCCTATGTTTTTCCCTTCCCGCGCTTATTAACCATGATACATAGTATTGGAATATGTGGGCCCAGCCTGGTCGATTCACGTATGTTTCCCCTTAAAACTTCCGCAGGATATCCCTGATTTATCTCAGCATTATGGCTCGTCCCCTTCATCCGGAGACGCAAGTTTTCGGCATCGGCATAATTGGACAGAGCTTTGATCCTGCATACTTAAACACGAACGATAAAGCTGAAGAGTTTATAAAGAAGGAAACTGGACGGGAAGACTTGCAATTTGGGGATTGGATATGCCGGAGTTACTACAAGTGGGTCTTTGCTACAGTTTCTATTTCTCATCATAACTAATAGACAGCCACCCAGACCCAATATGAGGGTGGTTAACAAGTTTAGTGAGGGAAGAGCCTTTCTAGTTGGAGGTGAGAAAAATAAACAAATTTCGCCAGGAACACTGGGTGACACCGACTGAACTGCACATAGACTCCGCTCATGTACATGCACCCGCGGGTGGACAGGGTTTGAATTCTGCAGTTCAAGATTCTGTCAATATCGCTTGGAAATTGGCACTAGTCATCAAGAGGCTTGCCTCTCCTGCGCTCCTAGAATCTTACAGCATCGAGAGGCTGCCAGTCATAGCTCAAATCCTCTCCGCGACCAGCGAGCTATATACTCATATGATCGCAAAACCCAAAGATCAGGAAGATTCTCTCCAGAAGGCCACCGAGGAGGAGGCCATCAGCCAGAAGGGTATTGGTTTCTATCGTTGGAGAAACCCGGCGCTGCAGATGTATGGCGTGAATTACCGCTACAGCCCCATAATTCTGGAAGAACGGGATCTATCCGCAGCGAGTTGTGATGAGGAGGAGAAACGTGCCCATGCGTTCGCAGGATATGAAGGTTCGGGCACGCTTTGTGCTGGTGACAGGGCGCCAGAAGCGCCCCATCTTCTCGATTGCGTGACTGGAGAGGAAACTGGTATATTCAACCTCCTTGGCACAAGCTGGCACACGGTTCTCGTGTTTGGAAGTGACTCAGAGGTTTTAGAGAATCTCACGGAGTTTCCTATGGAGCTTGTGAAGACCTACGTCGTTTGCAAACCCGGTACCAAGCTACCAGACTCACACCACCACGTAACTGCCTTACTGGACAGCACAGGTTATGCACATACGGCATACCGGATTAAAGGGGAATCGGCGACGATTATTATTATTAGACCTGACACGTTTATTGGGGCGATAGTGAAGGACTATTCTGGAGTTGAAAGATACTTTCATAAGATCTTTGTGTAAGGATTTCACTGATTTGGTGAGATACGGTTTAGAAGGAATGGTCGATTGTAGACGGGTACTAACTATTTGTGACCTATGATACGCTGCAACACGTGATGCATCGTGGGATTGGCTTTTACGCTTCAGAAAGCTATTCGAACGTTTATAATGGAGGCATTGGGTTCCATCGAATTATTGTAGAACGAAGAGAATATACATCGTAAACTCGTAATGCGTACACGGCCCGTGATAGATGGAGGAAAGTCAGAAAAGTAAAACTGTTTTAGAACATAAAAGAAACCTTTAGCTATGGGATACACATGAAGATACATTAAGCATATTGCTTTTCATCCTTAAGATCGTCATTATGGTACTGGGATCAAAGTAAATGCGTCAGTATGGAGAGTTGCTTGGAGTATGGGTGGGTCAATTCACTTCTTTAACATCAGCAAGCGTCTTCTTGCCAACATTCTTGTCGACCTTCCAGGCTTGGAATGGATGACCTTGGCTGAATACATCCTCGATCTCCTCCAATGTCCTTCCAGTAGTTTCGGGGAACATGAAGATGATATGGATGGCAGCAAGGACGTTGAAGATACCAAAGATGAAGTAGGTAACAAATCCCTTCACGAGCCATTTTAGTTCAAAATAAAAAAGAGACGAATTGTAAAATAAAATTCACAATATTGGCAAGACCCGGAGGAACGGCGAAGGCAAGAGCGGTGTTGAATGCCCAATTGGAAGCAGTGGACATGGAGACAGCCTTAGCGCGGACTTTCATGGGGAATATCTCAGCGGGGTAAGTCCAGGAGGTAGGGCCGATTGTGATAGCGAAAGAGCACACGAAGAGGTACGAGAAGACGATGATAGCCTTCGTAATACCGTCGTGACCAGTAATGAGCCAGACGGCTACATAAGAATAAAATTCAGCGTTCGGAAAAATCGCAGAAAATGCTTTGGTACGCACGATTGGAGGGATCGGACCTGTCCCAATGACCAAAGCCACCCTGAAGACCGCCGACGAGGAATAACCACATAGCCATCAAACTGAAACCAATCATCATCATGGGACGACGACCCCACTTGTCGATGTAGATAATTGCTGGGACCGTGAAGACGACGTTAAGGACATATTGAACCGAGGAAGCGATGAGATTGCCACGACGTCCAGACAAACCTGCACCCTGGAACACATAGGTGATGTAGTACATCATAATATTCATGCCAGAGAGCTGAGACCAGGCTTGAAGAGACATTCCGAGGAAAACACGACGGAATACACCAGGTTTAACCAGATCGCGGTAGGATTTGGCGCCTTCAGTACGCTCGAATTCGACTTGCGTCTTGATTTCAGTGTATTCGAGTTGAACGAGTTCGTCATTTTCGTTGCCTCCGGCGTGAACGTCTGCGAGAATTTCGAGCGCTTCCTGCTCGCGGTGGTTGTCGATAAGCCAGCGAGGAGATTCGGGGAACCACACTTGTTGTTATGGTGAGTTAGAAGGGTCAGAGAGATTGAATTAATAAACTCACGCATTCCAATGGAGAGAACGATGGCCGGAATTGCCTGGAGACCCCATGGGATACGGAACGAGGCCTTACCGTTAATGTAGGAGCACCCGACTAATGAAAAGGCGGTTAACTGATGAATGGAGAATGCAAAAGAAGCGCTTGCATTGAACGAAGTATTGAAGCATACTAGTTTCAAGAAGCCAATTTAGCGTTGCATTCACATGGTTTACGTGTTACTTACATTCCCCAAGTGATAGACCATTGTTGTAACGAAACCATGCGACCACGGATAGCAGGGGCGGTAATTTCCGATTGATAGAGGGGGACGGTTGTCGATGCAATGCCGACAGACAGGCCAGCAATAATACGTCCAACGACGAGCATAGCGCGGTTTTGAGCTGCACATTGCAAAATGGCTCCGATGACCCAGATCCAACCAGATATGATGATAGTCTTCTTGCGCCCAAGAAGATCGGCAAGCTTGGATACAGCCAAAGCTCCCACTAATGAACCAGCTGGCATAGCGGCGACAATAGCGCCTGAGACAATTTGGCGTTAGTGGTTAAAATTATGAGTGAAGTTAGACGAAGAATTCACCTTGAGGTCCTGCAGTCGGGTGGTTGAATTGCTGAAGATACGATGGATTGTCGAGAACACCAGACATGGACGAAATGTCCAAACCGAAGAGCCCACCACCAATACAGGCGAATGAACCAACGACATACTGAGGAATGGATGTCGGAATTGCAGGTTACCGTCATTTGTTTGGTGGCTACTCACAGGATTCGCAGCAATGCGGGCACTATACTGAAGTTGAACGAGCTCGAGATCAGAAACATTAGGTGGGAGAAAGTAAAACTCACTCCTTTCCCCATCTTTGGTTGCTTCGTACTTCGCCCGCGTGAAAGAGAGAAGACACAGGAGTCACGACACGAATCGGCGGGTGGGGGCTCTTCTTTATACCAGCGGGACCCAGGAACAATCAGCTGTATTAAGAATTGGGACATGTGGAGAAGCCGTTTGAAAGAAGTCGGCTCAAGTCATGCGACCACCGTTACCCCACCCACTGATCAGAACTTGAATAAAGTAGACCATGTTTAATAAAAATGGCTGTTTTTCAACAACCGCCTATCATTTAGAAGTTTGAAAAAGCTTTGCGGTCGCTCTCCGGGCTTTCACAATTACATCATACAACGATCGATCGTGACCCATCGTTTATAGGTTTTGCTGCTGCAGCCTCTTGTGTAAATGCGTGGAGGATTTCGCTACGTTTTCGGAGCGGGTTCGTAGACTGGACATCATCGCTTCCAACAGATAAACAACGGCGGAAGAAGTCTATGATATGCTGAGAAGACTTCGAAATTGCAAACCTTCGGTCAAGTTAAGACAAGTTTATCCGAGCGGTATTGGCGGTCCGGTGGCTGAATTCCACGCCGCCTCAGCCCAGGAAACTGGTCGTTCTTGAGGGCAATTGGCTTTGATTCGATCGGTGGGCAGAAATTACTTCAGAGGGACTTGAGACTAAGTAAGTGTTTTAGTAACAGAGTCTTCCAACGCATATCCTCTTGCTCCTCAGGATAAGCTCTGTTGCGCTGGTGCACATGTGATTTGAACATGGTCCGATGACATCATACATGCATTTATTTTTAGCTCACACTTCAATTTTTTTGTTTTGACCACAGGTCTCCCACGCGACAAATCAACTTGGCGCTCGGGTACTCGGTTTGGTGGATGCTCCTAAAAATATCAATAGACTCTCCGTACCCCAGACCCTTCCCCAGCGGGCTTGGGTCATCCAGTGCCAGACGAAATTTGCAGAGCTAGGTGAAGTTATTTTTTAAGACTTCTCCGCACGTCTTTATGGATCCTGTTTCTGCGCTCTCGGACTTGGAAGAAATGGAAGACCAGTCGAAGACTCCGGTTGCGCGCTTTCAGGTGCAATGCCAACGCCTTCAGAAGGATTTACAGAGGCTCGTATGTATACATCTCTCCTTATCCATTCTTTTGAAACATCATAGGGTCTCAACGGATCGGACCAAAATATCATAAACCGCAAAATCGCAAACCAAGGGAGTAAACTTGAATAAGCATTCCCTGAAGGACTTGGGGGGGGTCATAAAGCATTGCCATCTCTGTACTCACTCATGTTTCTTCGGCCTCTTTAGTTTCAGATAGCCGGAGGGAGAACAGGGGCGAATAAATACAAAGTGGCAGCGACTCAGTTGAGGATCGGTGAGAACAACGCCTCCACTACCTTCGGTATCGTATGGATATTTGCCTCTCGGATCAGGATTCTTAGAAACACGAATACCTCGACCTGAGGTTGCAATATTGACTGTTAATTTATCCTTGCCTTCTATCTTCTTTTAAAAAGAAGTACTCCTGTAAATCCGGCAGGCTTCAACGGACTCCGATTATCTTGTAGTTTCACTTCCTCCGATTATTCGCCGTAAATCATTGTCGAGACTTTCATTCAACTTCGGAGTCTTCTCGTGATAAAGAAGCTTCACTATCTTGTCAATGTGGCACAAGTGTATGTATATGGTAACAGGTGGGCATAAACTGTTCGCTGTGTCCACATAGATGATGGGCTGCTTTGCTTTACTTCTTTTCGACTCGATGATCCATAGATTATTCCGAAGATTTTTAAATGCGAGAATTTGACTAAATTATGAGCGAGGCGTAAACATCTTCCTACTTTATTGGCCAGGGGCTCTCGTAAAGGCGGTCTGTTTGGAAACGATTCGCAAACGCTTGGACTTGAAGCTACTTCTGTTCCAACTCAATCGTGAAGGGCTCGGTTTTTACAACTATATGGGGGCATTCAACGTGTCATGGCTTCGAAGAAGCCGCCTCTTCTTATACGGGGGTCAAGATCTCGACATCTGTGGATTTTGGCACTCTGCTTCCATATGTCGGTGGAATCGAGGAGTTATACTGGTTGCTGTTATAACCAGGAGGAGACGGCTCTGCTTCGAGAGGCAGGAAAGTGAGCTTCGGGAAGTCTGAGAAAAAGTAATAAAGACAGTATGACAACGACATTCCTATTTAAGCTTTGTTCATCTCCCTCCCTTCTGAAACGCTGCAATGACTAGGTGGACAGTTTCAGATTGATCTCTTCTGTTTCTGTTTGAAATTGCGCCTCTTCCCAGATTTATAGGATATTATCGGTCTTGTAATGAAACTTTATCATCATCTCTATTTGAAGAAATAATGACCACAAAACGTATCTGAGGACGGCCCTGGTCGTTGATATGACACCAAAATCCACGCCATTCTCCAGCAACCAATTGATATTCAGTGCGTAGTTCACTCGGAGACCAGAGGGGTAAAGTAGTTTATATGTCTTTGATTTTTAATTCTGTTGAAGAATGTCTAGTTTTACATGATGGGTGAGCGTCGAAGGACGAAGGGTGGCCAAAGATAAAATTCCAGAAATGTCTACGGTAGAGCGGTCGCCTCGATGATGAAGTCAACTGCCCTCATGGCAACAACCTTCTCGACCTTGTAGCCTGCAGCCTCAACCAACTTCACCATATGTCCCTCAGTCCGAGTGATACCATTGTTAAGACCCAACAGCTGCATGCTCATTTGGTAGACGAATCTTGGGCTGTCTTCACGGCAAACCATGTCGCAAACTAGTAGCTTAGGCTTGACATCACCAGTTGCGACGAGCATTGCCTTTCGAACGGCCTTCAAAATCTGGACGACTTCCTCATCACGCCAGTCAAGAAGGACGTGACGGATGATGTAGGTGGGCATGCCGGGGGGGATTTTAGATTCTTCTAGGGTCGGGGCCAAGAAGTTACCAGCTTGGAAACCGACGTGCGACGACATAGAGGCGGGATATCCACTCCAGATCTTTGTGTCGCAATCAATAAAAAAATTGATCAATTATTGAAAAAGCTCAACTCACCTTTTTGCCGTTCTCGATGGTCTTTTCAATGTCGAATATGACGAAGTCAAGATTGGCATGCTCCTTGGTACCCAATAGAGCCATTTCAAGCGATCCAATGCCACCACCGACATCGATGATGGGGAGCTTAAGATCACCCCATGGATAGTCTAAAATAAATATTTAATTCAGTTCGAAGGGAGACCATGAAATATTTACCGTGGACGACGTTTCCGTTCGCAACAGCATGGGCTTGCTTCATGGCGGCACCCATACGTTCCCCTCTCCAGCTGTTTTTGGCCATCCATACGAAAATGTTTTCTTCGAAACCGTAGGCAACATTAGAGGCGGGTAAACGTTTCTTCCCGTCCACAGGGGCAGGCTGTTGTGTCGCTTCGTATAGGAAAGCACCGGACTTCAGGCCCTCATCGCAACTATGGATATGTCAAATGATGTTGAACTTACGTCTAAAAAAACTTACGTGAACTCAATCAATTCCTTAATGGAATCTTTAGTACCCTTGCGCAAGAAATCGGAATATTCGTTATTTTGATAGCTGCCAGACGGTCCCTTCTTGAAAATACTGTGCTTCAATAAACAGGTGAGAGAAATATCTGTGAAGGCGTTCAAAATTGAGTCGTCCGACGTAGTACCATGGACACAGACCCAAAACATGAGGCTCTGCTCCAGTGGCTCTGACCAGTTCATCCAGAGTCTTCTCACTGTCCCCAATGATATCAGGGATGTTAAGGAATGAGGAAAGCCCCAATGCAGCGCTCTCCTGGCACGACTCTATTATTTGCGAAGGGAAAAATGAAATAAGAGAATCTAAAGGGCAGGTGGTAGAATAGCTTTACGCACCGGCGATCAATAATGTATATGCAGAAGGACCAAGGACGCCTTGCAAGATTTTAGTACAGAGATCTTCAGCCTTTCCCTGCGCTTGGTACGCCTCTAATGGGGTGAGCGGACGGACACCGTTTGCCCCGCCATTCGCGTTGGGGTTGACGGCCAATGCTTTGACAACAGCGAGAAGCTGTTCGGCGAATTCGACAGTTTGTTGTGAGGCGTACATGGCAAATGGGAAATGATTGTGGGGCTGAAGTCTGGAGGGTCGAAGAATTGTGCAGCCAGCCGTGCATAAATATGAATAACATATACAGCATTCCCATTACTGTGATGGGAGGCCATCATTTCCGCACTGATAGGTGTTAGACCGGATGATCAGCCAAAGCCGCTTACATTACTTATCCGCATTTAGGAAAACCCTGGCAGACATCTTTCTCAAACTTCTGATTATAGAACGGTATCAAGTCCCAGTAACCGCACACCCAAGTAAGCAATAGTTGATAACTCTCTGACGTGAATCTTCCATATGGGGACAAAGCGTGCCTACCGAGGCTGAATTCCCACGGGTTTCTTGATGGCAATTAACTACTTAACAGTGTACCTATGCAGATATATGCTCATGGGAGTTTACTCTGGCACTTGGCTCTAAGTTGATCTGATCCCGGCAAGAGAGTTATCAGGCCGTGTGGTATCTTCCAACTACCCGGAAAGTTGCGATGCCTCTTTTGAAATGCAGTATATGCAAGCTCTACTTACTTTCCGACGGAAAACATTGGATGACTTCCCGTAAGGAACTCAGGATTTAGGTTGGGTCCTAAACACGCATCGGCGGAGTTTCGACCATTTAGGACGAGTCATTCCTAACCGTTAGCCTCTCCCCAGACTTAATTCCTAAATCATTCAGTTTATTTGCCTTCCCGTTTTTGTACTTAGTGTGTAGTATTAGTTCTGATTACATGACACACGTCTCATTAAGGCTGTTTGAACCTGGATATGAATTTTGAGAGCAATATGTAATGGAGGACTACGCCTTTGAAGAAGGTACTAAAGATTTCGGGGAAGAAGAACTACGCGAAAGATTGCTCACTTTCAGTAGTGAGAGTGTGGTGATGTGGTTCAAGCACAAGTTGGTGGTGTATTTATGTGGACACGTTCAGTTTATAAGCATCACCACTGATCTCCTAAACTAAGAATGGCAGGAGGCATATGGGTGTGGGGGCAAATCCTAGAATTTAGTCTGGGACCCCCTGCCCAAACGATGATTTAGGACAGACACTTTAGTGTGATCACGGAGTTAGTGTTGCCCACGGCTCAAGCCGACCATTTATCTCACGAATATAGCTCTTGTTCGGAGTTACACTACTCTTCAAACTCTTCGGCTTTTAGACGTTTGTAAGGTCGCATTTTCACTTTGTCTCCCTCCGGAATCCCTGAGATGTTGATAAGGATCAGCTCGAAGCCATGAGCTGGGAGCCATAGCCTTATTTAGCCAGCCGTGGGCAACACTACACGGAGTTTGAACCTCAAGCGCTCGATCCGGTAAAATGGCGAACGACTGATTTGGGATTTAGGACGGCTGAATTTAGGATTTAGGCCTTACGGGAAGTCATCCATTTTTCGGAGAGCATTCACCAGTAACAAATTTTGGGCACACCTAAGATATGCTGGAGTTTGCAATGTTCGTCAGTCGCCACGATTTGCCACTGGCTATCTCTCAGGGAGAAATGCGATTGCTTGTCATAACTTCTCAGCGACCAAGCTCAATGTCATGATTCTGCTGAAAGTTGACTTCGAAAGTCTGCTTGCAGCTATCCGCTGTCGACAGTTTAATGGCGGCCCGCAAGCCATCAATCACAGAAGCTGACCAGTTCTGATTCCCCTCAATATCCATTTAGATGGATATCAAAAGTATAATGTTGTTGACTCCTCCAGTTCCTTGAAGAACACCCTCATGTATGCCACCTCTTCAGACCCACTGTTTTCTCCAGCATCCGTGAAATAGCGGACGGTTTGTGATGTGGCCAATCTGATTGCATCAATCACACCTTGCGAGTGGTCAATTTAGATTGGCGCGGTACGATATCAACAAACGTTTGAATCTCTACCCTGACCACGCATCGCTCAGCTTGCTTGTAAGGCCTTATCGGCCTCAAAACCCCACAACGACCTCCAGGAAAATAATACCGAACTTATCTTATCTGGATGTGAGTATTTTGATAAGTCTATCTTTGATTCCGCTTATAACTGAGGTATGAGTACTTGCGTCTCTAACTCTATCCTCGTCATCCATCCTTTTTCGCCATGCATGTATCTCAAGACACAGTCGTATTCGCTGAACAACTCTTAGATATTGTGAAAGCTCTTGCTTCGGTACCGGCCGGTAATGGTCACTCGACCCTTTCACCCTTGGCTGTTTATAAAGCCCAAGGGAAGGCGCAGGAACTATGCAGTAAAGTTCTGCAAGGTGTCCTGGGCCCATCTGGTTACACATTATTGTTAGGAGGTATGCGGAATAATGAAACCAGACGTTCACTGCTTTAATCGGAACCATCCTTGTGTTAGAATCATGCCAGGAAAGCTCCGCTTTGGGGCTCATTACCTCTCTCGGCATTCCAGATATAATTGGCAGCGGACAAAAAACCGTGGCGGAACTTGCAGAGGCCACAGGCGCAGAACAACATGTCCTAGGTTAGTTGCTCAGAAAATTTTAAAGTATTTCCATTGGATTGATGTTTTAAGGCGTTGCTTTGAGCTGTCTTTTGAAGCATAACTATTTCAAAGAAGTTGGGGCCTTTGATTCGAAGGTTTATCGCAATAACGAATTCTCCGAGATTTTGAAGAAGGACCATCCCCAGACTATAAATGATGCTATCGGTTTTATGTTCGTCTCTTCGATTTACAGTCGTGGTCATATCGGTTTAATGTTAATCATTTTAGTTGTGACGAAGGGTTCAAGTCGACGGCATACCTTTATGAAGCCTCTAAGCAAGAAACGGCTAGCCCCAAACAAAAGGGCAAGCCAGCGTCGAACATCGCCTTCGGGTTCGAGGAAAATATTTTCACTTGGATGTCTGAGAATGGGTGGAGAGGCGCACGAATGGGTAATGCAATGCAGCAAATGCATCGCATGGCGAATGGGAATGTTGTTACAGGTGAATGTTTTAACATTTATTTCTGTCAAGAAAGAAAGAAAAAAACCTAATCACCCGTGTCAGATTATCCATGGAATGAACAAGCTCTCCCTATTGTTGATGTTGGCGGCGGTATTGGGTCTCTCGAAATGGCTCTATTGAAGACAAAGGAACACGCTAACCTTGACTTTATTATATTTGATATTGACACGACCGTCGCAAATGGCAAAAAGGTTGGCAGAATATTCTTTGAAGCCACTTACCTGACTAACAGTAAGGAAGATCTGGGCAGGTCTTCCGGGAGAAATATCATCGCATATTACATATCAGCACGGTAACTTCCTAGCCCCAACATTGGAGGAAACACGAATCCCTCAAGGCAAGCCAACATATCTTATCCGTCATGTACTCCACGATTGGAGGGATGAAGAAGTCATCACAATCTTGAAAGCCGTTAGAGCAGCGATGTTGGCCAACAAATCCACCCCTCCACCGAAGCTCCTTGTTTGTGAGATGTTGGTTCGTGAAGATAGCCAACGATTCGTTTACACAACGAGTATGCAATTACTCGCCCTCAACAACGGAATCACTCGAACAGAGGGACATATGGTGGACTTAATCCAGCGGGCCGGGTACGATGTCAAGAAGACACATGAGATGAGGGCGTTAGATTTCATTATCGAGGCAACTCCGCGTTCATAGAAAAGTAATAGGGTAGAAGCGGATACCTCGTATCATACAATTAGTTCAACACTGTTTGGATTAGAAACGCCTGCTGAATTTCGCTTAGTACTGAATCTAAATGCGTTATCTTCTTTATCACAGGTACCTTACCCTGGCTAACTTAAGCCCTCAAACTCTCTACAGACTTTCTTCAGGTGACACACACGTGTTATCGACGGAAGCAAAGATACGGAAGCAGCGGATAGCCGGGCAATTTAGGAATGGAGGAATTCCAAGGAGAGGCAGCAGTGACCTAGTGATCATGATGGCTCAGGGGAATTTGAAGGATGTCGTTCGAATTGGTAATTCAAGTGGTGCATAGTGCATGATCTGTCATTAGAGTGATTTATTTTGAATTTAACAGGATTGAACGGGGTATCGAAAGTGATGAATGGGAAGTCCGAAAAATAAATAGTCATTGCCAAGCTGGAATGGAAAACGAGGGACTGCGAGGCATTAATGTACAGGGACTGGATAATTATACGTAAAATATCATCATCTCAGAGAGAGTGTTCAAACCATAGGTTCCAACTTACGAAGCTCATATCGTCCTGGACTGCTCTCTGCCAGAGGGGGTTTGTAGGGTGACGAAGGCGGTGCAACGGCTGGCTGCCATTGGCCACGTACAGATACAGAATTACTTGTTTCGGAGCCAGACCCTCCGGTCAAGCCCTCCACGCGTCTTCTGTCAGAGAGCTTTAAGTTGAGATAGACTCTGGTGCCCATCGTTACAGTCATCAGCGTGGAGAACGGCAAGACCGCTGGCTTGACTAGCGCCAAACTCGGTATATTGATCGCATAGATAGCAAGGACGGTAATATTTGTGACTGTTGTAATTGCGAAATAAATGAGGTTATCACGGTAAATGAGTTGTCCAATGCGGGAGCGACGGGTTTGGTTATTGCTCTGAAGCTTTGCAAGTGTGACGATCAGCACGGCACTGTCGAAAGCCACTGAGGACGCATAGGAAATAACAGCCCATGACTTGATTGGTTGGGGTTGGCAATTCGAACCAAGAGGACTGCGAGGACCTGGGATGACATGGTATTGGGTAGCTACAGAAACCTATTAAATCGCGGCATTGAGATATCATCCAAAACAATGGAGCTAATGGGGATCAACTCACATAGGCTCCAATCATGAAAAAGTACATAATTCCAATAAAACCTTTTATCGGTTTATTATCACTCCAGATTGCGAAGACTCGGAAGCAAAATAATGCTCCTGATGACGCGACCGCAAGCACAACGCCGAATTGACTAAGAATTGCAGCGAGTTGACAATGCTGTGTCGGCGCCGAGGTAAACCAGAGAGAAGGTAGTGTTGCAACAATTCCAGAGTAGCGGAGGAGAATGAAACTTGAGGGGGAAGCTGTTAGAGTAGATCCGTTCCTTCAAAGCGGATAACACTTACAACCATGTTGCAGGAGAGAGCCAAAGCTTCTTATCTTCCGTCGTGTATAAAGCAATTTCGTTTGGTAGTTGTATGAAACTAAGGATGGCATTAGATTGACTTTCCGCCCTGAGATTTGTGAATACGTACTAATCCCATAGAATGATACCCAATACTACTGCAGCGACAATTCCAATCGTTACTGCGCGCAAGTTAATACCATTGATCAATTCATGGCAATTACTACGACTAACCGATCTGATTTTGTAAGTGCAGGTATTCTGCCAGAGTAAAACCTGGGGGAATGAGGGCTAGCGAAGGATCTGTTGAGATGTTGGGTAATGGTGGCGGAAGGGCGGACATCCTTGCGACGACCGTTGGGGGAGAATCGGAATAGTGGTTAAGAAGACGGGGAGGAGATTCCAAGGGGAAAGCCGCGTGACAGAGGCTATGTATATAGGGCGCTGGAGGAGCTTGGGATAGAACTGCACGCTTTTGACAGGTCATGCCATTTAAGGATTCATGGGGATATATTGTCCATGCGGCGACCATGGCGCTCAGGGACATCAGGGATCATCCCATCAACACAAAGCAAACATGCAAAGACCGCTGCTATTGCTGTTCTCGGCTAATACTCCAGACCATCAAACAAGGCATTCTTCAACACGTCTGTCTTCTCTGTCATTTCTATCTGTCTCTGAAGGAGGTATGGACTCACTTTGCATCAGCTCTCCTTCTGCGGGGTTAGAAGTGAAATGAGCGGCCGTCTTCTCAAACGATCTACTTCGACGTGATTCCTTCAGTCGTGTTCGGAGTTAGTGGCAGGCTGTCCCACTGGTTTCTTCACACTCATGGTCCTTGAAATTGTGAGCAGATGTGTCACACTTGATTGATATCACTAATATTAGCCACACATCTGGTCGAAAGCTAAATAGCACAAATTAGAACAGAGTCCAAGAATAGTGAGTAAATTCTCCAGGAAGTCTTCTCCTGTCACTCGCTTCGAGATAGCGTTTACACAAGCACGAGAAATATCCAGCATCGTCATTCATACAACCCCACCTCAAGCTTGAGGCATTTAATAGCTCCCATCATCCTCTCGAGCATGTCGGTGGATTTTAAGATCTCTCCGTCCCGATTGATGGCTTGCATCTTTTATCAGATGACCTAGTGCACCATCCTTCGCCCATTCAGCAGGAACACAGCGAGGCCAAAGATCCTTCTTACAAACAAGTTGTATCTTCGAAGCCCGAAGCATGCAGTGGTTTCTCTAAGACATAATCAAACAGCCGAAATGACTAGCCTGCCAAATGTAATGTGGGTACGACGACAAGCAATGAAGCTGAAAGATGGTTTCTATACTACTGAGCAGCGGTAGCCAAATCCGGAGTCTGTGTGGCGTGAACTGGGGCTTTACGGGGTTAGCCGCTGCACAGCATATATTGATCATCAGGCCGTAAAGATCAGAAGACGGCATCATCGATGGTGAGAATGAGTGGTCAATATTATCACAATGCATCTTTTCTGCCAAATGTCATCTAGACTTCAACGTTCTGCATAATTTATCCAGGCACTTTAACATATGTATGCTAGCGAGAAGCTGAGTGGGATGTTTCAAGAAGCTTTTTCGATCGTTCCTACTTGTAGATGGCTGACTTTCAGAAACCTTGGCCGAAATATCTCGGACAACTCTATTTCTTCCTAAATGCAAGGCAGACACACTTTTCATCTCCACAATGTTTTAGGATATATTCAGACGGTCAGCCATTCCCTGAAAGTTTGCTGGATTTAGTGCGGAAACCTGAAAAGGCCATTAGGATGTTTCCCCGCTGAGATAACTGCCGCATCATCCCCCTGGTTATGTGAGTACCGTGGTATCTCCAGAGCTCGAGCTTATCAGAGCTAATCCAGGCCTGAATATTTGACCTCAGCAGAATGAAGAAATGGAGTAAAAGAACATATTGTGGGGATGAGAGTACTACTGCCATGTGATGGGTGATTCCAGGTTCTCTGTAGAGAGATTGAATAAGAATCCCGCCACTTTTAGTGAGTCAAAGATCCAGCCCGTCATCCAGAGAATCCATTCAAGGGTTCTTCTGTGGCCGCCGTGCGCCATTTCTTATTTCCCAAGTATAAATATGTGGCTTGGAGCACACTGAAGTGTTATTCTCGGCTATCGATCCGCCAGAGTTGTATCTAAGCGGCACATGGAGAGGTAATAGTTGGTGTTGAATTGGGACCATCTTTTCTATATCAGGTAACTCTGGCATAGGCAGTCGGTGGGAGAGAGCTGCCCGTCGTGGGCTGTGGGCTATCCGGCGGAGAGATCCTACATCCCCATATGGTCTACATAGCTTTGAGTTGATCTCCAAGTATAGCATTTGGTGAGGGAAGTAGTGTAACTGAAGCACGTGGTTGTCAGGGAAATTGGAAAAATGGAGTCCAAATAAAATACCAATGGCCCAAGGCCTGAGTGAGTACAGGCAACAAAAAGTATAGGGCCCTCAAAGGAAACCTTCCAGAAAAATATGACCTTTGTCGGCCTCTAGTCAGATTCGATTTGCAGCATGCTCTCGGTATCATATTTCGACCACTTTTGGCAAGGGTAAACTAAATGCTTTTATGTTGGCTTGCAAGTTTCAGACACCAAGTATTATTCACAAAGATGAATGATCGATCACAATCAACGGGTGTTTAAAACACCACGAATTGATGGTAAATAAGTCGGTCGATCTGATGCCAGCACATACTTTGAAGGATATTCATACCTATTTCAGGCAGATACTGTGAACGTTGTGAATAGGTCCGATGAGATGTTGATAACTAAATGTTTGATTTTTTCATACATTACGTTCACTTGAACTTGATGATGTTCAATGCCGGCGAAGATGATCTCCTTTCGGAAGGCTTATACTATTATCAGCGACTCGAAGCTGTGGCTCCGCCGAGAAGAACGATGCAAGACAGTCTGAAGGTCTCAGAGGCACCAAACCAAAGATAATAACTATGCATAATAGAATTTGGCTGATTGAATCGGGTATATAACTAAACCAGAGGACAAATCATTTGTATATAGGAAACCATAGCCCAGAAAGAAAGTGTATAGATGTGCATTGGATGAGGAACCCCCCTACAAACCATGATCTAAGGGGTGTAAGGAGCGTATTTCCAATACCTGCATTAAATAAATTCACAATAAATAAAACATTTAGGAAAATTTCAAACACTACGTACCCAGAATGCCTCTTCGCCATGACGTACGGAACGACAAGCTTGCTTAAGAACCAAGGCAAAGCAGGCCAGACGGATCGTAATTTTGGCTCAGTGTGACTACACACAAATCCATTATTCTTCCTTGACAAAACGCTTTAGGGAAAAACCATACCTAGTCATGAATGGGAGTATCAAGAAAGGATCTCCGTGGTTCTGAGCATATTTGATGAGGCGATCAATCATGTCACCAATCTCCTTCTCGGTAAAGCCTGCCTCTTTCAAGTTAGGTCCAGCGATATGCTTGACTTCTTCGTTCAAGTGGTTGAACTTGAATATAATAAATAGTGAGACTAATGCATAGATACGCATGTGAATAAGGTTATACCAAGGGATCTCTTAGTTCGACCATTTTCTCCTTGAATGCTTCAAGATTGAAGTTCTTCACATCCGCTTTGACTGCGTTGACTAAGTTCATGACCTCCCCAATGCCGGCATGGATGATTTTATGTGCTGCTTCTTCTCCAGAGAAATCCATCTTGGTGTTTAAGAAAGGAAAAACAACCTCTTCCTTAAGATTGATTTGTGTCAGAATGAACTAATCATAGGATGTAAACGGTTTTCTTACCTCGCTATCGTGATGCGTTTGGAGGGAGATTGCCCACGCCTCGCAGTATCCAGCAAAATTCAGAAGGTCATCCATAGGAGGGTTCTCGAGAAGCTTCAGGATGTTATCAAAGCCACCTTTGTACACCATGTGTGCTGGGACATTATTGAGACTGTATTATACAATGACAGTGAGAGATATCACTGTACCATAGACCATTTGGAATTGGAGCTCGTCATAACGATCCTTAGTCGTTTCGAATGCCGTGAGGACCATCGCGTAAAGATAATATAGAAGGAATTCAGGGAGGAGCGAGTTTAAGAGCTCAACTTGAAGGGAGTCACGGCGGAAGGGAAGAGGACTGGTGCCCGGACTGCGCTTCTCAGAACCTGATACTATTCAGCCAAAGGGCGCAATCGGACAAGTGAGGCGCCAAGTCGTGTTACGTGTTATTTTCGATCTTCTTTGACGGTGATACCAGCGATGTTCCTAAATCAATCCACCATCGTGTGTGAAGCATGGAGTGTGAGAAAGAAGTGATGGGTGCTGATGCGCCGGGCTTAGGATGGGAATACGAGCACCTTACCTATCTATCAGAAGTTGTGATCCGAAAGGGTATCTTATCTAAGCCTCGGCAGTTTGTGGCCACATCTAAAATCAAACCCCGTATGGCATCTTGCTGTCATTAAACACTGCTGGAAATAATGGTAACTTCAGAGGCTTATTTACTCGCCGGCTTCTCAAAGAGGGGTGGGTTTTCTGCGCTCCGTCAAGTCTTCCACTCCGTATTTATCATGACTCAGACGGGGAGGACAAAGATGAAATATCAATCTGATTTCCGCTGATTCATAATTGGACTTGTATCGCGTACAGTGTCATCGCGTACAATTACATAATTGTTAGTGAGCAGTTTCTCCAGTCACCTCTTTACGCGAGGCAATCTTGATTTATCTCCCAAATTAGAGCTTAACAGACAACCCTCCCTAGAACCCGGGATGATGTCTCGACAGGAACCGGGTGCAGGGTGTATGGGGACGCTATTAAGCATTCTGATTTGGCTTGATACGGGCCACGGCTGGTAAGTTATCGCCAGGAGACACATCACCATTCTTATATTAACTAGCCACTTGCGTCCTCATCTACTTCTCCACAACGCTTCTCTCTCAAACTACGCATTCAACATGCAACTTCGTGCAATCCCTTTAGAGCCCCAGACCCTCCCGGAACTTCTGAACCTCCGCGGCTCGGAATCCTCCGCCGAAATAGGAATTCTGGACGCGAAGGGAGCGGTCTTAAAGGCATACAACTACAGGAAGTTGTTTGAAGAGGCTCAGACCTGCGCTGAGCGCCTTATTTCTGCTGGACTTGAGCCCAATGGAAAGGATATTATCCTAACGAGTTTCGAGAATCATGAAAACCATATAATCTTATTCTGGGCAGGATGTTTGGGTAATATTTTTTTCTACCCAATCGCGTTTAACATGCACTTAATTATATTCAGCTGGAATTCCTGTGTCACCCATACCTCCTTTCCATCCCGATCAGAGTCGACAGGTTCTCTTCTTTGAGCATTTACAGGCTCTGCTTCACGGACCGACAGTCATCGCTGCAGATGAGACTGTCAATTTGGTCAGAAGACTCGTTCCTGATCTCAAGACTATAACACTTTCCCAGTTGGCTAACATCAAGGTCTCGCCTAATGCAAAATTAATGGTGTACCCTGCAATTTCCCCGAAGCCCGATGATGTTGTCTGTTTCATGCTTACTTCTGGCTCGACCGGAAACTCCAAGGCAGTGCCGCTCACTCATCACAATATACTCTCTGCTGTGCGGGGCAAAGTGATTCACCATGGTTCAACACCAGGGTCTCGCTTTCTAAATTGGATCGCTTTCGATCACGTGGCATGCGTTACCGAAATTCATCTTCATGCTCTTCATTGTAATGCTAGGTATGCACATTTATAGCGTATGCCTCTCCGTTTCTGACTGGCGCATATATATAGTCAATTCCATGTTGCACCCTCTAATATTATCCGTCGCCCGCGAAATCTCCTAGAATGGGCCAGTAAACACCGTATCACATATACCTTTAGTCCCAACTTCCTGATGGCTCAAATTTGCCGAGACGTCGCTGCAGAACCCTATAGCGAAGGAAGTCTTGATCTTTCCCACTTAGCTGCCTTTATTTCAGGCGGTGAATCGGTTCCAGTGAAGACTGGTGTTGAGTTCTCCGATCTTCTCCAACAATTCGGTGCGCGACGAAATGTCCTACGCCCAGGATTCGGAATGACAGAAACATGCGTACGTATATCCTTTAATTCTTCTACATTGGGCAGTAATCTGATTGGCATTCCCAGGCCGGCTCTATTTATGATACTAAAGAGGTCTTGACACATGTCGATCATTATCAAGAGAAATATCTGTCTCTTGGGAAGTGCTGCCCGGGAATCAATGTCAGAATTGTGGATGCTCGCACCAAGGAAGTTCTCGGTCCTTCGCAAGAAGGCCAGATGCAAGTCAGCGGTCCCACGGTCTTCAAATATTATTATAACAATCCCTCTGCTACCGCCGAATCTTTCCAGGATGGCTGGTTTATTACAGGCGACGCTGCAAAATTAGACAGCGATGGGAATCTTCATCTTGTGGGACGGGACAAAGATAACATTAATATTAACGGCGTCAAACATCCCAGTGTCGATGTGGAGCACTTTATTGAAGATTCCCATATCGAAGGCGTCACCAAATCATTCGTCTTTGTTTGCCCTATGCGTCTACCGGAAGCTGATACTGAGACGTACGCGGTTTTCTACAAACACGACACCGTGTCTGGAGAAGAGGAACTACCAGCCGAGGAATTGCCTCTGACACTGCATGCGAATCAAGCCATCAAGAAATCCTGCACGATATTTGCCTCTCTTTCCCCCCATATCGTCCTTCCCCTTCCAAATAAATATTTTGTTAAGACTGCTTTAGGGAAGGTTTCTCGCTCTGCGTTGGCGAAGACGTATCTTAATGGCCAATTTGATACTCTCGTCGAACACTTGTCGGCACTGGATGCTTCAGCCCGTGCTGCGGGTGGTGGACCCAAGAATCCCTTCGAGAAAACGGTTTTCGAAATTATCGGCATTGTTGTTGAACGTGACGCGTCTACCCTTCGTCTCACCGACAGCCTATTTGACATGGGTGCCTCTTCCATGCATCTTATGCAACTGAAACAGCGCGTTCAGGATACTCTCTCTCTTCCCATTATCCCCATTATCGAATTTCTGAGGCGTCCAGAGATCGGGGAACTTTGCGACTATCTGGCAGACCTTTCTTCATCTCAGCGCTCTGGGCAAGTTGTCGCCTACGACCCTATTGTCTGCCTAAATCCTTCAGGATCCAAACCACCCATTTTCCTTGTTCATCCTGGTGTCGGAGAAATTCTCGTCTTCATCAATCTCGCTCGTGTTCTCAATGACGACCGACCTATTTATGCTATACGGGCGCGCGGTTTCGAGGACGGACAAGAATCCTTCTCCACTTTCGAAGAGATGGTGGACACATACGCGACCGCGATCGAAGCACGGTATCCAAGTGGTCCATACTTTGTAGGGGGATACAGTTTCGGTGGTGCAGTGGCCTTTGAAATTGGTAAGAAACTTCATGCCAAAGGGAAGCAAGTCCCGTGGATTGGCGTCTTTAATCTTCCACCCCACATCGCATTCCGCATGATCGAGCTCGTTTGGAATGAAGTGTTACTTAATCTCTGCATATTCCTGTCTCTAATCACCGATGACGGTTTCGAGGAATTCAGGGGACGTGTTCTGGTCGAATTCCCTGGGCTGGCTTCTTCCGACGTCGAGCCAGACAACTCTGACGAAGTCATCGATTGGGTTTTGGACCATTCAAATCAAACTAGGTTACATGAACTTCAACTCAGCCATATGGAGTTCAAACGTTGGGTGCGAGTGGCCTACAACATCAGTGCCAGCGGAAGAACATATGAGCCGTCTGGTGTGGTGCCAGGCGCTCTCACAACCATTTTCTGCGCAATTCCACTCTCAACCATGGGCACTAGAGAGGAGTTCAAACGCAACCGTCTCTCAAAGTGGAAACACTTTTCAGACAAGCTCGAGATGATCGATGTTGATGGTGAACATTACACAATGATTTCAGAGCAACATGTCGAATCATTTGCTGGTAAGCTTCGGGGTGCTTTGGAGCGTGCCACTGCTCGTTCAAGTCTTTAAGAGTACAAATAAAAATTTAGATGATACATAGATGATATTGTGACTTTTTATTCTGGAGGATAGCTAACTCACCTTCGCCCGTTTTAAATAAATATTTTGTTGTATTACGGGCGTGGACATGATGAACTTCGCCAAGACCCTCTTTCTCCCTTCAAGTCAACAACCTCTTCGAACCTTGTAAGATAGTGACTCTATAATTATTTGGGTCCCTGGGCTTGGAGGAAAGGATAATTGCTCGGGCGTAGCACACCTTCTACTCGTACAAAGACCGAAGTAACCCACGCATATAAGTTTCAGTAGTTTGCGACGTTTATCATTCGCAGAACCGTCACCTTCGAGGGTAGCTCATGAGTCCTAATTGTATATATGTAATATGTTGTGTGTCGCACAAGCTGACTCTAACAAGATGTTATATTGCAGGAACGT
>Ga0157379_10000516_pt1 | contig 31318 bp, 35 predicted proteins | sample S25metaG_FD_121802 | JGI IMG/M metagenome (GOLD analysis project Ga0157379, IMG submission 121802) | Switchgrass rhizosphere microbial communities from Kellogg Biological Station, Michigan, USA - S2-5 metaG | ecosystem: Host-associated > Plants > Roots > Rhizosphere > Soil | place: USA... | reverse complement strand
TCGAGCTGGGCGACGACGTCGGCGGGCGCGTCGCCCAGGCGCAGCCGCAACGCGGCGAGGTAGAGCGCGGCGGGCCAGCCCTCGGTCCGGCGCTCCAGCGCCTGCGCCTCGCCGGGCGCCAGGGTGAGCCCGAGCGCGTCGCGCAGGAACCGCTGCGCCTCGTCGCTCCCGAAGCGCAGGTCGTCGGCCCGCAGGTCGAGCACCTCGCCCTGGCTGCGCATCCGGGTCAGCGCGTCGAGCTCCGGGTCGCGCCGCGTGGCCAGCATGATCCGGTGGGCGTGCGGCAGGCGAGCCAGGAACCAGTCGAGGCTGTCGCGCGTGACCGGATCGGCGACGGCGAGGTGGACGTCGTCGAGCACGAGCGTCACCGGCTCGGCGACCTGCGACAGCGCGTCGAGCAGCGCGATCAGGACCCCCTCGCGCAGGTCGGCGTCGGGTGCCTCGGCCGCGTCGCGCGCGTCGTCGACGACCTCGCCGACGACGGGTCGCAGGGCCGTCAGCACCGCCAGCCACAGGCGCGTGCCCTGATCGTCGGCGTCGACGGACACCCAGGCGATCCGCTCGGGATCCGCGGCGCGCGCCACCCACTGGGCCAGCAGCGTCGACTTCCCGAACCCGGCCGGCGCGCTGGCGACGACGACCCGCGCCCCGCCCCGGTCGATGGCGTCGAGCAGCGGCGCGCGCTCGAGGTGCTCGCTCCGGACGGCGGGTCGGTGGAACTTCGTCTGCGGGAACACCTGGTTCCCGAGATGCTGTCGCGCCGCCGGGCGCCCGGTTATGTTCAGGCGGTCCAAACATCGCGGGGCGCGAACCGCCGCGGTGACGGGTGGGTTAACCCGGGCTGATCAGCGCGGCGCCGACGCGGCGCGCAGGCGTGCGGCGATCTCCGGCACGTCGTCCAGGTCACCCGAGGCGATGGCGACGATCAAGGTGTAGGCCTGGTCGTTGTCGAGGGTGAGCCGGTGGCCGTTGAGGCCGTAGAAGGCGATGAGACCGCCCAACGCGAGGCGCTTGTTGCCGTCGACGAGCGCATGGTTGCGGGCCAGGGAGTGCACGAGTGCCGCCGCCTTGTCGTGGAGGGTCGCGTAGGCGTCCTCACCGAACGCCGTCGCCTGCGGACGCGCCGCCGCGGACTGCAGCAGGCCGGCGTCGCGGACCTCGGGCTCGGCCCCGATCGCGGCGCGCGCGACATGCAGCAGATCGTCGACGTCGAGGAAGATCACTCGCCTAGGCGACGCAGCGCCTCGGCGTAGCGGGGCAGCTCCGTGTCGAGCACCCGGTCGAGCAGCTCACGCTTGCTGGTGCGCTCGATGTACTCGCGCACCGCCGAGCGGGCGACATCCTGCATCGAGCGACCCTCGAGCTCGGCTCGCATCCGCAGCGCCCGGGTCTCGTCGTCGGTCAGTCGGAGCGTCATCGCCATGGGCCAGATGGTATCGGTGCTGATACCACGCTGTCCACGTCGGGTACGTCCGCCGCCCCAGCCGTAGCACGCGGCAGCACCACCGTGACGCGTAGGCCGCCGCCGTCGCGCGGCGTGAGCGTCAGGGTGCCGTCGTGGGCCGCGACGATGCTGTGCACGATCGCCAGGCCGAGGCCGACGCCGGCGTGGTCGGAACGGACGCGGCGGGCGCCCCGCTGGAACGGCTCGGTCAGCGTGGCGGTCAACGCCGGGGTGAGCTTCGCGCCCGTGTTCTCGACGGTGAGCACCACGTCGTGGTCCCGCGCACCGGTGGTGACCCACACCGTGCCCTGTTCGGGCAGGTTGTGGACGATGGCGTTGTGCACCAGGTTGGTCGCCATCTGCTGCAGGAGCGCGCGCGAGCCGATCGTGGGCGCCGCGCCGGCGGAGGTCTCGATGCTCGCGCCGCGCTGCTCGGCGAGGGGCAGCAGCTCCTCGGTCGCCTCCTCGGCGATGAGCGACAGGTCGGCCTCGTCGCGGGCGAAGGTCCGCTGGTCGGCGCGGCTGAGCACGAGCAGGGCCTCGGTGAGATCGATCGCCCGCGTGTTGACGGCGTGCAGGCGCTCGACGAGCTCGCCGTTGTCGCGATCGGGATCCTTGCGGGCCACGTCGAGCAGCGTCTGCGTGACGGCCAGCGGCGTGCGCAGCTCGTGCGAGGCGTTGGCCGCGAAGCGCTGCTGCTGGTCGACGTGGGCCTCGAGCCGCGCGAGCATGGTGTCGAAGGCGTCGGCGAGCTCGCCGAACTCGTCGTTGCGGCCCTCGAGCGCGATCCGGTGCGCGAGCGAGCCGGTCGCGGCGATGCGCGTGGCCTCGGTGATCCGGCTCAACGGCGCGAGCATCCGGCCGGCGAGGAACCACCCGCCGACGAGGCCGACCACCAGCAGGAAGGCCATCACGAGCGCCGCGATCGGCGCGAAGCTGCGCAGGAGGTCGGAGTGGCTGCGGACGAGGAAGATCACGCCCGGATGCACGCCGCGCGACAGCGAGAAGTACCCGACGACGAGCAGCACGGCGCCGACGAGCATCAGGAAGCCCGCGTAGCTGAGCGTGAGCTTGAGGCGGACGCTCATCGGGCGATCCGGTATCCGGCGCCGGGCACGGTGGCGATGATCGCCGGTTCGCCCAGGCGCTTGCGCAGGCCGGAGACGGTGATGCGCACGGCGTTGGTGAAGGGGTCGGCGTTCTCGTCCCACGCCCGCTGTAGGAGCTCCTCGGCGCTGACGACCCCGCCCTCGGCGGCGACGAGCACCTCGAGGACGGCGAACTGCTTGCGGGTCAGCGCGATGTACCGGTCGTCGCGGTAGACCTCGCGGCGGAACGGGTCCAGGCGCAGGCCCGCGATCTCCTGGACCGGCGGCCGGCTGTGGGCGCGCCGGCGGTCGAGCGCGCGCAGCCGGAGCACGAGCTCCTGGAGCTCGAAGGGCTTGGTCAGGTAGTCGTCGGCGCCGAGCTCGAACCCGGAGGCCTTGTCGTCGAGCCGGTCGGCGGCGGTGAGCATGAGGATCGGCATGCCGCTCCCGGAGGCCACGATCCGCCGGGCGATCTCGTCACCGGACGGGCCCGGGATGTCGCGGTCGAGCACGGCGATGTCGTAGGTGTGGACGCCCAGCAGCTGCAGGGCGGTGTCGCCGTCGCCGGCGATGTCCGCCGCAATCGCCTCGAGGCGCAGGCCGTCGCGGATGGCCTCCGCCATGTAGGGCTCGTCCTCGACGAGCAGCACGCGCATGGGTGGATGCTAGGGCCGGCGGATATCGGCGGCGTATCGAAAACGGCATACGGACCGGCAACGCGGCCCGGTCTTGACTGGCGGCGTGACCTCCACGACGACCATCGTCCACCGCCGGCCCCCTCGCCGCCTGTTGCTGGGCGCGCTGCTCGCCGTCTTCGCCGCCGCCACGGCGTACGCAGCGCCGGGCGCCCGGCACGCCGATCAGGACCCCTCCGTCCTGTCGACGGACGGATGGCCGCGGGCCGGGCAGGGCGCGTACGTGCTCGACGGCGGCCGGGTGCGGGCGAGCGCCCACCAGCGGCCGGTCCCCATCGCCAGCGTCGCCAAGGTGATGACCGCCTACCTGCTGCTCGAGCATCACCCGCTGCACGCGGGCGAGAGCGGCCGGACCTTCGTGGTCGGCGCGCGCGACGTCGCCGACACCGAGCAGCGCCGCCGCGACGGCCAGTCGATCGTGACGGTCAGCGCCGGCGAGCAGCTCACCGAGCGCGAGGCGCTCACGGCGATCCTGCTGCCGTCGGCGAACAACGTCGCGGTGCTCGCCGCGCGGCAGACCGCCGGCAGCGTCGGCGCGTTCGTGGCCGAGATGAACCGCACGGCGCGGGCACTGGGGATGGAGCACACGACCTACACCGACCCGAGCGGGCTCCACCCGGGCACGGTCTCGACGGCGCTCGACCAGCTGCGCCTGGCGCGCGTGGTGGCCAAGGATCCGACGCTGGCGGCGATCATGGCGACCCGCAGCGCCTGGCTGCCGGTCGCCGGCGCCGTGACCAACACGGACAGCCTGCTCGGCCGGGACGGGTTCGTGGGGATGAAGACCGGCTCGGACACCGCGGCCGGCGGCTGCTTCATGTTCCATGCCGTCTGGTCGGCCGGCGGCCGCGCCCGGTCGGTCGTCGGCGTCGTGCTCGGGCAGCGCGCAGGCAACCTCATCGCCGCGGGCCTGGGCGCGGCCGACGAGCTCGTCGAGCGCCTGCAGACCGGCCGCACGTATGGCCGGCATATCGAAAACCCGATACGTCCCGGCAACGTCGTGACGCTTGGAATGGCGGCATGACCCGCACCGAGCCGGCACCCGCGTCGTCCGCCGCCGTCGTCACGACGCTGGGCCTCACCGCCTACGGCTGCGATCAGGACGAGGCCGCCCTGTTCCGCGAGCTCGCGCCGCGCCTGGGCGTCGAGCCGACGATCACCGCCGCGCCGGTGTCCGAGGCCAACACCGGCCTGGCGCTCGGCAACCGCTGCATCAGCGTCGGCCACAAGAGCCGCCTCACGCGCGAGGCCCTTCGGGCGCTGGCCCGCTCCGGCGTCACCTACATCTCGACGCGCAGCGCCGGCTACGACCACATCGACGTCGACTACGCCGCGGGCGTCGGCATCGTCGTCGAGAACGTGGCCTACTCGCCCGACAGCGTGGCCGACTACACGCTCATGTTGATATTGATGTCGCTGCGCAACATGCGGTCCGTCGTCCGGCGGGCCGAGGCGCACGACTACCGGTTGGACGAGGTCCGCGGCCGCGAGCTGCGCGACCTCACCGTCGGGGTCGTCGGGACCGGGCGCATCGGCACCGCGGTCATCGACCGGCTCCGCGGGTTCGGCTGCCGGGTGCTGGGCCACGACACCCGCCCCGGGCCGGCGGCCGAGTACGCCGCGCTGGACGACGTGCTGCGCTGCAGCGACGTCGTCACCCTCCACACCCCGCTGACCACGGAGACGCGTCATCTCCTGCACCGCGAGCGCCTCGCGCAGATGAAGCCCGGCGCGATCGTCGTCAACACCGGGCGCGGCGCCCTGCTCGACACCGAGGCCCTCGTCGCCGCGCTGGAGGACGGTCGGCTGGGCGGCGCCGCGCTCGACGTCCTCGAAGGGGAGGAGGGGATCTTCTACGCGGACCGCCGAGCCGACCCCATCGACAACGCGTTGTTGGTGCGCTTGCAACGGCTGCCCAACGTCATCATCAGCCCGCACACCGCCTACTACACCGACCACGCGCTGCGCGACACGGTCGAGCAGGCCATCACGAACTGCCTGCGCTTCGCCGGCCGCGCCCGGCATGCCTAGGCTCAAGCTCGGGATCGTCTTCGGGGGCGTCTCCGAGGAGCACCCCGTGTCGGTGAAGTCCGCGCGCGAGGTCGCCCGGCACCTCGACGCCGCACGGTACGAGCCGTTCTACATCGGGATCACGGAGCGCGGTGCGTGGCGGCTCTGCGACGGGCCGCAGGACGGCTGGCAGAACGGGCGCGGGCGCCCGGTCGTGCTCTCGCCGGACCGCGGCGTGCACGGCCTGCTCGTCCTGGAGGACGGGCGCTACGAGACCATCCGGCTCGACCTCGTCCTGCCCGTGTTGCACGGCCGGCTCGGCGAGGACGGCGCGATCCAGGGCCTGCTGGAGCTCGCCGGTATCCCCTACGTCGGCTGCGACATCCAGGCTTCGGCCTTGTGCATGGACAAGTCGCTGACCTACCTGATCGCCCGCAGCGCGGGGATCGCCACGCCCGAGTTTTGGACGCTCACCGGCGACGAGCCCGTCGACCCGGACGACCTCAGCTATCCGGTCTTCGTCAAACCGGCGCGGTCCGGTTCGTCGTTCGGCGTCAGCAAGGTGTCGCGTGCCGAGGATCTGCCGGCGGCGATCCGGACCGCCCGGCAGTACGACGCCAAGGTCCTGATCGAGGAGGCCGTCGTCGGCAGCGAGGTGGGGTGCGCGATCCTGGGCAGCGGCCTGGACCTCATCTGCGGCGAGGTGGATCGCATCGCGCTTTCGCACGGCTTCTTCCGGATCCACCAGGAGGCCGCGCCCGAGCGCGGATCCGAGAACGCGATCGCCATCGTCCCCGCCGACATCCCGCCGCAGGCCCGCGCGCGGGTGCAGGAGACGGCGGCCGCGGTGTACCGCGCGCTGGGCTGCACCGGGCTCGCGCGCGTCGACCTGTTCCTCACAGAGAACGGGCAGGTCGTGCTCAACGAGGTCAACACGCTGCCGGGCATGACCGGCTACAGCCGGTACCCCAGGATGATGGCGGCCGCCGGGCTGCCGCCCGCCGACGTGCTCGACCGCCTGGTGTCGTCAACCGTGCCCGGGACGCGACGATGAACGAGCACTTCGCGTTCGTCGACGAGATCGTCCCGGCGATCCGGTGGGACGCCAAGTACGCGACATGGGACAACTTCACCGGCAAGCCCGTCGACGGCTATCTCGCCAACCGCATCGTCGGGACACGCGCCCTATGCGCCGCGCTGGCGCGCGCCTGCCTGCGGGCCGCGTCGCTCGGCTTCGGCCTGCTGCTGTGGGACGGCTACCGCCCGCAGCGGGCGGTGGACTGCTTCGTGCGGTGGTCCGAGCAGCCCGAGGACGGCCGGACCAAGCGCCGGCACTACCCCAACATCGAGCGGGCCGACCTGCTCACGCAGGGCTACGTGGCCACCCGGTCGGGGCACAGCCGCGGCAGCACCGTCGACCTGACGCTCTACGACCTGGCGACCGGCGAGCTGACGCCGATGGGCGGTGGCCACGACCTGATGGACGCGATCTCCCATCACGGGGCGCCGGGCATCGGGCGGGCCGAGGCGCGGAACCGCGAAGGCCTGCGCTCGGTCATGGAGGGCTGCGGCTTCACGGGCTACGCCTGCGAGTGGTGGCACTACACGCTCGCCGACGAGCCGTTCCCCGACACCTACTTCGACTTCCCCATCGCCGTCGGGCGTGACGCGTGCGCTGGTCGGCATCCGAGCTGACGGCTCATTTGGGCGGCGAGCTCGCCGGGCCCGACGCCGGCGTCGACGGGGCGAGCATCGACTCGCGGACGCTCCGGCCCGGACAGCTCTACGTCCCGATCGTGGCCGAGCGCGACGGCCACGCCTTCATCCCGGCGGCGCTCGAGGCGGGCGCCTCGGCGTATCTCACCGAGCGCGACCCGGGGCCCGGGACCGCGATCCGCGTACGCGAAACCGGCGGCGCGCTGCTGCGCCTCGCCGCCGTCGCCCGTGGCCGGGTCGGCGGCGCCATCGGCGTGACCGGGTCGGTGGGCAAGACCACCACCAAGGACCTGCTGGCCGCCTGCCTGGCGTCGACGTTCCCCACCGTGGCGAGCGCCGGGTCCTTCAACAACGACCTCGGCCTTCCGCTCACGCTGCTCAACGCGCCCGAGGACGTGCGCTGGGCGGTGCTGGAGATGGGCGCGCGGCGGGAAGGGGACATCGCGCGGCTGGCCCGCGTCGCGCGGCCCGAGGTCGGGGTCGTGACCAGCGTCGCGGCGGCCCATGTCGAGTACCTGGGCGACCTCGACGGCGTGGCCCGCGCGAAGGGCGAGCTGGTGGCCGCGCTGCCCGCGACGGGGCTCGCGGTGCTGAACCACGACGACCCGCGGGTCCGAACCATGGCGTCCCGGAGCCCGTGCCCGGTGCTGAGCTATGGGCTGGACGGCGACGCCGACGTGCGCGCGGCTCGGGTCACCGTCGACCGTGACCTGCGGGCCCGGTTCCGGCTGTCGTCGCCGTGGGGTGAAGCGGACGTCCGGCTGGCAGTGCACGGCGCGCACCAGGTGTCCAACGCGCTGGCCGCGGCCGCGGCGGCGCTGTGGTGCGGGGTGCCGATCGCGTCCGTGGCCGCGGCGCTGACGGCCGGGCAGGGGTCCTCGCTGCGCATGGAGGTCGATCGGGTGCCCGGCGGCCCAGTGCTCCTCGTCGACTGCTTCAACGCGATCCCCGTCTCGGTCGAGGCGGCCGTGCGATCCCTCGCCGCGTTGCCGGGCGCGCGCAAGCTGGCCCTCCTGGGGTTGATGGCCGAGCTGGGGGACGGCAGCGCGCATCAGCACCGCCGGATCGCCGGCGTGGCGGCGGAGCTGGGCGTCCACGTGGTCGGCTACGGCACCGCGCTGTACGGCGAGGCCTCCGTGCACGGGGTCGATGAGGCGGTCGCGCTCCTGCGCACGCTGGGCCCGGGCGACGCGGCGCTGGTCAAGGGCAGCCGGGTGGTCCGGCTCGAGGACGTGGTCCGCGCCTACCGGGAGGCCGAGGGCACGCCTTGCCCTTGATCGTGCAGCAGGCCGGCGCGACGGCCGGGTTGGCCGCTGTCCTGGGCTTGGGCGTGCTCGTCGTCCTCTACGTCGCGCAGGCGCGCGACGTGCGGCGACTGCGGGAGTGGGCCGGCACGGCGCCCGAGCGCGCGCAGCGCGCCGTGCCTGTGACGCCCAGCCGCCGGCCGCACCCGCGGATCGGCCGACGTCCGGTCGCCGTCGCGCTGGCCGGCGTCCTCGTCCTCGGCGGCGCGGAGGCCGGGCTGCGCGGCTGCGGCGCCGATGAGCACCAGGGCCAGGCCCGAGTGGACGGCGGCAGCAAGGGGTCCAACCCGTCCCGCGGCGGCGTCGCCACCGTTCGGCCCGGCGACGTCACCGTCGCCGTCCTCAACGGCACGACGGTTCCCGGGCTGGCGGCCGCGCTGCGCGACCGGGCCGCCGCGGCCGGCTTCCGGGGCGGCATCGTCGACGACTACTCCGACAAGCAGCTCGCCGCGTCCGTCGTGCAGTACGCGCCCGGCCACCAGGCCGAGGCGCAGAACGTCGGACGCCGGTTTGGGATCGGCCGCAGCGAGCCGCTCACCGCCGGCACCCGTGCGCTGACCGGCGACGCGACCGTGGTCGTCATCGCGGGCGCCGACCAGGCGCGGTGACGGATATCGCGGCTGTATCGAAAACGCCATACGAGCCGGAAACAGCCCGTCGTCTTGAGTGGTGACATGACCTCGAGCAACTCGGCAGGGACCAAGACGGTGGAGTTGGCCAGGACGGTGGCGGACGAGGGCTGGGCGGTGGTCGGCGTCCTCGAGCCGCCCCTCGCCTGCCGGCTGTTGCGCGCCGTCGACGAGGTGGCGGCCCGATCGCCCGACACGATGCAGCCGCTGCACCAGCTCTCCGGCCTGGCCCAGCACCCCGACCTGGCCGCGATCGTCGACTGGCCGCCGCTCCTGGCGCTCGTGGTCGAGCTTCTCTCGCCAAACGTCTACATCAACCACTCCCATCTGGACGTCCACCCGCCCCACCCGCCCACCGGTGCGCACCGCTGGCATCGCGACAACGGCCTGATGGGCCGGGACATGCGGCTGCTGTGGCGCGACCAGCCCAGGGTGACCGTGAAGGTCGCCGTCTACCTCACCGACGTGGACGACCCGGACGACGGCGCGCTCGAGGTGGTGCCCCGCAGTCACCTCGACACGGCGTCGCGCCACCCCACCGAGGAGCAGCCGCACGGGGTGCCGATCCTCGGGCCCGCCGGCACGGTCGCCGTCTTCGACGCGCGGCTCTGGCACCGCCGGCGCGACAACCTCGGCGCGCGCGTCCGGCGCGCCATGTTCATGGCCTACAGCTACCGCTGGCTGACGTCGCGCGACACCCCGCTCGCGCAGGTGCCCGCGTGGGCCGGGCTGCCGCAGATCCCCCGGCAGCTGCTCGGCGACATGACGGTGGACCCGTTCTACTGGGCCGCCGGCGAGCTTCCGCTCGACCCGCGCTCCGCCGAGCGCGAGGCCGCGTGACCTCATGACGACGACCGTGGCGGCGCGGCGGCGCATATCGCCGGCGTATCGAAAAGGGCATACGGACGGGCAACACCGCGCGACCTTCAATGGCGGCGTGACCCGCACCAGACCGGCATGGGGAGCGAGCCGGCGGATCCGGACCCGCAGGCGCCGTGCCGCCGGCCTGCTGGTCGCCGTCACGGCGATCGCCGGCGTGCTCGGCGCCAAGGCGCTGCTGGTGTCGTCGTCGGTCACGGTGACCATCCCGGCGCGGACGCCGGACCCCGCTCCTGCGCCGACGACGCCGGCGGTGCCGGCGACGGCGCCGCGCCCCCGCGCCGAGCCCGGGGATGGGCTCGGCGAGGACGCGGGCGCCGTCCCGGCCGGCACGACGGTCTTCGACGACGGCGTCCCCGGCGTCGCGAAGCTCGACCCGGCCCTGCTCGGCGCGCTGCGCCGGGCGGCGACCGATGCCGCTCCCGACGGCGTCACGTTCGTCGTCGACAGCGGCTGGCGCTCGCCCGCCTACCAGGAGCACCTCCTCCGGCAGGCGGTCGCGAGGTACGGCTCGGAGGCCGCGGCCGCCCGCTGGGTCGCTCGGCCCGACGCCTCGCTGCACGTCGCCGGGCGCGCGGTCGACCTCGGGTCGGCGGCTGCGGCCTGGCTGTCCGCGCGCGGCGCGGCCTACGGGCTCTGCCGGGTCTACGGCAACGAGCCCTGGCACTACGAGCTTCGCCCCCAGGCAACCACTCAGGGGTGCCCAGCGATGTACCCCGACCCCACCCACGACCCAAGGATGCAACGACCATGACCAGCAGACTGCGCCCCCTGACGCTGGCCGCCCTCGTAGGGGTCGCGCTGATCGGCGCCGGCTGTGGCTCGGATGCGCCGTCCGATGCCGGGAGCGGCACCAGCGCCGCGGTCAGCGGCAGCAGCGACACCACGAGCACCTCGGGCGGTGACGACGGCGCCGGCGGCGGCACCTCGGCCACCACGCAGGCAAAGCTCGTCAAGCTCGCCGAGTGCATCCGCGCGCACGGCGTGCCGCACTTCCCGGACCCGGATCCCAAGGGCGAGACGAACTTCGGGATCGACGTGAGCCCGGCGGTGTGGAAGAAGGCCACCGAGGCCTGCAAGTCGATCACGCCGCCCGGCACGTTCAGCGGGAAGCGCAGCCCGAAGCAGCAGTCGGCGGCGCTGCGGTTCGCCGCGTGCGTGCGCGAGCACGGGGTCAAGGACTTCCCCGACCCCGTCAACGGCGATCCGCTCATCGACACCACGAAGATCCCCTCCTCCAACAAGCCCGGGGGCATGACCATCCTCAACGCGGCGACGCACCAGTGCGGCGCGATCCTCGGACGGGCCGCGGGGGGCCAGCGGTGAGGCGGAAGGCCTGGGCGGCGAGCGGCGCGGGCGTCGTCGTGGCCGCCGTGGTCGCCGGGGCCGTCGTGCTCGGTGGCGACCATGCGGCGAGCGCGGCCGCACAGGCGGCGCCGGCGCCCACCGAGGCCGTGCAGCGCGGCAGGCTGTCGGCCGCGGTCTCCCAGGACGGGATCCTGACCTACCGGGCCCGGCCGGACGGCTCGCCGTTCGCGGTGATCAACCACGCCCGCGGCACGTACACCGATCTGCCGCAACCGGGCGACGAGGTCGGCTGCGGCGAGGTGCTGTACCGGGTCGACGACGAGCCGGTGCTGCTGCTCTGCGGTGGCGTGCCCGCCTACCGCGCGCTGCAGGTCGGCGACACCGGGCGCGACGTGCGGCAGCTCAACGGCGACCTGCACGTCCGCGGCGGCGACGCGTTCACCACGAAGACGGCCGACGCACTGAAGGCACTGCAGCGCCGCCGGGGGGCACGCGCCACCGGCGCGCTCGCGCTCGGCGACGCCGTGTTCCTGCCCGAGGCGGTGCGCGTCGCCAAGGTCGGCGCCGAGCTCGGCGCCGCGGCCCAGCCCGGCGCCCTCGCGCTGAGCGCCACGTCGGACACCCTGCACGTGCAGGTCAACCTCGATCCGTCCGACCAGGGCCAGGTCCGGCGTGGGGACCGCGCGCGGATCACGCTGCCGGGCAACGTGGTCGTCACGGCGAGGGTCGACGGGTTCGGCCGGATCGCCGAGACCCCGGCCGCCCAGGGCGCCACCGCCGCCGACGCGACGATCCCCACCTACCTCAGCCTCGACGACCCGGGCAAGGCCCGCGGGCTGGACCGGGCACCGGTCGGCGTCGAGATCGCCACGGCCGGCGTCGACGACGCGCTGAGCGTGCCGGTCACCGCGCTGGTCGGCCGCTCGGGCGGCGGCTTCGCGGTCGAGGTCGTGCGCGCCGGTGAGCGGCGCGACCTGGTCGCGGTGCGCGTCGGCCTGTTCGACACCGGCGGCGGGCGCGTGGAGGTCGAGGGCGACCTGCGCGCCGGTGACCGCGTCGCGGTGCCCTCGCTGTGAGCGACGTCGTCCTGGAGCTCGACGCCGTGAGCAAGGTCTACGGCGAGGAGGGAGTGGGTGGTGTTCGCGTCGCTGCGCTGCGCGACGTGTCGTTCTCCGTGTGCCGCGGCGAGCTCGTCGCGATCGTCGGACCCTCCGGCTCGGGCAAGTCCACGTTGTTGCACATCATGGGCACGCTCGAGCGCCCGAGCAGCGGCGTGGTGCGGATCGGCGGGGTCGACGCGGCGGGGCTCGAGGACCGCGAGCTCTCGCGGCTGCGCGCGCGCGAGATCGGCTTCGTCTTCCAGCAGTTCTTCCTGGCCGAGCACGCCACCGTGCGCGAGAACGTCGCCGACGGCCTGCTCTATGCCGGCGTGCCGGCCGCCGAGCGCCACGAGCGCGCCGACGAGGCGCTCGAGCAGGTCGGGCTCTCGCACCGCACGACCTTCAAGCCCACCAAGCTCTCGGGGGGCGAGCGCCAGCGCGTCGCGATCGCCCGCGCGCTCGTGGGGCGCCCCGCGATCGTCCTGGCCGACGAGCCGACCGGCAACCTCGACAGCACCACGGGCGCGTCGATCATGGCGCTGCTGCGCGAGCTCAACGCCGCCGGCGCGACCATCCTGATGATCACGCACGACGGCGGCCTGGCCGACCAGCTGCCGCGCCGGATCCGGATGCTCGACGGCCAGGTGGTGTCCGATGGGCGCGGGTGACCGGCTCCGGGTGGCGAGCGTCGGGCTGCGCGCCCGGCCGATGCGGGCCGGGCTCTCGGCGCTCGGGATCGCGATCGGCACCGCGGCGATCGTGGCGGTCCTGGGGTTGTCCTCGTCCTCGCAGGCGGGGCTGCTGGCCGAGATCGACCGGCTCGGCACGAACCTGCTGACCGTCGAGGCCGGGCAGAGCCTGACCGGCCAGGCGGCGAAGCTGCCCGTCGAGGCGCCCGGGCGGATCACGCTGCTTCACGACGTGCAGCAGCTGGCCCACACCGGCCTGTTGAAGGACGAGAAGGTCTACCGCAGCTCGCTGATCCCGGTGGCCAACAGCGGCGGCCTGCAGGTGCGGGCGACGAGCCTCGGCCTGCTCTCCGTTCTGGGGACCGGGATCGCGCGCGGCGCGTGGCTGAACCCCGGGACCGCCCGCGAGCCGGTCGCGGTGCTCGGGGCGGTCGCCGCGCAGCGCCTGGGCGTCGACCGCGTCCATGCCGACGAGCGGATCTGGCTGGGCGGGCGGTGGTTCAACGTCGCCGGCATCCTGCGGCCCTCGCCGCTGGCCACCGACATCGACACGAGCGCGCTGATCGGCTACCCCGCCGCCCGCCGCTACCTCGGCTACGTCAGTTTCGCCCGCGGCGGGCCGCAGGCCGGCCCGCCCAGCACCATCTACGTCCGGACCGCCACCGGCCACGAGGCCGCGGTCCAGGCGCTGCTCGCGCCGACCGCCAACCCGCAGGCGCCGGACGAGGTCGACGTCAGCCAGCCCTCCGACGCGCTCACCGCGCGCGCCGCGGCCGCCGGCGCGTTCGACAGCCTCTTCCTGGGGCTGGGCGTCGTCGCCCTCGTCGTCGGCGCGGTCGGCGTCGCCAACATCATGATCATCTCGGTGCTCGAGCGCCGCTCGGAGATCGGCCTGCGCCGCGCCCTCGGCGCGACGCAGGGGCAGATCCGCAGCCAGTTCCTGATGGAGTCGATCCTGCTGGCGCTGATCGGCGGCGTGGTGGGCGTGCTGGCCGGGATCGTCGCGACGGCGATCTACGCGAGCGCGAAGCACTGGGCCATCGTGATCCCGGTGCAGGCGTGGGCGGGCGGCATCGCCGCCGCGCTGGTGATCGGTGCGGTCGCCGGGCTGATGCCGGCCCTGCGCGCGTCGCGGCTGCCCCCGACGGTCGCGCTGCGGACGGCGTGACCTCGTCCTGGTGGACCCATCCACTAGGCCCGCTCGTCGCGGCGCCCGCGCGAGCGCACGAAGCTCCGCACGTCCGCCAGGAGCTCGTCGGCCAGCGCCGGGTCGTCGACCGCGCGGGCGACGAGCACCGCACCGACCAGCGCGCTCAGCGCGACGGCGGCCTCGCGCCGTCCCTCGGCCTCGTCCGCGGCGCCGATCAGGTCCGCGAGGCGCCCGAGGTAGGCCTCGACCTGCGCGGTGTAGGCCCGGCGGACCTCGTCGCCGGCGCGGGCGGCGTCGGCGCCGAGGGCCACGATCGCACAGCCGTCGCCCGGGTTCGCGCAGTGCCGGGCGGAGGCGTACCAGTCCACGAAGCGCGCGAGGGGGTCGTCGGCGTCGGCGACGACCTCGTCGATCGCCGCGCCCGATTCCGCGAAGGCGTGGGCGACCGCCTCGGCCACCAGCTCGTCGCGCGAGCCGAAGTGCTTGTAGAAGCCGCCGTGGGTCAGGCCGGCGGCGCGCATGATGTCGGCGACGCCCGGCCCGTCGGTGCCCGCCTCGCGCAGACGGCGCGAGGCGATCTCGACGATGCGCTCGTGGCTGGCTCGCTTCTCGTCCCGTGAATGTCCCATGGCGCTCGTGGTGGATGATAGCTATCATCCAACAGGATGATGACCGTCATCCACATGTACCGGAGGCCAGCACCATGAACATCGAAGGAACCGTCGCCCTCGTCACCGGCGCCAATCGCGGGATCGGCAAGGCCATCGCCGACGAGCTGCCCGCCCGTGGCGCCGCGAAGGTCTACGCCGCCGTGCGCGACGTGGCCACGGTGACCGATCCGCGGCTGACGCCGGTCGCGCTCGACATCACCGACGCCGGGCGCGTCGCCGCGGTCGCCCGCGAGCTCGGCGACGTCCAGCTCGTGGTCAACAACGCCGGGATCGGCCGGCCGGCGGTGCCGCTGGACGCCACGCTCGCCGACGCCCGCGCCGAGCTCGAGACCAACTACCTGCCCCTGATCACCATGACCCAGGCCTTCGCGCCGGTCCTGCGCGCCAACGGGGGCGGCGCGTTCGTCAACGTCCTGTCCGTCGTCTCCTGGGTGTCCTCGCCGATCCTGTCCACCTACTCGGCGTCGAAGTCGGCCGCGTGGAGCTACACCAACGGCGCGCGCGTCCAGCTCGCCGACCAGGGCACCGCGGTCGTCGCTGTCCACGTCGGCTTCGTCGACACCGACCTGACCCAGGGCTTCCCGGGGGACAAGGTGGCGCCGCGCGAGGTCGCGGTCGCCGCGCTGGACGCGCTCGAGGCCGGGGAGCCCGAGGCCCTCGTCGACGACGTCAGCCGCGCGGCGAAGGCGGGGCTGTCCGACGACCAGCGCGCGCTGTACCCCGGCGTGCGCGAGCGCTTCGCGGCGACCGTCGCCTCCTGACCCTCAGGCTCCGGGCGCGGCGGCCGATATCCCGGACATGGCCCTCCCTCGCCTCGCTCCGCTCAGGGTGCGCCGCGACGCCGCGGGCGGCGTGCGGATCGCCGCGCCCGTCGACCGCTCGCCGCTCGTCGTCCGCGCCGCCACCGCGCTGGCCCATCTGACCCGCCAGGCCGAGGCGCCCGGCGCGCGCTTGGTCGATGTCCAGCCCGTCGTGCAGGTCCGCGACGCGGCGGCGTACCGGCGCTGGCGCACCGAGCGCGAGGCCGTGTGGCGCACGCAGGGCGGCCGGTACACGACGGCCGGGTGGCCGGCCGAGCTCCCGGCCGATCGTCTCGCCGCCGTCCTGCTCCCGCTGCCGCACGGCGCGGCGCGCAGCGGTGGCGGCAAGCCGGGGCGGATGGTCGCCGACCCCCTGTTCAGCACCGGCCTGCGCGTCGACGGCGCCGGGCCCGACGAGATCGCCCTCGGGCTCGTCGCGCAATGGCTGCGCCAGGCGGCGTCGGGCTCCGCCGCGCTGCGCGTGGCGGCGCCGATCCTCGAGCCGGGCGACGGCGCGCGCCGCGTGCTCGACCTCGGGCTGGACTGGCCGCTCGCCGCCGCCGTCGCCTAGCCCACTAGCCCAGGCCACCGGGCGCACGGGCAAGCCGGGGTCAGGCGGGATCCACCAGGATCTCGCCACCGCGCTCGGGCACGACGACGAGCAGGCTGCGGCGCGCCCGCTCGGGCCGTTCGCGCACCGGGAGCAGCCGCAGACCCGCCGCGGCGCGCAGGACCTCGCGCAGCTCCATCTCGGCGAACGGCGCCCCGGCGCAACGGCGCACGCCGCCGCCGTATGGGATCCAGGCCAGCGGGTCGCTCGGCTCGCCCCCCAGGAAGCGCTCGGGACGGAACGCGGCCGCGTCGGTCCAGAGGTCCTCGCGGCGCAGCGCGAGCCACAGGCAGGCCGCGACCTGGACCCCGGCGGGGATGCGGTGGCCGCCGATCTCGGCGGGCTCGAGCAGCAGGCGCGGGGCGATGGTCAGCGCCGGGCGGACGCGCAGGACCTCCTTGACGAGCGCGTCGAGGTAGGCGGGGTCGCCCTCGCGCAGGCGCGCCTGGGCCCCCGGATGGTGCGCCAGCCGCTCGAACGCCCACGCCAGGGAGGCCGCGGAGCTGTCGTGGCCGCCCATCAGCAGCGCGACGAGCTCGTCGCGGACGTGGCGGTCCGAGGGCGCCCGGCCGTCGTCGTCGCGCTGCTCGAGCAGCAGGTCGATCACCGCGTCGTTGCGCGGAGCCGCGCGGCGGCGGGCGATCATGTCCAACAGCAACGCGTCGAAGCGCTCGACCGCGAGACGGAAGCGGCCCCACGGGCTGCGCGGGCCGAGGTCGCGCTGCACGAGCGCCATCGCGAGCATCCGCGGCAGGGCGCGGACGTCGCGCAGCGTGGACTCGATGGCGTCCCGCAACCGGGCGCCGTCCTCGTCGTCGCCCGTGCCGAAGACGACGCGCAGGATGATGTCCAAGGTCAGCTCGCGCATCCGCTCGAGCGTCACGACGCGCCCGCGCCAGCCGGCGAGCTCGCGCTGCGCGAGGTCTGCGATGCCGGGCGCCAGGGCGCGCATCCGCGCTCCGTGGAACGGGCCCTGGAGCAGGCGGCGCTCGCGCAGGTGCGCCTCGCCGTCGAGCAGCAGGATCGAGTCCTCGCCCGCGAACGGCCGCAGGAACTCCCAGCTCTCTCCGGCCGGCGCGATCGACGGATCGAGGCGGAAGACGTCGCGGACGCCGTCGGGGTGCGAGAACAGCACCATCGGCTGCTCGGTCCAGTAGGTGCGGATCGTGACCGGATCGCCGTACTGCCGGTGAACACGCTGCAGGAACGCGCCCGGTCGCGCCATCCAGGCCATCGTCTGCCAGGCGGCGGGGCTTCGCGGACCGGGTGGGAGCGTCGTCACAGCGTCAGGCTACGGCGCGGCCGCGGCCGCGGCCGGGCGCGGTCCGCCCGGCAGCGGCTCGAGCCCCAGCGCGTAGCCGGTCCCGGCGCCGGTGATGATCGGCTCCAGGAGGTCCTCGTGGCGGACCTGCATGCGGTAGAAGGCCTGCAGGAACGGGACGGCGTGGCCCTCGGGATCCTCGGCGACCAGGCGGCTGAGCGCGGCCATCCCCTCCCGCCGGTCGGCCGGTCGGCGCCCGAGCACGGCGGTCATGTCGGCCAGGTCGAGCTCGTCGTGCAGCGCCCCGACCGCGTCCGCGCGGACCGCCACCTCCGCCAGGTGCACGGTGGCCGTGTGCTGGAACGTGGCGAAGGCGTCCCCGTCGGCGGGAGCGTGGAGCGTCTGCAGGCGGCCGGCCAGCAGCCGGTGCAGCTTGGCGCGCGACGACGGGAGCTCCTCCAGCGGGGGCTCGCGCTCGAACGGCACGCCGTAGCTCTCCAGGAGCGCCTCGCACACCGCGCGGCGCCCCACGGCGTCCCAGCCGAGGATCGCGAGCTGCTCGGCGACCTCCGGCCGCGGGCGCTGCACGAGCTGGGCGACCGACAGCGGCGTGAGCAGCATCCACACCACGGTGTAGAAGTGGACGGCCTCGCGGTCCACCGGGCGCCCCAGGATCGACGCGTAGTGGTCGAGCAGCTCCGGCACGCGGGCCATCGGGTAGATCGTGCTGCGCGAACGCAGGCCGCCGAGGTCCTCGAGCGGGTCGCCGAGCTTGGCCAGCTCCCAGTCGATGAGCCCCGCGACGCGGTCGCCGTCGACCATGAACTGCCCCGGCCCGCAGTCGCCCTGCAGCAGGCGCACCTCGGTGCGCCCCGCGGGCGCGTGCGTGTCGATCCACCACGACGCGAAGTCCAGCAGCGGCTCGGGCTCGATCAGGTTGTAGGACTCGTAGCGCGCCCGACGGTAGCGCTGCGTGCCGAGCGTGATCTCCGCTCCGCGCGGGACGTCCATCGGCGGAAGGTCGAGCGTCGCGGGGTCGAGCGCGTGCAGGCGGGCGAGGTTGGCGACGTAGTCGCGCGCGATGGCGAACCGCGTGTCGGGCCCCACGTCGTCCCCGATCGCCGACGTGCCGGGGAGGCGCTCCATGAGGATCCACGCGTCCTGCTCGTCGTAGCCGTGATAGGCCGGCGCCGCCACCCCGGTGCCCTGGACCGCGCGGATGATGGCCGCCTCGTAGGCCAGCAGCCGCCGCGTGTCCTCGTCGGTGACCGTGCCGCGCAGGCCCGGCACGGAGCGGCCGCGCAACATCACCTCGGCGCGTGTGCCGTTGCGGTCCTGCACCGTGAGGAACCATTGCGGCCGCCAGCGCCCGTGGCGCTCGCGCGCGACGATGCGTCCGTCCAGCGTCGCCTCGACCCAGGCGAACACGCGGTCCATGGCGGGATCCGTGGTCATGTGGGGCGCCTGCCTACACCACTGCGATCCCACGGCGCAAGCGCGGGGGTCCATGATGACCGAGCCATGACCCGCACGACGATCGAGGAGCTGCTGACCGCTGCGCGCGAGCGCCTGGAGCGCGTGACGGTCGACGACGTCGACGCGGCGCTGCGCGACGGCGCCGTCCTGGTGGACATCCGCTCCGAGCTCCAGCGCACCCGCGACGGCGTGATCCCGGACGCGCTCTTCCACCCGCGCAACGTGCTCGAGTGGCGCTGCGATCCGTCGTCGGGCCACGACGACCCACGGCTGAGCGGCGACCTCGGCCGGCGCATCATCCTCGTCTGCAACGAGGGGTATCAGTCGAGCCTCGCCGCCGCGGCCCTGCACGAGCTCGGGTTCACCCGGGCGACGGACCTGGTCGGGGGCTTCCAGGCCTGGGCTGCGGCGGGCCGGCCGGTCACGACGCTCTAAAGAGGCCGTCTCAGAGCCTTCGCCGCGCTGACGCGGCCGCCCCGCGGCGCCAGACACCGCCCGGCCGCTCACCAAGGCACACCAGCATTGGTCGCGCGGCCGGTCGGCGCCTGGCATCCACGGATGCGGGTGCGTCAGCCCGCCCCGGGGTTCTGAGACAACCTCCAACGGCGTCAGCCGAGTTGCTCGAGCGCCTCGCGGGCCCGGTCGCCCCACGGCCACAGACCGGCGTCGAGCTCGATCGCGCGGGCGTAGTGGGCGCGGGCCTCCGTGGGCCGGCCGAGCAGCTCGGCGGCGTAGCCGAGCACGCGGTCGGTGCTGCCCCAGGTCGAGATCGCCCGGCCGGCCGACAGCTGCTGGCCCGCGTGCGGCGCGAGGACCTTGGCGACCGCCCGGGCGGTCGGCACGTGGCCGACGAGGCGCGCGGCCTCCATCGCCTCGCCGATGGCCGAGAGCCAGTTGGCGTCGTAGCGCAGCGCCGCGAAGTCGTCACGGGCGAGGATCTCGAGCTGTGCCGCCGCACCGGCGTGGTCGCCCTCGCCGGCGAGCACCCACGCGTAGCCGGCGCGATACGCGCTCCCGGTCTCCGAGCGGCCGATGCGGTCCAGCGCCCACGACCGGTCCCAGTCGGCGAAGTCCAGCGTGCAGACGCGGACCGCGAAGTCGATCATCAACGCGAACAGCCGCGCGTTGGGGTCGCCGGCCCGCGTGCCCTCCTCGTCGCCCTCGGCGGCGAGGCGGCGCGCGGCCACGACGTCGCCGCGCTCCAACGCGCGCGCCCCCGCCCACATCGCCGTGTACCAGCGGTAGGCCGGCAGCCGGAGCTCCTGCGCGAGCGCCGCGTGGCGGGCGATCTCGGCCTGCATCCCCGCGAAGTCGCCCGCCTCGTGCAGGTCGGTCACGCGCCAGTTGTGGGCCTGGAGCTGCAGCGCCGGCTCGCCGGCGGCGCGCGCCGTCGCGATCATCTCGGCCGCGACGTCGAGGCGCTGGGTCAGGCGGTCGGGCCGCCAGAGCGCGACGTGCCGCGCGTTGAGCGCGGCGGCCAGCGCGTGCGGGTCGCCGCTCTCGCGCGCGGCCATGACCGCCTCGGCGCTCAGCCGGTCGCTCACGCCGCGTTCGGGCGAGTAGTACAGCTCGACCGCCAGCCGCGCGAACAGGGCCGAGCGCGTCGCCTGCCGGTCCGGCGGCGTGGCGTGCAGCGCCTCCTCGAGCAGCCCGACCCGCTCGCCGTCGACGTCGTGGATCGACACGCCGAGGCCGCAGGCGCCGACCGCGGCGCGGGCCAGCAGCGCGGGGTCCCGCGCGCGGCGCGCGAGCGCGGTGGCCTGGGCGAACCGGGCCCGCGCCGCGGCGTGGTCGCCGGCGTGCAGCAGCGCCTCACCGGCGCCCGCCAGGAGACCTCCGCGCTGGGTGTCGTCGCCGGCGCGCGCGGCATCGAGCGCCGCGACCGCCTCGGCGTTCAGCCGCGCCGCCTGCTCGTAGGCGGCCATCGCCATCGCGCGGGCGGCCGCGCGCTCGTAGAAGGGCACGGCCGCCAGCGGCTCGCCCGCGGCCACGAGATGGTGCGCGATCTCCTCGACCTGGCCGTCGTCGAGCGCGTGGGCGGCGGCACGGTGCAGGCGCGCCCGGCGCAGCGGGTTGGCGTCGAGGTCGGCGAGCACGGCCTCGCGCACGAGCGCGTGCGGGAACTCGACCTCGGCGCCCGTCCCGGAGCGCAGCAGGTGCGCGCGCGCCAGCTCGTCGAACGCAGCCTCGTCCTCGATGCCGCCGGCGCGCAGCAGGACGTCGACCGCGACGCGCTCGCCGAGCACCGCGGCCTGGGCGAGCAGCGCGTCGGCGGGGGCGCCGAGCGCCGCTCGACGGGCGGCCACGGCCTCGCGGACCGACGCCGGCAGCGTCCCGCCCGCGCCGGCGCGCAGCAGCTCCTGCGCGAAGAACGGGTTGCCGCCGGCGCGCCGGCGGACCGCGTCGGCCAGGTGCGTGTCGGCGCCCGCCAGGGCGGCCAGCGCACCGACGGCGTCGTCGGCGAGCGGCGCGAGCGCGACGCGGTCGGTCTCGACGCCGCGGCCGAGCACGTCGAACCGCGCGCCGAGGCCGGCGACGCCGCCCCGCGCCGTGGCCAGCACGGTCAGCGGCTGCGCCCGCGCCGAGTGCAGCAGCGCGCCGAGGAGGATCAGCGTGCCGCGGTCGGCCCACTGCAGGTCGTCGAGGACCAGCAGGGCCGGCCCCAGCGCGGCCAGCGCGGCGTCGACGTCCTCGACCAGGCGCGCGCGATCGCCACCGTCCCAGTCGACGGGCACCGCGGGGCGCAGCGCCTCGGCCAGCGGGGCGTAGGGCCCGAGCGGCTCCTCGGCGCAGCGGCCGAGGAGCACGGCGCGGCCGGGCGTCGCGCCCGCCGCGCGCAGCGCGAGCCGGGTCTTGCCGATGCCGGGCTCGCCCGTGACCAGCACGAGGCGCCGGCCGCCGATCTGCAGCAGTCGCCTGAGCCGCGCGAGCTCGGCGTCGCGCCCGACGAAGGGTCCCTCCGCGGCCCGGACGACCGCCGCCGGCAGCGGGGGCGGCTCGACCGGCGCCGCGCGCAACCCGGCCATGAGCGCGCGCAGCGCGGGACCGGGGGCGACGCCGAGCGCCGTGCGCAGCCGGCCGGCGAGCTGCTCACCGGTGCGCAGCGCTCCGGCGCGGTCGCCGGCCGCGGCCATCCGGCGGACGAGCTCGACGTGGGCCGGCTCGCCGAGCGGATCGAGCGCGGCGGCGCGGCGCGACCACGCGACGGCCGCCGGCAGGTCGCCGGCGCGCTCGGCGGCGCCGGCGAGGGCCGCGAGCGCCTCGCCCGCGCGCGCGTCGTGCTCGGCGCGGACCGCGTCGACCCACTCCTCGTCCATGCCGAGCAGGAGCACGCCGTCGCAGGCGGCCACGGCTCCCGCGTCGTCGCCCGCCGCCCGCAGCCGGTCGAACTCGCGCACGTCGATCCAGCATCCGTCGAGCCCGACCGCCTCGCGCGTGGTCCGCAGGCACAGGGCGTCGGCGCCGAGCGCGCCGCGCAGCTCGGTCAGGGCCGCGCGCAGGCTGGTGCGCGCGCTCGCCTCCAGGACGTCGGGCCAGAAGCGCCCGGCGAGTGTCCCGCGCGCGTGCATCCCGGGGTGCAGCGCCAGCCAGGCCAGCAGCGCGCGGCCGCGCCGCGAGCGCGGCAGCGAGACCGGCACGCCGTCGCGCGCCAGCGAGAGCCCACCGCCGAGCCGGACCTCGAGCACGAGCAGAACCTACGCGTTCGGCCGACGGTCACGATCGACGTTCACGCTGCACGAACGGTGGGCGAACGGCGGGCCTGCACCCTCTGGCGCCATGAACGTGCTCCGCATCCGCGACGTCCGCCTCATCGTCGGCGCCGTCGGCCTCTCGGCGCTCGGCGACCTCGCGCTCGGCATTCCGCTGGCCCTCGAGATCCGGGACCGCACGGGCTCGGCGTTTGCCGTGGCGGCCTTCTTCCTCTGCCTGTTCGGGCCGATCGTGGTGTGTGCCGGCCCCGCCGGGCGGCTGGCGGACCGCGTCGAGAACCGCCGGCTGCTGGTCGCCGTCTCGCTGGTGCAGCTCGCGGCGACCCTGGCGCTGCTGGCCGCGGGGTCCACCGGCGCGCTGCTCGCGCTGACCGCGGTCATCGGCGCGGGCGTCGCGGTCGCCGCGCCGTGCGAGTTCGCGCTGCTGCCGCTCGCCGCGGGCGAGGAGCACGTCCAGCAGGCCAACGGCCACGTGGAGTCCGCGCGCTACCTCGGCATGACCACAGGCCCGATCCTCGGCGGCGTGCTGGCCGGCGCGGGCCTGTTCGATGTCGCGGTGCTCGTCAACGCGGCCTCGTTCGGGGCCGTGGCGCTCGCCGCGCTCGTGCTGCACACGCGCCGGGTCCCGCAGCCGCGGGCCGCCGGCGATAGCGGGCGCGCACGAGAGGGTGTGCGCATCCTGCTCGCCGACCGCACCGTCGCGGTGGTCCTGGCCACGGCGATCGCCGCGCTGGCGTTCTTCTCCATCTCGATGAGCGCGGAGCTCTTCTTCGTGGTCGACACGCTGCATGCCGGCGACGCCGGGTACGGGATCCTGCTCGGCGCCTGGACGGCGGGCATGGTCGTCGGCGCGACGCTGGTCGCGCGGCGCGTCGCGCCCGAGCAGCTCGCGTTCGCCGCGCTGCTCGCCGTCGCCGGCCAGGGCGCGGGCCTGCTCGGCACGTCGCCGGCGACGACGCTCGCCGCCGCGCTGGCGGGCATGGCCCTCGGCGGCGTCGCCCACGGCGTCAAGAACGTGCTCTTGCGCACGCTGATCCACCGGCGCGTGCCCGATGCGCTGCGCGGGCGCGCGTTTGCGTCCTACAACGCGGCGCGCAACGCGGCCGAGCTGCTGGCGATCGCCGCCGGCGGCGTGCTGGTCGGCGTGATCGGCGCGCGCGCCGCCCTGGCCCTCTCCGGGGCCGTTCCCCTTGCGCTGGCGATCGTCGCCGGCGTCTTGACCACCACCACGACCAGGAGGTCGATCGATGCACCACTCCAAGGCTGACCTGACGCCCCGCGTCCTGGGCGAGTACGAGGGCCGCTGGGCCGATGGGGCGGGCTGGAGGCTCGCGTTCGAGCACATGCCCGCGCAGTTCCCGCCGGACCCGTCGATCTTCGCCGGGCTCCCCGACGACCGCTGCCAGTGCCTCCACGTCGGCTACGTCGTGCGCGGCTCGTTCCGCGTGACCTACAAGGACGGCCGCGAGGAGGTCGTGCGCGAGGGCGAGGGCTACGTGTTGGAGCCCGGCCACTTCGTCCAGACCATCGACGCGGTCGACCTCGTGGAGTTCTCGCCGGTCGACGAGCACGACCGGACGATGGCGACCATCGCGCGCAACGTCGAGGCGATGGCGCAGGCCTGAGGCCCGGAGCGCAGGAGTCCCCGGGCAGTGGGGCCTCCTGCGCGCGCGCCGTCTCAGGCGTGCAGCTCGAGCTTCAGCTCGCACGCGTCCACCGACGCGCGCGTCCCGGGCGTCTCGGCCGCGTCCATGGCGGCGAAGACCTTGCCGCCGGTCTCCATGTCCGCCGCCGAGTCGAACTGCTGCAGGACGACGGCGGTGCGCTGTGACGCGTCGAAGAGGATCTGCAGGCCCGTCGACGGGACGCCCTCGGGCGGGCCGTCGGACTCCTTGATGCGGCTGAGCAGCGTCTCCAGCCGCTCGGCGTCGACGTCGGTGAAGCGCACGGCACGGACGAACACGACGGTCTCCTTCCGGTTGTGTGAGCGCGAGCCTACGCCGACGCGCGCGGGCGGCGGGAAATCCTCCTGGCTCAGCGGCCGCGCGCGTCGCGGCGGACGGTCTGCAGGCTCTGCCAGCTGATCCGCAGGATGAGCGCGCTGATGGCCAGGCCGATGACCGGGTCGGCGATCGGGGCGCCGAGGGCGACGGCGATCGCGCTGAGAACGACGCCGACCGACACGAGGGCGTCGGAGCGGGCGTGGTGGCCGTCGGCGACCAGCGCGGCGCTGTCCAGGCGCCGCCCGCCCGCGAGCCGCACGCGGGCCGCGATCGCGTTGCCGGCCACGCCGATGGCGCCGGCGAGGCCGAGGGCGAGGAGGTGGTCGGGCGCCAGCGGGTGCACGATGCGCTCCACGGCGAACACCCCGGCCACGACCGCGCTGGCGAAGATCGTCGCGACGACGGCCAGGCCGGCGCCGCGCTCCGCCCGGTCCGAGCGCAGCAGGAACGCCGCGCCGAGCGGGACGGCGGTGAGCGCGTCACCGGCGTTGTGGATCAGGTCGGCGAGCAGGGCGACGGAGCCGGTGGCGACGTAGATCGCGGCCTGGACGGCGGCGGTCAGGCCCAGGAGGCCGAGCGAGAGCAGCACGACGCGCAGCCCGTCGCGCGAGCGCGCGACCGACGGGTCGATCCGCCCGTGCTGGTGGCCGTGGCCGTGGTGGTGGGCGTGCGCGTGGTCGCTCACGCGGTCGTCACGCCGGCGAGCCGGACGCCCTGCGCCAGGCCGGCGCGGACGTGCTCGGCGTGGGAGATCGCCTGGGTGAGCAGCTCGCCGACGTGCTCGTCGTAGAGGTCGTAGACCACCCGCCGCCCGTCGCGCTCGCCGGTGACGAGCCCGAGGTGGCGCAGCAGCCGCAGCTGATGGGAGACGGCCGACGCCTCCATGCCGACGGCCTCGGCCAGCTCGTTGACCGAGCACGGCCCGGCGTGCAGCCGCCCGAGGATGCGCACGCGGCTGGGCGCGGCAAGCGCCTGCATGGTGTCGGCGACGACCTGCGCGAAGGCCGGGTCGAGGCGGCCGGCGTCGTGGTCGTTGTTCCCGTGCGCCACGAACGCCATCTTATCTGAAGAGATCGTCAGTCATGCGGGGATCAGCCCTGCTCTGGCACAGTGCAAGGCGCGATGGACGTCCGCCTGCTCGCCGAGATCGCCGCCGCCGCGCTCGCGCTCTGGGCCGTGTCGTGCGTGCTGATGGTGCTCGTCGCGCAGCGCCTGCCGCCGGGCCTGCTGCGCGACGTCGCCGCGTTCCTGCCCGCGTGCGTGACCACCGCCCGGCGCCTGCGCCGCCACCCCGACGTGCCGCGCCGCGCGCGCGTCGCGCTGCTCATCGCGGTCCTGTGGGTGCTGTCGCCGATCGACCTGCTGCCCGAGTTCCTCCCGGTCATCGGGCCGCTGGACGACGTCGTGGCGGTGGTCCTGCTGCTGCGCTACGCCGCGCGGGCGATCCCACCGGCGGTGCTCTTCGAGGCGTGGCCCGCGGAGCCGCGGCTGTTGACCCGGCTGCTCGGCCGCGCCGCGCCGTGATCCCAGGGGCCCGCCTAGACTCGAGGCCATCATGTCGATCGTCATCGTCGGAGCCGGACCCAACCTCGGCGCCGCCATCGCGCGCCGCTTCGGACGCGAGGGGCTGCCCGTCGGCCTGATCGCCCGCGACGCGGCCAAGCTCCAGGCCGTCGCCGACGACCTGCAGGGCCAGGGGATCCACTCCGCCTTCGCGACGGCCGACATCCGCGACGCGGCGGCGCTCTCGGGCGCGGTGCTCGACCTCGCCGGGCAGATCGGGCCGGTGGAGGTGCTCGAGTACTCGCCGCTGCCCGCGCGCGAGTTCATGAAGCCCATCCTCGAGACGTCGGTCGACGACGTCCGCGGGCCGCTGGAGTTCAGCATCCTCGGCGCGGTCGCGGCCACCACCGCGGTCGTCGGCCCGATGGTCGAGCGCGGGTCGGGCACGATCCTGTTCACCACCGGCGGCGCGGCGATCGCGCCGAACCCGGCGCGCACCGGCGTCGGGATCTCGTTCGCCGGCGAGGTCGCCTACGCGCGCATGCTCCACGACGAGCTCGCGCCACGCGGCATCCACGTGGGACACACGGCGATCGCCGGGCGCATCGGGCCGGGGCAGGACTTCGAGCCCGACGACCTCGCCGAGGTGCTCTGGCGGCACCACACCGCGCGGTCGCCGTTCCAGGTCCGCCTCGGCTTCGACTGACGCACGCCGCGCTGCGGCCGCCGCAGGCACAGGTCGTGGAGACCGAGCTGACGCATCAGTGACGGCCCCCGCGGGCGGGAGATGCTTGCCTTGCGCAAACATCGTGCTATAGTTGCTTGCTGTAGGCAAGCTTATGACCGACAGCGACCCCACTACGAACCCCGTCGAGGACCTCGTCCGCCAGCTCTACGGCCTGGGCGCCGTGCAGCGGGAGCTCTCCCGCCACGCACTCGCCGAGCTCGGGGGACACGGGTTCCGCGCGCTGGCGGTCGTCGCCGTTCACGGACCGCAGCGCGTCAGCGCGATCGCCCAGCACCTGGGGGTGGACCTGTCGGTCGCCAGCCGGCAGGTGGCGGCGCTGACCGTCGCGGGCTACGTGCACCGCACGCGCGACCCGGAGGACCGGCGCGCCCAGATCGTCGAGCTCACCGAGCGGGGCCGGCGTGTCCTGCGCGATTCGCACGGCCGCATGGTCGAGGCGTTCACGCGGGTGCTGGCGCCCTGGTCGCCCGGCGAGATCGCCGCGCTGACCTCCGCACTCGAACGCCTGCGCGAGGACTTCCTCCGCCTTGCCGACGACCCCTCAACCACTGACGAGAACGAGAAGGAGCTGGTCGGATGAGCGCCGCGCAGGCTCGCCCGCAGACCGCGCCGCGCGCGGACATGAACCACCGTGAGATCCTCGAGGCGATGTCGGGCCTGTTGCTCGGCATGTTCGTCGCGATCCTGTCCTCGACGGTCGTCTCGACGTCGCTGCCGCGGATCGTCAGCGACCTCGGGGGCAGCCAGTCGAGCTACACGTGGGTGGTGACCGCGACGCTCCTGGCGCTCACGGTCTCGACGCCCATCTGGGGCAAGTTGTCGGACCTGATCGACCGCAAGCTCCTGGTGCAGACCGCCCTGATGGTCTACATCGTCGGCTCGGTCCTCGCCGGGCTCTCGCACTCGATGACCTGGCTGATCGGCTGCCGTGTCCTGCAGGGCCTCGGCGCCGGCGGCCTGACCGCGCTGGTCCAGGTCATCATGTCCGACCTGGTCTCCCCGCGTGAGCGCGGCCGCTACGCCGGCTACCTCGGCGCCGTGTTCGGCCTGGGCACCGTCGCCGGCCCGCTCCTGGGCGGCGTCATCACCGACGGCATCGGCTGGCGCTGGTGCTTCTACGTCGGCGTCCCGTTCGCGGCCGCTGCGCTCGTCGTCCTGCAGCGCACGCTGCACCTGCCGCCGCGGCGGCGCAAGGTCGCGCTCGACTACCCGGGCGCGCTGCTGATCGCCGCCGGCGTCTCGAGCATCCTGATCTGGGTCTCGCTGGCCGGTCAGCAGTTCGACTGGCTCTCGTGGCAGACCGCGGCGCTGGTCCCCGGCGGCCTGGGCCTGCTCATCGCCGCCGTCCTGGTCGAGCGTCGCGCCGCCGAGCCGCTGATCCCCCTGCACCTCTTCCGCGAGCGCACGGTCGTGCTGGCCGTCATCGCCTCGGTCGCCGTCGGCATCGCGATGTTCGGCACGACGGTCTTCCTCAGCCAGTACATGCAGATCGCCCGCGGGCGCACCCCGACCGAGTCCGGCCTGCTGACCATCCCCATGATGGTGGGGTTGTTCACCGCCTCGGCGCTCATCGGCCGCCGCGTGACGGCGACCGGCCGCTACAAGGCCTTCATGTTGGCCGGCGCGGTCTCGCTGACGGTCGGCCTCGGCCTCATGAGCACGCTGGACGAGACGACCTCGCTCGTCGAGCTCGGCGTCTTCATGGTCCTGGTCGGCGCGGGGTTGGGCATGCTGATGCAGAACCTCGTCCTGGTCGTGCAGAACACGGTGGCCCAGAGCGAGATCGGCGCCGGCAGCTCGCTCGTCGCGTTCTTCCGCAGCCTCGGCGGTGCGATCGGCGTCTCCGTCCTCGGCGCGCTGCTGGCGACCAAGGCACAGGACTCGATCGCCCACGGCCTGGCCGGTGCGGGCGTCAAGATGCCCGCGGGCAGTGCCGGCGCGGTCCCCGACGTCGAGACCTTGCCGCCCACCGTCGCCCACGTCGTCGAGCACGCCTACGGCAGCGGGATCGCCGAGATCTTCCTCATCGCGGCGCCGCTGGGCCTCGTCGCCCTCATCGCGATCGCCCTGATGCGCGAGGTGCCGCTCGGCACGCGCAGCGGCCTGGAGCTCGCCCAGGAGCCCGGGCAGCAGCCCCCGGCGGACCTCGCCGCGCGCCGCGACCACGTCAACGAGGAGGTGGCAGCATGAGCACCCAGGTCGCCGAGCCCCTTCCCGCCGCGGCGCAGGCGCTCGACGAGCTCCACCTCCGGCGGCTGCTCGTCGCGGTCGACGGCTCGGCGGCGTCCGAGCTGGCCCTGCGCGCCGCGGTGACCGCGGGTCACACCGACCACGCGGCGATCACCCTGCTCGTCGTCGTTCCGGACATGATCGCCGAGGCCTCGCGCTGGGCCCTGGCCGGTGCCCCGGACCCGGCGCAGATGCAGTCCGAGGCCGACGCGGAGGCCGAACGCCTGCTGCGCGACATCCTCGCCCGGATGCCCGGCGACCTGCCGATCAAGACGCGCATCCGCCGCGGCAAGCCGGGCCCGGAGATCTGTGCGCAGGCGCAGGAGTGCGGCGAGTACGACGCGATCCTGCTCGGCGCCCGCGGGGTCGGCCGCGTCGGTGCGCTGACCGGCAGCGTGTCGAGCTACGTCCTGCACCACGCCAGGACATCGGTGATCGTCGTGCACCCGGGCGCCGACGGCTGAGCCGCGGGGCGGCCGCGTCAGCGCGGCGAAGGTTCTGAGACGGCCTCCAAGGACAGAGACCTCCTGAGGGGCAGGAGCAAGCGGCGCGGGCGCCCGGGTCAGGCGCCCGCGCCGCCGTCGTTGCGGAACTCGGTCCCGGTGACGAACGTCGACTCGTCGGAGATGAGGTACAGGGCCATCGCGGCGATGTCCTCGGGCTGGCCGTGGCGGCCGATCGGGATCGTCGCATCGAGCGCCTCGAAGTCCTGGTCGGCGGTCATGGGCGTCTCGATCCAGCCCGGGTGGATCGAGTTGACGCGGATCCGGTCGGCGGCCAGCTCGAGCGCGGCGGCGCGCGTCATGCCGCGCACGGCCCACTTCGACGCGACGTAGGAGAAGATGCCCGGCAGGCCGACCAGGCCCGCCACCGAGGAGATGTTGACGATCGACCCGCCGCCGGCCGCGCGCATCGCGGGCAGCACGGCCTGCATCCCGAGGAACGTCCCGACCTGGTTGACGTCGACGACGCGCCGGTAGTCCTCCTCGGTCGCGTCGGCGACGGTGTGCATCGCGACGATGCCCGCGTTGTTGACCAGGCCGGTGATCGTGCCGAAGGCGCTCGTGGCCTCGTCGACCGCGGCGGCCCACTGGTCGGCCTGGCGGACGTCGAGCTTGACCAAGCGGGCGCGATCGCCGAGCTCGTCGGCCAGGCCCGTGGCCTTGTCGGGGTCGATGTCGGCCACCACGACCCTGGCGCCCTCGGCCACGAACATCCGCGCCTGGCCGCCGCCGAGCCCGCCCGTCCCGCCGCTGATTAGCACGACCTTGCCGTCCAACCGGCCGCCCTGTGCCATCGCCTTCTCCTCCTCCTGGGGATCGCTGAGCCGCAACTCGTGTCGCCTCGGCGGCGACGCGCAAGGAGCGACCCTACGTCAGGCGGCAGGCGCCCCGGCCAGCTCGGCCGTCCGCGGCGCCCGGGCGAGCAGGCGCTCGGCCGCGGCGCCGAAGCCCAGGCCGATGGTCGTCCACAGCGTCAGGTTGATGCCCAGCGAGGCCAGCCGGAACCGGTAGAGCACGTCGGCGGGGAAGCCCGGCGGCGTCTCGTGGACGCGTGGGAGGACCAGCTCGGCCGTCCCGACGACGACCAGGAAGGCCGCCGCGGCGACCAGCCCGGCGTTCCAGGCGCCGAGGCGGGCGAGGGTGTCGCGGAACATCCGGCGCGCGCCGATGGCCGCGAGGATCGAGATCGCGATCATCAGGAAGTACAGGACGGTCCGCTTGTCGATGGTGTCGGGGTTGCCGACCGTCGGCGGGTTGGCCGGGTACTTCGTGAACGGCACGAGGATGATCGTCACGAAGGCCGCGGCGGCCAGCACGAGCGCCGTGAGCCGCGGGCTCCAGCTCCCGATCCGCCCGTAGGCGTACGCATAGGTCAGCGCGAAGATCCCACCGAGCGCGACGCCCAGGAACACCGTGCCCGTCAGCAGGCCGAGCGAGCGCTGCAGGCCCCGCGAGACGACCTCGTGCTCGGCCGGGTCGTGGTGCAGCTTGGCGAGGTGGTCCTCGAAGTCGATGGCGTGCTGGACCTGCGGCTCGCCGAAGATGCGTGCGACCACGAAGGCGAGCACGCCGGCGCCCAGGCCGACGAGCATGCCCCGGATCAGGAGCGACCGTGTCACGGCCGGGGCCCTAGTGGCAGGGGAACCCGAGCAGATGGCGCGCGTCGTGCACCCACTCGTGCACGCTGCTGCCGCCGATGATCGACGTCGCGCCTTCCTCGGCGCCGACGAAGTAGATGACCAACATCAGCAGGATCCCGGCGAACAGCGCGTAGGGCAGCAGCTCTCGGGGG
>Ga0157379_10000514_pt1 | contig 31332 bp, 20 predicted proteins | sample S25metaG_FD_121802 | JGI IMG/M metagenome (GOLD analysis project Ga0157379, IMG submission 121802) | Switchgrass rhizosphere microbial communities from Kellogg Biological Station, Michigan, USA - S2-5 metaG | ecosystem: Host-associated > Plants > Roots > Rhizosphere > Soil | place: USA... | reverse complement strand
TGTTTTCCGACAAACTGAAAAAGGGCGCTACCTGTATTACCGATGACGACGTGAATGAGATCATCACGAGCATGGGAAGACCCGAGGACTTCGACGATGAAAGCATTCCCGGAAGCGGTCCTTCTGCAACCTATGCTGAAGAACCGGCAGAGGAAGGAAGCCGCAGACTCTATCGTTCCGAAAACGATAAGATGCTGGGAGGGGTTTGCGGAGGACTTGCGGCCTATCTCAAACTGGATCCTTCCGTGGTTCGTATCATTTATTCGATACTGATCCTGGGAAGCTTTGGAACCGCCCTTCTGCTTTATTTCATTCTCTGGATCGTGTTGCCGCCGAAATCCTTAGTCACATCAGTAAAAAAAAGATTGTTCCGCGATCCCGACCATCGCGTAATAGCCGGCGTCGCCAGCGGACTCGCCGCATATTTCAATATTGAAGTCTGGATACCCCGCGTCATCTTCCTGCTTCCATTAATAGCGGGCGCCGTCACTTCCATTCTGCGTCATGCCTGGTTTGATTTCCAGGGACCGGTATTTTTTACCGGCGGATTCGGCGGAACCCTCTTTATCACCTATATAATACTCTGGGTCGTGCTGCCCGAAGCGAATACGGCTACTGAAAAGCTGGAAATGCGCGGGGAAAAGATTGACCTGGCGTCTATAAAGAATACCATTAAGAGCGATCTGGAAGGTTTTCGTCAGAAAGCGACCGCTGTGGGTGCCGAAATGAAACAAAAAGCCGAACAGTTCGGCAATGAAGTGAAGGGCAGGTCAGGCAATATCCGCAGGGAAGCCAGCAGTGCCCGGCCGGGTATCGGCCACGCGATAGGCGTCATCTTCAGGGCTTTCTTCCTGTTCATTTCCGTGATCATCACCTTTGCCCTGGTGATGGCCCTGATCGGACTTCTGTTTTCCGGAGTGGGAATCCTGCCGTTGAAAGATTATATAATCCACGGTTTCTGGCAGAATATCATGGCCTGGGCCGTTCTGCTTTTCTTCATCATCCTGCCTGTCGTGGCGCTGCTAACCTGGCTGATCCGCCGTATCATCGGAGCCCGCAGGGGAGGCAATTACCTGGGTTACGTGTTCGGCAGCCTTTGGGTGATCGGGTTAGTCAGTCTTATTTTTCTGGCGGCTTCCATTTCTTCCCATTTCAAGGTGCAGTCGGGACAAAGTGAAGAAATTCCTGTCTCCGCTCCCGCCCGTGGAAGGATGATTGTTGAACTGGACAACCGCCACTATACTTTTTTTGATTCTGACTTTATGGGTGTAAACTGGCGCCACAAGGGTCCTTTCTTCGACGTGAATGACGACAGCCTGCAGCTGAGTACCGTCAGACTTGATGTCGTGAAGAGCAGGGACAGCTCATGGCACGTCTTCCGGGAAAAAATAAGCCGGGGATCCAGTACCGGAGAAGCCACTGCCGCCGCCTCCAGGATACAGTTTCCTGTGGAACAGAGGGACAGCGTACTGATCCTTGCACGTGGTTTTGCCATATATCCCGACCAACAGTTCAGAAACCAGAAAGTACGCATGATCATTGAAATGCCCGTAGGCAGGAAGATCATGCTCGATCAGAACCTGAACGAACTGCGCTGGTTCGATGTCAGCCGCCACTGGAGGGATGGGAATGGTGTGAACATTGAGTTCGATGATGATAATGCGCTTTCACCAAACCTCAGTGCAGGTACGGAATACATTATGACCGAAAGTGGTCTGGAAAGGACAAACCGGAGCTACCGTTCAGGTTCAGAGGAAAACAACGGGAATAACGGAGAAAAAAAATCTTTGGACAGTCCGAAGGACAAGAACCCCGATAATGAATACCGCTACCATAAGGACAAGGATCCCAAGCCTACGGCTACCCAAACGGAAGATTCGGAAGACGATTCCGGTGACGGCGATTCCGGTGGCAACGATGCTTCTGACAGTGGAACCGGATCAGCGCTGGTCCTGCTTACAAGGCTGAGCTAAGGTTAGTACGGGGATATTTTTTCTGTGGCCGCCAGATAGGCGGCCACATGATTTTATTGGCTGCCTGAAGGGCAAGTTTTAATTTCGCGTCCGGTTGCTTTCAACGCATTTTATGAAATCCACTCCCTTTACAGACAAACATATTGACCTCGGCGCAAAGATGGCGGAGTTTGCGGGCTATAACATGCCTATATCCTACTCAGGCATAAATGATGAACACCTTGCCGTAAGGACTAATGCCGGTATTTTCGACGTCAGCCATATGGGAGAATTTATTCTTAAAGGCTCCGGCGCACTGGACCTTATCCAGTCGGTAACTTCCAATGATGCCTCAAAGCTGAAAGCCGGGCAGGCCCAGTACAGCTGCCTGCCCAATGAACGTGGGGGAATCGTGGATGATCTGCTGGTTTATTGCATTAAAGAGCAGGAAGTATATATGCTTGAGGTTAACGCGTCCAATATTGAAAAGGACTGGAAATGGATTAGCAGTCACAATACAGGAAACGTATCACTGGAGGATATTTCTTCGCGCACCTGTCTGCTGGCAGTTCAGGGACCGAATGCGACCAGGATCCTGCAACCACTTACGACGATGGACCTGATGAACCTGAAGTATTATCATTTTGTAAAAGGCCGTTTCGCGGGCGTGGACAATGTGCTGGTCAGCGCTACAGGCTATACCGGCGCGGGTGGGGTGGAAATCTACTTCGAAGACAAGGACGCTGCGGCCGACAATATCTGGAATGCCATTTTTGAAGCTGGCGGGTCATATGGCCTCAAGCCGGCTGGTCTGGCGGCAAGGGATACCTTGAGGCTTGAAATGGGGTATTGCCTTTACGGTAACGACATAAATGATACAACGTCTCCCCTGGAAGCCGGTCTCGGATGGATCACCCGGTTCACCAAACCTTTCGTTGGACGCGAAATAATTGAGACCGCCAAGGGGGCGGGCCTGAAAAAAAAGCTGATTGGGTTTGAACTCATGGAAAGAGGTATTCCGCGGCAGGGTTACGAGATCAAGGATTTTTCAGGAATGACGATCGGCGAAGTAACTTCCGGAACCCAGTCTCCCTCTCTGAACAAAGCGATAGGAATGGGTTATGTCCGTGACCTGTTTTCAGCCCCCGATTCCCTGATTTATATCAAAGTCAGGGATAAGCTTCTCCAGGCTAAGGTTGTCAAACTTCCATTTATTTCCTGATCCATCCGCTAACAGATCCTTTCTACCCGATGGCAAATACAAAACCGAGCTTATTTACTTCCCTTTCTCCAACCCTGTTGCATTTATACGATGCCTCTCAGGCAACGGTGGTCATCATCGACGTACTGCGTGCCACGTCCACCATTGCCACCGCATTATACAATGGTGCGCGGCATGTTGTGCCCGTGGACAGTGTGGCGAAGTGCATTGAACTGGGAAGACAGATAAACTGCATTACCGCCGGCGAGCGTGACGGAAAGATTGCCGAAGGACTCCGTTATGGCAATTCACCGTTTGAATACAGCCGCGAATTTATCGCCGGTAAGATCCTTGTCCTCACCACCACCAACGGAACCCGGCTCCTCCACATGGCGCTCGACAAGGGTGCGCGTGAGATAGTTACCGGATCCTTTGCGAACCTGGACGCCGTAACCGAATATCTACGGCAGCAAAAAAACCATGTCATCCTGGCCTGTGCGGCCTGGAAAGACCGGATCAATATCGAAGACACGCTGTTTGCCGGGGCAGTAATTGAAAGGGTTAAAGATCAGTTTACGATTGAATGCGACGCTTCCCATATTGCGGTTAACCTTTACCGCAGGGCATCCGGTGATCTTTTCGAATTTATGAGGGAAAATAATGCTTCCCACTATAACAGGCTGATGTCGTTCGGACTGGAAAAAGATATCCGTTACTGCCTTACGCCGAACATGGCCAATGTACTTCCGATCTATGAAACCGGAAAATTAAAAGTATACTGATATAGGCTACCGGTCATCAACAAACGAAGAATCTGTTATTGCGCCATTTCCCAGGCATCCATTTTATTTTCCAGCACTTCCAACGGCATGCATCCGCCGGAGAGTACTTCGTCATGAAAGTTTTTAAGGCTGAATGATTTTCCCAGTTCAGCTTCATAACGTTTCCTGAGACCGCTGATCATCAGGGCACCTGTCTTATAACTCAGTGCCTGTGCCGGGTTTCCGATATACCTTTCAATCTCAGCGACGGCTCTCTGTTCGTTGATCACTTCATTTTCCATCATAAAACGTATAGCTTCTTCGCGCGTCATTTTTTTCCGGTGCATGCCCACGTCAACGACGAGGCGTATGGCGCGGTGCATCTCATTGCTGAGCGCACTAACGTACTGATAGGGATCGCGATACAGGCCGAGGTCTTTACCCAGGGACTCGGCATATAAAGCCCAGCCTTCACCATACGCACCATACCAGCCAAACCTGCGGAAGCGCGGCAGGAGCGTGTCTTCAATTTGCAGGGCGGTCTGGTAGTGATGCCCCGGTATCGCCTCATGAAGAAAGAGGGATTCCATGCCAGTTGTTACATTATACTTCGTGGCATCAAGAATGGGAATATAAAATGTTCCCGGCCGGGTGCCGTTCGAATCGCCCTGTACATATTCCGCACTGGCGCTGGCCGCCCTGAAGGCCTCCGTCTGGCGGATTTCGAATCTCATTTTCGGCACCTTGCCGAAATAAGCCGGCAGATTCGGTTCAATGGTGGCTTCAATCTTTTTATACGCGGCCAGCACTTCTTCGGGTGTTTTAAAAGGCGTAAACCTCGGATCGGTTTTCATGAATTCAAAAAACGATTGCAGGTTCCCGTTATAACCGGTTTCGTTTTTCACCGCTTCAATTTGCGTCCGGATTCTTTTTATCTCAGTAAGGCCGGTCTCGTAGATTTCATCCGCCGGCTGGTTTGTGGTAGTCCAGTAACGGATCAGGAAATTATAGAGTTTGTCGCCCTGGGGAAGCGCATAGAATCCAACAGTAGCGCGACTTTTCGGCAAATATTCTGTTTCCAGAAAATCCGCTAGTCTTTTATAGGATGAAATAAGGGATTCAGATATACAGCGGGACAGGTCCGCGCGGATCTTTGTTTTGTCGTCCTCTGAGAAAGAGGTTGGCATTTGAGTAAGCGGTGTATAGAAAATGCTCTGGCTGATGTCGGATTTCACCATTTCCCTCATTTCAGGAATCATTTTTTCCACGAGACAACGGGGAAGAACATATCCATTTTGTATACCCCGGCGGAAGTAAACGAGGGCACTGTCTGTCCAGGTCTGAAAAGCAGAAGCTCTTTTGATCCAGTCCTGGTAGTCCTTTACCGTTTTAAATGGCTGGATACCGCTTCCGCTGCCCATCTGGCCCAGCGATAAGGGGATGCCCTCAAACTGGTTAAAGGGCATATACTGGACATTGGGCATGGCCACCACATTGATGGCAATATGCAGATCAATGGCCTCCAGGTTAATGTTCATTTCACGGATAAAAATGTCGTAGCTGACCTGGTCGGCTGCATTCAGTTTGTCCCGTTCAAATTCGAGTGTTTTATCGCGGTAGCGCCCAAAAAACATCCGGAGGGTGTCGAGATAGCTGTCCGTAAACTCCACAGGGAGCTGATCGTTATACCGGCTTTCTCCGTTTTGTGTGGATTCCAGAGGAAAATATTTCATCCTGTCGTTGTAGTAGTCGTTCAGCAGCCGGGCGAATTTTTTATTTTCGGGTATGGACCGGTCGGAATGCATGAGTTTACACGAACCCAATAGTAAAACAGTGAGCAGGATAATACTTAAAGCAAGCTTCATGTATCTCGAATTTGGGGACTAAAGCTAAGCAATTCATTTAGTTGGGAAGGAGCTGCAAATAATTTTCATGGCAGATTTGCAGGGAAAATTGTTTTTTCGCATATCTTCGTTCCGCAGAGCTGCTTACCCGGTCAACGGACCTACCTTATGCATCCCGATCTCGTATTCATCAAAACCGTATTGTTCAAATAAAAGTCGTGCTGGCACAGGATTGGTACAACAATTGCTGTCAGCGTTATATATTTTAATCTACCATCGATTATTCATTAACTTCTCTTAAAATGATTCTTATGAAGCTTAGGTATTTTCTACTTTTTACCGTTTCGTCACTGTTGCTGTTCTCCTGCGTGAGTACTAAAAAATTCAAGGAAATGCAGGCTCACTGGCAGGGTCGCTTCGACTCACTGAGCGCCGAATATGCCAAACTCCAGGGAGAGCTGAAAAATTGTAACGATCAGACCGCTGACCTTACCAAGCAAAAAACAGGCTTACAGTCACAGATAGACGAACTGAACAAGCAAATTGCTTTCCTGAGGGAAAACAATACACAGGCCCTGAAACAACTGGAAGACATGTCTGTCATTTCCGGCGCACAGGCTGAAAGCATCAGGAAATCACTTGAAAACATCGGCGCTAAAGACGCTTACATCCGCGATCTGCAGTCTGCGATGGCACACAAGGATTCTCTCAACATGGCGCTCGTCATGAATCTCAAAGGAGCAGTCGCTGACCAAAATGATTCAGACGTAAACATCAAGGTTGAAAAAGGCGTCGTATTCATCGACATCTCGGACAAAATGCTCTTCAAGAGCGGAAGTTTCACAGTAACCAAGGGCGCTAAAGACGTTCTGGCGAAGGTTGCTGCCGTACTGAAGAATCAGCCGGATGTAGAATTTATGGTCGAAGGAAACACTGACAACAAAGTGTACCGTGGTCATCCGGATTTAGAAGACAACTGGGATCTGAGCTGCAAACGCGCTACTTCCGTTGTTCGCATCCTGGCAAAGACGTACGGAATTCCGCCGGCAAAGATGACCGCTGCAGGTCGTGGCGAATACGTGCCGCTGATGACCAACGATACCAAGGAAGGACGTGCTGCTAACCGTCGCACCCGTATCGTGATCCTGCCACAGCTGGATCAGTTCTTCAACCTCCTCGAAACCAAGAAAGGTTAGTTTCTTACCATAGGAAATCATTTTAGAGGTCCTCCCTTCGCGGAGGACCTTTTTTCTTACCTATAAGGCAGGGATTCATATAAGTAAGGAAGGGATTCCTATAAGCCGGAACAGACATCCTGTAGCAACTGCGGGAATGACTTGGATCCTTCTAACAAAATGACAATGGCTGAACTTACAGGAATGGAAATGATCAGGGTAATCAGTATCCGCGCACGTTCTTACCTTCCATATAGTTGATGAAGGCTTTATTTACGACGCGGTTGCCGCCAGGCGTGGGATAATTTCCGGTAAAATACCAGTCGCCGGTATTGGTCGGACAGGCTTTGTGGAGCGACTCAATGGTCTGATAAATTACTTCAACCGGAACTCCGACTTCCGGGGGTGTAATGAGTTGTGCGATCTTATCGGAGATTTCCTGGGTGGTGAACGGTTTGTATAGCTGGCGAACAACATTTTCGGAATGCAGCTGACCGGTACGTTCCAGTTCCCTGCAATGTTCATACATCTCCGTGAGGCATTTTTCCTTACCGCGTTCGTGCATGAGGTTTATGGCCGCACGGAAGGCAATAAAGTCCCCCAGTTTGCTCATGTCGATTCCATAGCAATCGGGATAACGGATCTGGGGTGCGCTTGAAACAATGATGATTTTTTTCGGCTCCAGTCTGGCCAGCATACGGACAATGCTTTCACGCAGGGTCGTTCCGCGGACGATGGAATCATCAATTACCACCAGGGTATCCTGATTTTTTTGAACAGTTCCATATGTGATATCATAGACGTGCTGCACCATTTCATTCCGGCTTGCATCAGCGGTAATGAAAGTGCGCATCTTGACGTCTTTAATCGCAATTTTTTCAATCCGGATTTTCCGGTTGATCATTTGCGATAGTTTATCTTCTGAAATATCAGTTCCCCATGAAATGATCCGCTGGATCATGACCTGCTTCAGATAGTCGTCCATTCCCTTCCAGAGCCCATAGAAAGCCACTTCGGCGGTATTGGGGATAAAGGAAAAGATGCTGTTCTTCAGGTCGTGGTTGATAGCCGTAAGGATCTGCTCGCTCAGGTTATATCCCAGGGCAATTCTTTCGCGATAAATCTTTTCATCGCTGCCCCTGGAGAAATAAATGCGTTCAAAGCTGCAGGCCCTTCTTTCCCTTGCAGGGATGATCTGCTCCACTGAGAAACGGCCGTCAGACTTCACCAGCATGGCTGTACCGGGCATCAGTTCCAGCACTTCATTCTCGCCTACGTTGAACACGGTGCGAATGGCAGACCGCTCGGATGCGGCCACAATGATTTCATCATCGGCATAATAGTAAGCCGGCCGGATTCCGTGCGCGTCCCGGAAAACAAATCCGTCCCCGTTGCCTATAAGTCCTCCTACCGTAAAGCCGCCATCAAAGAGCGGCAGGGCGCGTCCGAGTATTTTATGAAGATTGAGGTCGCCCGGCATTTCTTCATCTGCCTGTACGGTGAAATGATGGATCACCTCCATCATGGCGGCCAGATCACTTTGCTTTTGAAATTCTCCGGGTTCAATATTGATCAGGGCAAAAAGCTCATCGGTATTTACCAGGTTGAAATTGCCCGCCAGGGCAAGGTTCCTTGCCGGAATGGTATGTCGTTTAATAAAGGGATGACAGAACTCCACGTTGTTTTTACCCTGGGTGCCGTAGCGCAGGTGTCCAAGAAGAAGTTCACCCATCATGGAAATATGACCCTTGAGAAGACCCGGGTGCCTGGAAATGTCCGGCTGGTATTTTTCGAGGTCCTTAACCTCTTCATGAATTTTGGAAAAAATTTCCGCTATCGGCTGGTTATTATTGCTGCGGATCCGGTGAAGAAAGGGGTGACCGGGTTCAATATTAAGTTTTACAGCGGCGACGCCCGCACCGTCCTGACCACGGTTGTGCTGTTTTTCCATCAGCAGATACAGCTTGTTCAAGCCGTACAGTGCCGTACCATATTTCTGGAGATAAAAGGAGAAAGGTTTGCGAAGCCTGATGAATGCCAACCCGCATTCATGTTTAATGTCGTCGCTCAATTTGTTCTTTTTTAGAGCGGTTGAAGTCCCGCCGCTCAAATTCGTCGTCCGGCCTGGATCACGAAGCGAAAATGAAGCGCAAAGGTAAACGATTTTTGTATTAATGACGAAGCATCGGGCCTACGGGGCGTGTTAAAACCGGTCCGGGATTTTCGTTTCCTGGTCTTACGTATTGAAAGCCTTGTAAATCAATGGAAAAGGTCATAGGGAAACGTAGCGCGTATTCATGAAGTGAATAAGCGAAGCAGCGTTTTTGAGCTTGAGTTTTTTCAGGATATTATGGCGGTGCACTTCGACCGTCTTGATGGAGATTTTCAGTTCGGAAGAGATGTCCTTTGAAGAACTACCCAGCCGGATCAGGTTTACAATGGCCAGTTCCCTGTCTGTGAGCTGGCAGGCGGGAGCGCAATCTGAATCTTCCCGGGTGTCTTCAGAAAAAGCTTCTTTGATCTCATCGCAGACAAATACATTTCCTTTTGCTACTTCCACGATGGCATTGATCATTTCCTCACGCGAAGAATTTTTTGTCACGTAACCGCTGGCGCCCATTTCCAGCATTTTCCTGGCATATCCGGCCTGGGCATGCATGGTAATCGCGATGACACGGGTATTGGGAGAGTTTGTACGGATCCGCCGGGTGGCTTCGAGTCCTGAAAAAGGCGTCATGTTGATGTCCATGAGCACGACATCAGGGTTTTTTTCCCCGCAGGTAACTACGGCCTCTTCTGCATTGGAACAGCAGCCGATAACTGAAAATCTGGTGTCACGGCTTAGTATGAAAGACCAGGTCTCTCTAATGAGTTTATGGTCATCGGCAATTAGTATGCTGGTCATGGCATTCTTCGTTTTCGGGGTATGCGATCCGGTTGAAAGGGGTCAGCCAGTTAATCGTAAGTTAACGAAATAACAGAGGAATCGGAAACGACAAAAAAGTTTCTCCGTTAATGCCTGATTAGTTGACGCAGGTTAATTTCCGGCCGTAAACTGTTTGGTCTGCCACTTATTAAGGTTGCTGCAATTCCTGTAGTCCCCGTCGATCATGATGTAGAAGTTCGAAATCTTATTCTGGAACCAGGCCTGAAGTACTTTGTTCTTTTTTTGTTCCAGCGCTCTTTGTGCGATGCGGTTGTAATCGTCCTTGAGATTTTCCCTGTGAGGATCTGATTTAGAAACAATGTAGACGATGCGTACGCCTTTCTTACCCCTTTCGTCGGTGAACGCCGTAGGCTGCGAATATTGTCCGGCACCGAGATTGGTATTCTTCAGGAGCAATACCATTTCCTTGTCCAGCTCATCAATTTTAAGGTAGTTTGAACCATCCCGGGCCATGAGAATGCCGGCCGTGAATTTGGCATACTCATCATCGCTGTATTTAGATACGGCCTCTCCGAATGGAATATTGCCTTTGACGAGTTGTTGCCGTACTGAGTCCAGCCTTGCAACCGCTTCAGCGGTTTCAGCTGGTGTAATCTGTGGAATCCTGAGAATATGACGGATGATGGCGTCGTCGCCGTTGCGGCTTACCATCTGGATGATATGGTATCCGAATTTTGTTTTGATGACGGGAGAAATCTGTCCGTCTTTCAGCCTGAAAGCCGCTGAAAGAAATACGGGATCCCATTGTTTTTCCTGCCGGTTAACCTGATACATTCCGCCTTTGTCCTTGCTTCCCGGATCATCTGAATACAGTGAAGCCAGCGTTTCAAATCGCTTGCTTCCGCTTTCCACTTCCTTCTTGTATTCGTTCAGCTCATCAATCACCAGTAGTTCCATATCGCGGCTTGCTTTGGGATATGCCACGATCTGACCTATCTGCAGTTCAGATTCATAGTAAATCAGACTGTCTTTGGGGATCCTGTCGTAATATTCTTTTACTTCCGTCGGCGTTATCTTTATTCCTTCCACAATTTTGGCCCTCATGCCGGCTGCCATTCGCTGTTCCTTGATCGGCTGACGGAACTCCTCCCGCATCTGATAAACGGATCTGCCGGCAATTTGCTCCAGGGCTTCCTTACTGCCATACTGTGATATGAAATAACGGATCTTCTGGTCTATTTCAGCATCAATTTCCTCCTCCGTGACCGGGATGGAATCTTTCTCCGCCTGAAGTACGAGCGCCTTCTGAACAAGCATACCGTCGAGGATAGTGCATTCATCCTGTTCCTGTCCGCCCTGGCGTTTAATATCTTCGTTTGCAATAAAGATCTCGGATTTCAGAACGATCTTATCTCCTACAATGCCCACGATCTTATCGGCTACCACTTTTTGCTGGGCCGCAGCGGCCAGGGAAAAAAGCAATGAAGACGCAGCAAAAAATAATCTTTTCATAAACGGGATCATTCAAAAATACACTCAATCAATCCGTTAGCGGATTTGCGTGGGGGATTTAACAAAATATTGTTCCGGTTTGATGGGACAGCCGGCCATTGCCGTTGGCCGTTAGCCGTTGGCCGTTGGCCGGTGGTCGTTAGCCGTTAGCCGTCAACTGTCAACCATCAACCCCCTACAGCGTCCTCTTTACTTCTTCTTCTTCGTACGCTTCCACGATATCCCCTACGCGGTAGTCGGTGAAGTTCTTGATGGTGAGTCCGCATTCCATGCCGGAAGGCACTTCTTTGGCGTCGTCCTTGAATCTTTTCAGAGAAGCGAGCTCGGCTGTCGAACCTTCGCCGACCGGATAGATCACTATGCCATCGCGAACAAGGCGGACTTTGGAATTCCGGTATATTTTTCCATCCAGCACGTAGCAGCCTGCCACCGTTGCTTTGTCGAATTTGAATACGTTCCGGATCTCGACATTCGCAACGACTTTTTCCTGGATCTTGGGTTCCAGCATCCCTTCCATCGCGCTTTTTACTTCCTCGATGGCATTATAGATAATGGAGTAGGTTTTAATCTGTACGCCCTCATTTTCGGCGAGGCGCGAAGCCTGACCGGAGGCGCGGACGTTAAAGCCCACGACAACAGCGTCGGAAGCGGTGGCCAGCAGCACGTCGCTTTCTGTAATCGCGCCGACGGCCTTATGTACAACGCGGACGGCGATTTCTTCTGTGGAAAGTTTCTGCAGCGAATCGCTGAGCGCCTCCACGGATCCGTCCACGTCCCCTTTGATAATGAGATTGAGTTCTTTAAAGTTGCCAAGGGCCAGACGGCGTCCGATTTCATCGAGCGTAATATGCTTTTTCGTACGGATACCCTGTTCCCTGGCGAGCTGGGCTCTCTTATTGGCGACTTCCTTGGCTTCGGATTCATCTTCGAATACACGGAATTTTTCGCCGGCCTGCGGTGCACCATTCAGACCCAGGATAAGCACCGGAGAGGAAGGCGGAGCGTCGTCAATTCTTTTATTCCTTTCATTGAACATGGCTTTGACGCGACCGAAATATTGGCCTGATACCACCAGGTCGGAACTTTTCAGGGTTCCACCCTGAACCAGGACGGTGGCAACATAGCCGCGTCCTTTATCGAGGGATGCTTCGATGACCGTACCCGTCGCCTCCCGGTCGGGGTTGGATTTGAGATCGAGGATTTCGGCTTCCAGCAATATTTTCTCAAGCAGGAGGTCAATTTTAAGCCCCTTCTTGGCAGATATTTCCTGGCTTTGGTATTTGCCGCCCCAGTCTTCCACGAGCAGGTTCATCCCGGCAAGCTGTTCTTTAATTTTTTCAGGATTGGCACCGTCCTTATCAATTTTATTGATCGCAAAAACCATCGGCAGACCGGCTGCCTGGGCATGCGAGATAGCCTCCTTGGTTTGGGGCATGATGGCGTCATCAGCCGCAATGACAATGACCGCCACATCCGCTGCTTTCGCACCGCGTGCACGCATGGCTGTGAAGGCTTCGTGACCCGGCGTATCAAGGAAGGTTATTTTCTTTCCATTGGCGGTAGTCACCTGGTAGGCACCGATATGCTGGGTAATACCACCTGCTTCACCGGCCACCACGTTCGCTTCACGGATATAGTCAAGAAGCGATGTCTTACCATGGTCGACGTGTCCCATGATGGTAACAACCGGGGAACGGGGCTGCAGATCTTCGGGGCTGTCTTCAATTTCTTCTTCTTCCATGTCCATGGCGTCGTCAATCCCGATGAATTCCACTGTATATCCGAATTCTCCGGCCACCAGTTCGATCACGTCTGCTTCCAGCCGCTGGTTTATGGAAACCATCATTCCCAGGCTCATACACTTGCTGATGATATCCGCATAGCTTACGTCGATCAGGTTAGCCAGTTCGCTGACGCTGATAAATTCCGTAACCTGGAGCTTGTTGGATTCCAGCGATTCGCCGCTGGCTGTTTCCGCATTTTCCTCGCGTCTGGCGCGGCGGTATTTGGCTTTATTGCTCTTTCCGCGTCCACCTGTACCGGCCAGCTTGGCCTGGGTTTCGCGGATCTTTTCCTGAATTTCTTTTTTGTCGATTTCTTTCTGTTCCCGTGTAGTGGCATGACGGCCGGCTCCCGGACTGCTACGCTGGTCCCTCTTAAGAATGGGCTTAATGCCCGGACGGGAAGGATCGCGCTGGACGGGTACACCGTTTCCGGAAGGTTTCCCTCCTCCGTCCCGTTTTTCGATCGGGATTCTTTTTCTCTTTCTTTTTTCGTCGGAAGTCCTTGGCTTTTCTGTTTCAGCCGGCAAATCGATCTTCCCCAGGATGCGGGGACCTTCCAGTTTGTCTACCTGTATATTTTCGATGGTCGCCTCGGAATCGGTTTTGACCTCCTCCAATTCGGGCTCGCTGACTTCAGGTTCGGGGACAACCGTTTTTTCCTCAGGAACCGGTGCGGGTTCTTCCTTTTTCTTTGGCGCTTTCTTGGGGCGCGTGGAAGAATCAATGGCGGACAGGTCAATCTTATCGATGATTTTCGGCCCTTCAATATCGGGAACCTCCAGCTTGGTGATCTCCGGCTCTTTTTTCGGCTCTTCCACCCGGACGACGGGCTTAACCTCTTCTACGGGGGCAGGCTCTTCCTTTACCGGCTTCCGCACTTCTTTGCGGAAAAGAACGGTCTCTTCTTCTTTCTTCCGTTTGGCTTCGACGCTGCCTTTGGGGAGATCGATCTGGTTGCTTTTGGCTTTGGCAACTTTATCTCCCTGGAATTCCAGCTGAAGGGAACGGTACATTTCGTCCGTCAGTTTGGAAGTAGGCTTCAGGTCATCTTTACTAAATCCTTTGCCCAGCAGGAAATCCACCAGCGTTTCCTTGCCGATGTTGAATTCCTTGGCCGCAGCCATCAAACGGGGTGTTGTCGTTTCTGCCATATAGTTTGAGTCCATGAGCCGGCCGGGCCGTTCATGGACCCTCCGTCACGCTTTGATTGGTAATGTATAGTAAAGAACAACCCGTATCATAGTAACATGATTACCGGTTATTCCTTTTCGAATTCTTCTTTGAGCACGCGGCGCACTTCCTCAATGGTTTCTTTTTCCAGGTCAGTCCTGCGCTCGAGTTCTTCTACCGTAAGATCCAGTACGCTGTGTGCGGTATCACAGCCAATCCGCTTAAGCTCGTCGATAACCCAGGTTTCGATCTCATCGCTGAATTCATCCAGATCGATATCGAATTCTGTGGTTTCCCCTTCGTTATCGCGGAATACATCTATGGAATATCCTGTCAACTCCTGGGCCAGTTTTATATTGACGCCTTTGCGTCCGATGGCCAGGGAAACCTGATCAGGCTTTAAATAGACATTTACATGCATCTTTTCGCTGTCTATATCCATGCTCGTAATCTTGGAAGGCGTCAGTGAGCGCTGCAGCAGGAGCTGGGTATTGTTAGTGAAATTGATGACGTCAATATTTTCATTTTTCAGTTCACGCACGATACCATGAATGCGGCTCCCTTTCATACCCACACAGGCGCCCACCGGGTCGATACGGTCATCATATGATTCCACGGCCACTTTGGCTCTTTCGCCCGGTTCGCGGACGATTTTCTTTATCACGATCAACCCGTCAAAAATTTCAGGCACTTCAATTTCCAGCAGCTTGGCAAGGAAAGAGGGGCTGGTCCTTGACAAAATGATCACGGGTGAATTGTTTTTCATATCCACCTTCTTTACCACGGCCCGGATGCTTTCTCCTTTTTTGAAATAATCCTGCGGAATCTGTTCAGATTTCGGAAGAATCAGTTCATTTCCTTCTTCATCCAGCAAAAGAATTTCTTTTTTCCATACCTGGTAAACTTCCGCACTGATGATCTCTCCCACCCTTTCGGAATATTTCTTTACAAGCACATTTTTCTTAAGATCACCGATACGGCTGGCAAGGGTTTGTTTCGCAGCCAGGATCGCACGGCGCCCGAAATCAAGGATTTCGACTTCTTCATATATGTCTTCACCGACTTCATAGTCAGGCTCGATCTTAATCGCATCGCTGTAGGCGATTTGCGCCAGTGGATCTTCCACAGAACCATTTTCAACAATCGTTCGCCTGCGCATGATTTCAAGGTCTCCCTTCTCCGCATTTACAATTACATCAAAATTCTCATCACTGCCATATTTTTTGCGCAGGAGGGTTTTGAATACGTCTTCCACCACTTTCATCATCGTTGGGCGGTCAATATTTTCGGCTTCCTTGAAATCCTGGAAAGCTTCGATCAAATTGATACTTGCCATAGCCGTCGTTTTTAATTCAGTTAAAAAACAATCTGAATCCTAGTTGATTTTATATTATTAAACAAAAAACTGTGTGTACTGATTTCTTTCTTCCTGTTTTTCCCCTGGGAAGGCTTTCCGTCCGACACTTCCAGAACGATACCGTCTTCCGTCAATTCAAGCAGTTTTCCTTCTTTCTGGGTTCCGTCGTTTAACTGGACTTCCACCTGTCTGCCGATATTCTTCCGGTATTGACGGATGGATTTAAGCGGTTCATCGAGCCCTGCAGAAGACACTTCCAGTGAAAAGTCACCTGTTGGAAAGATTCCGTTTTCTTCAATGGCACGGTAGAGTTTCCGGTTTACCTGTACGCACTTTTCAATCGTAATACCCGAATCACCGTCCAGGAAAACCTTCACATTATTAGTAGGTTTAATCCTCAGTTCGACCAGGAAATAAGCCGGTTCATCCGTCAGGATGTCTTCAACCAGCTTTTTCACCGTTTCCATCTGATTTTCCTTATCCATATAAGAAAAGAAGAAGGGAACGATTGCGTTCCCTTCCTGTTGATTCACTTACCGGATGCAAATTTAAAGTATTTATTCTATTTTTTCCAAAAATGCGGTTTTCATGAACACCGGAAGGCAGCCTGGTGTTTTAACAAGGGCTTTGTTCTTCCTTTATTAATTTTATACCATGAGTTACCTGGTTGAAATCCTCCTGATTTACCTGCTCTACCGGTTCATCGCCGGTTTTGTGGTACCCCTTATCCGGGCCAGCCGCCAGATGCGCCGTCAGTTCAACGATATTCGTTCCCGGCAGTCCGGGTTTTCAGAAAACCCGCCCGGCCCTCAAAAGGAACCGGCAGAAAAGCCCAAAGGGAAGGTCGGGGAATATATTGATTTTGAAGAAGTTAAGTAATTGATAGTGAATCGTTGGCCGTTGGCCGATACCCGTTGGCCGTTAACCTTCGGCCGTCAACCGTTAGCCGATAGCCTTTGACCGTTAACTATCATCCGTCATCCGTCAACCGTCTCAATTATCCACTGTCCAAAGGATATCCGTAATATAAATACCCGGAGGCAGGTAAAGGCCTTTTAAGCCGGCCCTGACCGCGCCCTCGACGTTTATCAGGGCGTCATCTACAAACAGGGTGTGTCGCGGGTCCAGATTATTTTCCTTTATAATAATATCAAATCCCTCCGAATCAGGTTTCCGGTGTCCCAGGGAATGGGAATAATAAGCCTTTTCAAACAGGTCTTCCAGTGTTCCGGCAAACTGCTGCCGGAACATGGCGCTGAATTTCTGATAATGAATGGCGTTGGTATTGCTGAACAGAAAGATCCGGTATTTCTTTTTTAATTTCTGGAGGAGCCTGATCCGGTCTTCGGGGAACCGCAGGAGCAGGGCATTCCAGGCTTCGATAATCTCCTCCTCGGCGACTTCGCCGGTGAGCAGCTTCTTAATCTCCCAAACGAATTCTTCGTCCCCGATGCGGCCTGCTTCATGATCGCTGAAAAAGGAAGCCGCAAACCCGTGACCGAACATATCCTCGATATTGTCCAGTCCCAGTCTTTCAAAAGCGCGCAGCGTGTGTTTCACGTCAATGTCCATGATGACGCCTCCAAGATCGAATATGATATTTGATATTTCTTTCATGAAATCATTTCAGCAACTATGCGCTGCTACACTGAGTTAGTTTCCTGTGAGGTATTTTCGATCCGTTAATTCTTTTTTGATTTTTTCAGGTTTCCACTTCCTGCCGGAGCGGCTGACTGCATACCACTCAGATCAGCTTCAACCACATCCCTGGAATTTCCACCGACGAAAATTTTAAATGCACCGGGTTCGTAAACCCATTGAAGATCACTGTTCACATATTTCAGATCCTCCGTGGTGAGTGTGAATGTGATCTCACGGCTTTCTCCTTTCTTAAGGTAAACTTTTTGAAATTTTTTGAGTTCCTTAACCGGTTGGGTGACGGTTGCAGCCATATCACGGATATAGAGTTGAGCTGTTTCTTCACCGTCGAAATTTCCGGTATTGGAGACCGTTACACTGATCCTGACCTGCCTCGCGGGGTCGATCTCCCGTGCACTCATTTTTATAGCGCTGTAGTTAAACCGGGTATAACTGAGCCCAAAACCGAAGGGATAGAGAGGCAGATTGGAGATATCAAGGTAATCCGATTTGAATTTAGTATTTCCGTCTTCGTCATAAGGCCGTCCCGTGTTTTTCGCATTGTAATATATGGGAATCTGTCCGGCATGCGCAGGAAAGGTCATAGTCAGTTTGCCGGAAGGATTGTAGTCGCCGAACAAGACATCGGCAATGGCGTTTCCGGCTTCCGTACCCCCGAACCATACGTCGAGGATGGCGTTTACGTTTTTATTTTCCCAGTTCAGTATCAGCGGCCTTCCATTAAAAAGCACCAGGACGACAGGCTTGCCGGTCTTAACCAGGGCCTTTAAAAGATTTTCCTGACTTTCCGGAATGGTGATATCGCCACGACTGGAAGATTCTCCGCTCATGTCAGCCGCTTCGCCCAGCACCGCAACAATGACATCGGACTTCATCGCTGTGGCCACGGCCTCGTCCAGCATTTCCTGCGCACTGCGGCTTTCCGGCTCGATTTCAATTCCCAGCGTATTGGTTCTCTTTACCAGGATCGAATCGTCTGCGATATTGGCGCCCTTGGCATAGAGAATGTTAACGGCAGAACCGGCGACATTTTTTATACCCTCCATCACCGTAACAGATTTCGTAGGATCGCCGGACACGCTCCAGGTGCCCAGCATATTCCGGTGGTTATCGGCCAGGGGGCCTACCAGGGCGATCGTTCCTGATTTTTTCAGCGGCAGGAGCTGATCGTTGTTTTTGAGCAATACGAAACTGCGTGCGGCTACCTCACGCGCAAAGCGACGGTTGTCCGGTGTGAGGAGTTCTTTCAAGGCACGTTCTGTATTCATCCTTGAATAAGGATCGCTGAAAAGACCCAGTTTATATTTCGCTTCCAGGATGCGCCGGCAGGCCAGGTCAATGTCCTGTTGTTTTACCGTACCGTTTTTAAGGCACTGCTTTAGCTGGGTAAGAAATCCTTCCGCAACCATATCCATATCGAGCCCTGCACGCAGAGCAAGAGCCGATACGGTAGCGAGGTCACCCACGCCATGGGCAGTCATTTCACTCAGAGAAGTGTAGTCGGACACGACCATACCGTTGAATTTCCATTGATCCCGCAGGAGCGTGGTGAGCAGCCAGCGGTTTCCTGTGGCAGGCACGCCATCGATTTCATTGAATGAGCTCATTACAGATCCCACTCCTGCATCCACAGCAGCCTTGTATGGGGGGAGGTAGTATTGATACATTTTGATCCGGCTCATGTCGACCGTATTGTATTCTCTTCCCGCCTCAGCACCCCCGTAGAGGGCAAAGTGTTTCACGCAGGCCATGACATTCTCCGGATTTTTCAGATCCCTGCCCTGGTATCCCCTCACCATGGCCGCTGCAATCGCTGATCCGAGATAGGGGTCTTCGCCCGACCCTTCCGATACTCTTCCCCAGCGCGGATCGCGCGCGATATCCACCATGGGTGAAAATACCCAGGCCAGACCATCCGCGCTGGCCTCACGGGCAGCCACATGCGCTGTCTTTTCAATGAGCACCGTATCCCATGTACAGGAGAGGCCGAAAGGAATCGGGAACATCGTGCGATGGCCGTGGATCACGTCCAGGCCAAAGATCAGTGGGATATGCAACCTGGAATTCTTTACCGCAATTTCCTGCGCCTGCCTTACTTTATCAGGGCCGGTAATTCCGAATATGCCTCCCACCAGTCCTGCACGGATCTTATCATCGACTCCCTTGCTCACCACGGAACCCGTTACTGCGCCACCCGGAATCAACAGGTTCAGCTGCCCGATTTTTTCATCCGTTGTCATACGGCTCATGAGATTCCGGATGTAATCATTCATTTTCCCGTCCTGCGCGTGCAAACAGGAAAACAGGATCAGGGCAATCAGGACCGTTAGCGTTTTTTTCATGTCTTTTATTTTAATAAATAGGGAGTAATTACTTTTTTCCAAATCGCGTAGCCCTTTGCATTCATATGCAGCTGATCCTCTTCATAGATTTCTTTCATCATGGACCCGTCAGGATTCAGCATGGCATGATACACATCGGCGAAAGCGGTATTTGTCTGCACGGACAGATAAGTTTTGATGAGCAGGTTAGCCTGTTCCATTTTTTCTTTAAGCTGTGCACGGCTGGGACTGGGTTTAATGGAAACAAAAAGGATGGGTTCGCCCGGCAATGCCCGGCGGATAATCCCGAAAAGCACCGTAAACCTTTGTAAAACCGAGTCGGCCGTGATGGCATCGGAAGAAGCAAGGTCATTGTCGCCACAATAAATGACCACCTGCTTCGGATGATAGGGAATGATGATGTCTCCGGCGTAATAAATCAGGTCAGGAAATGTTGAACCGCCGAATCCGCGGTTAATGATCGGATAGCCCGGGAAATACTGCTGCACATCTGTCCACTTCCTGAAGGAAGAACTCCCAACGAACAATATGGATCCTGCTACGGGCGGACTGACCTTGTCGTCGTTTCTGAACTTCTGTATTTCATCGGCGAAGGGTTGCGCGAGGCTGCATACAGGCCGGAAGAAAAAGGCCGTCAGAAGAATTAAAAGTATTTTTCTCATTGTATAAATTTGACCAGGTTTAAATCTGTATACCATTTCTCACAGGCATCAGGGGTTTTTATCCGCTGCTTTTACCTCCAGTGGTTTCGTTCCCGCGGAGACGCCGTTTTCATTGAACGCTTCTATCGAAAAATAATAAGTCCTGCCGAGGTCCATGCTTTTAAAATAATACTGGTTGTCATTATAGACCATCACATTATTGTAAAGCTTGTCCGGCTGCACACCCCAATAGATATTATAGCCGGTGGCGTTGTTTGCGGTAAACCACTTCAACAGGGCATTGCGTGAATCATTTTCACTTCTCAGTACAATGAATTGTTTGACGGTATCAGGTTTTTGGCCGTTTCCATGGCCGAACACGCGAAGCCCGCTGATGGCAAATTTACCCGTTGGCATATGAATATTTTCAAGTCTGAGATATCGTGTGTTGACGGGCTCTTTCAATTCCACATATTCATGTGGTATGTCTGTTTTATTCCGGCTTTTATCGACCAGTTTTTTCCAGTGCACACCGTCTTCTGACTGCCAGAGTATATACTGATGATAAAGTCCCGGAATTTTGCCGAGGAAAGCGGTGTCGACGTCCTGGTCGGCATAATTTATCTGGATGGCCATCACCCTGGCCGTTTTTCCAAGATCTGTTTCTATCCATTCATGTGCCGTGCCCGTGGCGGCGGACCAGTAGGTCCGGATGTCTTCATCCACGGCATTGTTGGCAGCGAACCCCCCGAATGAGGAAGAAACGCGTACGGGTTTATTATAATTCAACAGCATCCAACCGGTAAAATTGGATGTCAGGTGATTTTTTTTTGCGGAAGGCAGCCATTGGGGATAGTCGCCAAAGGCAGTGTTGCAATAAAGGAAATCGTCGGCATCGAATCCGGCGGGCCAGATGCCCAGTCTTCTTTCAAAATTATTTTTCATGTTGACGACCATGGTGGATATATGCCACCAGTTGCCATACGGATCCTGGTAAGTGGCTCCATGTCCCGCACCCCTGGCAAAGCCACCCGGTTTGTAAGAGAAGGGATTGCTGGCCTGATAGCGGAAAGGGCCGAGGGGTTTGTCCGCAATATACACACCGTCACCATAGCCCCTGATCTCTGTGCCCGGTGCACCATACTGCAGATAATATTTTCCGTGGTATTTGTTCATCCAGGCTCCTTCAATAAACGGATTCAGGAAATTGTTGTCGTTATATTCTCCGAAACGTTCCCACCCATGAAGGTCGTCGTGCAGTTTGATGAGTTCCGGATGTTCACCAACCGGTTGAAGTGTTTTCCGGTCGATCTGCCATCCGTAGAGAGGATAGAGATTACTGGAGCCGTGATACAAAAAGATTTTTCCGTCGTCATCAAGAAAGAGCGCGGGATCCCAGGCACCTGCCTGGAAAGAATCCACGGCTTCCTTCCACTGATCCCGTTTAGGGTCCGTACTCATCCAGAGCGGAAAATTATGGGCATAGGTGGAACCGATCAGCAGGAGGGTATCTCCCAGGACCAGTGTCGCAGGAGCGCAAAGATCATCATATACATGATGCCAGGGTTTCAGAAAGGAACGATGAATGAAATGCCAGTTCAGCATATCACTGCTCCACCAGTAGCCCCACTGATTGGTGGAAAAAAGAAAGTAGTCGCCTTTGTAAAGCGTAATGACAGGGTCGGCGGTGGCGCGGTGACGGCCCGATTCAGAAAAATTCGGAATGGGCGTATAGCCGTAATCCAGATTAAGCGGATTGCAATATGTATGCTGTGCGGGCACCTGCCCCGCTAACAGTAAGATGAATAAACCGGTCAGCCATACCGGGTAACATATTTTTTTCATAACGGCAATACACAAACGAAACGTCCGGGGAAAACCTACTTTGACCCCTCACCTTCCCGGAACCCCAATTTAGTAAGACCCTGGCGAACTTCATCACATCCCATAAAGAGTTTCCAGAGTAGCCCTGAACGGTAATTTTCAATCATCACCACGATCGGCCCCTCGTCAATGGCCAGATAACTGGTCGCATACCAGTTCTTACTTTCATTGAAGGCGTCTGTAAAACCATAGGGCCCCCATATCTTATTCCCCAGATCATAATAGAAATGCTTTAGCGCTTTCATGGAATACTCCGGTGTGTAGGGAAAGGATGAAAGGGCCGCGGTAGGCGAAATGGTTCCGTTGTCGTTTTCGGGAGACTGGGCGTCATAGCCGTCGAAATTGTCGCTGGCAGTAAGGCCCCAGCAATTTTCGCCGTATCCTTTGTAGTGATTAGGATTGATTACGCAATGTTTGTAGTTGATTTGTGTTTGATGAAGGTTCTGCACCCAGTAGTCGGCATATTCATCCTTCAGGCCATGCGGGTTCAGACCCATGAAACTATAATGTGAAAAAAAGAGGGGTCCGCCGTATGGGAAGCCCAGCGGCAGTACGATGTCGTAATAACTTCGTCCGTTCAGAAAATAATTACTCTGGGCCCAGCAGTTCCGGTATGCCAGTTCAGAAATGGGATGGGTGGGAGATGAAGCACCGAGCACGTAGGCGATGAGGCATTCGTTCCAGCCGCGAATCTGGACATTCATACTCCAGCCGTTGTTCGGGCTCCAGTGCCAGTAAAGAGAATTTATTTCACCCTGCTGGTGCCAGCTCCATTCCGCTTCGCTCCAAAGCCAGTTGATCCGTTGCCGGAGTTCATTTTCAAGTGGGTCGTCGTGGTTAAAATACTGCCGCACGCAGAGCAGCCCTTCAAAAAGATAAGCCGTCTCCACGATATCCGCACCGTCATCCCTGCGTGAGAACGGTATCGTGACACCCGTCGCCCCGTTGAGCCAGTGCGGAAAAATGCCGTGATAGCTGTTTGCTTTGAGGAGAAAATTTACCGATTTCAATAAATGCCTGACGGCCGTGTCGCGCTTGATCCACCCCCGTTCGGTGGCTACAATTATCGCCATCATCCCGAATCCGCTGCCGCCGACTGCTATGGTTTCATGTCCATAGGCCGGTGTGATATTGCTTCGCTCGCGGGCAAGGCCGCTGACCGGATGGGCAAAGTCCCAGAAATAGCGAAAGGTCTGTTTCTGTACCAGGTCCAGCAGGGCGCTGTCGCTAAGCTGGCCGGCTTCGGTTTTTTTTTGAACAGGCGCCTGTACAGTCTGGCTAAAAGAAAAACTGGTAACCAGCGCCAGGGCAACCGTGAAAGCTCCTTTTTTCAGAGACAGGAAAAACATGTGTTTAATTCAGTTGCGTGCTTTGAAATCCAAGATTTTTCATCCCGGTTTTAATTTCGGGACAGCTCATAAACAAATTCCACAGTAATGCGGTACGATAGTTTTCAATCATGATAATTTCCGGACCCTGGTCTATAGCGAGATAAGAATCCGCAAACCATACGCTGCTCAGGTTGAAAGCATCTTTGAAACCATAATCACCCCAGATCCGGTCTCCGAGTGTATAATAGAAAAATCGCAGTGCGTTCATGGATTCATCGGGCGTATAGGGAAGAGAGGATATGGCAGCCGTGGGCGTAATCGTGCCATTGTCGTTTGTGGGGGAATGCGCGGAATAACCGTTCTGTTCGTCGCTGGCTGTGAGCCCCCAGCAGGCATTGCTGTAGCCGCTGAAATGCTGGGGATTTGTTATGCAGTAATTATAGTTGATCTGTGTATGGTGCTGGTTCTGGACAAAATAATCGGCATAAGTGTCTGTAAGTCCGCCCGGGTTGATGCCCAGAAAAGAATAGTGCGCAAAAAACAGCGGACCGCCATAATCGGGGCCCAGAGGCAGTGAAATACCATAGAATGACTTTCCGTTTTTTATTCCGCCGTTCATCGCCCAGCCGTTATCATAAACTACTTTGGGAATTCTGTTTGAATCCACGGGCGAAGAAGCCGCCAGCGCGTAAACGATCATGGCCTCATCCCATCCGTTGATGGGCATATTCATGATCCATGCCAGCGTGGGACTCCAGTGCCAGTACAACACATTCTGACCGTTCTGGCGAAACCAGTTCCATTCCACGGCATTCCAGAGATTGTTGATTTTGGCCCTCAGGCTGACGTCGCCCGTGTCGCTGGTATTGAAGTACTGTCGTGCAGTAAGGAGGCCCTGCATAAGGTAGGAAGTCTCGACGAGGTCTGCGCCGTTATCGTTCGTGCTGAAAGGCACGGTAGCACCCGTCGCGCCGTTCATCCAGTGAGGGAAAGCGCCGTGGTATCGCTGGGCCTTGTTGGTGAGAAAGTCCACCATCTGGTTGATCCTTTCCCAGGCTGCTGTGCGGGAAATAAAATTTCTTTGGGCGCCGACAAGCAGGGCCATTACCCCGAAGCCGCTGCCACCGGTCGTGACGACATCTGCTGATGTATTCCTTTCCCGCGCAAGTCCCGAAACAGGGTGACCGAAGTCATAAAAATATTTGAAGGTCTGTTGTTCAACGAGGGTTAGAAGTGCGCTGTCGGAAATCCTCGGAAACTTATCCGTGGAGTCGATGGCGGAATAAAGATTTAAGGCAACAGCATTCTGAAGATTCCCGCCTGAAGTATTTTTCAGGGCAGTTGAGATCTCAAAACGGTAACCTGTGAGCGGTGTCAGTGTGGTAGCCTGAACAATAAGGGTGCTGTCATTCTCGAATTGCTGGGTTTGAGTTACGGAACCCCCGGAAAATGTTTTCAATGTAACTGCAGCAGGAACACTGCTCTTGTCGAGAGGGGACGAAAAAACAAATCGGAGGTTCAGCTGATTCAGGTCGTGATAGATATTCCCCTGATTATTGCCGTTTACCGTGAAAGAACTGACTGACAGGGAGGAAGGATTGGGAGAAGGACCACTGGATTTTGAACAGGAGACGTACACCAATACCCAGACAAACATTAAAATCTTTTTCACCGGCGGGAGTTAAAAGGTAATAAGAGAACAAAGGTCCGGGTGCCCGGACCTTTGTTCAAGTGGATTAATATATTAGCGGCCTGCTGACTCCAGCTGATACAGTGAACCGATTTCGAGGTCGGTCAGCGCGGACTTGTAAACCCGTATTTCATCGATCGCACCCACATACAGACCCTGCCAGGACTGGGTAGCAGAATTTGTGTAACCTGCTGCGGCGTTCGGGAAAGCCCCGATCAATACCTGTGTGGGTGTGGGAGAAACGATCGGACCAAGACCTACCGGAGGAGTTCCGGTTTCACGGTGTCTGAAATTATTGTTGGAAACCAGCACACCGTTGGCAAAGAGGTCGATATTGGAAGTAGCTGCATCGTACCGCATTACATAATGAACCCATTTCTTGGTACCAAGTACGGTCTGGAAGTCAGTTCCGCGAACACCATAGTCGTTGATGTTGTCACCACCCATACGTGTACCGCTGGGATATGTAGCGAATGCCGAATGAAGTACCAGGGTATCATCATAAGTCAGATGATTTTTACCTGTTTCAAGGTATACGTTGACCGGGCCATCGTTCCAGTCTGTCTGCGCACTGGTGGCCTTGGTGATGGAAAATACACTGCTGGCAAGGCTGTCACGGTTGTCGGTATTTACCCAGCAACTTACGGATACGCTTGGAAATGCGTTTGCACTGCTCAGACTGGCAATGGTCGGATAAAGAATGAATCCGTTATTCAAAGAAAGCGCCTGGTCCTTTACTCCCGTGGTAAAGGAAGCCCCGGTGGCATTGGATGGTGCTGTGGACGAAATTTTTTCGTTGTTCGTCCCGTCAAAAGTCCAGTGCGCCAGTAAACTGGCAGCGGCTACGTCATCTGAAGTATTATATCCATTGATAGGGGGCAATGAAGGCGTACTGCTCTTAGAGCAGGCACCGAATGCAAGGATTCCTGCCGCTGCAACGGAACAAATTAAAAATCTACTTTTTACTCGTTTCATGATTCTAAATTTTGGATTTAATTAAAAATATTACCGGTCGTGTATTTAAATTTTAATAACCTGGATTCTGGGTGAGCTTGTTTCCGCTCAGTAAAATCTGAGAGCTGGGAATTGGCAGCAGTTCATTTTTTCCTGCTACGAAATTCGATTTTCCTGCAGCATGCATAATGGCTGCCGCGCGTCCCTGTCTCACAATATCCCAGAACCTGTCGTGTTCCATTGCCAGTTCTACGTGACGTTCCTGCCAGACGTCATCAATGGTCAGCGCATTCTTGGGCGGAAGCTGGGCACGGCTTCGAAGCGGCGCGATATCAGCCACAGCAGCGGCGGACTGACCTACTTCAGGTTGCAGGGCTGCTTCTGCATTCATCAACAGGATATCTGCATAACGGAGGATGCGTATATTTTTGGGACGGTCTTTATCACCCGGATCCTCATACGTTTCTTTTGTTTTGCTCGTATACGCTTTGTAATTGTAATAGAGATTTTGAATGGAATCGGAACTCGGTATCCGGTTACCATCCCATAAAATGGTTCCCTTATGGGTTCCTGAATGGTCGATAAAGATGATGGTGGCATCCTTGCGAACATCGCCCGATTCATAGGAGCTGATCAGAGAAAGGGAGGGATCATTAAATCCCCATCCTAAATCGTCCCATCCGCCCGCGCCGCCTACACGCGGACCCTGGCAAACAGTATAATTATCAACCTTCAAATTGGCATTGTTAAATGCCCCGGTTTCTATTTCAAAGAGCGATTCAGAACTATTTTCTGATGCCTGTCTCCAGATCATGGAATAGTCCGGGAGAAGCTGGTATTGTCCCGATCCGATGATTTCATTAGTCAGGTCAAAGCACTGCTTCCATTTTTTCTGGTACATGTACACTTTAGCCAGTATGCCCTGCGCAGCACCTTTGGTTGCATGACCTGGTTGGGCTGCGGACCGGAGCGGCAGATGATCGACCGCAAACTGCAGATCCTCGATAATCGTATTGTACACCGCACTGTCTGTAGCCCGCGTCTGAAACACGGGGTCCGTATTGGCATCGGTTGCATCCTTGGGTACCCGCAGGATCAATGGCACTCCGCCAAACATCCTCACCAGATTGAAATAGAGGTACCCCCGTATAAAGCGGACTTCCGCATTCAGTTCAATTTTTGTACCAGTATCGATGGCTGCCGTTACAAGTGCCTGTAAAGCCTGGTTGCAGGCACCAATACTGTTGTAATGCCCGCTCCATAGGGAGAGTGCAAATGTATTGGTGGAGGTAAGTGTAAAATCATCAATCGGTGTAACCACAGATTCCTGATCTCCTGAGTAACTGCCTTTGTCGGCGTCGTCGGACATAATATTCGTAACACTGAGAAAGGCAAAACCATGTACATCCCCGTTGCCCCATGAATCACCCTGCATCAGGCTATGGTAGACGCCGGTCACCAGTTTTTGTGCCAGCGTAGGGTCAGAGGAAGTGGTCACTCCACCCTGCACAGGGATATCCAGAAAACTCTTGCTGCATGAAATGGCCGTGCCGCAGAGCAGGATAACAGTTATATATACAAATCGCCTTTTCATAAAAATTTATTTAAAAAGCTAAATAAATGCCGCCTGAAATGGTCCGGGTGGTTGGATAAGCGTTCAGTTCAATTCCGGAATACGTCGGTGTTCCCGGAAGCTCGGCAGTAAAGCCGCTGAATTCTTTCCAGGTGTATAAATTCTGTGCCGTTGCAAAAACCCGGAGACTGGCTATCTTATATTTTTCAAGTCCGGGTGATTTGAATGTATAACCAACGGTCAGGTTATTGATACGGATAAAAGAACCCGATTCGATAAAATAAGTGGACGCCAGCATATTTCCTGTATTCGCAGCGGGCTGGGTTTGCGATCCATTCTGCGCGGTCCACCGGTTATAGGCCATTTCCGATTCAATATTATCCGTACCGGCTACCCGGATAGCTCGCTTGCCATTGTAAACCTGGTTTCCCAGGTTACCATAAATATCAAAAGTGAAATCCCATTGTTTGTAATTGAGGCCCGCATTCACGCCGAAATAACATTTGGGCTGGTAGGCGCCGGCAAAAACACGGTCATTATCATCAATCTTTCCATCCCCGTTCGTATCCTGGTATTTTAAATCTCCTGCATGTGCAGTCGGCTGAATGATAGTACCGCTTTTACTGATATAGGTGTCCACTTCAGCCTGCGATTGAAAAACGCCGAGCATTTGCAGTACATAGAAACTGCCCACGGGATGACCGTTGTCGGTGCGTGTGATAAATCCCTGGGATGCACCAATGCCGGCGTCCGGCAGGGGCTGACCTCCATTCAAACCAATTACGGTGTTGGTGTTAAATGTTGCGTTTACGCCCACATGGTAATTCAGGTCCTTTCCCGCCTGATCCTTCCAGTTCAAAGCGAACTCCCATCCTGTGTTCTGGATGTTCGCTGCATTGGTGAGTACCTGGCCGTCCTGGTCTCCTACTGTAGAAGGAATTTTTACATAGATCAGGGCGTTCTTTACTTTCTTGTTATAGTAATCGACTTCACCACTCAGGCGCGAATCAAGGATAGAAAATTCCAGCGCGGCATCATACTCTTCAGTAGTTTCCCACGTGATATTCGGATCCTTGATCTGGTTGATCTGGCTTCCGTTGGTGGCGGATCCACTGCTGCCGTTGAAAGGATAAGGAAGATTTTGTACAACCGTAGTAGTGTAAGCGTCAGTAGAAATCTGATCGTTGCCGACCTGCCCCCAGCTTCCCCGGAGTTTAAGGTTATTAAAGATTTTCTGATCGTTCATAAAATCCTCTTTCGTAATAACCCAGCCTACGCCTAAGGAAGGAAAGTTTCCCCATCGGTTCTGCTCCGGAAAGCGGGAACTTCCATCCCGGCGGAACGTTCCTGTCAGCAGATATTTATCCATGAAGGCATAGTTCAACCGGGCGAGATAGGAATTTCTTGCCCACTCATCGCCGGATCCGTCGTTTTGTGAAGTGTTGGCATCGCCGACACCGATATACCATAAGTTGGGATCAGCGGGAATGTCTTTTCGAGTGGCTGAGAACCAGGTCTCCTTGAATTTCTCGGCCGTGGTTCCGACCATCAGACTGACATAGTGTTCGCCGAATGTCTTTGTGAACGTGAGAATATTATTCCAGACCCATCGGAATCGATCCGTATTTTTTTGCTGCAGACTGCTGTGGGTATTATACTGGTTTCCTCCGAACACGGTAAAAGTGGTCGTGTCGGCATTGAACTGGTAGTTATAGGCTCTCGCAGGTGTTGATCCAAGATCTCCGCCCAGATCTGATCTGAAGGTAAGCCAGCTCACCGGTTTAATATTGAGATAAACCGTTCCCTGTGTCCTGTTCTGCGTTACAAGCGTGTTGTTGTTGCTAAGGTCCAGGAGCGGGTTACCGACATTCTGGTAAGCAGAGGTATTCCCGTATTTACCATTCACCTTACTCGGGATTAGGGGAGCCGCACGATACGCATTATTGTAAGCCGAGCCCACATTGCCGTTGGAGTCTACATTAATATCATTGAAACCTGTCTGGGTGTTGCTGGTGGAAAAGGACGCCTGAATGCCAAGCTGAATGGCCGAAGAGAATCTGAATTCATCGTTCGACCTCACGGTGAAGCGTTTGTAGTCGTTGTTCACCACAATACCCTGATCGGTGAAATAGCTGGCACTGAAATAGTAAAGCACTTTTTCCGTGCCGCCGGAGATGGAGATATTGTGATTTTGTTCGAAAGCATTTCTTAGAATGGTACCATACCAGTCAGTGGAATATTCAGAAGCCGGTGGAATTTTTCCCGTGGCCGCCTGATAGTAATTATCGTATTCGGCGGTATTGGCCATTTTCACGACGTCTGCAGCCTTACGGACTCCTATATTTCCATTATAATTTATTTTCATTGTCCCTACGGCCCCGCGTTTGGTTGTGATGATCATTACTCCGTTGGCGCCGCGTGAACCATAGATGGCTGCAGCCGAAGCGTCTTTCAGAATACTCATATCCACGATATCGGCCGTATTGATGTTGGTGATGTCGTCTGTGAGGACGCCGTCTACCACATAGAGAACGGCCGTTCCGCCAAGAGCCGTGCCTGTACCGCGGATTCTTACCTGAGGCTGACTTCCCGGTGCACCGCTGCTGATAATCTGCACACCCGCCACCTTACCCTGTATGGCCTGTGTGGCAGTAAGTACGGGTTGCTTCACCATTTCTGCTCCTGCCACGGTGGCTACTGATCCGGTAATGTCGCGTTTACGTTGTGTTCCGTAACCCACGACGACAACCTGATCCATGGTTTTTTGAGAAGGAGCGAGCCGGATTTTCATATCAGCTGTGGCCGAAACTTCCTGCGGGGCATATCCTACATAAGAAATGACAAGGATGGCATTTTCGTCGGCCACGATACTGAAATTTCCGTTCTGATCTGTCGTGGTTCCGGTTGACTTCCCCTTTATGGTAACGGAAACGCCGGAAAGTGGCTCGTTGTTTTCGTTGGTCACCGTACCAGTAATCGTCGCGGGCGGGGCGTTTTCGGCTGAACTTATCACGATCAGTTTGCTGTCGAGAATTTTATATTGAAGATGGGTGCCTGTAAATATATCGTTCAACACCTGGGTAACATCCGCATTTTCTACGTCGATGTCCACCAGCTTATGAATATCTTCTGACCTGCTATTGAAAAGAAAATGATAACCGCTCTCTTTTTCCAGCGTGGAAATAACCTGGCTGATCTCTACATTTTTCAAATGAAGAGAAACCAGGGGCTGTCCCGATGCATTGGCTGAAAACCGTAGCAGGGCGATAATGACCAGCAGGAAAAATGATTTCATAGCAGATGAAATTTTATTTTGGTTGTGTCGGGTGTTCTCCCGAATTGCTGTAAATAAATATCTGATTACCCTCTACGTCGTAACTGAAATCGGCGGTTGCTTTGTCGGCCGTAATTCTCAGCGCATCCAAGGCCTCCGAAACGGTTTCATCCTGAAAACTACCGGTGAAATGGGCGGCTTCCAGGGATGTATCACTGAGTTTGAACGTCACACCATATTTTCTTTCCATATTTTTCAACAGATCGTGGAAGGACATATCATTAAAATAAAGCCGGTTCTGCATCCATCCTGTTTCCACTATAGCGCTGTCCGATCCGGTT
>Ga0157379_10000512_pt1 | contig 31382 bp, 21 predicted proteins | sample S25metaG_FD_121802 | JGI IMG/M metagenome (GOLD analysis project Ga0157379, IMG submission 121802) | Switchgrass rhizosphere microbial communities from Kellogg Biological Station, Michigan, USA - S2-5 metaG | ecosystem: Host-associated > Plants > Roots > Rhizosphere > Soil | place: USA... | reverse complement strand
TCTGATCACCCATGCAGGGTATTCTTAGAGGAGTCGACTCACCTCCTCATTCGTGTGGTGCCGACACTGTGTCAGAGAGCCTTGCCCCCCTCTGCTCCCCAAGCCTCTGGACGAGAAACGCTATCGGATTGTCGCGGTATCCGACTGCGTGAGGCGAAGTGTCTCCTGGACAGGAGGACCATGGCCCGCCGGAGGCACAGGCGAGGCATGGCACCCAGCGCACCTCCTGGCGCGGCGCATGAGACTGCAGTCCCGCCCCCACCGGGGCCTGGGCGCCATCAGTGCGCTGGGGGGCGCGCTTTCGCAGGCACTCGGGATGGCGATGACCCCGCTTGACACGGGCACGCGGGCGTCGTAGTCTGGAGCTCACACCGACAGCCAGGGCCGGCACGGCGTGTGGCCCGCGCCTGGGCTGTCATCTGCGACACAGGAGGACGCTATGGGACGTCTCATTGTAGCGAACCGGCGCGGCCATCAGGTGCTCGAGTGGCCCGACACCGACACTGAGGAGGCCCGTCAGCAGATCGCCCTTGCCGAACGCATTATCCAGGAGGCCCGTGCCCATGGCGAGATGGTCTCAAAGAAAGTTGACGGCCAGCACGTGCTGGACCGTGCTCCCTTTGATCCCCAGGTCGAGGAGTATCAGATTGTGGCGCCCATTGCCGGCGGCTAGCCGGCTGGCTACGGCGCTGGCCGTCGTGGGGGCTTGGTGGCGCCGGTGTCAGGAGCGGCTGGCCGGGCTGGAGCCAGGGGCGCCACCGCTCGAGCGCCCCTGGCAGCGGACCTGGGACCACCTCCCCAAGCGTAGCGCTGGCCGCGACTTTACCCGTGCCGACTATGCGGAGGCGCGCGCCCGCGCCCGAGAGGTGGCCCGCGCCACGCTGGGAGAGGCCCTCTGGGCGCAGCTCCAGCGCCAGGGCTATCTCGACGTGCCCTCCATGCTGCAGCCCGGCCTGACCTATCGCCTGCGCGTCGGGCGGCGCATCGAGGTGCGCTGCGCGCCGGGGGTGCGCTCGCCCTGGCTGACGCCGTACCTCTGTATCAACCCCACGTACCCCCTGCCTGAGGAGGAGTTCTTCGCCCAGCTCTATCTCTATGTGCGCGACCGCGAGGACCTTGTACGCCGCGTCGCCGCCCCCCAGCCATGGGATCAGGTCCTCGGGCGCACGTTCTAAGCGCGACTTTATCCATGCGAGGTCTTCGCAAAAGGAGAGTTTTACGTAGGGGTTCCAGGAGCAACGGCTGGAAGATGTGTGGCAAGTCCTCTGGCACAAGAGAAGTATTTTAATGCAGGGGGTTACGGTGAGCCTGGCTCCCTGAAAAACAAGGACTTCCGAGGGCAGTATGGGCGGGGTTTTGTGTCACGAGCCGTGGCCATCGCTCCACATGAGTGATGGCCACGGCGGGATATTGTCAATGCGCATCGTATCAATCGGGGCCAGATGCCGGTTACCCCGGAGACGAGCGACTCCGACTTCTATGTGATCACAGCCGATATCCCCGAGGACATCCAGGCCAAACTACTGCGGGTGGTGACCGAGCGCATTCCGCAGCGCTTTGGCCTCCACCCGATCCGGGATGTGCAGGTGCTGACGCCCATGAACCGGGGCAGTCTGGGGGCACGTGCGCTCAATGTGGCGCTCCAGGAGGCGCTCAATCCCGACGCCACACCCCAGGAGGCGCGGTTTGGCTGGACGTACGTGCCAGGCGACAAGGTGATCCAGGCGATGAACGCATATGACAAAGACGTGTTCAACGGTGACATCGGGCAGGTGGTACGGGTGGATCTGGAGGAGGGGGAGGTGGTCGTCAGTTTTGAGGGCCGCGAGGTCACCTATGACGTGGCGGAACTCGATGAAGTGGCCCTCGCCTATGCCACCACCGTGCATAAAAGCCAGGGCTCACCGTGTTAGGACACACGATCTGCCTTCGTGGTACACCTGTGGCGTCTATCATTGCCCATATTGCTCACACGCCGTCCATGACAGCGGGACGGAGGTGGAGGCATTCCTGCCTTGCCTACATGACCATGGATGAGCATACGAAAGATAGCACTACAGGCGTGAATACCTGTCAAAAGGCAACAAGATAGGCAATGTCCAGCGTCGCCAGCTGCGCTGGTGTAGCCGTCTGAGACTGCTGGATCCCTTCATAGGCATTGTCGGCTTCGACTACGTCATAGCCCTCAAGCTCTAGCACTTCTCGCAATAGATTCCGTATGGGTGTGTCAGCATCAAAAACCAAAATCCGTGCCATGCCTAGTTCTCCTGGCGAACTCTCCGATGACTCGCTCAACCTCATAGCGGAGGCTGGGAATTGGGTTCTAATTATGGACAGCAAATTACATGCCACGGCTGGGAGGTTCCTTACATATTGTAAAATAAGCCTTTGAGGAGATTGCACGCGTGGGAGGTTCTGGATAATCATCTCAAATTGAGAGGATATCTTTTTAGAGCTCTCAATATGATAGGCATGCTCTCTCCTGCCCCTTGGGCTCTCGTGGTGCCGGAGGCTAGTAGAGCGTTATGAGTGTGAGAGAGACGTGTCCAGAGTGTGGATCCGGCCATGCAAGAAGTGTGGCCGCCAATTTGTCTTACACGCAACAACTACATGATTGGTGAAGACCAATGTGCTATGGTGGAACCCATACTCTGCGAGAAAATCTCCCTCCATGGCATCTACTGTGCGGTGGGTGTCAGTCTCCGGTGGCTGATGGACTGTATCGACGCCCGCTTTGCGGCCTTGCCTGATCATCTCTATGTGCGGCCCGTGGTGGCTCCACGTGATGTGCTCAGCGGGCGTCTTGAGGTGGAAGCGGACGAGATGCGGAGCTTCGTGAAGCAGAAGGTCAACAAATAATAGGTCTAGAGCTACTATGGACAAGCAGACGCGTCAAACCATTACGTTTCACGTGGGAGATTGCAGTTAGAACAGTGCGAAACAGTTGTCACGTTCATTTTGACTGACACCTTCTTTTCCCTTTCCCGCTGGGAGAGGGAGCAAAGACCACTGGCACAGAAAACCGTCAGACAAATCCATGTTGACGTTGCCTTAGCCTTCTCCAAAAAGCTGGTCAACCATATCGGTGACATCAAGTACTTCATCTATCATGACAACCTCTCATCAAGTCTTGGTTACAGATCGAAATCATCCTCGAAACCATGTAAAAATATCATTCGTGGCGGACCAATTCAAATGCATCATAAGAAAATAATACAAATGCATTACTGAAAGATCATAGACACATCACTGTCAAAGAAAATGATGCAAATGTATTATATACACAGAAGCCTGATCTTTTGTATATTCCTTATATAATACTCCTCTCTGGTAAGTAACCACTCATTCAGACATTGTCACCTTCATGGAAAATCATTGATGGATGTCGTTCCTTCGCAGCGATCTTATAGTGTGCATGTGGCGAAACGGGTCGTTAAAGCACACAACTAGCAAACGTTCCGTTCTGATGGCACGAACGTACAGTTTTTACGTGCAGGTGACAATACCGTCTGGTGGCGCCCGAGGCTAGCCCGCAGCCTTGGCCATATGAGAGGACGAATAGAAGACCTTCGGAATTTGTACCTGTGATCACCAGAATACTGCGAGACTGCTTCCAGATACGTATGATCTATGCATCAGTATAGTATTTTATATTTTAGTATATATTTTTCTATATCTATATTGTATATCCCTGTACTATCGTCTCTCTGCAAAAGTGGACAGCCAAGGTGCTGCACAGGGGCATTAAGCACAATGAGGAGGAATCAACATGCCGTCAGATAGACGCAACATGGCAAAGGCCACCGGCCGTTATATGCAAGAGATCAGGGACATTGTGAAGGCGGGGCTGAGCCGGCGCGAGCTGCTCAGAATGGGGCTCGTGTCGGGGAGTTCGGGTCTCCTGGCCCTGTATGGCATGCGGCATTTCAAGCCCTACTGGGGCCACGCACAACTCCTCGCTAACGAACTGGAACTTCACAGCCCGCCGAACACGCCGTTTGTGGATCGGCTTCCCATCCCGCAAGAAGTGCAGCAGACGCAACTTAACCCTAGACCGACAAAGGCAGCCAATACCAATGCCGCAGAGGCGGCCAGACCCGACCATCAATACTGGAAGGACTTTGGCGGGAGTGACACAGCTCCGGGCTTTACTGGGGTGCAATATGAGATCTTTGAGCGGGCGGTAGAGTATGATTTCTACCCGGACATAGATGGGGTGGATCCCAGCACCATCTGGACATTCTGCGACGACCCACGACAGAACCCCACGGGTCCCCTCAGGATCAACGCATATTATGGCCAGCCAGCCGTCGTTCGCATCCACAATAACCTGCCGAAGCAGAATAACGGGTTTGGCATCAATCAGACCTCAACCCACCTCCACAACGGTCATAACGCCTCAGAGTCGGATGGCGATCCGACCCATTTTTATGATGCAGGACATTTCAAAGACTACCACTACCCCAATGTCCGGGCCGGTTTTGCCAGCACCCATCCGACCAGCACCCTCAATAAGCACACAGTTCGGGGGGATGTGAGAGAAACCATGAGCTTTCTCTGGTTCCATGACCATCGTTTCGACTTCACGGCGCAAAACGTCTACAAGGGCCTGGTCGGCTTGTACACCCTCTTTAGCGATGATATTCAGCTGGATACCGGGGACGAAACGACGGGTCTCGGGCTGCCCAGTGGCGCCTACGATATCCCGATGGTCTTTGCCGACAAGGTCTTCGACCCTACCACGGGGGAATTGTTCTTCGATCTCTTCAATATCGATGGGATTCTGGGCGATAAATATACCGTCAATGGCAAGATCCAGCCCTATCTTTACGTCGAGAGACGTAAATATCGCTTTCGCCTCTTAAACGGTGGCCCGTCGCGCGTGTATGAGTTTTTCTTGAGCAATGGCAAGCCGTTCTTCCAGCTCTCCAACGATGGGAATCTCCTACCCCGTACCCTCCAGCGCCAGAGTATCCGGCTTGGCGTAGCAGAGCGGGTGGATGTGATCGTAGACTTCTCCAATGCCACGAAAGGAGACAAGATCTATCTGCAGAACCGCCTGGAGCAGGTCGATGGCCGCGGCCCTACCGGCAAGATCATCGCTCCCACCAATATCGTAGAGTTCAGAGTAGGTGACGCTGCCCAAGACAACAGCAAGATTCCTGACACACTGCTCGCGCTCCCCGACAGAAGACCCACAGTACGATCGAGGAGATGGGATTTTGGTCGGTCTGGTGGAGAGTGGGTGATCAACGGAGAACTCTTTGATCCAGACGTCATCCGGGCGTTTCCGCGACAAAATACCGCTGAGCTCTGGACCTTCACCGGTGGGAACGGCTGGCAACACCCCGTCCATATCCATTTTGAAGAATTCCAGATCCTGTCGAGAAATGGCAAAGCGGTTCCCGTCGATGAGATCGCCAGAAAGGATATGATACGGATCGGAGACAGCGCCGTAGGGACAGAGAATACCGGTGAGGCCCAGATCTTCTTCCAATTTCGAGACTTCCTCGGAGACTATCCCATGCACTGCCACAACATTGTGCATGAGGACCATTCCATGATGGTGCGCTTTGAGATTGTGCCTTAAGGGAGAGAAGGAGAGAAAGACGATGCACAGAAGAGCAGTTTTAGGGACCCTGATCGGGGCTACGCTGGGTTCAGCTACCCTGGTTCCCCGACATTCGTCGTCAGGCTCCACCACGGAGAAACCGGTCACACACCCCGCCGCCGACCGGCGGCGAAGCCGCTTTCCAAACGTTCCCCTGCGTACCCATGAGCACCAGGAGGTCAGATTCTATGACGACCTGATTAAGGACAAGACCGTCCTGATCAATTTCATGTATACGGCGTGCCAAGGCGCTTGCCCTCTCACGACCGCGACCCTGGTGCAGGTGCAGCACGCCCTTGGAGAGCGCGTTGGTCGGGATATCTTCATGTATTCGATCAGCGTCGATCCCGAGCATGATACACCCGAAGAACTCAGGAAGTATGCCACGCGCTTCGAGGTACAGCCAGGTTGGCTGTTCTTGACCGGGACACAGGCCGATATCGCCCAGATACGTGCCGGTTTCGGCGACAACCCACGCTTGGAGGCAAGCCAATCAAACCACCTCAGCGTGATCCGGCTCGGCATCGAGCCGCTCGAGCGCTGGGCGGGGTGCCCGACCTGGAGCACACCCCAGACCATCATCCGGTATCTCTCCTGGATTGAGCCGAACGGTCCGAGACCCGATGGGGCGAATCTGCGCATCATGAGGAACTAAGCAACCCAGTGTTCCTGGGGGTGGCGTTCGGGCTGCGCCATTCACGGTTCGCCCATTTGTAAGACGGTTCGTCAGAAACGGTGCAAAGCCTCGTATACACCGCTATGCGGTAGAAATCGGCCAGTGTCTCAACACGCTGGCACAGGCCGCCGTCAGCACTAGGCCCAAGCGCAACGGCGGCTGATCCGCGTGCGTCGACCCAACTTCACGTCTGTGCCGCATAAAAAATCCACAATAAATCAAATATTTAAAAGTACTTATCGATGATCTACCATTACAATTTGATCAGGGTTGCAGCCTTACCTGTATAACCCTACCCTGATGGTAGCATAGTCCATAGTATAACAGCACAAAATAGTAGTGAGCGATACCTCCCGACGCTATCACACTGGCACAAATTTTGCGACTTGCGACTATAGATATACAATGGTGTAGAGAAGGGAGGGACTGTATATGGCGCGGAGGGTATTACGGAGAGCCAGGATTGTACAATGCGCTCTAGGGCTTCTCATGCTTATGGGCTCCTGGAGTCATGCTGCTGCCTTTGATCCGGTGCTTGACCCTTTACGTGATCGTTTAATGCGGAGCGTGAGCCGATTTGCGACCAGGTCGTTCAAGGGCGCGCTAGAGGTGGGAGGCGTGCGGGGGTCACTGCTGGGCTCGCCGATCTTGCAAAACATCACACTGCGGGACAAGCATGGCACCGTCGTAGGGCGGATTGCCGAACTCCGTCTGACCTATGATGCCAAAGCGTTGCTCCACCAACACCTGCAGATCCAGACGGCCGAGGTGGTGCAGCTCCAATTAACGCTGACCCAAGAACCTGACGGGAGTCTGAATGTTCTTGACCTGCTGTCGTCAGTGCAGCCCGCCGAGCCCGCTGCGACAGAGTCCTCTTTTGTGCTGGACATTGAAAGCCTGCACATACGTGATGGTGAGCTGACGCTGCAGCTCCCTGCCCTCCCAGGTGTGCAGAAGCTCGAGCGTCTACAGGCACACGTGAGCGCGCACCAGGATAAGGAGAAGCTGCGGTTTCAGGTGCAGCAGCTGACCGCTCATGCCAGCCCGGCCGACCTGGAGATACATGCCCTGCAGGGAACCTTGCAGAAACTTGGCCATATGGTGCAGCTCGATGACGTGCGTTTGCAGACGGACCAGACTACGCTCGTCGCCAATGGCGTGCTCCCAGGCGGAGCGCAGGATGCAAGTTTAACGGCGCACGCACAATCACAGGACCTCAAAGAGATCGGCCGCCTGGTGCAGAATGACGTCCTCCAGGGGCCTGCCGACTTGCTCTTGAAGGCCGAAGGCCCACCAGAGGCTATTGCAATACACGGTCAACTTCACTCCACCTCAGGGCAGGTAGCTGTTCAGGGTCATCTCAATACGGCCGCTACGCCGCCGCAGTATAGCGGTACCCTCGATGTCGCCAACCTGAACCTGGCAGCGCTGCAACAGCAAAGTGCCTGGCACAGCGATCTCAACCTGCAACTTCGCCTTGACGGCGCCGGCATATCGCCCCAGGAGCGGCATGGGACGATACAGCTCGAGCTCCGCCCCTCACGCCTGCGGGAAATTGCCCTGCATCCTTCATACATTGACCTCCAGGTCAAAGCCCAGCAGGTGCAGGTGCAACGCTTCGATCTTGACACCTCCATGGCCCATACAACGGTGAGCGGCACGTTTGATCTGACTGGGACTGCGGACGTGCAGTACGTTCTCACTGCTAACCTCGCCGCGTGGCAACCCCTGGTAGGCATGACAGCCCTGACCGGTGATGTGCAGACGCAGGGACAGGTCAGCGGCACGTGGCCGGCCCTCAATGGGCGTGGCACGATAGAAGGCCGTAACCTGCACTATCAAGACCATGCTATCGACTCCCTGCACCTGACCTACGAAGGCTCCCAACTCGGCAGTCAGCCGCAGATCACCGCGCAATTGCAAGTACGCCACGCCCGGGTAGGGACCCTGCCAGTCGAGCAGGTCGCCCTGGACGTCACCTATAAAGGGGCCGAGGGACAGGTGCAGTTCGCCACCGAGGTCGTCCAGTCCGCCAAGAGCGGTGGGCAGGCCCGCGGCACACTGACCCGAGATGCGGCCGGCCAGCAGGTGGTACTCGAGGCATTGCAGGTCCGGCTACCTGACCGTGCCTGGCACGCGGCGGCCCCGCTCCAGGTGGCCTTTGGACCGCAACGGCTTGACCTCACACAGATACACCTGATGCACGACGAGGAGTCCATTGAACTCTCCGGCGCTGTGCATGGCGAGGAGTTGCAGGATATCCAGCTGCACGCAAGACAGATTGACCTGTCCTATCTGCAACAGCTCCTCCACCTTCCAGACGTCATAGGCGGACGCGCCACGTTCCAGGCACAGCTTACTGGTACGCGGACTGAACCGCATTTTGAGAGCGAGCTGACGCTGCAGCCGGAAGCGTCGCAGCGGCTTCCCTTCACCCAGTTCCATACCACACTGGTCTACGCGCAGCGTCAATTGCAGAGTACTGGGCGCCTGCACCAGGGAACCCGCGAGATTGTCGCTCTGGACGTGCGCCTCCCCATCGATCTCGCACTCACTGCCATGCCCATCGCGCAGCGATTGCTGGATACGCCGCTCGAGGTCCACATGCGCCTCCAGGAACCGCAGCTGGCGCATGTGCACCAATGGCAACCTGTCGTGCCGCGATTGCATGGCACACTGCAAGGCAGCGTCGATCTCCAGGGTACATACACCGCGCTGACCCTCGATATCAATGCACAACTACAAGAACTGGGGATCGAGGGGATAGCCGCACAGATACGTGCTCCCCTACACCTGCACGGCAGGTTTATCACGGCGCCCTCGATGGCCGAACTGGCGCAGGCCATCGAGCAACGTCAGATGACCCCACAAGTACCCAATCTGACGATGCAGATTCCCACCTTACGTGGGCTCTGGCTCGGCCATGGCACCCCAGGAGAGCCGGTGCAGGTAGACAATGTCCTGGTACAAGCTATGGGGCAATGGACGGCCAACGGTCCGCAGGCCACCCTGGAAGACCTGCACCTGCAAGTCAGTGGCTTTGGCATGCCGCGCACCGAGGTGCAGCTTGCCGCGCAGTGGATCCCATCGAGGCTGGAGCTGACGCGCCTACACGTGCTCCAGCCACAGTCCGAGCTGCGCGCTCAGGGACATGTCACACTGCCCGAGCAGCAGGTACAGTTCCGTCTCGACATTCCACGCCTGCACCTGGCCAGCCTGCCCCTGTCTCTCCCGCCCACGCTCCCCCCTGTGATGCAGGGCACCCTCACCGTGCGCGGCTATGTACAGGCGCCCGAGGTCGAAGCGCGCCTGCAGTACGCCGGGGCGCAGATCCACGCGGACCTGTCAGCACAGCTCCAGGAGCCTCTGCCGCGCTACCGGGCCGCGCTACGCATTGACGGCCTGGCCCTTGCCCAGGTGCTGCCGCACGCACAAGGCGCTCTCCAGGCCAGGATCCAGTTTCAGGGTAGGGGATGGACTGGGGAACGAGGCCAGGGTACGCTCGACGCAGCGGTAGAGACGACGGGGTTCAACCTGGCTCCTGGCCTGACTGCCCGCCTGCGCGCCACCGTCAGCGGCACCGCGCTGCAACTTGAGCAATTGCAGGTACGCAGTACCGTAGCGACATTAAACGCCAGCGGTACGCTTTCAACGTCCAGTAAGACAGCCTTACAATACCGCCTGACCCTGGGCGACCTGGCCCCACTCCAGCCGCTCCTAGGCCTGCCCGTGCAGGCGAGCGGAGACTTGAGCGGCGAAGTGCAGGGCCCGCTCAGCGCCCTGCGCGCGCGTGGTACGCTCCAGCTCGGCGCCTGGCATGTGGCAGATTTTAGCGGCCAACGCCTGCAGGCCACATTCTCGGCTACCCAGATACCCACCGCACCCCAGGCCACACTACGGGCCCAGGTGGTCAAAGTCCAGGGGCCAACGCTCGCGCCGAGTTCCATAAGTGTGGAAGGAACGTATGCCGCCCCGCAAGGCACCTTCACCGTGGCCGTGACCGAGGGCCCCTACCAGCGCAGCCGGCTAGTGGGCAATGTGAGCCTGAGCGCCGGCCAGCGCCTGACTTTGAAGACGCTGCGCCTGCAACATCAGGACCTGGTGTGGGAGAATGCTGCCCCCGTCGAGATCGTGCGCAGTCCTCAAGGCGTGCTCCAGATTCCACGTCTCGACCTGCGTAGTGGGTCGCAGGCAGTCTACTTGCAGGGCACGCTTGACCCAGGGGGTGTCGTGCAGGGTGAGGTGCAGGTGCAGCAGTTGCAACTGCAATCCACGGTGCAGGCCTTCGCTCCTGATCTTGCTGTACCAGACGGGCGTCTGGACCTGACGCTGACCCTCTCTGGCACCCGGCAGCGGCCGCAGGGGCAAGGGCGGCTTTCGCTGACCGCCATACAGTGGCAGAAGCGGCAGCTCGGCGATATGCAGGCCACCGTTGGGCTCAGCGGTACGACTTTACAGACAGACGTGCACTGGCAGGTCCAAGGGCGCCCACTCCTCCAGGTGCACAGCACGATGCGGCTGGATGCCGCACATGCGCTCGATGTTCAGGTGCAGGCGCCCATGGTCAACCTGGACCTGCTGGGGCCTCTCAGTGCAGCCGTGCAGCAGAGCGCTGGCCTGCTCACGCTCGACTTGCACGTAACTGGCACGCTGCAGCAGCCACACGTGCGTGGAGAACTGCTCCTGCGCGACGGTGTGCTGCAACTGGCCGCCACCGGTGAGCGCTATCAGGATATCCAGGTACACCTCATCTTTGCTGGTGACCGTGTCACCATTGAACAGCTGCAGATGGCGTCGCGCGGTGGCCCCTTACAGGTGACGGGATGGTTCGAGCATGCCAACCTGGCCCTGCGCCAGGTCGATATTGCGGTAGCCGCGCGTAACTTCACCGCCATGCATACGTCCGCCGTCGAGGCTGCGGTATCGGCGGATATCACTGCACGTGGCACGCTGCAAGGGATCACGGTCACCGGAAGCATCACGGTGCCACAGGCACGCCTGCGCCTGGAGCAAATTCCTGGGAGCGGACCGAAAGCCGTCCAACCCTGGGAACTCACCGTTGCTGGCGTGTACGGTCCTGGTCCTAAAGCCCTGGGCACTGAGAAGGGACCGGCAGCGGTGCCCACCTGGGGCGATTTCTCGCTGCCCTTCGTGCACGCCGATATCCAAATCGATATCCCCCGCAATGTCTGGCTCCAGGGTCCAAGTACGGCTATAGAGCTGAGTGGTAATATGCGTGTAACCAAGAACCTCCATGCACCTTTTATCCTGAGCGGCAGCATTGAAACGGTGCGTGGCTATGCCGGTTATTACGGCAAGAAATTTACTGTAGAGAGTGGGCGCGTGACCTTCACTGGGACACCGGAACTCAATCCGATGCTAGACGTTACGGTCGTCCAAAAAGTCTCCGATTATCTTGTCTCCATCCACGTCACAGGACGTGCACAGCAGCCGGCGATTGCTTTCAGCAGCACGCCTGAGCTACCCCAGGCGGATATTCTCTCCTTGCTGGTGCTGGGCAAAACCACGGATCGCCTGACGAAAAGCGAAAACAATTCACTTGCCGGCGAGGCCCAGCACCTTGCCGGGGGAATCATTGCTGGCCAGCTGGAAAAAACTCTCGGGAAAGCGCTCGGGCTTGATACCATCGAAATTGGCGCCGGCGAGCATACGGGGACCGGCAGCTTCAAAGTAGGACGCTATGTGACGCAGGATCTCTTTCTGTCCGTAGGGCGTGAGTTCGGGCAAGATAGCGGTACCAGCGTTGGGCTCGAATACAGCGTTAACCGCCGTATGAAAGTGCGCGGCAGTAGTAGCGACCAGGGTGCAACCGCTATCGATTTTCTCTGGCGTCTCGAGTACTGATGTTGCTGATGTTCTAGGCGGGCGCTCGCGGCAGCACGAGGGTAAAAGTCGTGCCTTGGCCCTCGATACTCTGCACAGTCACCTGTCCCCCGTGCGCAGCAATGACCCCCTGGAATTCGTGGCCCCAGGCCGCCACAGCCACACCCAGGTCTTGCACCTCACGCTGGATGGTGTGCACGCGGACGAGCGATGGGAAGACTAGCGCGCCAGCCATCGTCCGGTCTCTGCCTTAGACCTCAGGGGCCTCGGGACGGTGGACCGCCCCCTGCAGGGTACGCTGGATGATGCGACGAGCGGTGGCGATGGCAAAGGGTTTTGTGAGACACGGCGCACCACTCTGCTCCAAAAACTCCCGCGTGGCGGGCTCCAACGTATCGCCCGTCAGAAAGATAAGGCGTTGGCAAAGCTCGGGCTGATGGCGCTCCAGGAATCGGTAGAGACTCGGGCCGTCAAGCTCTGGCATGCGCACGTCACACAGAATCAGGTCATAAGCGCGCTCAGCGAGCTGGGCCAGCGCCAGGCGCCCGTTCGCCACCGTGTCTACGATGTGGCTATCACGGCGCAGCAGCCGCGCCAGCCCGCTGGCCAGACTCGGCTCGTCATCAACTACCAGAATGGTCCTGCCGCGCACCACGGGCTCCTCGTCGGCGCTGGGCGGGGCGGGCGTCAACGCCGGCACGGCCTCTACTGGCAGCGTGAGGCGGAACGCGGCCCCGTGGCCCAGCACACTGGCCACGCGCAGGGTACCCCCGTGCGCCTCAATAATGCTCCGGCACAACGGCAGCCCCAACCCCGTGCCCACGCCAGGCGGTTTGGTCGTAAAGAAAGGTTCAAAGATGCGCGCCTGGAGCGCCGGTGGCATACCTGGCCCAGTGTCCGCCACGCTGAGCGCGATCTGGTGCTGGGCAGGGTCATACTGCGTGGTGACGGTCACCTCCCGGACACCCGGGGCAGCGCGGAGTGCCTGCTGGGCGTTGGTGAGGAGATTGATGAGCACCTGCTGTAACTGGTGCGCATCACCCCAGAGGGGGGGCAACTGGTCATCGAGGTGCAGGTGCACTGTCACATTGTCCACCCGGAGGGGATAGGCCAGGAGTTCCACCGTCTCCACCACCAGTGTGTTGAGCGCCACCACCGCACGTTCTGACGGGTGCTGGCGGGCCAGGGTGAGAAACTGCCGTACCAGGCGCTCACAGCGCGCCGCGGCCTGGGTGATTTCCGCCACGGGCTCAGCCAGCGCTCCCCCGCGCAAGTCTTCCCCCAAGAGTTCTGCCATGAGCACAATGCTGGCGAGGGGATTGTTCAACTCGTGCGCCACGCTCGCCAGCATGGTGCTCATGGCCGCCAGTTTCTCACGTTGGACGAGCGCCTCCTGCTGCTGCTGCACCTTGGCGGCGGCGCGTTCGCGTTCGATGGCCCGACCCAGCTGCAGGCTCATCTGGCTCATAGCCCCCAGCAAGGCTGGGTTCGGCGCCACGAGCTCGGAAGTATAGCATTCCAGTACCCCCGCCACCTCAGGCCCCACCAGAATGGGCCAGGCCACTCCGGTGCTGAGTCCGGCCTCCTGGGCAGCGTGTCGGCGTGCAAAGGTGGGGTCGGTCGCCACATCGCGCCGCCACTCCGGCTGGCCGTGGGTGCCGACGCGCCCGATCAGGTCTTCGCCGGCCGCACACTCCAACGCCTGCGTGGCCTGCTGGAAGGCCACCCAGCGCTCGGGGATGTCGAGATGCCAGATGGCCGTAGGCACCCACCGCTCGGCACCCGACGCCGCGGCCAGATACACGTGGCCGATGGGCCAGCCAGTATAGGCACAGAGGCGGTCCACGGCATACTGCAGGGCCGCCGCACTCGTGGGGGCCTCGTTGGCGGCCCGTGTGACGTCCTGGATCAGCGCCAGCAGGGCGGTGCGCTCCTCGACGCGCTGTTCGAGGGTGGCATTGAGCTCGTGCAGCGCCACTTCCGCGTTCTTGCGGTCGGTGATGTCCAGCATCAGGCCCACCATCCGCACCGGCTCCCCCTCGACGTTCGAGAAGAGGTGCCCGCGCCCATGCATCCAGCGGATGGTGCCGTCGGGCCAGACCACCCGGTATTCGGCATTAAAGTCGCGCCGCTCGGCCAGGCTGTGGTGCAGGGCCGCTTCGACCTGGTTGATGTCCTCGGGATGGACCCGGTCGCGCCAGGCCTGATACGTGGGCGTGAGACTCCCTGGTGCAACACCGAGGAGGGCAAAATGCTCAGGTGACCACACGACGGCGCCGCTGGCCATGTCCCAGTCAAACGAGCCGGCCGTCGCCGCCTCCAGAGCCAGCCGCAGGCGCTCTTCGCTGGCCCGCAGGGCCTCTTCCATCTGCCGGCGGGGCGTAATGTCGCGGTTGGTTTCCAGCACCAGCCGCCGGCCCCCTAGCTCCACCAGCTGTTGACGGCTTTCGACGAACACCTCACGGCCATCACGCGTGGTGTGCCACAGTTCCCCGGTCCACTGTCCATTGCGCACGAGAAAGGCACCGAATTCGGCCACCGACATGGGGTGGCGCGTCGTGAGCAGGGCGTGACTGACGCGTCCCAGGGCCTCGGCTTTGGCAAAACCGTACACCCGCTCACAGCCATGATTCCAGGCGACGATGCCACCCTCCAGGTCCCAGACAAAGATCGGTTCATGCGACAACTCGATGAGCCGCGCGTATTGCTGCAGCGCCTCTTCGTCCTGCTTGCGCGCGGTGATGTCGGTGAAGAAGACGGCCACCCCGTCGGGCGTAGGGTACACGCGATTCTCGATCCAGCGCTGCCACGCCGGGTGGAAGTACTCGAACCGCACCGGCTGCTGTTCGGCCAGTGCCCGGCGCAGCTCTCTGCCTGGCGTGTCGTCGACCATATCCGGGAACAGGTCCCAGACGCACTGACCGAGCAGCTCATCACGGTGCATTCCCATCACTGCGGTGGCCTGGTCGTTGACGTAGGTGTATCGCCACTGGAAGTCGAGCGTGACGAAGGCCTCACTGATGCTGCTAAGGACGGTCTCCATCCGCTGTCGTGCCGCCTGCGCTTCCTCCCGGAGCGTCTGTTCACGTGCGCTGGCCTCGCGGCGCAGGCGGTGGAGCTTCAGGTACGCCTCGACGCGGGCGAGCAGTTCACGCGCCGAAAACGGCTTGATGAGGTAATCATCCGCCCCCGCCTCCAGGCCTTCGACGCGCGACTCTTCACCGGCGCGTGCCGAGAGCAGGATGACGGGGATCGGCGCCGTGCGTGGGTCGGCACGTAGGGCGCGCAGCAAGGCAAACCCGTCGAGCCCCGGCATCATGACATCAGTCAGCACCAGGTCTGGCCCACGCTCGCGGGCCACCTCCAGGGCTTTCAAGCCATTGGCCACAGCCACCACCTCCCAGCGTGGGGCGAGCAACCGCCGTACGTAATCGCGCATATCGGCATTATCGTCGACCAGCAGAATGCACGCGGGTGTAGGGAGTGCCGAAGCCCGGGATAACGGGAGGTCAGAGGTCACAGAGACGGTAACCCCCTCAGGCTCTTCTGGCAGCCAGCGCAGTGTCTTTTCGACAAAGGCTTCCGCCCCCATGGTCGTCGACGCCAGGCTGCGGGCCGCGCCCACACGGTCGGCGGGCAAGTGCGCGGTGCCTATCGGGATAGCGAGGGTGAAGGTCGTACCAGCGCCGACCGTGCTCGCTACGGTGATCTGGCCACCGTGGAGTTTCACCAGTTCCTGCACCAGCGCCAGGCCAATGCCGGTGCCCTCATGGGTGCGCGCCCGAGCGCCGCGTATGCGGTGGAAGCGCTCAAAGAGATGTGGTAACTCAGCGGCCGGAATACCTATGCCGGTGTCACGCACTGCGAGCTCAACATGCGTCCCACACCAGCGCAGACTGACGGCAATCTCGCCTTCAAAGGTAAATTTGAAGGCGTTCGACAGCAAGTTGAGGACGATCTTCTCCCACATGTCGCGATCTACGTAGATCGCCTCTGGCAATGACGGGCACTCTACCCGCAGGCGTAGCCCGGCCCGTTCGATGGCGGAGCGAAAGACGCTCGCGAGGTCGACGGTGCAGGCGGCAAGGTCGAGCGGCTCGTAGCTCGCGTCGATGCGGCCAGCCTCGATGCGTGAGAAGTCCAGGAGAGTATTGACGAGTTTCAGCAGCCGCAGTCCGTTGCGCTGGACAACGTCCAGTTCCTCGCGCTGCGACGGCGTAAATGCGCCGTGTTCTCCGGCTAGCGCCTGCTCCAGCGGCCCGAGCATGAGCGTCAGCGGCGTGCGAAATTCGTGGCTGATATTGGAGAAAAAGACGGTCTTAGCGCGGTCAAGTTCGGCCAGGGCTTCGGCCCGTTGGCGCTCCGCTTCATAGGCACGCGCGTTGGCAATCGCCGTCGCGACCTGGGTTGTGGCCAGCTCAAGAAAGCTGGCGTACAACTCGTCGAAACGCAGGCGAGCACTGAGACCTATCACCAGCACACCGGCGAGCTGGTGGGCCATATTCGAGCGAATGGGCACGACTGCAGCGCGCTGGGGCGGGTCCACCCACGGTCCGCGGGGGACAGGATTGACTCGCGCAGCGAGATCGTCCACGACCTGCATGGTTTCCGTCCGAACGGCGTCGGCCAGGGGCCAGATATCGTCCATACCCGGGTTCCTGCTGAGCGCGATCACGGGCGGACTGGCAGGGGTCCCCTGCGGGACGCCGCTAGTCCCGGCGAGACGGGCGGACTGGCAGTCCGCATCCAGCAGATACAGCAGCGCAAAGGGGATATCCTGCGGGTGCTGCGCCAGGGTCTCGGCAGCAATGGCGCAGGCGTCCTCGGCCGTTTTCGCCTCCGACGCGCGCGCCCCGAGGTCGCGCAGCACCGTCACGCGACGTTCACCAACGACTTTGTCGCTAATTTCGTGCACAGTGGCAAGTACACCGCCAATCCCACTCGACACAGTCTCATCTGGCACCGGGCTATACGCAACCGTAAAATGGGTCTCCTCGACAAACCCATACCGGTTGATTTCCAGAGCGAGGTCCTCCATCCAGGTTGCCGGGCCACCGTGATAAGGTGTCTCGATGAGGGGACCAATGATGTGCCAGATCTCGGACCAGCAGGCACTGGCGGGTTGCCCCATGGACTGTGGATGTTTGGTGCCGAGCACGGGTCGGTAGGGATCGTTGTAGAGCTGGCAGAAGTGCGGGCCCCACCAGAGCAGCAGGGGGAAACGATTGCTCAGCAGGAAGCGCACCATCATACGGAGGCTCGGTGACCAGGAAGCGGGCGGGCCGATCGGCGTCTGCGCCCAGTCAAGGGCACGTATCACCGCACCCATCTCTCCGCCGCCGCTGAGCCAGGGCACTGCGGTCGGGCCGACACGTACTTGGGGATCGTGTGTCATGCTCTTCCCTCTGTGGCTATGAGGACTTCGGGGCCTGCAGCGCCGCTGGGGGTGTGGTGGCGGCGCCCGCGGGCTAGGGCGTTCCCTCCGGAATCCGGGGCAGCGTCAGGGTAAAGGTCGTGCCTTGGCCCTCGACACTGTCCACCGTCACCTGCCCCCCATGCGCGGCCACAATCTGTTGGACGATATACAATCCCAGCCCCGTTCCCCCGGGCTTGGTGGTGTACAGGGGTTCGAAAATCTGGGCGAGCTGGGGCGCCGGGATGCCGATTCCAGTATCCCGTACCTGGAGCTGGACGTGGGTGGCGGTGCTGCGACCCGCCACGCTGAGGGTGCCTCCCTCAGGCATGGCGTCGAGGGCGTTCTGTACCAGATTGAGCAGGACACGACGTAACGTGCTCTCGTGAAAGGCCACAGTTCCGAGGCGTTCCAGGCCCTCCAGCCGTAGCGTGACCGCACGAGCTGCGGCGTGTTCCTGCCACTCGCTGGCCCACGTCTGCACAGCAGTTCCCACCTCCCCTGGTGTACACTCGAGCTGCGTCACCCGCACCAGCGACAAATAATCCTGCACCAGGTCGTCCAGCCGCCTCAAATTCGTCTGGATCTCCGCGAGTGTCTCGGCGATCTCCTCTGGGCTCTCCGACGAGGGTTCGCGCAGGACCTCTTGTAACAAATCAAAGTGTAAGAAGACTGCGCCCAAGGGATTACGAATTTCGTGGGAGACGCCCGCCGCCAGGCGCCCCAGCATGGCAAAATGCTCGGCGCGCTGGGCCTCGTGTTCCAGGCGCTGGCGTTCGGCCATGGCCTGCTCCAGGGCAGCCGTCCGCTCCGCGACACGCTGTTCCAGTACCGCCTGCGTCTGCTGCAGGATGTGCTCTGCCTCCTTGCGCATCGTGATGTCGATGGCCGAGCCGATGTAGCCCGCGAAGTGACCCTCTGAGGTCAGTAGGGGCACCCCACGATCAAGCACCCAGCGATATACGCCATCAGCGCGCCGCATCCGGTATTCCATCTCAAACGGCTGCCGGGCCACAAAGGCAGTAGTATAGAGATCAAGGCAGGCGCCAGCGTCGTCCGGGTGCGCATTGTCGATCCAGCCATAGCCCTGTTCCTGTTCCAGTGTGCGGCCCGTAAACTCTAGCCACCGTTGGTTAAAGTAGGTGCAGCCCAGGTCCACACCAGCCATCCAGAGTAAGACCGGGGCCGCCTCGGCCATAGTACGAAAGCGGGCTTCGCTGGCACGCAGCGCCGCCTCGGCCTGCTGGCGTGCTCGACGCTCAGCGATCTCCTGGAGCGCCCGCACCACTGCTGGCCCCAAACGTGCCAGGCGGTCTTTCAGCAGGTAATCGGCCGCACCCTGCTGCATGGCCGAGACAGCGATCTCTTCGCCAATGGTGGCTGACACAATGAGGAACGGGGTATCCTCCCCACGTTCCTGGAGCAACTGCAAGGCTCGCAGAGCGTCAAATTGGGGCAAGGTATAGTCGGCGAGAATCACGTCCAGCCCTGCTTGCAGGTGCGCCAGGTAGTCCTCCTCTGTCTCTACCCGCCGCCACACCGGGTCGAACCCGGCGCGGCGCAGTTCATGCACCATGAGCGCGGCATCGGCAGGGCGGTCTTCCACAATCAGCACGTGTAAAGGGGTTGCCATCGTGCGCCTTTCTCACCCTCAGCCCGTCAGGATCGGTGCCTGGTTGAGCAGCACCCAGTACATACCCAGGGCGCGCACCGCCTCCGTAAATTGCTCAAAATCCACCGGCTTCGTGATATAACTATTGACGCCCAAGCGGTAACTGTCGACGATGTCTCGCTCTTCACGGGAGGATGTCAGAATGACCACGGGGATCAGACGTGCGTGGGGATCTGCCTTCATCCGTTGCAACACTTCCAGGCCATTCACCAGGGGTAATTTGAGGTCGAGCAGGACCACTTTGGGGGGCTGCCCGATGTTACGCTGCGCGTACGCCCCGGTACAAAAGATAAAGTCTAAGGCCTCTGCCCCATCGTGGACCACGTGAATCTTATTCGTAAGGTTGTAGCGATTAAGGGCATGGAGGGTGAGTCGCACGTCGCTGGGATTATCTTCGGCCAGCAAAATTTCAATGACATTCTCAAGCATATTCCGTCTCTCCCCCGAGGGTAAAGGAAAATGTTGCACCCTGATCGACTGCAGCCTCAGCCCAGATGCGTCCCCCATGACGATGGATGATCCGCTGCACGATCGCCAGGCCCACCCCGGTCCCTTCATACTCGTCGGCGCGGTGCAAGCGCTGGAACACGCCGAAGAGCTTGTCCACATATGCCATATTGAAGCCCACGCCGTTGTCCTGGACAAAATAGATGGGCTCCCCCTGCTCTTCGCGACAGTCAACGGTAATCACAGCCAGCTCGCGTCGGCTGGTAAATTTAAGCGCATTGGTCAACAGATTGACAAAAACCTGCTTGAGCAAGGCCGGATCAGCCTGGCAGAGCGGCAGCGCGCCAATGTGCCAGTCAATACGCCGCTCTCCCTGCATGGCGCGCAGGTCGTTAAGCGCCTGTCGCACCAGGTCCGCCAGCACCACAGGCTGCCTGGTGAGTGGCTGGCGGCTCAGGCGCGAGAAGGCCAGAAGATCATCGATCAATTGGCCCATGTACTGCGCGTTGTCCCGCATGAGTTGGCAGTACTCCTGCGCCTCCTCGACCAGGGACGGCGCGTGCTCTTCGAGCAGGATACGCGCAAATCCATTAATCGCGCGCAGCGGCGCCCGCAGGTCATGCGAAACGCTGTAGCTGAAGGCCTCCAGCTCGTGATTCGCCGCTTCGAGTTGGGCCGTGCGCTCGATGACGCGCTGTTCGAGCTCGTCGTGGGCCTGTTGCAGCGCGCTATCCCGCCATTGGATCTGCGTGAGCATGTCATTGAATGCCTCCCCGAGGAGCCCCAGTTCATCCCGGCCATGGACCGGCACACGGACCGTATAATCTTGCTCCGCAGAGACGCGCCGCACCGTGTGCGCCAGCTGCACAAGAGGATCGGAGATGCGCCGCTGCAGCCGCGACGAGATCCACAGGGCAAGGCCAAAAGATGCCAGCCCGACCAGGCTGGCAATAGCCAGATAGCGGCTGAGCCGCTGTTGTATCTCGTACAGATCCGCCAGGATATAGACGGTGCCAAGCGTTTGCCCGCCACCGATAATAGGACGGAAGAGCACCAGATGCTCGCGCTCAAAACGGTGTCCCTCTGTCAGCACGCCCAGTTGTGCCGGCAGCAGCGTGGCCCCTGCGGGTGCCTGGTGATCATAGATGGCGAAGCGCTGCCCATCGGCGCGGTAGATCCCGGCAGCGATGATGCGCGGTTCGGCGCGGAGCGCTGCGAGCGTTTCTGCGGCGGCATCCGCATCATCGAACAACAAGGGCGAGGCACTATTCATGCCAATAATATCTGCCTGCCCGGCGAGCTGGCGCACCATTACCTCCCGAAAGGTCAGGCGATCATAGAACACAAACGCCGTACAGATGAGCAGCAAGGTGGTCCCGCTCGCTAGCATGCTCACCCATAGCAGCTTCCTTTGGATCGACAGGTCGCGGAAGGTCGGCATGGGCCTTTACTCTCGTACACGCTGAATGCCGTGGATGACTTTGGCCAGTCGTAAGAGCTGCGAGCTCAACTTCAGCCCTGCACGCTCTGTGGCATCCATGTTGATATCAAAGTGCACCTTCCGGTCCACGAGCCGGAGCGCAATCATGCCGCCACGTTCAGCAAAGCGCTCCAGGTCGCTGATCGTGAGGACAGGCGTCGTCTCGAGCACCGCCAGGATCGCAGGCAAACGTGGTTCCTCCGAAGCGCTAATAAAGAGGACGTGGCTGGAAACCGCCTCCTCAACCCGCTGGTAGTACTTGATCACCACCGGGCGTTCATGAATGGCCTTGCCCCGCATGACGTCGTCTAGCACACTACCAAACGGATGTGTCCCAAGCACGCCAATGATGAAAGTGGACGCATGGTCCTGGACAGAGTTCGCCGGCCATTCCACGAACCAGCCAACATGGTAGAGAAACCCGGCCTTAACCTCGTATTCCGTCAGGGCTACAGCAGCCAGAGACCTGGCCGGCAGACCACTGACAAGTATCCAGGCCAGCAGCAGACTGAGCCATAGCCCACAGCGGTCGGAACACCTGCTCCGGTCGGAGCACCTGTTCCTGGTTACCAGCGCCATACGACCTTCCCATAGACGCTGCGCTCGATTTCCGTAATACCACTGCTGCCCCCGCTGAACTCGGCATGATGGTTCATCAGCAAGTTCTGCCCCACCACAGCGATGGTCAGAGGTGGGAGTGGACGCCACCCGAGGCGGATGTCGAGCGTGAGATAACTGGCAACACCTTGACTCGGCAGATAATCAACGTAGCGCCCGACCAGATCGAACTCCAGATGCCACGGTAGGCTGAGGAATGACCGCAGGGAAAGCTGGTGCGTGGGGCTCGATCCTTCTGTCGAACGCACGGTCGAGGCATCTAGACTGTCCTTATCCCTGGTAAGATTGAGATGGAGATAGGAGTAAACACCGCTCACGCGCCACCAGTCGAAGGGCTGCCACTCCGCGGCTAATTCGATGCCATAGCCCTCGCCGTGCAACCCGTTGCGGATCAACAAAGGCACAATAAGATGCGCTGGGGGGGGCATGGCCTCGGGGAACGGTGCCCCAGGCTCCAGGCTCAGCAGATCCGTATAGCGGTTGTAGAAGGTCGCGACGTCCAGGAAGAGGCGGGACATGGGCTGTACACGGTAGCCCAGCTCATAGGCCAGGAGCTTTTCAGACACAAACACGGTACTGCCAAGGACGCGGACAAAGGTCGGCGTCCCTGGGTCGAGCAGGCCAGTCGCACTCAGATCATGCTCGACGCGCGACGGCGTCCGCACGGTGCGTGTGAATGCCGCCCAGGCTGTGTGCTGTGGTGCAAGGAGCCACGCGAGCCTGACACTGGGCTGGAATTCAAAGCCGCTGTAATCGTTATGCTCGAACTTCGAGCCGATGGTCAGGCGGAGCTGCTCGGCCAGGAGCCTGATCTCATCCTGTACAAAGGTGCTGAAGAGCTGATCAGTGCGACCGCTAGGCGTAAAGACAATGGTCGGGACAGCAGCGGTATCGTCAGACGTCAGGCGGTACCCAAACCCCAGCCTGATCTCCTGTTGCCAGGGGATGCGGAAGTGGTGCTGCACGTCGATATCGAACGTATCACGCGATTCACGAAACGTCGGTTCACGCCGGTACGTACGGTCGTAGTAGAGTTGCACGCTCAGATCCGAAGCAGGACCGAGAACGCGCTGCCAACGGCCGAGGAGATTCCCCCCAGCCAGGTCGGCATCGGCCTCCACGGTCGTCCTGAATGGCGGCGCAAAGGTGGTCAGCACAGCTCGCTGCCCGGCATCTCCGGTGTAGATGTCGCCTTGGGCTGTGATGGTGTCGCCGTGGTGTCCATCCCAGTCCAAGCGGAAACCCGCCTGGCCCATGCGCCAATCATCGAAATCCGATCCAGTGCCGTGGAAGGCGGCATCGCGGTTGAAGGCCTTGCCATACACGCGGTAGAAGAGGTTCTCGCCGATGTTGCCGCCATAACGCACGCCACCGAAGCCCTGCTCTTCCGAGCCACCGCCTGCCACAAGCAGACCGCCTTGGGTCTCCTGCGCCCTCTTGGTAATGATATTGATTACACCGTTTACCGCATTCGCACCCCAAATGGTCCCACCCGGCCCCCGGATGACCTCGATACGGTCGACGTCTTCCAGCAACGTGTCCTGTACTTCCCAATAGACACCAGCAAACAGGGGTGAGTAAACGCTACGCCCATCGATCAGTACCAGCAGGGAGCGGGAGAGACGGCTGGCAAAGCCCCGCACACCAATAGCCCACTTATTGGCATCAATATGGGCAACCTGTACCCCTGGCGCGAGACGTAAGGCTTCCGGAAGGCTCGTGACGCCGGAGCGCCGGATATCGTCCTGCGTAATTACATAGACGGCAGCAGCGACCTCAGCCCGACTCTCTGGCCTTTTGGTGATCGAGATGACCTCGATCTTTAGTAAGTCTTCAAGACTGATCTGGGTAGGATCGAGGAACCCCTGACGGGTCACAGGGCGCTCCACGGCCCAGCCCATACTCGTGAGCAACACCAGAAGGGCCCAGACGTAACTGGCCTTGCACATGGTCATAAAGCCTCTATACCGCCCGTGAGTAGCAACGGCACAGAAAGTCACGCAACGTAGCCCCCCTGCGATCTCAGCGCTACTTCGCGTGTGAGACGTACTTTAATCTCGGCAAACTCCCAGCTCTGCGGGGAGACTTCCAAAGTTTGACACTTCTGGGAGTCAAAGCGACAAACTTCCTCTGTGAACCACGCAAAGTGCCACTGAGAGGGAACCTGTCATGCCAGACAGTGAGACTCTAAGCCATACCAAGTGGGACTGCAAGGATCAAGTAGTGTTCCTTTCGAAGTATCGTCACAAAGCGCTCTACCACAAGTTGTGGCGGCATCTCAGGGAGGTCTTGCGCGCCTTGGCCGAGTAAAAGGGGGTCGTATTGAAAGGGATACTTAAGGGCGGGCCATGTGCCTGTGCCCATCTCCATGCCCCCGCAGTCCTCCGTGGCCCAAGTCATCGGCTTCATCACCACGTATGACACACCTTCCTGCCAGGGACACATCTGGCAGGATGAACACCTATCCTGGGAGAAGGTCTTCAGAGGACTGACAGAGCTCCAAGCCGAGTTGGATTAGATCGAGCAAAAGGTAGCTCGCTACGAGGACTGTCGCAGAGCGAGACAGCGTCAAGAAAGGGAGGGGTAGGAAGCGACTTCTTGCCCCTACTCACAACTCAAGAAATACGTCTCCAAGGTCTTCCCGATCAATGCCTGTGCCCGTGGTAATATGTGCAGATGGATAAGCATGGACCAGACGCTGATACCCCATGTCCCGCAGCGCTTGAGGCGTCTCATCCTCCGCCCTGAAGAAACATTCCGCCAGGATATCCCCCTGGGTGTTTGCTAACACGATCACTCCCGCCTCATTTATGGAAACCGTCACCTGCATCATATCTTCCCTCTCCCCATCGAGATGCCATCCTGTGTGTATACAGTACTTTTCGAGAATAGCATCATCCATGCAATACTTCTTTCTACTATAGTTTTCTATTTAAAAGAATACTGCTATGTAACTATAGCAGTATTCTATATGATATACAATCATATAGTTTCTTACTTCTATAAGTTATTTACTCTTATTTATAAGTTTTAATATTAGTTTTAATCGAATATGAAGAAGATGTAATAAGTTTATGAAGTACAGAGATGAGAGGAAAAATTTGAGTTTTCGACCAACTAATCCTCTCTGATGATTGCATGGATATATTCACATAGGTATCGACCATGAGGAATAAATAATAAGATGAGGACTTGTAATGAGACTAAGATACCGAGAAGCTCACCACTGTAAACAGCGCCATGACGCGGTTTGTGCCTGTGGCCACGCAAACGTTCTTCCTCTCAGACGTATGGGCACCAACTGTACCCATACACCTACCCCTAGGACCGGTGCTCCGTCGTGTCTCATGGCCCTCTCAACATAGCGTAGCGCGCGACCCACCATCATGGAGTGGCAGCCACCACCCTGCGCTTCCAGAGTTCCCAGGCGCGAGCCTGGATGCCTTTGTTGGTGCGCATGGAGAGGGTGGCTTCCTCGGGCGTGAGATACGTGACCGAGCCCAGCTTCAGCGCTTCGGCCTGCAACCGGGCGTTCACCTCCGTATAGACAGCTCGGAAGACCCCTTCGACCAGAGAGTCACCCACCGCGACCGCGCCATGGCCCCGCATCAAGACGACCGTCTTATCCCCCAGGGCGGCGGCCAAGGCATCGCCCAGCTGTTGGTTGCGAATGAGCATATCCGTGTCACCAGCACTCTGGTGAATGTCGAACACGGGGACACCTGGCCCCAGGAACGAACTCATGTGATAGAGAGGCTTGAGCATCACGGTTGTTACGCCAAAGGGGATCACCGCCGGCGCATGGCTGTGGACGATGGCCTGCACATCCGGTCGGACCTTATAGATGGCGCTGTGAATAAAGCGTTCCAAATAGACCGCCCGGCCCTTTGCATCGATGGGCTCGCCTTGCAGATCAAACGCCAGGATGTCTGCGGGAGTGACGAGGGCGGGAGCCATGCTGCGGGCCATGAAGAAGTGCGTAGGGTCCTTAGGATGGCGTACGCTGACGTGGCCAAAACCATCCACGACTCCTTGATCGTAGAGAATCCGGTTGGCGGCGGTGAGGTCGTCGAACAGCGTCGTGTCTGTGGCTCCGGTATCCGTCTGTGCCGCCACCGCCTGGACCAGGAGCCGCATACTGAGAGCACCCAGGACAAGCACAGTCAGCATATGGCGTCTCCACATAGAGATCTCCTTTGCGAATGCTGTCAAGGCGAGGAGTTTCAGCATGCCATGGGGGAGTCCCGGACGGCCCCGGCCGCCCGGAGCACGCGCCAGGGCATGGCAAGCGCATCTTCGCTACGCTTCAGTCCTGGTGCATACGTTGTCCAGTCGGGGGAGAGAGCGTCGACGCCGCCCCAGCGTGCGTATACGGTTGTCACGCGAATCCCTTCCTGGCCAAGTTCGGCCTGTAGGCCCTCTGACAGGCCTACAGCGGCGAACTTGGCACAGGTATATGGTAACAGGTGGGGCACACTTACCATGCCGCCAATGGAGGTAATATTCACCACGTGCCCACTGCGTCGCGCCCGCATCTGGGGCAGCACCGCCAGCGTGGGATAGAGCGTACCCCAGAACATCACGTCCAAGGCATGCGCAAAATCCTCCACAGTTGTCGTGGACATGGGACCCACCTGGATAATGCCAGCATTGTTGACCACAATATCAACGCGTCCAAAGTGCTGTGTGGCCTGATCCACTAAAGAACGAACCTGCTCCTGGTCGGTTACATCACAGGGTATAGTCAGCACCTCGGCGCCACGTTGCGTTAAGTCCTGCCGAGCGCGCCCCAGTTCTTGCGCATCACGGGCGGCGAGGACCAACCGGCATCCCATCCGCGCAAACTCGCGTGCTAGGGCCAGACCTAGTCCCCGTGAGCCCCGGTAATGAGTACCACCTGGCCGTACAGGTTCTCCTGACGACTCCACTGCAGCCCCTTGTAGGCGAGCCACCCCAGGCCAGCGACCGCGAGGAGGGTGCGTTGTCCCTGTCTCCAGCGTTGTGCCATGGGGATCCTCCTTTGCTGCCCACGTGCCCTGTCACAGCGGCTGAAGGGCCTGTCGCGACGTTACCAACTGTAGACTACTTTACGGCGCTTCAGCACCTCTACTGCATGCAGTGCTACACCATAAATGACCCTACGTATGACTTGCCAGGACCCCATATATAAAAGTGCAAGTTCTGTACCAGAGTCTCGAGTGCTTTACTGAGCTCTCGTGTAGCGCCGCAGGGGCACATATTGCTTCCTAGCGCCCCACCAAGCACGCAGCCCGAGAGACGCCCTCAGGCTTTATAAGCTGGTTGTGCTGAGCCCTAACTACTGCCAGCTGTTCTCTCAAAGTGAGAGGAGGGTTCTCACCGTGAGACGCAATGTACGACTCTACTGCTGTGCCACAGACCTCTCGGTTCTCGTCTGCTCACTGAGTCCCCTCTCCTCAAGGGAGATATCTCTAGGCTCCGCACTATGTCCCAATATGATAGAGGCCTGATCGCGGCGCCTGTATTGGCATAGAAGTTGCTATCTTTCCATATATTACCATCACTGCGGTGCATCACAATGGACTGGCAGCGTGTACTCTTGTTCAGCAAAAGAGCACCTAACCAGGCTCTTAACTGTGGCGGGTATCATCGGTGCATACGCCCCGGGCTTTGGACGTAGGGCAGAGACGCTCGTTACTGGCACAAGAGGAGACAGAGGATGGATCAGGGAAGCCCACAGAAAGAAACAAGAAGTTCGAGCAGTAACGCATTGGTGCTGGTGCAGTGGCTTACTGCATTTTGCCAGTTCGTACACGAGTGTCGAGAGTGCCAGCATGACATCTCCCCGCATTGGCAATTGTGCACCCATTGTGACATACGGTTAACGATAGCCTGCCCGCGGTGTGCCGGTCCTGTAGCCCCGGCTGGTGCGCATGCCTGTATGTGTTGTGGCTTGGCTATGCCCCCGGTTGAGGCCTGGGTGCAGGGGTTGCAGGCCTAGGAGAGAGACCGAGGAGCAACGGCATGGTCGAAGTGCCATCGCGAGAGTATCAACCCATCGAAAACTATGGGGTCATTGGGGATCTCTATACTGTGGCCTTAGTAGGTATGGATGGCTCAATCGACTTTTTTGCCTTTCCACACTTTGACTCGCCTACTGTTTTCGCCGCCCTTCTGGACCACGCCAAAGGCGGGCGGTTTCAGATTGCGCCACAGCTTACGGACGCTCGCCAGAAACAGCTCTATCTGCCGGATTCGAACATCCTCCTGACGCGCTTCCTCGCCACTGAGGGGGTGGCAGAGATCTCGGACTTCATGCCGGTGGAAGAGGTGGAACAGGCCCACAACCTGGTACGCCGCGTCAAAACGGTGCGTGGTGCACTCTCCTTTCGCATGCTCTGCGCGCCGCGCTTTGACTATGGACGGGCCTCGCACCGGGTCGAGCAGCAGGAGGGGGCCGTGCTTTTTACCTCCGAGGGCAACGATCGTACCGCCCTGCGCTTGCACAGTTCGGTGCCACTCTGTATCCATAACGGCGATGCTATTGCCGAGTTTACCCTGCGGCCTGATGAGCACGCTGAGTTTGTCCTGGAGTGGGCCCTGCCCGGGGAACCCTCACCTGCGACAGCACCAGACTATGTCTCGCGCTGCTTCAAGGACACGGTCAATTTCTGGCGTTACTGGATTGGGCGCTCGACTTACCAGGGTCGCTGGCGGGAGATGGTCAACCGCGCGGCGCTCTCACTCAAGCTCCTCGTCTCCCAGCCCTATGGCTCTCTGGTCGCGGCGCCGACGTTTGGCCTGCCCGAACATGTCGGGGGTGAGCGCAACTGGGACTATCGCTATACCTGGATCCGAGACGCGTAGTTTACCCTCTATGCCTTGATTCGCCTTGGCTACACCGATGAAGCCGGAGCGTTTATGCGCTGGATCGAGGCGCGTTGCCGAGAGCTGGAACCAGATGGATCACTGCAGGTGCTCTACGGCATTGACGGACGCCGTATCCTTACCGAGGAGTTCCTGCCCCACCTGGAGGGCTACCGGCAGTCTGCACCCGTGCGCATTGGCAACGGTGCCTCTAACCAGCTCCAGCTCGATATCTATGGTGAGTTAATGGATGCGGTCTATCTCTATAACAAATACGGTGAACCCATTTCCCATGATCTGTGGATGGATCTGATACGTCTGCTCAATTGGGTCTGTGATCATTGGCACCTCAAGGACTATGGGATCTGGGAGACACGCGGCGGCCAGCACGAGTTTCTCTACTCCCGTGTCATGTGCTGGGTGGCACTCGACCGCGGCCTGCGTCTGGCGTATAAACGCTCGTTTCCAGCTCCCTTGGAGCGGTGGGGTCGTACCCGTGACCAGATCTATCATGATATCTTCACGCACTTCTGGAACGAACAACGTCAGGCCTTTATGCAATATAAAGGCGCTCAGACGTTAGATGCCGCTACCTTGCTCATGCCGTTGATGCGGTTTATCAGCCCGATTGATCCGCGTTGGCTCTCGACGTTGCGGGCTCTTGAGGAGACGCTGGTCACCGACTCGCTGGTCTATCGCTATAAGACCGGTGACGCATTCTATGACGGGCTCCTAGGGCAGGAAGGCACGTTTTCGATGTGCTCTTTTTGGTATGTGGAGTGCCTGGGGCGGTCCGGTGACTTGGAAAAAGCCCGCTTCTTTTTCGAGAAGGCACTCGGATACGCCAATCATCTTGGCCTGTACGCTGAGGAACTCGGCCTACGTGGTGAAGGCCTGGGAAACTTCCCCCAGGCCTTCACCCATCTTGCTCTGATTAGTGCTGCCTATGACCTGAATCGGCGCCTGTCTGCCGCTGGCCAGCAGGGCTAGAGAGACATCCCCCCACAAGTCTCAGAGGCGAGTAGCTGGCATCTCCCTTGCAAGAGAAAGTCATAGCAACATAGCAGAGTAGAAGCGATCAATATAAAAAGGAGCCTGTGATGCACAGCTCTCTCACCAATGATACCTATGCCGTGGCTGGCCTGGCTGGGTCAGCGAAAGATTACGAGGCATGCCGTGCTGCTCCTGTGACAACACTACCACCGTCGTGTCTACTGGAACCACCACCCAGACCACCAGAACCACCGCTCCCACCCGAGCCGCCTCCCAGGCCACCAGAACCACCACAGCCGCCTCCGGGGCCTATCCCAGATCCGACACGGCCACCACCGCCACCGCCTGTACGCCTGTAGAACATAATGCGTGGGGCAGGTTGCCTAACTCTCATATCGAAAGAGGACTTTCTGTTCTTGTATCATTTTCAGAGATATTATGCTCTGTGAAGAGGATATGCCACCAGTGACACGCCTGTATGCCAGTTGCTCACCCCCTGCCCTCTCCCGCCGGGAGAGGGGGCTATGAGCTCTGCATATGATTGCCGAAGAGGTTCCGTGATCCTGCACTAGGAAGAGAGTTTGAGCGGTAGTGAGGGGCTCCAGGTATTGCGCCCCTGTGCACGGCCCCTCACCCTCCACCCTCTCCCAGGAGGGTAGCTAAAGCATTGCTCTAGAGCATCCGCACGACTTACTTGGCATTTGCGTCCTTGCGGATTGTTACCCGGGTGCTATCGCCAGCCTGCAGATTTTGCAGCATCCGCCCATCAACCTGCAGCGTGATGGTCCGTTGGTTCGGGTCTACATTCTTGACTGTCGCCGTCGCCATGGATGCTTCCGTAGAGGCTGTCCAGTAGGGAGGGATGTTGTAGTAAGAATAGAGACCTGTCACCCACTCTCGGCTCGTCATCTGGGGCCAGTTATGCTGCTCAAACCCCGGCGCGTTCTTGAGCCGTTCTTTGTCAACAGCCAGGACGAATTTATCCTTGTTCGCGTTGGGTTGGGAAAAGGCGCCCCATGGCACCGCAAACAGCTTTTCTCCCATGCCCAAAAAGCCGCCGAAAGAGACAACGGCATACGCAATACGTCCGGAGGCGCGATCAATCACAATGTCCTTGATATCGCCCAGGTTTTGGCCTTGCGGATTCTCCACATCAGCCCCGATGAATGTATTGCCCTTCACTAAGTGCCAGGGGAGGTCGCGATCTGCGGCAAAAGCTCCCACTGCACAAACCAGGCTCAGCAGCGCGAGGACACCTAAGAATCCTCTAATCTTCTTCATAATCGTGCTCCTCTATATCCGCATGGGGAAGATATTCTGCTTCTGGGAACTCAGCTATCTATGCGTCCCGTGATTTAAAGCAGTCTTAAGGCCATTAGGCCTCTGATACAGAGGGCAGCAAATTTTGTGCCAACGTGCCGGACTAACGCTCGTTCATTTGTCAGGCGGTGGAGGTGTGCGCACTGGCGACGCGCGGATATCCACCTAAGGTACGCGTCGAGTGCATCTGTCCAGCAGCGAAGACACCGTTACCGAGTGGTGCGAGAACCGGTTGTCTAGTCGCGCCTGGAGATGGGTGAACCGCATATCCACCACTTATGCAATCTTCTCATAATGAGAGGGGTACATATCATAGTGAAACAGGAGGCAGCACCCACGACTAGGGGCATGCCAATTTCCAGCCTCCTCCGGACTGAGGGGTGAAATTTCAACCTGTTGATTATGTGTACCTATGCCCACTAGTCCAGGACGGCGTCCCGGGCTGTGGCGAGGCTCATCCGA